>Ga0181573_10003829_pt1 | contig 13081 bp, 8 predicted proteins | sample 101ome_25_FD_148643 | JGI IMG/M metagenome (GOLD analysis project Ga0181573, IMG submission 148643) | Coastal salt marsh microbial communities from the Groves Creek Marsh, Skidaway Island, Georgia - 101409BT metaG (spades assembly) | ecosystem: Environmental > Aquatic > Marine > Intertidal zone...
TGTTGCGGATGTCGTCCCTGATCTTTAGGATCCGAAACTGCAGCAGCTCGCCAAGCGGCGGCTTCGCGCGACCGTCGTAGGGCTTGACGCAGTTGTTGGGCAGGAACGCGACGTAACCCGCGATGCCCACGGACCAGCCCCCTTTGCAGACGTTCAACACCCGCCCCTTGATCAGCCCGCCTCGCGAGCGCGTCGCCTTGATCTCGCCCCACAGCCCAAACTCTCGCTCCTCCAACTCGCGCTGCGTGTTGGACAGCTCCATCTCGCCCATCGGGTTCTGGACGTGGCGCACCATCAGGCGAAGCTGGTCGCCGATTTCGGGGATGGGCTCCTCCTTCAGGCGCGTGCCGGGCGATCGCCTCAGCTCCTTCTCGTGAAACATCACCGGACTGCGAACGTGAGACGCGCGGAGAGGAGGAAGGGGTCGGGGGTTAGGTTTTGGCGCTCTCATCGTCTTTGGACGCGCGGGTCGGGGCGCGTCGATCGGCACGGCGAAGGCCCCGGGTCGGGTCCGAGAGGTTCGTGGGGGATCACGGGGGAGAGTACGCACGTCTTGAAACCCGTGTCGACCCGGTAGAAGCCGTTGTTGTCCACCGCGGCGACGCGGCCGAGGACCACCTTTCCCTTCAGGTGGGGCAGGCTGACGTTCTCGTTGCGCAGCAGCCCCTTGCCGACGGCGCCGATCTTGGAAAACGTCATCTTCATCGCGCGGCCCCGCATGGCGCGAGTTCGCTGAGTCGCGACCCGCGGCGAAGTCCGAGAACCTCCGCTCGTCGCGGCGCGCGCGCGAGTCTGCGCTGTCCAGCTCGTCGGGGATCGCGAGCGTTGGTCGGTTGACAAAAACACGGGACGCCTTGATATTTTCGTCACGGAAACCTCTCGGAGGCGCCGGACGCGCTCACTGATCTGCGGCTCTTAGGCCGAGGAGGGACGATGCACGCGGCGAGCGCGCCGTCCAACGTGCGCGTGGACGCCCTCGTGGCGCCCTCGCGAGCGAATCTCGCGGCGTCGTGCTCCGGCAGAGCCCACGCGGCTTCGCCGCCCTCGAGACCCCCGAGGGGCGGAATCGTCTTCACGATCCCCCGACGCGATTCTCGGGGAAAGGGGCGGGGTCCGGTCCTCTCGCGCGCCGCCGGACCGGTCGATCCCGCCGTTCCCTCCACGCAGGACGAGATCGACGCGATATGGAGCTCGTCGTCTCCCGCGTACCTTCAGCACTCCGGCCCGAGCGTGGACGAAGACGACGACGACGACGACGCGTTTACATCCGACGTCGCGGCGACAGCCGTGGCGGCCGCGGCGAAGGCGAGCGAGTCCTCCCGCCGTGCACCCATCCGCGGCGCACCGGCGCCCGCCGCGGGCGTCACGACGCTGGCCATCGACGAGTCCGCGATGAAGAAGGCGGCGCAGATCCCGGTGGTATCCCCCGACGTGTACGAGTGGGGCCCCGACGGCGTGCACAAGGGCGACCCGGTCTGGGACATCATCACGCTCCTGGCCAAGAAGGACGCCGCCGCGGAACCCCTCCTCTCCTCCTACATGTACATGTCCGTCCTGTCTCACGACACCCTGGAGCAGGCGCTCAGCTTCGTCCTCGCCAACAGGCTCGCCGACAGCACCCTCCTCCCCACGCAGCTCATGGAGATCTTCAACTCGGTCCTGTTCGCCGCCGACGTCGACGGCGTCTTCGTCCGCGACGCCATCCGCAAAGACATCAAGGCGATATACCAGCGCGATCCCGCGTGCTTCAGCTACGTCCACGCCCTGCTCTATCTGAAGGGTTTCCACGCGCTGCAGGCGCACAGGATCCAGCACGCGTTGTGGAAGCGCGGCCAGCGGCTGCTCGCGTTGACCATGCAGGCGAGGATCTCCACGGTGTTCGCCATGGACCTCCACCCGGCGGCGAGGCTGGGTAAGGGCATCCTGATCGATCACGGCACCGGCGTGGTCATCGGCGAGACCGCGGTCGTGGGCGATAACGTGTCCATCCTGCAGGGCGTCACGCTGGGCGGCACCGGCAAAGACGTCGGCGACAGGCACCCGAAGATCGGCAAAGGGGTCCTCATCGGCGCGCACTCGACGATCCTGGGGAACATCACCGTGGGTAAGGGCGCCATGATCGCGGCGGGATCGTTGGTGCTCAAGCCGGTGGCGCCGCACACGATGGTCGCCGGCGCTCCCGCGAGGGCGGTTGGCCAAGCGAGGGCTCCCGCGCCCGCGATTGAGATGTCGCAGGAGATCCTCGACGTGAAGGTGGGCGCCGAGAGCGACCGCGGCGGGCCCACGGAGCGGTTCCTCAGCTTTCGCGGCGACCTGAGCAACCGCGACTTGGAGGAGGCGATGCGGGTTGAGGCGGAACGGAAGGAGCGGGAGAAGGACGAGCGACTCAGCATCTGGGACGCGGAGGAGTGCCTGGATTCGAGCGTGAAGGACCTGGAGGAGTGCGTGGAGGCGAGGGCCAAGGGGGCGAAGAAGGGAAAGAAGATGCGGACCATGCAGGCGGACGTGGAGGACCTCCCGGACGACGTGGATTGGTACATCTGAGCCGGAATCCCCGGGGGCGCGGAGGTGTTGGTTTTTTTTTGGTTTTTGTTGGTTTCCTCGGAGCCGGAGACGAGTTTTTGGTTTCGAGTACTCATACGTTTCGCAGCTTCGCGTTTCGCAGGGCACCGATCTTTCCGTCGAAAACCCCTCGACCCGCCTTTAGGGTCAGGGTTTGCGACAACCCTACTCCGAACCCCGAGGCTGTTGAGGTTCTGGGAGCCTCGTCTCCTGCAAATAACGTGGCTCAAGTTTTCGCACCTCCGGAAGTCAACCAAACGCTGTTAAAAAAAAACGGGACGAAACAGACCGTGAAACAGACCGTGACGACGGGATGCATCGATCGCGCACCTTATCCTGCACCGCGAATCAGAGACCTCGCCCCTGAGGGTTCAGGTTCCGGGGCTCTCAGAAGCGACGGCGCCCACGGCACGACCCGGCGCGAAAAGGCACGAGGACCGGTAGACTCGCGCGTACACTGCGACAACGATGGCATCGCGCGTGATGCGCGGCGGTGCGCTCGCGGCGCGACCCGTCGCGCTCGCGAGGCGCGCCCCAGCGTCGACGACGCGCGCCGGAGGAATCGCCGCCCCGGAGGCACCCGCGGGCGGGCTCGTCGCGCTCCCCGCGCGCCACCGCAGAAACCGCGTCGTCCTCGCGCGCGCCGAGGGCGAGCAGGCAACATCGGCCGCGAGCGCCGACGCCGAGACCGACGGCGCGGCGTGCGACACCCCGCCGGGCATGTTCGACTCCAAGTCCCTCCCCGACAACTTTTGCATCATCGAGGGCGGCGACAACCAAGTGCGGGACTTCGCGGACATGGACGCGGAGACGTTGACGCAGAACATCGAGAGCAGGAAGAACAAGGTGTTCATCATGCTTGAGGAGGTTCGCAGGTTGCGGGTGCAGATGCAGCTCAAGAGCCGGGACATCGACGAACCTCCGCAGCCGCCGAGGGAGTACCCGTCCGTCGTGCCGGGATTCCCGCGGCTGACGGAGGACACGTTCCAGGACTATTACATCTACTGGGCCGCGTGCGTGGTGCTCTTCCTCATCTTCGGAGGCCTCATCGCTCCCCTCGCCGAGGTTAAGATGGGCCTCGGCGGCACCACCTACCTGGACTTCATCGAGAGCGTGCACCTCCCGAGGCAGCTCGCGCTGGTGGATCCCATCGTCGCGTCATTCACCGGCGGCGCCGTCGGAGCCATCTCCGCGTTCTTCGTCATCGAGATTAACAACTTCAAGGAGCAGGAGCGCAAGGTGTGCATGTACTGCAAGGGGACCGGGTACCTGGCGTGCGCGGAGTGCAGCACGAGCCCCAAGCCCGGGCGGATCATCGACCCGACGAGCGGCGCCAAGTGCTACTGCCCGTGCTGCAGCGGGACGGCGAAGGTGATGTGCACCAGTTGCCTGTGCACGGGCGTGGCGATGGTGACGGAGCACGACCCGAGGATCGATCCGTTCGGGGAGTGAGTGAGGGGTGAGACGGGGCGATCTATCGTACACGTAGAGGGTGGGGGTGACGGAGGTCTTATTGACGTCGCGGGTGAGTGAGGTGTAACGAACACGCGCCGAGTATAAAACAGTTCGTCTTTTTCTTCGTCCGAGATCCCGACGGTGGCGTCGTCAGTCGAACGAGCGCGCGTCTCGCATGGGCTCGGGGACGCCCCGCGCCAACGCGTCGCTCAGGGTCGCCGATCGTCTCAAAACCGCCTCGACTCGGTGCGGCGTTCAGGTGCGTCCGAGCGAGACGCCCCCGCGCCGCGCGTTCCGCGCACCGCCCCGCGCGCCCCGTCCGCGCCCCCCGCGTTTCGCTCGCCCGATCCCATCGCGCGCTCGAGCCCCGACCCGTGACGCGTCCCCTCCCTCGCTTAAACCCTCGTAGATGGCGGCGTACGGCGCGTGCATACAGCTGAACATGCCGGACGTGGGGAAAGGCGCGTGCGAGCGCGAGATGGAGGCGCTCAGGGCGTGCGTCTTCCCGAGCAAGCGATGACGACGACGTGATCCACCGTCGACTAAGATTTTAGCTAATCAAACAAACGTCCAGCTGGTCCACGTCGCCCCCGTGTAAACCCCCGTCTACGATGAACCCCTCCTACGTCACGACTACTTCCCCCTCTCCTTCCTCATTCGCCGCCGATGCCGTCGGTCGTCCTCCGCCGCGCGTCTCGCGTCGACAGCTGTGCGCAACCTCTCGCCGATTGAAACGTCGAAGGAGTTGACGTGGACGCAGCCGTCGCGATCGAAGCGAACGTCGCAGACGGGGCAATGCGGTTCCACCGCCGTCGCCTCCGCGTCCCTCCTGGCCCTGTCGCTGACGACGTGTCCGCACGGTCGGATGGCGACAAACTCGCCGGCGACGGCGTCTCCGCATCGAACGCCCCACACCGGGCACTCAAACTCCGGCGCGGCTTCTTCTCGGGATCTCTTCCCCGCCCGCCCGTGCGATCCTCCTCCGGATCCTCCTCCTCTCCGCCCGTCCGCCGCGACGGCCCTGAGGTGGACCGGGAAGAAATCCCGCAGCGATCGCACGTGCGACGCGACGTTCCCCGAGGATGCGTTCGTCCTGTTTGCGTACGCGTACGTGGACCTGTCGGAAACGAAGGTCCCGGCCTGGGCCAGCGCGTGCTCGATGAGCGCCTCGCGGTTGTACAGCCTGCCGAGGCCGCAGCACACGATGGGTTCGCGCAGGGGTTCGCCGGACAGCGCGCAGTGCGACCACCTGGCGCGTCTGCGCTCCGCCGGATCCGCGCGTCGACGACCGGTGTGGACCTTCCCGGCGGAGAGCTGGCCGCCCCGCGACGACGTCGAGGCGCCCCCGTCCGCGTTCGCGACGTCCCACGACTGACCCCGGAGGATGTCCGAGCGCGAGATGATGGTGCCGCCGTCGAGCCCCATCGTACGGCGCCGCGGACGGACGAGACGCGCGCGGTGGCGCGCGGTCCGAGTGAGTGTCGCGTCGTCCGAGATTTTCGCGCCAGTCGACCAGTCTTGGGAAGGTCCGACGGTCGTTGCCTCTCGTGTCATTCTCGGGGACGACGAGCGCGGGCGCGCCTTTCCTCGAGATGGCTCCCAACGGCGGTCGCCCCGGCGGCCTGATGTGCACGTCGCGCACCTCCTTCAACGGATCCGAGCGCCACGCCAGCCCGTGGGCCTTCTCGAGTTGGACGTTCGAGAGAAGGTTGCTGTGCGCCGCGCACGCGCTCGTGGGCACGTTCCTGTGCGTCGTCTCCGGCGTGCTGCCGCGCTACTGGAACCAGTACCTCGGGCACGTCGGCCCCGCGGCGGTCATGTTCGTGCTCGCCGAACTGGAGCGATGTCCCGGCCCGGGGACGATCGTGGCGCAGGGCTGGACCGCCATCGCGGGCGGAGCCTCGTACCTGCTCTACGACCTCGTGATTCACGGCTGCGGCCTGAACATCTTCTGCCACGGGCACAGGGAGCAGCACCACATCGCCATCAACACCCTGTTCATCCTGGTCGGCGTCGACATGGTCGTCCATCGCAGTAAGTTCAGCGCCGCCCTCGTCGGCATCGGCTTCGGCATCTTCGTCTGGCTCCACCCGCAGCCCAACGCGACGGGCATCCTCATGCACAAATTCGCCGGGCTCATGCTCGCCGTCTTCGCCGTCGGTAAGATGTGCGACCGCCGCGACCTGTGCCACGTCTCGCTGTACTACGCCGCCTACCTCTTCTTCTACGCTCAGAACGGGTTCATGGACGTCTACGGCGGAGCGGAGGCGAGGGGCGAGGCTGGAAGCGACGGGTACGTTCCGGCGCGTCCGGCGACGATCGATCCAACCGCGTACGCTCTCTTCGTCTGTTCGCTGGCGACGGCGATGCGAACGGCGACGGAGACGCTGGACGCGGCGTTCGGGGATGGTATCGTCGTCGCGGGGGGTGGAGGCGTCGGGGGTTGGGGCAAGGGGCGCGCAAGGGGCGGCACAGCTGGCGTCGGCACAGCCGGCGGGTTCACAGCCGGCGGGTTCACAGCTGGCGGGGAGTTTGCGTTTGAGACGGCGAGGCTGCGCGACGGCTTCGGCGGCGACGACGAGCGCGGGCGCCGAGGGGACTGAGCCAAAACCCTAGTCGACGATTGGATTCGTCGAACGTATCGCATCGTGACACGACGTGACCCTCTCGTTCTACCTAGCATTATCCGTCGGCTAGTTAAAAGTTGGCTAAAAGTTAGCTGCCCCTGTAGGTGCTGTACCCGTAGGGGTTGAGGAGCAGCGGGACGTGGTAGTGCTCCTTCACCTGGTCCGCCTTGACCTCGAAGTGTATCGCAACCTTGGGGTAGAAGCCGGATACCCCGTACTGCGCGGCGGTGCGCCGGAAGTACTCCTCGCACTCGAAAGTTATCACGTACACCCCGGGCTGCAGGTCGTGCGACGCCGGGAGGAGATCGGCGATGCGCCCGTCCGCGTCGGTCAGGCCGCTGACGCTCCACGATGACCCGTCCGCCACGCTGACGGTAGCGAGGGTCACGGGGACATCCTTCGCGGGTCGACCGCGAGTGGTGTCCAGCACGTGCGTGGTGATGGGAGATCGCGCCATCCCGACCGGGTGCCCGGCGCGTGGTCCGATGACGGCATCACTTTTTCTTATCGACCTTTGGCAGCTCCCGGGGTCCACCCACCACGCTCGCATCGTCACCGAGGGAGCTCGATCCAGCGGCTGAATTTTGGTCTCTTCGAAAGTCTCACTTTCAGATGATCGTAAGTGTGAAGAAGATACGCGTTCGCGTTCGATTGGAAGCGGGGAAAGAGGATCGATCTGTTGGGCACAACAGGCGGGAAATATCCAATTTCGATCGTTGACACGTCAGGTGTGCGGCGGCCGATTTTTTATTTTTGCGTTTTTTGATGACTGATCTCCTGTGCAGATATGATATTTTCTCAACCTGACAGCTGGCCGCACTCATCAACCCCCCTCCCACGTGGGATTTTGACGACGCGAATAGGGCGAGACCGTTATTTTTAACGACGTTTCCGGCGCATCGAAGGCTCACAACCGAGCGCGCGTCGATCGACTCGACTCGCGACTCTCGTATCAAACCCGCCTCAAAGCGCGTTCGTTACGAAAACCAGAGATGGTCCACCATCTCAAGGACATCCGTCGCTGCGACGAGCACGACGACGTCGACTTCCGGGACGAGAATGAGCTCAAAAGATTCGTGCGCCCTGGGAAATGGCTGTCGCTGAACGCCGGCTCCGTGCGCCTTTTGCGCGTCAACGTGCGTCGACATCCCCGTATCCGATCCCGATCTGTTCGTATCCACCCATGATGTATCCGTCGCGTCGACTTTCGCGATCCAACGCGCGCCGCGTGCGCCACGAGCGACGCGGTTCGGCCGTCATTTGCGGCGCTAACATTCATTTTCCCCGTTACCCGAGTGCAGGTCGTCTCCACCGGTATCGCGATCGCCTTGCTGTGGGGCTTCGTCATCTGGGGGCTCGTGAAGCCCCGATACATGTTCTCCCAGGTCAACGAGTGGAAGAGCTGGATCTCCTACAACTTCACCTGGTTCTACATCGGCGCCTTCGTGAGTCAACCCTCTCCCGTTTCAAACACGATTCTCCTCCCGCCCGTCACGCGAACCCGGAATTCGCGACGGGGGAACGAGCCTTTGGCGAGTGCGATGCGTCGCGTCGACGCGTCTGTGCGCGCCTTGATTGGGACTCCCCGCCGTCTTGTCTCGTTTGCCCCTCACGCCCGCGTCTTGTCGTCTCTCGGGTCTTCGACGGACACGTCAGCACCGATCCGTTCAAACGATCACCGCAGACGTTATTTTTAACCCGTGCTTTCCCGCTGTTTTACACCCAAAAAGCCCCTTTCGACGCGCCGGCTGACCGCGCCTCCCCTCCGCGTTCGCGTCTTCTCCGCAGAACGCGTGGATTATCTTCCTCCTGTACGTCGCCTTCTCCAAGTACGGCAAGATCAAGCTCGGCAGAGCCGACGAGAAGCCCGAGTTTAACAACGTCTCGTGGTTCTCCATGCTCTTCTCGTGCGGCATCGCCGTCGGCGTGTACACCCTCGGCGTCGCGGAGCCGATGTCTTACTACCGTGGGTCCTACAAACTCGAGGGCCGCGGCGACACCCCCACCGACGACGAGCGCGCCCAGCAGGCTCTCCTCCAGACCTTTTACCACTGGGGCTTGCACGCGTGGGCTCCCTACATCACCGTCGCGCTCGGCCTCGGCATCGTGTGCTACAGGTGGAACATGCCCCTCACCATGAGGTCCGCGTTCTACCCGCTCATCGGCAACATCATCTACGGCCCCGTCGGTGACATCATCGACGCCGTGTCCATCGCGTGCACCACCTTTGGCGTGTGCACGTCCCTCGGCCTCGGAGTGGACCAGATTGTCGCCTACTACGCCGCCCTCCAGGACAAGTCGTACACCGCGCTCGAGCGAATCGACGCGCAGACGGCCACGATCATCGTGATGACCCTCGTGGCGAACATCTCCGTCGTGCTCGGCCTTCACAAGGGCATCCAGGTGCTCTCCACGATCACCTTCTCGCTCGGCCTCTTCGTCTTGATCGCGACGCTGTTCCTGGACAACACCTGGTTCCTGCTCAACTCTGTCGTGCAGTCCACCGGCCACTACCTCCAGTACGTGGTGCAGATTGGCTTCCGCACCGACTCGTTCGAGCAGCTCGGCATCGAGTTTGGCACCAACAACCTCCTCTGGGGCTCCAACAAGGCTTCCAAACCGGACGGCGTCTGGTCGGGTCCCATCTTGGACATCATGAACAACGCCGCGGCGCAGAGGACCGACTACAACTCGACCACGATGCCTTTCGGCTACAGCTCCACGTTCCCATCCGGTCCTGCCCAGATGATGGACTGGTGGACCATCTTCTACTGGGGCTGGTGGGTCTCCTGGGCCCCCTTCGTCGGCATGTTCATCGCGCGCATCTCCCGCGGTCGCACCATCCGCCAGATTGTGGTCGGAGCTCTCGTGGCCCCCACCCTCTTCTCCTTCCTCTGGCTCGGTGTCTGGGGTTCCCTCGGCATCAAGATGCAGCGCGTCGCGGAGCTTGTCCTTGGCGATGGTACACCCAACACCGACGGCAGCAGCGACTGCGCGGCCTGGGGCTACGTTGACAGGGCGCCCAATTCCGCTGCCGCTATTGCCCTCGCCAATGACGGTTACTATGCCGTGGCCTGCCGCGGTTACCCCATGCTCGACATCATGGCGCCCTTCAAGGAGGTCAAGGAATTCCTCTGGGGTCTGCTCCTCATCGGCATCACCCTCTATTTCATCACCTCCTCCGACTCTGGCTCCTACGTCGACGACGTCATCTCTGCCAACGGCCTCGCCAACCCCCCCATCGGCCAGAAGGTCTTCTGGTGCTGGACCGAGGGCGCTGTCGCCATCGCACTCCTTCGCGGGGGCTACGAGTCCGGCCAGAACGCCCTCGGCGCCGTCCAGGCTGTTTCTATCGTCGCGGGTTTGCCCTTCACTGTGTCCATCTGCTTCATGTGCACCTCAATCTGGCGTGCTCTCAAGATTGACAGCGGCGACGCTGACATCTGCCACGCCAACCTGTTCTCCACCGGCACCCTCGACATCTTCGACCTGTACAAGACCGGTCCCGCCGACGAGCCATCCACCGCTCGCTACACTTTCGCCGAGCGTCTCGCCAACTACGCGCAGTCCATATTCGCGCCATTTGTCGGCATCTTCAAGACTTGCGAGAGCCTTTTCGGTGAGGGCAGCGTCCTCGCGAAGCTCCACAGTTTTGTCAACTTCTCGTTCTTCGTCCTCTGGCTCGTCTTCCTGATCGTGTCCGGGTCGGATGCGGACTACGCGTGGATTGGCTGGACCTTTTACGTGTTCATGGCGCTTCAGATCAGCTTCATCCGCGGCTACGTCAGGACCCAGCACAACATCTACGGCAACATGTTTGAAGATTTCTTCGGCGCGCTCGTGATGTACCCCAACATCGTGTCCCAGCTCCACTACCAGTCCAAGGAGCCCGCGCCCAGCAACGACGTCTACAGGAAACCCGTCACCGCCGCGTAAGCGCGGCGCGACGACACTCAATGAGACTACGAAATAAGTCAAGTGTCGCGCGTCGCGTGAGCCGAGGTGTTTCGATTATGGACGGAGGGTTTCAAGCTGTTGCTGTTGGCAGACTCCAAACCGCCGCATCAACTTCCACTCAAAAAACTGTTCTCAACACTGTACACCAAAGCTCATAACACGCAGACGACGCTTTCACCCTTGCAAATAATAAGCGGATGCATCGCAGCGCCCACAAATCGACGAGGCCGGGGGAGCGACACAATCGAGCCCCCCCCTTCGTGGGCAAATTTCATAATCGTGCGACAAATTTGGGTGACGCGGTCTGTTCCACCGAGTCAGCTGAAATTCTGTTGTGTTGTTTTCTCTAATACTTGTATGCTCCCACCCTTCTATTATCAATAATAACTTAACATCGCTTTGCGCTATCCGTAACCTGCTACTCCTGGCTACTACTAGCTAGAGACGTCTCTTCTCAAGAGCGCCGAGGTCGCGAAGTTCGTACACGTCCCCGCGCCGCTGCTTCTCGAGGGGCATGTTCCTCCGCCTGACGCGGATCTGCTCCATGTCCAGCTCGCAGTGCACCGTCCCGGGCTTTTCGTCCGTCGTCGCGATTATCTCCGCCCACGGTCCCACCGCCGTGCTGTGCCCCCACGCCTGGTACCCCGCGCCCGGCACCCGGCTCGGCGAACACGTCAGCACGAACATCTGGTTATCCACCGCCCTCGCTCGCTGCAGCAGCTCCCAGTGCAGCGGCCCGGTGACCGTGTTGAACGCCCCGGGGTACACCATGATCTGCGCTCCCCTATTCGCGCACGCCATCGCGAGCTCGGGGAACCTGACGTCGAAACAGATCCCCACCCCGAGTCGGCCCACCGCGGTGTCAACCACGGTGAGCTCCGCGCCCGGGCTCAGCGTGTCGCTCTCCTTGAACGAGATCTCCCCGGGGATGTCCACGTCGAACAGGTGCGTCTTCCTGTGCTTACCGAGCAGGCACCCGTCGGAGTCGAACACGCAGCAGGTGTTGTACAGCGCGCCGGTGTCGGCGCACCGCTCCGGGACGCTGCCGCCGACGACGACGACGCCGAGCCTCTCCGCCGAATCCGAGAGCATCGCCACCGACTCGGCGTCGGATCCGATCCCGTCCCCGGGTGCCGACTTTTCGTCCCCGTCTTCGTCGTTCTTCGTCGTTCGGGTTCCACCGCCGCCGGTCCAGCGACCGGGCGCGGGTCCTATGATCTCCGCGTAGGAAGGGAACGAGTCGTTGCTGTACGGGCAGTTCCACATCTCGGGGAGGACCACGAGCGCGGCGCCCTCGCGCGCGGCGTCCTCGATGGCGGCGCGCGCGTTCGCGATGTTCAGCGACTTGTCCTCTCCGACGGGGAGCTGCAGGAGCGCCACCTTCACCTTGGACGGGAGAGACGAGTTCTCGTCGAGGCACGGGGGCGCGAGGGGCGCGGGGCGCCTCGCGCCAGCCGACGACGACGACGACGACGACGACGCGGATGGGGGCGCGAACGACGACGACGGCGGGCGGCGCGCGGTGACGCGATCCAGGCCGCGCAGACGCGACGCGAGCCTGCCGCACCCGCGATGGGACACCGCGAGCAGTCCCAGCGACGCGGCGAACGCCGCGGCGGTCATCGGAGCGCCGCGCATCGGAGGGCGAAGAACGCAGTGCCGCGCAGACGTCCGCTGCGCTGTGAACATCAAGAAATCCGCCTTTGGCTCGGACAGCCAGACGGCGCGCGGCGGGCTCCGGTTTGTATTTTTTGAACTCTTTTCACGGTCTGTTGAACCGTGGAGGACCGACTAAACCGGAGCGCGGTTCGGGATTCCCGACGAGTGGTCATTGGATTCTCCTTTCCCCGCTGGACCAATCAACGCCGCGAGTCGGCGAACCTGTGCCGAGGCGAAACCAGCCGAGGAACCAGCCGAACTCGCCTCCGCGCTCGTCGGGCACTTCGTCACTCGCAAGTAACCATGTTCGCCACCGCCCTCACCTCCAAGCTCGCCGCGCCCACCGCGCTCAAGGCCTCGGTACGCGCCCGGCACGAATCGACCGCGAGCCCCGCCCCCGCCCCGCGCGTCTCGGAAACGCCCCATCGATCGATCGGTCGTTGGATTGGATTGATGCGCCAAAACCCCCCGCGCGTCGTGTCCGCCGCGTTAGCCGCGGAGGACGCGAGAAGCGCGGGAGCCGACCCCGTCTCCTCGACCGGACGTTCAACATCGTCGCCGTCGGACGGGGAGGACCCCACGGGACCGTCCGGGCGCCCGAGCGCCCTCCGTCGGCCCGAGCGCGTCGATTTTTTATCCGCATCTCTCAGCGAGCTTGGGGACGCGCACAATTTACCCATGGAAGGATGACTCTTTCGCAAGTGCTGACTCCTCCCCCTCCCCGCTTCCCACGTGCAGGCTTTCAAGGCCAAGGTCAACGCCGGTTTCTCCGTCTCCGCGGGCAGGACCATCGACACCGACGCCCGCCGCAAGGCGATGAA
>Ga0181573_10003830_pt1 | contig 13079 bp, 4 predicted proteins | sample 101ome_25_FD_148643 | JGI IMG/M metagenome (GOLD analysis project Ga0181573, IMG submission 148643) | Coastal salt marsh microbial communities from the Groves Creek Marsh, Skidaway Island, Georgia - 101409BT metaG (spades assembly) | ecosystem: Environmental > Aquatic > Marine > Intertidal zone...
CCCCCCCCCCCCCCCCCCCCCCCCCCCCCCCCCCCCCCCCCCCCCCCCCCCCCCCCCCCCCGGCCCCCCCCCCCCCCGCCCCCCCCCCCCCCTCGGTGTCGACGACGACCACTGCCCGGGGCCGCGCGGGAGCGCCAGCGGGACGCTTGACCCGCTGGCCCTGGCCGCCTCCGCTCCCCATCGTCGCCCCGGCCCCGGCCTGGCCGCCGTCGTTCCCGGCCCGGCGCCGATCGGCGGCGCGCGCGGCCTCGGCGGCAGCGTCGGTGGCTGCCCCGTGGACGACGGCGGCGCAGACCGAGTCGAAGGCGGGGGCGCCGGGATGCGACTCGAGGAGGATCAGGGTCGCTGCGGGTGGGCGGGCGGGGTGGGAAGGGGGGGGCGGGTCGGAGGAAGGGGCGCCGTCGGCGGTAGCGGCGGAGCCGTCCGCAGCGGCGTGGGAGTGGACAATGGTGCGACGGCGTGTCGGCTCGCCCGTGGGTCGCTCCCTCGTCCCGCGTAAGGGCGGCTCGCGAATGCATCGCAAGATTTCTTCCATTTGCGCCCCCGCGGCACGGACACAGGGCGGATATGGGGCAGGAAGAGACGAGAGCGGCGACTCAAAGAAGGACTCTCACACTGACTCGACCGGCAGCCCGCGCCACTGCCACTGTTATTCAAGCTGGCCGCGCGCGCTTCGATCGTCGTCCGGTCTGTCGAGCGTCACCATGAGATCGATTATGGATGCTTCGACGTCGGGACGAAGTACCGGGCTCCCGGCGGCACCAGAGCAGAGACGCGCGCCCCCTCGGCCGACAGCCTCGTCGCCGCGCCGCCGGCCGGCACCGCGCCGGGACGTGACGGTCGGGATGGCTCCGACGAGTGGCTCGGCCGGAGCGAGCGAGGTTAGACGCGCGGGACCACCCAAGCCGCGCCCCACCCCCAGCCCCCAGCCCGCGACCAAGGCCTCCACTCCCCCCATTCCCCCCAACACTCGCCCCGACGGCCCCGACGCCGCCCAGCCTGGCCGCCGCCCCCGCGGCCGCCCCCGCCGGGAGCGCCGCAACGCCCCCCCCGTCGTCGCTGCCAAACCTCTCGCTGGACTCGGCCTCGACGGAGACCGCCTCACCCGCGTCGACGGGACGACCGGCGGCCCCTCCAGCGGCCCCGCCGAAGCAGACGGCGACGGCGACGGCGCCGCGGGACCCGACACTGACGACCCGGGCGGCGCCTCAGGGGCGGCCGTTGCTCCCGCCCCCCCGCTTCGCCCGCCCCCCTTCACCCTCAAACAACTCGAGACCCTCGTGTGGGTCGCCGATCGCCGCAGCGTTGCCGAGGCCGCCGCGTGGAGCCGAATCGGGGAGGGCACCCTTCGCGCCCGGCTCTCTGGCCTCGCCTGCGCCCTGCCCCTCGCCTTACCTCCCGCGGTCGCCGCCACTCTCGTCGACGACGCTATGGGCACTTCTCGCGGAGGGGCGAGGTACTATCCGCAGCGCTTTCCGCCGTACAGGAACGGCAACGGCAGCGACTCGACGTCGACGACGACGTTCGAAGCGAACGGGCGCGGCGCCGACGGCGGCGGCGGCGGAGACGGCAGAGTCGGATTGCCCCTCTTTGCAAGAACGCGGGATCCACTTCGGTTGTCCGAGGCTGGGGTGATCGCGTTCCACTACGCAGGACTGGTGACTCAGGCGAGAGAGAGAGGGAGGGAGAGCAAGAGAGAGAGAGAGAGAGGGAAGAGAGGTGGAGAAGGAGGGGGAGAGGGGGGAGAGAGGCAGGCCGCGCCCGCCGGAGACCGCGGAACGCCTGCCCGACCGACCCCCGGCCTCTCTCTCTCTCTGTCTCTCTCTCGATCTCTCTCGGGTTCTTCTCCGCCCCCCAGGAGGGCCACGACGCCCTGGAGGCGCTCGAGGACCTGCGGGCCGTGCGGTCCGGCAGGGTCCGGCTCGGGGCGTCGCAGACGGTCGGGGTGGAGCTGATGCCGCGGCTGGTCCGCCTCTTTCTCGACGACTGCGGGGCCCCGCCGTCGACCGTCCGACCCGAGAGCGCGGGACCGGGGACGACGGAGACGGAGTCGGGGACGGAGAGGGGAGGGGAGACGAGGTGGGGCGGCAGCGGGGGCGCGGCAGGCGGGTCGCGGACCTGGTCGTCGTCGGCCGCCGGGCCGGCCGTGGCGCTGGCGGTGGAGTCAACGCGGAGGGTGGCCCAGGCGGTGGCGAGGGGTGATCTGGACGCGGCTCTCGTGGGGGGGGCGGTGCCACCGTCGCTTCTATCGAGCGGGGCGGTGCTGGCCGAGCCCTACCTCACCGATCGGCGAGGGAGAGAGAGAGCGGGGGAGAAGAGAGAGACGGGGACTCCCGCCAGTGCTGCACTCCCGATCCTTTCCCCCGTCCCCGTCCCCGCCCGCCCTCCCCTTTCCCACCCCTTCCCCCCGCCCCCCTTCCCCCCGCGACTCCGACAGAATCGTCCTCGTCTCCAGCCCCGACGACCCCATCTGGGCTGTCGGCCCCGTCGCGGTCGATCGGCTGAGTCGACTGGGCTTCGTCTCGATCAACCGCTCGTCCACGGTCTACGCCCGCCAGGCGAAACGTCCCCCTCCCGCTGCCCCTTCCTCCACCTATCTTTCCTCATTCTCTCTCTTCCCCCGTTCCCCTCAGCCCCCCAACCAACCCCCCCCCCACCTCCCCCACCCCTCCGGACGACAGAGGGAGATTCTCCGCTCCGCCGGCGTCGACGCCGATTCTCTACGGGTCCGATTCGAGGTCAATAGCGTCGAGGCGGTTAAGAACGCTGTGGAGGAGGGCATTGGGGTCGCATTTGTGTCGGCGGCGGCGGCGGAACGGGAGCTGGCGGCGGGGCTATTGAAGGAGGTGCGGCTGACGCAAAGGGGTGGGGGGGGAGGGGGAAAAACGGGGGGAGCGCGGCGGCAGCCGACGTTTCGCCGGCATGACTTGTCCGATTCCTCTCTCGGGGATGGAGAAGACGGAGGAGGTGGCAAAGACGGTGATGGTGCCAACGGCGCGGACGGGGAGCCGCTCCTCCTGACGCGAGAGCTCCTCTTGATCACCAACCCCCGCCGGTACCTGACGGCGGCCGCCAGGGCGTTTCTCCGGCAGATGCGGAGGGCGCAACCGCTGTTCCAGGCGAAGAGCTCTCTCGTCCTCCTTCTTCTCTAACCTCTCCTTGCCACCCCTTGCCCCCCGGCCTGCCTCGTCCTTCTCCCCCCCCCACCCAACCCAACTCCCCCACCCCTCCCCACCCCACTCACTACACCCCAGGCCGCGGCGTGCGGAGACAACGCGGAGTGTCTCGTCCTCGCCGAATCCAACGAGTCCGCCGTCCTCAACAGCCGCGGGAGAGCGCGCGATGAGGACTCGGACCGACGTGCGTCCGAGGCCCGTCGCACGGCCACGACGACTGTGCCCGAAGCGCATGCCGAGCTGCTTGCGCTGGCCGCAGGTCCCCCGTGCGCGGACGGGTGTCCCGTCGGTGGGGATCCCCGAGCACTGTTGGCGGATTTGGAGGCGCTCCGACCCGAGGCGGAGAGGGAGACAACTGACCCGCGGATGAGAGGCCACGTCGCCCCGGGGGCAGCAGTGCCGGGTGGGGGGAGGGGGCTCGCGGCGTCAGAGTTGCTCGACCCGTCTCTGCGGTGGGACGACGTTGCTGCGGGCGGGACAGGTGGGTACGGCAGCGCGGGGTCGTCGTCAGGGGGACGGTTGTCCCCGTACGTGGAGCGGTGGCCAGGAGCGCCGCCGGCGCTCGACGTGATGGGCGGGTGGGGCGCCGCCGCCTGCGCTGGGTCCGGTGTCGACCAACACGGCGGCCTGCACAACCTATCCGGATCCGGCCGGTCCCCATCTCCGGATGGGAGCTCTCCGAATCTCCTCTCGCCGCGCGTCGAGGCAGAGCTGGCCCTCGGTCGCGTCCGTCGCGTCGCCGAGGCCGTCGGATCCGGCTCCACTCCTCTGCCCTTCACGCTCGAGCAACTCACCGTGCTTCGCGCTGCCGCCCGCGAGGGCAGCTTCGCCGCCGCCGCCGAGGCCTCCGGTTTATCCCGGCCTAGAGTCTCCCAAGCCATCGCAGACCTCGAAGCGACGCTGGGCCTTCCTCTCTTCCACCGTCGCCATCGCTCGAATCCCGTTCTCACAGCCGAGGGCGCCGTGTTGGCCGCCCGGGCCGAACGCATTGCGCGACTGTGCGCCGAGATGACCTCGGCGTTGGGTGACGCCCAAGGCCTGGCCGCGGGCGCCGGTGGGTGCGTCTTTCTCGGGGCGTCGCAAACCACGGGTACCTACCTCATGCCTCGACTCCTGGGGATATTTCGGTCTAGGCATCCTGGATGCGCTGTACGCCTGACGGTCGACACGTCCAGTCGTGTTTGCGAAGCCGTCGCCCGCGGCGACCTCGACGCCGCTGTCGTGGGCGGCGAGGTGCCCACGCGGTTGTTAAGTAGTCTGTCCGTGTCTGCATATTCGGAGGACGAGATGGTTCTCGTGGTCCCACGCGGACACCCGTTAGCTGGCCGCGACGGCGCGGGGGACGGTGGCATCGAGCCCTCCGAGCTGATCCACCACGACTTTGTAGCCCTCCACGACGCCTCCTCCGTCCACGTCGCCCAGGGAAAACTCCTCAAAAAAGCGTGCGGACTCGCCTGGACGGATCTCCGCGTCGTCGTTCACCTGAATTCCGTCGACGCCCTCAAGAGCGCCGTCCAGTATGGCCTCGGCGTCGCCTTTCTCTCTTCGCTTGCAGTCTCCAAGGAGGTCGATTTGGGTCTCCTCTGCCGAGTGCGACTCAGAGGACTCAGAATGGCAAGGAAACTCCATTTGGTGACGTATCGAGGTGGGTACCACACGAGGGCGGCTCGTGTCTTCCTGCAGGAGATGTTCAACGTCGCACTCGGCTTGCCCGAGGGGAGGGACGCTGACGTGGCAGGGACGCCGATGATGCGGCACTTGAGCGCGCGGCCTTGGGAGTTGCCGGGGGCCGGGGGGGGGGCGGGGAGTGGAAAGGGGGGAGGAGGAGGTGGAGGCGGGAGCAGGGATGCCGCGGGAAAGTGACAAGAGGGACAGGCTAAGAGAGAGAGTGTGTCGGCGTCCACGCTCGCTCCTCCACCACTTCACTCCGTCACCACGTTTCCCTTCGCCCTCTCCCCGAACGAGGCGCTACCTGTTGTCCGGACTCGCCGTGTCTCTGCCCCCCCGCTCGCCCCGTCGCCTCGCGATGCCCCCCTCTCTCTCCCCCGCCGCCGTACGTGGCACCGGAGGATGCGCAAACGTCTGACTGCGTGAGGGACTGCCCTCCTCGCCTTCGGAGCTTCTAGGCAACCTCTGCGCGAGCTCTTGATAGCTGTCCCGCTTCATCAGGCGCTCGATGTTGTCCTGCATCGTTTCGGTCTCGGCGCCGCGTCGCAACGCCCTGGCTCTCTCCTGATGAACCGTCAATCCCAACCCGGCCTTGCCCGTCGTGACGTCGGCGATGGCCCTTGCCTGGATGCGCGCCTTGGCCTGCTTCTTCAGGTTGCGCTCGCGCATCCTGTCAAGGACGCCCAAAGGTTTGCCGTTCTTCCCGCCACGGAACTTTCCCGACATGTTGCTGGCGAGGCTGCGTTGGGAGGAGGCAGCCGAGGGGGGGCCCTTGCCGCCGCTCCCTCCTCCACCATCCCCACCGGCCGGCCCATCGGCCGTGGACCCTGCCCCGTCTGTCCGGTCGGAGTTGTCCCGGATCAAGTCGCGGAGAATGCTGGACCACCCGCCGTTGCGCGCCGGGGCAGCGGCGCCGCCACCCCCACCGCCACCGCCAGCGCCGCCCGCCAGGCTCGCGCGGCTTGAGAACGACGCCGTGGTGCGGAACCGCCACCGCTTGTTCGAATGGATCTTGTCGCGGCGCTTGCGGTATTTGGCGGCGGCAAGGCGCTTGAGCTCCTCTTCCCTCTCTTCCTCTTCCCGGGCCTTGACCTGGGCCAACACGTCGTGGAAATTGGACTGGATGACAGTGGTGGGCATGGCCACGGTGAGGATACCAACAACGAGCTGGATGCTGCCGATGAGGCGACCGACGACGGTCGTGGGAACGACGTCGCCATAGCCGACAGTGGAGAAGGTGGCGAGGCCCAGCCACATGGAGTGGGGGATGGACTGGGCCCAGGAGGCGCTGAGAGACCGCTTGCAGACGGAACTCGCGGCCTGGACGGCGCCGATGGAGGTGCCCTGGAGGGCGGGGCACTGGAAGGGGGCGAGGGACGACATGAGGCCCGTAACGGGGTCGACCCTGAGCTCGGGAGGTCCCCCCTCGCGGCAACCCCGGGCAAGGTCGATGTCAGGCTCAAAGGATGACCAGTCGTAGCCCTCGGGGCGAGACAGGACGATGTCGCACGTGAAGGGGGCGATGCCCACAGAAATCCACTCGCGGTGGCCATCGGACACGACGCCCCGCTCGGCAAACCACACGAGCGATGACAGAATCACCAGCGTCATGCTCAGCAGGAGGACGAGCATGTTGAGCACCGGCCACGACACCTGCAGCGCCGTGAACAGAATGGCCATGGACGACTGATTGAGTCTCAACAACCGCAGGGCGCGGGCGAGGCGGAAGATGCGCACGATTGAGAGACCGGGGAGGGTGCTCGCACCCGTTAGGGCAACGTCGATGAACCAGGGCAGGACAGCGATGACGTCGAGCCACGACATCGGGTCGCTGATCCATCCGCCAAGCGACGGCACTGACCAGACCCGCAGAACGATCTCGACGAGAAAGATGCAAACGCAGATTGACTCGATGATGAAGAAGGGTGACGACATGACGACGTCCGGAGAGTAGTAGGTTTGGCTGGTCTCGACGACAAAGACCGCAGTCGACACAAGGATGGCGATGGTGATGACGAGCCAGCTCGCCGTGGCGACAAGACTCGACGTGGGATCCGACAGCACCGTCCACACGGCCAGCTGACGCTCGGTTTGGACGCGGGGGCCGAAGAAGGTGCCGACCTGGCCGCGGACTCCGCGATGGCGTACGTCGCCACCGGCGCTGCCGTCGCCAGCGGCGGCGGCGATGCTGGCGTTGGCGCCAGCGACGGTGCTATGGCCCTCTCGTCCGCTGTCGATGTGTTCGCTCCAGCTGTGGCGCCCCTGGCTGCCCTGGGAGCCGTTCCGGCCCGTCGTCCGGCCCATTAGGTCGCTCGCACTCGAAAAGCCGCGGACACGGCGGCGCGGCTGGCCGTGCCAGCCCCGATCGGACCCACCGCCATCTTTGTCTTCCTCGCCCTGCGGTGCGAAACTGATGCCACGCCTCCCATTCCTCCGCCTCCCGCCGCCAACACCGCCGCCCTCGTGGGTGCTCGCCCTGCCACCCGTCCCGGCAGACGTCCCCCCCCCTGCTGCGCCCCTCAACTTGTCGCCCCATCCGCCACCCGCGCTGCTCTCCACTCCGCTCTCCCCGTTCTCCTCCTCAATCACCGCATTGAGCTCGGCCGCCCCCCCAAGGCTCACCACCCGGTCGGAGAGGGGACGACCGCCCGAACCGTTGGAATCCCTGTCGCCTGTCGACGACGGCCGCCGCGACGTCCCGGACAGCGACGTACCTCCCGGGCGGTCTTCGTCGCTTTGGTATGAGTCCGAGTGGTAATTGTGGAGGTAAAGCGCCTCTCCCGTGGCCCCAGGGAGCCTGACCCACGGAAGAGGGCCCGCGACCCGCGCCCCGAGGTAGAGGAGGTCGGCGGCAGGCAACATCCACAGCGAGGGGTCGCTCGCAGTGCCCCCGGCCCAGTTTTTGGCGGCAAGGGCGGCGGGCACGAGCCGCTCGTGCCGACGAAGTAGGCTTCGGGTAGAGCCGCGCTTGTTGCCCGGGGCGACCGAGTCCATATTGTCCGACCAACCCGTGGCGCGGTTCATGTTCGGGTCCTGCTTGAGCCGAATACCAAGGCCGCGGCTACCATGCGCATTCACGGCCTCGAGCGGCGTAGCACCCGACGGGTTGTCGCGCCGAGCCATGGGCCCCTGCGAGCCCAACTCATCCTCTTCCGATTTCCCCCCATCTGACCCCGGCGGGGTCGGGGAGTCGTCGAAGATCATCCCTCCGATGACTTCGGAACTTTGCGACGCCCGCAGGTGGGCCAGCGACCCCGACTCTAGCTGCGATGACTGAACCGGCTTGGGCCGTATCGCCATCAGCCCTTCGATCGCATCGTCTCCACCGCCGTCATACTCTTCGTCTGAATCAACTGCGGGCAGACTGCAGCGGAGACTGCTTCTCGACCGACTCTCGCCCTGCTGGCCCGTCAGCTGGCTGCCGATCCTCTCGGAGACGGCGGGTGGGCGGTCAGCCGCTTTGTCGAGGCCGAGCTGCAGCCCGGACGACTTGGCCCCAGTGGGCCCCCCTTCGGGGTCCGACGAGGTCCCAAATTGTCCAGACGGGCGCGACGTGTTGCCGCTGGTACTGCCCGTTATCGGGGCCGGGGCCAGCCGTGTTGCCGATGGACCCGCGGGGAGCTGCGACGCGGAGTAGGACGAGGCTTGGGCAGGAAAGTCAACCACGAAGGAAGGGCGTGATGGCGCGACCGAGCCGACACCGGTGGGGTCGCCCCCGTGTCCTGTCTTGTCGCTCCCGCCGAACGTCACCGGATCCCCGTCGAGCGGATCTCCTCTCCAGCCCAAGGGGGCCACCCCATTGGAACGCGCCCACTGCTCCACCAAGGCCGGCTCCGTTGCCCGCGCCGGCGGAGAAAGCGCCACCTGCATCCGCCGCGGCGATGGTGGCGGCGTCAGGCCTGGCACTGGCGGCCAGACAGCCCCGTGGCCTGGGTCGTCTTCGACCCCCGCCAAGGGATGCAGCTGGTCCTCTTGCCACGCCACCGCGTTGTCCTCGTAAGTTTCAGCGGCGGCAACACTCGTCGTCACCTGCGGGACAATCATCGGCTGCATCGCCCGCGCGTTGCGGAGCGCGTCCGGTCCTGGTGACAGCAATGCGGCCATCGGCGGCATCGGCATTGACACGAAGGACGCGCGATGCGGCAGGAAATGGACGATGGATCCAGGACGGGCCTCGCCCGCCCGGAAGCACTCGAACGCCACCCGCACGCCAGGCGGCTGCAACAAGAGGCATCGCGCAGCCGTTTCCTCTGACGCCGGGCGGGGGTCGACGCAGTGGTGAGCGAACGCGGACACGCACGCTTCGTAGAGGGGGGCGAGGGCCGGCCACCCGGCGCCAAAGCCCGACGTGGCTGCGTCGGACATGAGGACTCTGGTCGATGAACGTCGCGACGCGTGCCGGGAACTGCTCGACGTCTTTGGGACTGCGTTGCCCTCCCCGCCGTCGGTGGTGCCCCTGTCGCCCGGCACTGACTGCGACTGATCGCCCCAGGCCATCGAGGAGGCGGCAGCAACGCGGCGCATGCGCCGACGCGCCCGGCGCTCGTCGTGCGCAGCCACGGCTGCCGCGATGGCTTCGGGCGACCAGTTGGCGGGAGGCGCCCTCACCACCTCTCCTCGGCAGCACAGCCAGACGGCGGTGCTCGCGCCGCCCCCCTTCGAAGTCGCGCCGCCATTGTCGTCGTCGTCCTGCGGCTGCCACGGCAGCGACGATGGGTGTAGCTCATGGGGGCCAGGCCCCGCAGCTGTCCGCGGAGCCGACACCCACTGCGGCACTGTGGCACTCACCGCGGCGTGGGGTGCGGCCTGGGCGGCGTCGCCGCCGTGCTGTTCCAGCCCCTCCCCCGAGGTCGAGGGGCCGTGGCCCGTCGAGGGTCCCCGGCTGGCATGCTGCTCCCTGGGGAGCACGGGCCGCCCACTGCCGCCCCCCCCCCCCATGAGGCCTGTCCCAATCCGAACGACGTGGGCCACGGCCCGGAAACCGGGCAGGCCCTTCCGGCGCTCCCCATCGGGGGGGGCGCCGGTCATGTTGGCGCCGCCGGGCTCAGGCCGGTCTGCGAACACAGGGTCGGGGCAAGGTGGGGGGGGGGGCCAGGCGAGGGGCGATCCCCGATGGACTCGGAGCCCAGAAAGCGTCCCGCGTGAGGGTTTATCCGGCGACAAGGCCGACCCATCGGGGGAAGAAGGTCGAGACGAGAAAAAGGGGGGCGCCGGCGCGGACGGCAGGCGGTTTAGCCCCTCGCCGTCAATGGGATAGCAGAAGCGACGGGGTGGGTAGCCCGGAGGTCTATTAACCGTGCTCGAAGACGCGGGTACTATCGCCTCCCGGCCGGGGCGAGTTCCCCGCCAGAGGGGCCCGGCGCGAACACGGCCGGACGCTTATGTCCTCCCGGCTGCACTCTCTGGCTCCGGCCGGCCAACCCAGCCGTCCAGCTCGAATGACTCTACCTCTCTCCCGGGGCAGGGCGGGAAAAGATGCGCGGGGGCCCGTCGTCAGCTTCCCTCCTCATCGCCGTTTTGTCCCAGTCGCCTGATGCCCAGAGCGACATGGTCGCTGCCGCCGCCGCCGCCGACGGTCCCCGGTGGGTAGACCCGTGCCGTGAAGCACCTTCGGGCCTCGGTCATTTCACGTTCCCGACGCCTCGGGCGCGACGGCGAGCCCGCGGGTGGGGACTGGCAGGGCGGTGGCGGCGACGAGGACGGGGCGTGAAGGCCCTCCATCTGGGGTGGGCCGACAGACTCCCGAGAGGGCTCCGAGGGAGCCGTCGTATCGTTTCGGTTCACCCCCCCGCTCCCCACCCGCCAAGTCAGCCCACGGATCGCCCGCGACCGCACGTCCGCGCCGGCTCGTTTCTCGGCTCCGCCCTCTTTGCCCACCCCGATGAATGAGCGACCGCCCGCTCGAGCGACGCGCGCGCTACCCCATCGATCCCGACCTCAGAGGTTGAGCTTGGTCCGCCTCCAGTTGCGCCTCTTGGCGTTGTACCGCACCGTCTTGTCGATGGGGTTCTTGGGGGTGCGTCCCCGCGTCCAGTAGGGGAGGGTGCGGTTCTGCTTGGCCTTCTTGGCGAGAGTGACCTTGGTCCGGAAGGTCTTGATGGACCCCTGTCGAGCGATCGAGAGGGTTGCGGAGAAGGTCGCGCAGGGGTGGGGGGGTGGGGGGGTGGCGGGGGGTGGTGGGCGAGGGGCAGGGGGTTTTTGGGGCCGAGGGAGGGGGGGGAGCAGCGGCCGGGGCGAGGGCCAGCAGTGTCTTCGGTGACGCGTCCACCACGGGGGCGAGAGGGCGCAAATGATGCAGAGCGAGCCGCGGGAACGGGCGGCGAGCCCGCAGAGCAAGCAGCGAAGCGACGCCGCCGGTCGGGAAGGCTCGCGGAGAGCGCGTCGACAGCGTTGCGTTCTTTACATAGCGAGGGGGGGGGGGCGGGCAACGACGGGTCACGGATGGCGCCGAGGGAGCGTCGAGCCGCGCCGTACCCGAGGAGGGCGGCTCGGGGACGAGACGGGCCCGAAACGAGCCGCTCGAAGCTAGAGGAGGCGCGCCACTGGATCCCGAGAAACGATAAATAGTTTCAGCGTGCGTATGTCGTGAATTTGGTCGCAGAAACGGACCGCAACCCGAAAGGACCGCCGGTGGCGCCGACCACGTCGGCCGCCGCCCCCTTTCCCTCCCTGGCTGACTAACGGGCTTGCTGTCGGGCTAGCTAGCGGGCTGGCTGGCTCGCCATGGCTCGTGGTTTCTCGACGACCGCGAGAGACGCTGAAAGACGTCTCGGGGCGCGAGCAATTGCCCGCTTCGTGTACCCGAGAAGATGCACCGCGAAGAAAAGGGCCCCCACGCCTGTTCGGGACCGTTGTTTCGCGAAAGGTAGTGTAGGTTACAAGTAAGAGTGCGAGTGAGTTCGCCGTCGCTTGCAACTCGGACGTCGACGAACGACGACGAAGGCGCGGAGGAGCTTGTCCCGGCCGCCGCCGTCTCGCCCCGTTGCTGGAGGGGCCCGCGCCAAACTTTACCGAAAATGGACATAGCCAAGCTCAAGGCCATGAAAGTCACGTCTGACGCCCCCAAGGACGACGACGATACCAAGAAGGCGGCAACGAAGGAATGCACTGATGCCGCCGCCAAGGCCGGTCACGCCGCCTCCGCCCCCGCCGACGACCCCGCCGCCGACCCCGGGTCAGACGCTGAGGAGTCCAAGTCGAAAAAAAAGCGCCGTCGCAAGAAGGGCGCCGGCGCCGCCGTCGCCGCGGCCCTCGCCGAGTGTCCTCACAGTGTGCGCGCCGACGACGACCTCCCCGGGGGGGCTGTTCTTCAAGAGGCCAACGCGACGCCCCAGGCGAGGGGGAGAGAGCGACCACTCCCCCTCTCTCCCTCTTTCCCTCTTCCGTCTTTCCTTGTTCTTTTCCCTCCCTCCTCCCTCCCTCCACTCCCCATCCGACGAGGCGCCCTTGCCCGCTTTTCCCTCCCCTCGCTCCCGTTTGGGCGCCTGCCGCCGCTGTCCCGCCTCGCGCCGCCGGCCCGCCGCCTCGGTCCTGCCGTCGCACACTTCCCCCGTGGCAGTCCGCCCGACCTCGGATCCCTCTCCGCCCCTCCGCCGACCCCCAGACCGAGCCCGAACCCACCATCCCCATCCGCCGCGTCTATCCCAAAGGACGGATGCCCGAGGGGGAGTGGCAGCCCTACCTCGACTGCGGCGGCCGCGACCAGCGGTGGCGCGAGACCGACGCCGAGAAGAGGGAGCGGAGTCGACTCGACGCGCCGATGGTGGACGAGGTGAGGCAGGCCGCCCAGGTCCACCGCACCGTCCGTCAGTGGATGATGAGGGAGCACATCAGGCCGGGCGTCGACCTCACCCGGATGTGCGAGACGCTCGAGGCAAAGGTGCGGGCCCTCATCGACGAGCGGGGCCTGGAGGCCGGGGTGGCCTTCCCCACGGGGTGCAGCTTGAACCACGTGGCGGCGCACTGGACGCCAAACCCGGGGGACAAGACGACTCTGGGATCGTCGGACGTGATGAAGCTCGACTTCGGGACTCAGGCGAGCGGCACCTCGCCCCCGGCGCTCGCCGCGCCCCGACGACGCCCGCCGAAGCCCCCCCCAGACCCCACCCAGCCCCCCCCCAACCCCCTCCCGACCGACCCCCCCCCCAGATCAACGGCCGCATCGTCGACTCCGCCTTCACCGTGTGCTTCGATCCGACCTTCGACCCTCTCCTCGAGGCCGTGAGGGCAGCGACG
>Ga0181573_10003834_pt1 | contig 13070 bp, 8 predicted proteins | sample 101ome_25_FD_148643 | JGI IMG/M metagenome (GOLD analysis project Ga0181573, IMG submission 148643) | Coastal salt marsh microbial communities from the Groves Creek Marsh, Skidaway Island, Georgia - 101409BT metaG (spades assembly) | ecosystem: Environmental > Aquatic > Marine > Intertidal zone...
CCCGATGGCATCGCTTCCGTACAGCGCAGTGCCTGGTCCTTTCAGGACTTCAATCCCCTCGGACTGTGGGATATTGATTTCGTAGAGCGCATTGTGGTTGAAAAACCCGGTCGAGCGGGTCGGTACTCCATTCTCCAGATACAGATACAGCGGATCGGTGGAAAGGGGTTGCCGGATGGACGTCATATGCCCTTCGCCGGAGGTCTGGTTTACCCAGACACCAGCAATCTGACCCATCACTTCGCTGGGGTGGGAAGGGTTCTGGTCACGGATGACCTCCGACCCGACGCTGCCTATCGAGGCTGCAATGTCTGAGGTGAACTGGCGCTCCCGGGTGGCAGATACGATGATGTCATCCATCAGGAGGTCCCGGACCTCGAGACGGATTTCGACAGGACCGTCAGTGGACGGCGACACGGGGATGCGTGCTTCCGTGTAGCCCAGGAAGCGAGCGATCAGTGTATCGGGAGCGGCGGGCAAGGGCAGTTGGAACGACCCGTCAGTGCCGGAAATGGCACCGGCACCCTGGACGGCGAGGAATACATGTACTCCCGGGATGGGGCGATTGGATTCGTCATCGATGACCGAACCTTCAAGCATATTTTGGCCGAAGGAACGAACAGGCAGGAACGCCATGGCCAACATGGCAATCCAGACAGCCCGATTGATGATCAAGCTGCCCACAAAAACGAGGTTTCTCATTTGGAATCACGGTCTGGGTTGAAAAAACGGGATGGTTTTTTCAGGCAGACGGTGGTCCCCGGGGCCGGAGGGAAAACGGAGTATCATGCTCCGGCTCTCGTTCCTGGATATGCGATGTGAGTTCGTCACACGAGGCGGGTCCCAGTGCCGATGTCTCAGCGGAAGGCGTGGCGTGGTGCGTGCCAAACAGCGAGTCATAATCGCACGAAACGCGGAAGGTCGAAACCGTTTCATCTGCTGGCTGATGACCGTGGGTCATGTGACCATTTGCAGAATCCACCGGCTCGAAATGATGACTCGCGGCCATCCAAGAGTAGTGGGCCAGAGGCGAAAGGACCACTCCTGAAACCAGGATGATCAGTAGCAGAAGAGCGCTATGTGTGCGAAAGGTTCGCATGATCAAGTGATTGGACGCGTATACTCACGGTGACATGGTTTGGTTCAAGAGGAGACATTGATTCACCCTCTTCCTCAGGCATGTTCAGCACCAGGGTGTGACGGGGCGCCCTTCGTACCATAGCATTCACCAATTCCAGGATTTTCATGTTGGTAGTCGAAGATCTTCTGAGGGACAACGCGTTCATCAATGGCCAATGGGTTCCTGCGGATTCGGGTAAACGCTTCGTTGTGACGAATCCTGCTGATGGGACCACACTCGCGTCCGTTCCGGACATGGGCATCCATGAAACGGTTTCTGCCATTGAGGCCGCCCATGCAGCTTTCGTGTTGTGGAGAGGAAAGACGGCAGGGCATCGTGCCAGGCTCCTGAGGCGATGGCACGAGCTCATTGTGGCCCATGAAGCGGACCTGGGGCTCCTTATCACGCTCGAGCAGGGAAAGCCCATCAAGGAAGCCCGTGGCGAAGTCCGTTATGCGGCATCGTTCGTGGAGTGGTTTGCCGAGGAAGCGAGAAGAGCCTACGGCGATATCATTCCTGCCCACATGGCGGACAAGCGGATTCTGGCGCTGAAACAGCCTGTTGGTGTGGTTGCGGCCATCACTCCCTGGAATTTCCCAGTTGCCATGATTACCCGGAAAGTAGCTCCGGCCCTGGCCGTTGGCTGTCCGGTCATCATCAAGCCGTCAGAATGGACACCACTGAGTGCCCTGGCCCTGGCCCGTCTGGCTGAACAAGCCGGTTTTCCGGCAGGCGTCATCAACGTGATAACCACGATGGATGCGGCAGCAGTCGGTGAAACCTTGACGGCGCACCCCGCTGTGCGCAAGATCTCCTTCACCGGTTCCACCCGCGTCGGTAAGCTGCTCATGAAACAGTCGGCGGATACGGTGACAAAGGTGTCCCTCGAGCTGGGCGGCAATGCGCCCTTCATTGTCTTTCCGGATGCCGATATCGACGAGGCGGTTGAAGGGGCGGTGGCATCGAAGTACCGTAATGCTGGTCAGACCTGTGTGTGCGCCAACCGGATGTTCGTCCATGAGGATGTTGCAGAGGCGTTCGCCCAGCGTTTGACGAACAGGACCTCCAACCTCACGGTTGGTCCGGGCACCGATAGAGCCACCGACATCGGACCGCTCATCAATGCACAGACCCTCGCAAAGGTGGAGCGGCTCATTGCGGATGCAACCGCTGCCGGTGCCGTGCTGCACACCGGGGGTGCCCCGCATGCCCTGGGTGGTACGTACTACCAACCCACCCTTCTTTCCGGCGTAACCGACGAGATGGCCATTTCAGGGGAGGAAATTTTTGGCCCCGTTTCGGCCGTGTCCACCTTCCGCTCCGAGGAAGAGGTCGTCCGGCGGGCCAACGACACCCCGTTCGGCCTGGCTGCATACGTCTACACCCGGGACTACGCCCGTATCTGGCGGGTCTCCGAGGCGCTTGAATACGGCATGATCGGTATCAACACCGGCATGATTTCCACCCCGGTAGCGCCCTTTGGAGGCGTCAAGGAGTCCGGCATCGGTCGCGAAGGATCCCGCTACGGCATCGACGAATTCCTTGAAACCAAGACCGTAACCATCGGTGGGGTTCAGGCGGAGTAGCGCTGGTCCAGCTCCGGAGCAGCGCGTACATTGACAACTCGCTTTGTCCATTACCCCCGGTTATGCCCATGCGCGCACTGCTGACCCTCTTTCTGGCCGCCTTTTTAGTTCTGCCCGTTTCTGCCCGGCAATCTTCCGACTTTGATTTCGATTCTGATGGAGAGGGGCCGTACGAACGCCTCGTCATTCGTGGCGCTATCATGGTCGAGGGCTCCGGGGCGCCGCCCACCGGTCCGGTGGACATCGTCATCGAGAACGACCGGATCGTGCAGATTCAGAACGTCGGCTACCCGGGTCTGCCCATCGATCCGGACCGGCGGCCGGCGCCCGGCACCCGTGAGATCGATGCTCATGGCATGTACGTACTCCCCGGATTTATCGATATGCACGGGCATCCGCACACGGAGGATTCAGGGCATGGCACCCCCCTTGAATACGTGACCAAGCTCTGGATGGCGCACGGCATTACGACCACCCGTGTGGTGGGCGCCAAGGGCCCGGACTGGATCCTGGAAATGCAGCGCCTCTCGGACGAGAACAGGATCACAAGTCCCCGCATCCAGGCTTATCCCATTTTCGGTCGGGGCTTTGACGGGCCCATATCGACACCTGAGGATGCCCGCGAATGGGTCCAGATGGTAGCTGAGAAAGGCGTTCAGGGCATGAAGTTCTTTGGCGCGGCGCCCCCCATCATGGAAGCGGCCCTGTACGAAGCAAAGAAACAGGGTCTGCGCTCGACGGAGCATCACGCGCAGCTTGATGTCACCCGCATGAATGTCCTGCGCACGGCCAGCCTGGGCCTGACCTCGATGGAACACTGGTATGGCCTTCCCGAGGCGCTCTTCGAGGACCGTGTCATCCAGGATTACCCGGTGGACTACAACTACATGAACGAAGCGCACCGCTTCAGTGAGGCCGGGCGTCTCTGGAAACAGGCCGCGCCCCCGTTCTCCGACCATTGGAATGCGGTCATGGACTCGCTCCTGTCCCTCGACTTCACCATCAACCCGACCTTCATCCCGTATCTGGCCAGCCGGGATCTCGTGGCGCAGAGCCGCAGGGAGTGGCATGCGCTCTACACGCTGCCTGCGCTCTGGGACTTCTACCGTCCCAGCCGTGCGGCCCACGGGTCGTACTGGTTCTATTGGACGACCGAGAACGAGATGGACTGGAAGGAGAATTACCGGCTCTGGATGACGTTCATCAACGAGTACAAGAATCGGGGCGGTCGCGTGACGCTCGGCTCGGATTCAGGCTACATCTACAATCTGTATGGCTTCGGCTACATCCAGGAGATGGAGCTCATGCGCGAGGCCGGTTTTCATCCGCTCGAAGTCATCCGCAGTGCCACCAACCAGGCCGCAGAGGCCCTGGGCCTGGACGATGAAATCGGTACGATCCAAGTGGGCAAGAAGGCCGATCTGGTTATTGTCCCGGAAAATCCCATCGCCAACCTCAAAGTGCTCTACGGTACGGGTTGGATTCGCCTGAACGATGATACGCAGGAAGTGGAGCGCGTCGGTGGCGTCAAATACACCATCAAGGACGGGATCGTGTTCGATGCTCGGCAGCTTCTGGCTGACGTGCGGGCTATGGTGGAAGCGCAGAAAGCCGAGCGCGGCATGCCTGCCGGCCCCATGCCGATGACCATCGAAACATTGGACGAACTGACGCCTCCCGGTAGCGATTGGTAAGTCCGAGGACCTTCAGGTAAACACTCCGGTAGGGAAGAGGTAGATTGGGTGCCCGCAGGCAACCCGTAGGCAACCCGTAGGCAACCGAGCCCGGCCGGTATTCCTCCCACACTCACGCTCTGACGCATCATGACTCGACGCATCTTCCACTTTCTGATTCTTTTCCTGCTCGTGGCTCCGGCTGCAGCGCAGGAGTATTCCGACAGCTACCCCAAGAATCCCGGCATCGATATCCAGGGCTATGTTTTCGAGCTCACGGTAAACGATGACAATGATATCGTTGAGGGACGCACGACAGTAGATGCGCGCTTCGTGACGGGCGGGCAGTCCCGGCTGCGCCTGGATTTACTGGGCAAGACGGCTGAGCGTGACGGGCGTGGGATGGATGTACACCGTGTGCTCCACGGGGAGGACGAACTGTCGTTTGCCTTTGCCGAAGATGCGCTCGTCATCGACTTGGGCATGGACGTACCCGAAGGTAACCGGGTTGAAGTCGTCGTGGAATACAGCGGTACCCCAGTCGACGGCATGGACATCGGCCCCAACAAGTACGGAGACCGGACGTTTTTCTCGGACAACTGGTCCTCCCGCGTGCGGGGATGGCTACCCGTCGTGGATCACCCCTACGACAAAGCCACGACGGAGATGATCATTACGCATCCCGCGCACTACCAATCCACGTCGAATGGTGTCCTCAAGGAATCATCGAACGTCGGGAACGGCATGCGCATGACGCACTGGGTCAACGATGTGCCCACGGCCACCTGGCTCTACTTCATCGGCGTGGCCGAGATGGCCATGGAAGTGGTGGATACGTGGAATGGCATCCCCGTCGAGACCTGGGTGTACTGGCAGGATCGGGACAAAGGATTCCATGACTTTGCCGAGCCCTCGAAAGCCGTGCTGGCCTACTACGATGACCTGATTGGGCCCTACGTCAACAAGCGCCTCGGCAACATCGTGTCCAACGCCACACCGGGCGGTGGGATGGAGGCGGCCTCGATTCCGGCCTATTCCGACAAGTCGGTTTCCGGCAATCGGGAAAAACGCTGGCAGCACGTCATCATCCATGAAATTGCCCACCAGTGGTTCGGGAATGCCGTCACGGAATACCACTGGAACGATGTCTGGCTGAGCGAGGGCTTCGCCACGTACTACACGCTGCTGTTCCGGGAGCATCACTATGGTCACGACGACTTCATGCAGGGGCTGCTGCAGTCCCGGGAGTCGGTCCGGAATTTCTACGCGGACACGGACTACGATTTTGCGCTCGTTCGCCCCTACATCGAGGACCTGAACAACGTGTCGGGCGGGATGATGTACCAGAAAGGAGCCTGGATCCTGCACATGCTGCGTCGCGACCTCGGCGAGAAGGCGTATCACGAAGGCATCCGCACGTACTATGCCGAGTTCATGAACAAGAATGCCCAGACGGCGGATCTTAGGCGTCATCTGGAGGAGGCATCCGGCAAGGATCTTGGGCAGTTCTTCGACCAGTGGCTGTTCCAAGGCGGCATTCCGACCGCGTCAGCGCACTGGCATCAGGACGGAGCCGAGGTGGCCATTTCGCTACAACAGACACAGCCGACCTACGACTATGCGCTGGAGGTGGACGTGCAGCTGCGTTTCGAGGACGGGTCGTTTTCCGATGTGGTAACCGTGTCGGTTCCGCTGGGCAAAAAGGCAGTGGATATGCAGATGGACGTTGGGGATCGGGGCCCGGTGGCAGAGGTCATACTGGATCCGAATGTTCGTTTGTTGGCCAATTTCAACGTAACACAAGGCAATTGATGGCGCTGACCGACTATGACAAGGCCCTGTTGGCCGGAGAGGAAGGCCCCGCAGCGCAGATGGCGATGCGGATTTTGAACCGGATGCTGCCCGTCTTCGGGGTAGATCGGTTCATGGACGTGGAGGCGGCGCACATTGACAGCACGGTCTACATGGGCGTGGCCACGATGGAGTATGCCGAGCGCCTGGCAGATCTGGGGGCGAAAGTCCGCGTGCCGGCCACCCTGAATGTGAGCGGCGTGGATGAGCACGGCTGGCAGGAATGGGAAGTGCCCGAAGAAGTGGCTGCCAATGCCACGCGCCAGATGCGGGCCTACGAAGCAATGGGCTGCATTCCGACATGGACGTGCGCGCCTTATCAGACCGAGCATGCCCCGTCGTTTGGACAGCAGATTGCGGCGGGCGAATCGAACGTGATCGGGTACTACAATTCGGTCATTGGTGCGCGGACCGAGCGGTATCCTGATCTGTTGGATATCTGTGCGGCCATCACGGGCCGCGTGCCGGCGGCCGGGCTCCATCTGGATGAGGGGCGAAAAGGAACAGTCCTGCTGCGTCTGAGGGATGTCCCTGCGTCACTGCAGGAGGATGATGCCTTCTATCCCGTACTGGGGCACTTGATTGGTCGGGTGGCGCCGGACGGAATCCCCGTCATCGAAGGGATGCAGGTGCAGCCAACCAATGATCAACTCAAGGCCGTGTGCGCCGGCGGGGCTTCGTCCGGCGCCATTGCGCTCTTTCATATGGTGGGCGTAACGCCCGAAGCGCCAACTACGAAGGAGGCCTTCCAGGGCGAAGAACCACCCCGCATCATTGAGGTCGGGATGGACGAGCTGCGCCGGTCGTATCAGGACCTATCCACCGCCCATGGAGAGAAGCTGGACATGGTCGTGCTGGGTAGTCCGCATTTCTCGATCGATGAGTTCAAAGCGCTTGCGCCCCTCGTCAAAGACCGCAAGAAAGCCGACGGCGTGGATTTCCTTGTCACCTGCAGCCGTACCGTACGGATGATTGCCGGGCATGTCGGTCTCCTGGAGCCTATCGAGGCCTTTGGCGCCAAGATCACGGTCGATACCTGCCCGCTCACATCGCCCATGCTGCCTGATCGCATCAAGAATCTGATGACGAATTCGGCCAAGTACGCCTACTATTCGCCAGGTCTGCTGGGGACGGACGTGGTATACGGACGCCTCTCCGATTGCGTGGAATCGGCCGTCGAAGGCCGCATCATCCGGGAGGAGGGACCATGGAAAGCGTAACAGGAACCATCATTATTCCAGGCCAGGCTGAGGGCATGCTGCTGGCTTCTGCCGAACCCCTTTCGTTCTGGGGCGGATACGATCAGCATACAGGCGAAATCATTGACCGTCGTCACCCTCTTTCTGGCGAAATCGGAACGGACCGCATCCTGGCCCTGCCATTCACGCGCGGCTCATCCACGACAACGGCCATTCTGCTCGAATCCGTTCGGCGTGGCGTGGCGCCGGCAGGCATCATCACGGACAGGGCGGACGTCTTTCTGGCCCTGGCTTCCGTTGTCGCGGACGAGATGTACGAGAGCGCCTTTCCAATGGTGGCCGTGGGCCGGAGCGTCTTCGATCGGCTCAAGAGCGGAGATCACGCGCGCATCCGCGAGGGGGGTGTCATCGAGTTTGAGATCAGCGCCTAGGGCTCTTACAACAGCCGGAGTCGATTCCGTAGGCCCTTCGAAATGAAGGAGGTACCGTCGGCGTAGATCAGGAAGCCTTCCACACCGGGCTGGCTCTCAATCAGGTGCTGCCCATGAGGCCGCGAGGCCACGGAAACAGCCGTGGCCAGGGCGTCTGCCGTCATGGTGTCCTGTGCAACGATGGTGGCGCTGACGACGTGGTTCACGGACTGGCCGGTTCTCGGGTCGATGAGGTGCGAGACTTCCTTGCCCTCAACCATGCGCTTTCGCGCAGTAATGCCGGACGTTGCCACGGCCTCGTTTTCGATGTCGATCGTGGCCACCAAGTCCTGCGCGCGCTCGGGGTGCCGAATGCCGACCGTCCAGGCGCGATCCCGCTCGGGTCGGCCCAAGGCAAAGAGGTCGCCTCCGGCGTCAACCAGGGCAGCAGAGACACCGGCCGATTGCGCTGCGGCAATGGCTTGATCTACGCCATATCCTTTGGCGATACCGCCAAAATCGGCCATTACGCCATTCGTCTTCATGCGGACCGTGGTACCGTCCACATCCAACTGCCGGAAATCAATCAAACCCTCCGTGCTCGACCCAGGCACGAATCCCAAACGGCGCATGGCCGGCAGGACCGTTACGTCCATGGCGCCGTCGGAGAGCCCACCGAAATGAAGCGCAGCCCGGGCGACATCGGACACGGCGCGGCCGTCCACGCGTTCGCCGTCGTTGACCCGCATCAAGGCGCTGGTGCTGCTGTGGACCGTCAGGAGGGTATCTACCGCATGCAATTTGCCAAATGCGCCCTCCGAGGCTGCCGAAGAGAACTCGGACGCCAAGAGGGAGAGCCGAACAGGGGTGCCCATGGCCTTCGCCGAGCGATGAACGAGATCCGAGGACGGCGCGCGGGTAGCAAAGGCCCATGCAGCGGAGGGCTGGATCAGCGCCACGCCACCGAGCATCTTTCCGGCACGTGTCAAAAACCCTCGGCGGGAGTGAGTGCGCATCATGGATTGAAATGCGTTGGTTCTTTGGGTAGAACGAGGTTCTCTCCATGAAGGAGAAAGACCATGGACAGGGTACGCCGATCTGCATACCAAGATCAATGAGGAATCCCAATCCTCAGCACCTTTTCGTACCATTCCGGTGCCGCGTTCACCCATCTTCAAACCCGCATGCGCACCCTCCTCCTTCCTCTTCTGATCGCCCTGACCCTTTTCGGCTGCTCCGGGCCGGACTCCTCCTTCACCGCCGACTTTACCGATTCCCCCGATCGCGTCTGGATCGGACCCGAGTACTATGCCAACCGGATGCTGGACTGGGAGCTCAGGGATGGTCGCTTGCAGGCTGTGGAAGGCCGCCAGGCCAAACCCATGCGCACCGTTCACCTGCTCACCCGCTGGCTGGCCGACGAGGAAGGCAGCCTCGTCATGAGTGTGCGTACTGGATCGGTGGGCGAACCGGACCAAGCATCGGACTCGACATGGGTGGGGTTCCTGGTCGGGGCCGGGGGTTCAGAGACAGACTATCGCATCAGTTCGCTGGTCCACCACTGGCCGGCGCCCGGCGGGGGACTGTTTGCTGGCGTGGACGGCACAGGCCGGATCGTTGTGCGCGACAATGAAAATCCTGATGCCCGCCGGGCGCCGCGCGCTGATTTCACCCCGGAGGACTGGCCGTTGATCGAGCCTTCGTCCAGAGAAGGCACATTGGAAACCATCCGCACGTTCGGCCTTCGTGTCATGGCAGCCCCGGGGGAGGAGGGCTACGACCTGGTCATCGAGACCTTCATTCCGGCCACGGACGAGGTCATCTCCCACGCCGTCTATCCCGGGCTGGATGCCAAGTACTTTACCGGCAACGTGGCACTCGTCTCCCACGGCAGCGCTTCGTCGGATGAGCAGGGATACTGGTTTGACGATTGGACCGTCGAAGGCTCCAAGGTCCGCGCCGATGACAGCCGCGCATTCGGCCCCGTTTTGGGCGTTCAGTACACGCTCAGCGAGGGCACGCTCAAGATGACCGCGCAGATGGGCCCGCTGGGACCGGATGATTCAAACGTGGCGGAGCTCCAGATCGCAGATGGCGCCACATGGACGACCGTGGCTCGCGGCGAGCTGGATACGAACGGGTATACCATCGGATTTCGGGTAGAGGACTGGGCGCGGGAAGGCGATACGCCCTTCCGCGTCCTGTATTCGCTGTGGGAGGGCGCCGAGCCCGTCACGCATCATTACGAGGGCACGATCCACGCCACGGTGGAAGGGGAGGAGTTCGTACTGGCCGCCATGAACTGCCATCACATCTCGGGTGGGGACGGCTCCTGGACCCACAATCATTTCTGGTGGCCGCATCAGGAGCTGGCCGACAAGGTGGCTTACCACGAGCCCGACATGATCTTCTTTGCGGGCGATCAGATCTATGAGTCCGGCTTGGCGGGCATTGTGCGCTCGCCCGAGGACACGGCCATCCTCGACTATCTCTATCACTGGAATCGGTTCTTGTGGGCGTTCGGGGACCTGACGCGCCATCGCCCGACCGTCACGATTCCGGATGATCACGATGTCTATCACGGTAACATCTGGGGCGCTGGCGGCAAGGCAGCCACGGGCCCCCATTCGCCCGCTTCGGATAACGGCGGCTACATCCAGAGCCCGGGATTCGTGAACGCCGTGCACCGTACGCAGACCTCGCACCTGCCGGATCCCTACGATCCTACCCCGGTCCAGCAGGATATTTCCGTGTACTACACCAACGTCGAGTTCGGGGGTGTTTCGTTCGCCGTCCTCGGCGATCGGCAGTTCAAGAGCGCGCCGAGAGACCTCATGCCCGAGGCGCAGATCTGGAACGGCTGGCCCCGCAACCCGGACTGGGACGCGGCCAAGGACGGAGATCATCCCGACGCCGTGCTGCTCGGAGATCGCCAACTCGCGTTCATGGATCATTGGGCCCGGGACTGGGGATCAGAGGCCTGGATGAAGGTGCTCCTGTCCCAGACCCTCTTTGCCAACGTAGCCACCATTCCCGTGGACCATTTTGATGGATCCGGCATCCCCGGTCTCCCAATCCCGCCACCGGGAGAAATCGTGACGGGGTACAAGAAGGCGATGGACCACGACTCGAACGGGTGGCCGCAGACGGGTCGCAACAAGGTGGTCGATGTCCTGCGCCGAGCACGTGCCTTCCACGTAGCAGGGGATCAGCATCTGGGCAGCACGGTCCGCTATGGCAAGGACACCTTCCAGGACGCCGGCTACGGCTTTGTAGTCCCGTCGATTGCCAATATCTGGCCGCGCCGCTGGTTTCCACCGGAAGTCAGCCCAACCCGGGACCCCTCGAAATCCTGGTACACCGGAGATCATCTGGACGGATTCGGTAACCATATGACGGTCATGGCAGTCGCCAACCCGGTCAACTCCGAGATCGAGCCGACAGCGCTCTACGATCGCACGCCCGGCTACGGGATTGTCCGGATGAACAGGACGACACGAAATGTGGTGCTTGAGGCGTGGCCGCGATGGGTGGATCCGTCTGCTCCCGGTGCCGCGCCCTACGCCGATTGGCCTGTGGCTTTCCATCAAGAGGATGGCGACGGACGTCGCCCTGTAGATCATCTGGCGAACCTGACTTTCGACGTTTCGGATATTCCTGTCGTGGAGGTCACGGATCTTCATACGGGAGACCACATCTACTCCATCCGACCTGTCGCCGGGATGTATCGCATTCCGGTGTATGAGACCGGCCGGGATTATCATCTACGGGTTAAATGGCCCGATGGCACGGAGCGTAGTTTCGAACTGCCCGCCGGTTCTTACCCCATGACCGGGATGATCTCCAAATCTGCCGACTGAATGCCATGCGTCACTATCTGATTCCTATTGCCTGCTTGCTGCTGACCTCCTGTTCTTCGGAGAGGCCGGCTGAGCTGGAGACAACGGCTTCCAAAGAGCCCGCCGAGAACGTCATCTTCATAACGCTCGATGGTCTGCGGTGGGAGGAGCTCTTTACCGGCGCCGACCCGTGGCTTCTGAACAATGAGCGCTACACCGAGGATATGGAAAATGTCCGGGCGCGCTTCTGGCGTGATACGCCAGAAGCGCGCCGCGAAGCCCTCATGCCGTTTTTCTGGAGCGTGATTGCCGAGGAGGGAACGCTCTGGGGGAATCGGCTGAAGGGTTCGCATGCGGACGTGACGAACCGGCGCGTTTTCTCCTACCCGGGGTACAACGAAATCCTGACCGGCTTTGTCGACGAAGCCATCGACTCGAACAACAAGGTGCCGAATGCCAACGAAACCGTACTCGAGTGGGTGAACAAGCAGCCCGGCTTCGAAGGGCGTGTGGCGGCGTTCGGCTCCTGGGATGTCTTTCCCTACATCATCAACGAAGAGCGCAGCGGGGTGCCCGTGAATGCCGGTTTTGAGTCTGCCGTGCCGCAGGGGCGGGACCTTTCGGAAAAAGAGCAATGGCTGAATGAACTACAGGCCCAGACGCCCTCGCCCTGGACGAGTGTGCGACTGGATGTCTTTACCCACCACTACGCCCTGGAGACGCTTAAGCAGGACCGACCCCGCCTGCTGTACATCTCGTATGGGGAGACGGACGATTTCGCCCATGATGGCGACTATCGACACTACCTGGACGCCGCGCATCGGACCGATGCCTTCATCCGGGATGTATGGGAGTGGGTACAGGACGATCCGGAGTACGCCGGTCGGACAACGTTCCTGATCACGACGGATCATGGCCGGGGATCCGAGGATCGTTGGATCGGGCACGGCATCGATTGGATGGGATCCTCTGCCATCTGGGTGGCCGGAATGGGCCCAGGTTTCCCACAGTATGGCGAAATGGGGTCTTCCGAGGCTTCAGGTGGGGACGAGTCTGATATATCACTAATATATCAGAATCAGGTGGCCGCTACCGCCGCCGATCTGCTGGGGCTGGAATACAGCAACCGGATTCCGGTAGGCGCATCGCTGTTGCAGCCTTTCCAGCCGTAGCACAGACCGCTTGATTACAGATCGGCCAGGGGCCTCGGGTTGGCGATTTCGGGGCCGCGATCGCCCATCACGACATCGCACAGGCCTACCGTGGGGTCGTGCTCGAAGTACAGCTGCCAGCCGCCGTCTGTGGCCTGCTCCAGCAGCCTGCCTTTTTCTTCGATCGTGGTCATGGGCCATAGGTCGTACCCCATGTTCCAGGCTGGCGCCAGATGGGCGT
>Ga0181573_10003835_pt1 | contig 13062 bp, 9 predicted proteins | sample 101ome_25_FD_148643 | JGI IMG/M metagenome (GOLD analysis project Ga0181573, IMG submission 148643) | Coastal salt marsh microbial communities from the Groves Creek Marsh, Skidaway Island, Georgia - 101409BT metaG (spades assembly) | ecosystem: Environmental > Aquatic > Marine > Intertidal zone...
GCCCCTTCTACTACTCGGTGATCCGCGTCGACCCGCGCAATGCCGACAACCTCTACTGCGTCGGCACGACGCTGTGGGGCTCGACCGACGGCGGCGAGAAGTTCGCGGGCATCAACCGCGGCATCCACGTCGACTTCCACGGCATCTGGGTGGACCCCGACGACAGCGAACACCTCGTCGCCGTCTGCGACGGCGGCGTCAACGAGTCGTACGACCAGGGCGCCTCGTGGCAGCTCCACAAGGGCTTCTCCGCGGCGCAGTTCTACGACTGCGCCGTCGACAACAGCGTGCCCTACAACGTCATCGGCGGCCTCCAGGACAACGGCACCTGGGTGGTGCCCTCGCAGACCCGCTACCGCGACGGCGTCACGACCTACGACTGCTTCAAGATCTACAGCGGCGACGGGTTCGGCGCCCAGGCAGACCCCCTGGAGCCGCACGTCGTCTTCGCGACCAGCCAGAACGGCAACGCCGGCGTGGTCGACACGCGCACGGGGACGCAGGCCCGGATGCAGCGCGACCGCCCCGACGACGGCGGCCGCGCCCGCTTCAACTGGGACGCCCCGTTCATCCTCTCGCCCCACAACCGCCTCGTGGTCTACCACGCCGGCAACTACCTCTTCCGCGGCGACCGCCACAGCCACCTGGACAACCGCGGCTCGCGGCCGGATCTCGGCCCCACGACCAACGCGCGGGGCATCCAGATGAGCTGTGTCTCGCCCAGGCTCGGCGACACCGAGGACGGCACCGCCTGCGCGCTCGCGGAGAGCCCGCTCCAGCGCGGCCTGCTCTACGTCGGCACCGACGACGGCGCCCTGTGGCGCACCGACGACGGCGGCGCGAACTGGACGCGCGTCGACCAGAACCTGCCGGTCGACGAGCCCCTCTACGTCAGCGACATCGTGCCCTCGCACCACGAGGCAGGCCGCCTCTACGTGACGCTCGACGGCCACCGCAGCGACGACTTCCGCACGCACGTGTTCGTCAGCGACGACCGCGGCGAGACGTTCTACAGCATGGGCGACACGCTGCCCGGCCGCGAGGTCTGCCACAGCTTCGCCGAGGACCCGCGCAACGAGGACCTGCTGTTCCTCGGCACCGAGCACGGCGCCTGGGCGTCGCTCGACCGCGGCTACAACTGGCTGCGGCTGGCCAACGGCATGCCGAACGTCTCGGTGCGCGAGCTGGTGATCCAGGACCGCGACAGCGACCTCGTCGCCGCGACCCACGGCCGCGGCGTGCTGGTGCTCGACATCGAGGGCCTCCGCCAGCTCAGCGAGCGGGTCGTCGCGCGCGACGCGTGGCTGGCGCAGGTCCAGCCCGCCTACCTGTGGAAGCTCGGCAGCCGCGGGTTCCAGGGCAGCAAGGAGTACAAGGCGGCCAACCCGGGCTACGGCGCGACGGTCTACCTGTGGCTCCAGAAAGCCCCGGACGAGCCCCCCAAGCTGGTGATCGAGGACGTGACCGGCGAACAGGTCGCCGAGGTCCGCGGCCAGCAGGTGCGCGGGCTGCAGGCCGTCCGGTGGGACGCCCGCGCCGGCCGCGCGCTCGTCGCCCCCGGCACCTACCGCGTCCGACTGGTCGGCGACGACGACGTCGCCGCGCGCGCCGTGACGCTCCGCGTCGACCCCACGACCCTGCCGCCCGCCGGCAGCGCCGCCGCCGACGCCCAGGCCAACCGCTGAGAGCACGACGATGACCCGCAACGACTCCTCCTCCTCGTTCGCCGCGGCAGCGGTCGCCGCCGCCCTCACGGCCGGCCTGCTGACCGCCCAGACCACCGACCGGGACCACCTGCGCACCAACGTGCTCGGCCAGATGCCCTGGCAGCAGCTCGGACCCGTGCAGAGCGGCGGCCGGGTGGTCGACATCGCCGTGAACCCGCAGCGGCCGCAGGAGTACTGGCTGGCCGCGGCGAGCGGCGGCCTCTGGCACACGACCAACGGCGGCGTCTCGTTCGAGCCGCAGCTCCAGAACGCCTACACGCTCTCGATCGGCGACATCGCCGTGGCCCCGAGCGATCCCAAGGTGCTCTACGTCGGGACCGGGGAAGCCAACAACCAGCGCAGCTCGTTCTGGGGTGACGGCGTCTACCGGTCGGCGGACAGCGGCGCGAGCTGGAAGTGGATCGGCCTCGACGGCACCGACCACATCGGCCGCGTCGTCGTTCATCCTGACGACCCCGACACGGTCTACGTCGCGGCGCTCGGCGCGCTCTACTCACCCAACGAGGAGCGCGGCCTCTACAAGACCACCGACGGCGGCGAGACGTGGCAGCGCGTGCTGCACGTCGACGCGGACATAGGCGTCGTCGACGTCGTGCTCCACCCGCAGCAGCCCGACGTCGTGTTCGCGGCGTCCTACGAGCGGCGACGCCGCGCCTGGAACTTCGAGGAGGGCGGCGTGGGCTCCCGCATCCACCGCTCGAAGGACGGCGGCGCGACCTGGGAGGTGCTCTCCAACGGCCTGCCCGACGGCAAGCTCGGCCGCATCGGACTCGACTGCTTCCTGCGCGACGGTGACGTGCTCTACGCCGCGATCGAGAACCTGAACCCCCGCGCGCGGCCGCGGCCGCGCGCCGACGGCGCCCAGGCGGACGACCCGCGCGGACCGGACGCCGGCAAGGACCGCCGCGACGAGGAGGCGCCGAGCGCCGAGGTGCTCGCCGACCCGGTCGCGCGGCAGGACTGGCTGGACGGCCCCGAGGAGGCGCAGGACCCGCGCCGGCGCCCGCGCCAGCGGCTGGTCGGTGGCGAGGTCTACCGCAGCGACGACGGCGGCGACTCGTGGCGCAAGACCCACGACGACGACCTCTCGATCGGCGGCAGCCCGGGCTACTACTACGGCCAGGTCCGGGTCGACCCGAACGACGCGGACAACCTCTGGGTGCTGTCGGTGACCGTCTACCAGAGCAAGGACGGGGGCGCCAAGTGGACCCCGGGCGGCCGACGCCGCGGCGGCAGGTCGTTCGGCAGCACGCTGCACTCCGACCACCACGCGCTGTGGATCGACCCGAACGACAGCAACCACTGCCTGCTCGGCAACGACGGCGGCGTCGCCGTGACGTGGGACCAGGGCAGCTCCTGGGACCACCTGACGCACCTCCCGATCCTGCAGTTCTACGCGATCGGCGTCGACCAGGGCACGCCCTACAAGGTCTACGGCGGCCTGCAGGACAACGGCACCTGGGGCTTCCCGATCCACGGGCCGACGTCGGACGGCCTCGAGCCGCAGGACGCGTTCAAGGTCTCCGGCGGCGACGGCTTCTACTCCGTCCCCGATCCGACCGACCCCGACATCGTCTACTCGGAGTCCCAGTTCGGCGGCATGCTGCGTTCGAACCTGCGCACCGGCGCGCGCACGTCGATCAAGCCGCGGGCGCGCAAGGGCGAGCAGCCGCTGCGCTTCAACTGGATGACGCCGATCGTCATCTCACCGCACGCGCCGCGCACCGTCTACGCGGGCAGCCAGCACCTGCACCGCTCCCGCGACCGGGGCGACACCTGGACGACGATCAGCCCGGACCTGTCGACCAACGACGCGGACAAGTTGCAGGGCGACGTGCCCCACTGCACGATCACCACGATCTCGGAGTCCCCACGGCGAGAGGGCCTGCTGTGGGTCGGCACCGACGACGGCCGGGTTTGGATGACCAAGGACGGCGGCGGCCGCTGGACCGACCTCACGGCCCGCTTCCCCGACGCGGTCGAGCGCCTCTGGGTCAGCCGCGTCGAGGCCTCGCCCCACGACGCCGACGCCGCCTTCGTGAGCTTCACCGGCTACCGCGAAGACATCCGGGACGCGTTCGTGTTCCGCACCGACGACGGCGGCGAGACGTGGCTCTCGATCGCCCACGACCTGCCGCAGGAGCCGGTCAACGTCGTCCGCCAGCACCCGCGCAACGCGAGCGTGCTGTTCGTAGGCACCGAGATGGACGTGCACGTCTCCATCGACGACGGCGCCCACTGGGCGCCGCTCGGCTACGGCCTGCCGCGCGCGGCCGCGCACGACCTCCTGATCCACCCACAGCACCCGCACCTGCTCGTCGGCACGCACGGCCGCGGCATCTGGGGTCTCGACGCCTCGGCCTTCGAGGTGCTCGACACCGGCGGCCTGCGCGCCGCGATGCTGGCGCTGCCGCCGTCGGACGGCGTGCTGCTGCGCGGAGGCTACGACCGGGGCTACTTCGGCGCGCGCCGCTGGCGGGCGCCGAACCCGTTCACGACCGCCACGTTCCGCTACGTGCTCTCACAGGACAGCGAGACGGCGCCGAAGGTCGAGGTGCTCGACGCCACGGGCGCGGTCGTGTTCGAAGCCGACGGCGGCAAGGAGGCTGGCTACCACGAGGTGACCTGGAGCGGCGGCCGCGGCGGCTTCGGCGGCGGGCGCGGCGGGCGCGGCGCCCGGGGGCCGCGCCCGGGGCAATTCGCGGTGCGGATCACGCACCAGGGACGCACGAGCGTGCAGGCGTTCTCGGTGCACGATCGGCGCGGCGCCACCTCGGTCCTCGGCGCCTATCCGGGCGAGCAGGTCGAGAGCGGTGAAGGCCGCGGGGAGCCGGGCGGCCGCTAGAGCTGTCGCGCCGCGCTCACTCGTCGACGAGGTCCTCGACCGACGCCTCGTCGTCGCCGACCTCGAACTCGCCGAGCAACACCGCCTGCAGCTCGGCCAGCAGGCTGATCCGCACGATGGCCTCCTGCTGCTTCTGCGTCGCCCCCGAGAAGCCCTCGGTCTCCATGTGCTCGGCGGTCAGGTCGTTGAGCACGTAGAGCGCGAGCCGCGCGGCGTTGAGCGCGGCGAGCCAGGCGTTGGTGTGCTCGTGCGTGATCAGCAGCGCGTGCAGGCCCGAGTCCGGCAGCTTCCGCAGCGTCTCCAGGTCGCGCCGCACCAGCGTCGCCCGCGACAGGAACAGCCGCTCGAGCTCCGGCACCGCGTGCTCCCGCCAGTGCTGCTCGTCCTCGGGCTCGATGCAGGTCTCCGGCAGCAGCCGCGCCCGCACCCGCTCGTCCGTCGACTCGATCAACATCGGCACTCCGCGGAGCGTCTCGACGGCCGCCGCCGTCAGCTCCCCGAAGACGTAGCCTTCTGCGACCCGCGCGACCCACATGTTCAAGCGCTAGTCCTCGACCTTCTCGAGGCTCGTCAGGAGGTGGTGCGACTGCAGCTTCTGCGCATACATCTCGGCCTGCTCCCGAGCCCCCGTCCAGACGATCGAGCGGCCCTTCTTGTGGACCTCCATCATCAGCTTGTGCGCCTTGGACTCGGCGTAGCCGAACACCCGGACGAACACCTTGGTGACGTATCCCATCAGCGTGACCGGGTCGTCGTGCACGATGACGTTCCACGGCTTGGCGAGCGACGTCTTCGCGCGGGTGTCGGTCTCGGTCTGCTCCTGGGTCGCTGCGTGTGCCCGCATGGCCGGGCCATGGTAGCCGACCCGTCGCGCGAACTCACAGGGGTTCGACGAGCAGCCGGCCGGCGTCGTACAGCGGCACCAGCAGACGCCGACGAAGCGAGTCGCAGGCGATCCCTCCCGGCTGCTCCACGCGCACCGGGAGCGCCTCGACGCCGCCGATCAAAGAGAAACGGTAGACCGCAGCGCCGTCTTGCGACGCCGCGAGCCAGCTCGGCGCTCGCTGCCGCGGGTCGCCGGCCTGCGGCGCGCCGACGACGCGGCAGAGCCCGCTGAGCCCGCCGGCCGGCGCGCGACCGAGGGCCGTCATGACGCCGCGGTAGTCGACCTGGAAGAACGTGCCGTCGCGCCAGCTGACCGCGTAGATGCCGCCCCGCTGGGCCGAGATGGCCGTCGGGTGCGCGAGCGCTTCGCCGCGCGCCAGCACCTCCGGCGCGCCGCCGGGCGCGACCTTCCAGATGGCGTCGGTCCCGGTCGGCTCCATCGCCGCATCCAGCCCCGCGTCGCTGACGTAGAGCGTGCCGTCCTCGCCAGCGGTCAGGCCCCACAGCCCCATGGCACCGGGGATCTCGATCACCGACGTCGGCGCGCCGGTCGCGCGGTCGAAGCCGCGCAGGGCGTCGACGTCGGTGACCCACAGCGTCGCTCGCACCACGGCGAGCCCGCGCGGCGCGCGCAGCCCGACCTCGCTCGGCACCAGCGCGCGCACCGCGCCGTCTTGCGGCGACACCTCGCGCACCCCGCCCTGCTGCTGCCCCGCTCCGGCGTCTGCGACCAGGTAGACGTCGGCGCGCGCGTCGTAGATCACGGCTGACGGCCGCACCAGCGACGCCGGCGCGCCGCCGCCGCCGCACGCCGCGAGCGCGCACGCCAGCACGCCGGACCCCGCGCGCGCTGCGCGCCCTCTCACCACGACTCCTTCAGCCCCGCCATGCGCAACACCTTGCGCCACTCGCGGCCGGTCACAGGCTGCACCGAGAGCCGGCTGCCGCGCTGCAGCAGCATCATCTCCTCCAGCTCCGGCTCCGCCTTCATCATGTCCCGCGTCACCGGCGCGGCCGCCTTCGCGACGAACGCGACGTCGACGTGGTACCAGCGAGGATCGGCGGGGTCGCTGTCCGGGTCGAAGTACTTCGTACCCTCCTCGAACTGCGTCTGGTCCGGATAGCCGCCCCTGCAGACTCGCGCGAGGCCCACGACCGCCATCGGCTTGGCGTTGCTGTGGTAGAAGAGCACGCCGTCGTCCACGTGGACGTCGTCGCGCAGCAGGTTGCGCGCCTGGTAGTTGCGCACGCCGTTCCAGTAGGTCTCGCCGTCTTCCTGCAGCTGATCGATGCCGTAGACGTCCGGCTCGGACTTGAACAGCCAGTAGCGACGCGCTCGCTTGGACTTCTTGGTCGCCATGGGGCCCGAGGATAGGGCGGCCGCGCGCTACTGCCAGAGCGCGCGCAGCGCGGCCGTGTCGCGCTTGCCCAACCGCAGCCCCACGGGCTGGTCCTCGTCGCCGAGCCGGGGTTGGCCACGGGCGATCAGGCGCTCCTCTCTGCCCGGGTCCCAGATGCGCGCCCGCCCCAGCGCGTCGCCGTTGCGGCGCATCAGCACGAACTCCCAGTCGTGCGCGCCGAAGCCCGCGCGCATGTCGACGGGATCTCGGCCGACGAAGTCCCGCAGCGTGTCGTCGACGAAGTCCCCGACCTCGCTGCGGTCTTGGTCCTCGCCTTGCAGCTTCCAGCTGCCGTCGTCCTGGATCCGGAAGCTGCGCGCGCGCCCGTCGCGGTGCAGCAGGTCGAGCCGCTCGACCTGCGCGGCCTGCTTGAGGATCGACTTGTCGCAGTAGGTCGTCCACGCGCGCTGCAGCGTCTCGAGCGCGACCTTGGGCACCAGCGCGACGTTGTCCGGCTCGTCGCTCCGCGCGCAATAGACCAGCGGCTCGTCCCCGCCGACGTCGGCGTCGCCGCCGAACCAGACGGTGTGCGCCTGCGCCTCGTGGATTCTGCGGGTGGTGAGCGCCCAGCGCGCGCCGGACATGCCGTAGCGCGGGTCGGAGGCGCGCGGGCGCGCGACGTCCTCGTCGGTGACGAACTTGCGCGCGATCAGGCGCTGCAGCGCGTGGGCGGCCTCGTTCACGGGGGTCGCCCGCGCCGGGTACTCGACCGGCTCGATCAGCCGCCACGGCGCGCTCTGGCTGTCCCGCCGCAGCCGGATCCGGTCGCCGCGACCCTGTCCCGGGTCGACGACCAGCTCTGCCAGCTGCTCGAACGTGCTCTCGCCCATCGGGACCAGGATGCGCGCCCGCAGGTTGTTGGCGGCGTTGACGAACACCTTGCCGTACTGGCGGTTGTCGCTGATGAAGAGGTGCCCGCGCTCGGGCAGGTAACCCCAGACCTGGCCCTGCTCGACCCAGAGCTCGAGCTGCTCGGCGCCGAAGGCGCCGTCGACCGAGATCCGGATGTCGGGGTCCCGGTCCGGACGGCGCGCGATGCTCGGCTGGAAGAAGTCGACCCGCAGCGACACCACCGCCGTGATGAACTTCTGGGCCGCGAGCGGGTCGGCGCGACCCTGGACCGGCGAGGTCAGCTGCCACTCCTTGCCGCTGCGCGACAGCTCGAGCACCTCGCGTCCGCCCAACGCGTTGACCTGGTCGACGCGCAGCTTGTTGGTCTGCACGAACTGATGGCGAAAGACCTGCTTCTCGCGCAGGTCGTCGAGGCCGACCTTCATCGTCTCGAGGAGCGCGTTGCCGCCCTGCCAGATCTTGCCGTCGATGCGCAGGAACCGGGTCTCGCCGAGCGGGCCCGGATCGCCGACATCGATGTCGAGGCGCTGCTCGTCGCCCCACTCGACGATGAACTTCAGCTTCGGCGGCGAGAGGCCCGCCTGCTCGCGGCCGGCCTCGTCGTCGGCCAGCGGCACCGCCAGCAACTGCGCCGAGTTCCACGCGTTGACGATCGCGGTCAGGTAGCCCGCCGACGCGATGTCGACGATCGGCTCCTGGATCTGGAAGCGCCCGTCCGGCGCGCGGCCGAGCTCGACGGGCTCGCGCTCGTGGAACTGCCAGCGGATCCGGCTCGCGCGGCCCAGCGACCGCCCCCCGAGCGCAGCGGTCTCGACGCGCGCCTCGACTGGCGCCTCACGGTCGGTCAGCGCGAGCACGCCGACCAGCACGCCGACGAGGGCCAACAGGACCAGGATCGCTCTGCCACCCATCAGTGCCTCCGCCGCCACCAGACGGCCAAACCGAGCGCCAGGAAGACGCCCGGGACCCACAGGACCAGCAGCGACCACACGCGGTCCATCTGCTGCGGCTGGACGTCGAGGCTGCGCACCTCGTAGCGCGCGCCCTCGATGTCCAGCAGGACCTTCCGCTCGGCCAGCCAGTTGCAGATGTTGAGCGCGAAGTCCCCGAAGAAGCGCATGCCCGCGTTGTTGCAGAACGCACCCGACACGAGCACCGCCTGGCCCGTCCGGCCGGCAGCGCCCTCGGGCTCGCCCTGGACGTCGACCTCACAGGCCATGGCGACGATGTAGGAGGTCAGCCGCACGGCCGGCGCGCGGTAGTCCGGCCGACCGTCGGAGCCGGGCACCGCCAGCCAGCCCTCGGCGCCGGTGCTGAGCAGCGCCTCGCGGCGCACGTTCTGCGGCGCGCCTTCGCGCTCCCGGAGCGCGCGCGCGAGATAGACCTGCAGCGGGCGGCCGCTCTCCGCGAGGCGCTTGGTCGTCGGGTGCAGCGGGTTGGCGAGCAGGCCGAGGTTGGCGACCTCGCCGGTGCCGTCGAGGCTCGGGCCGCCTGGCGTCCGCGACGGGATGCGGTGGAACACCGGCTGGCGGCTCAGCTCGAAGCCGAGCAGCTCGCCGAAGCGTCCGCCGGTCGGGTTGAGGTCGGCGATCGCCGACCACGCGTAGTTGAGGAACACGCGGCCGCCGCGGCGCATGTACTCGAACAGCGCGTCGGCGTCGCGCGACACGAAGTCCCGGCTCGGCTCCAACACGATCACGAGCGAGGCGTCGGCGGGCACGCCGCCCTCGCTGCGCAGCTGCAGCTCGCGCACCTCGAAGCCGTTTCGCACCAGCGCGTCGACGAACTGGCCGTAGCCGAGCGACGAGCTGTCGCCGAGGTCGATCGTGGACGAGTAGCCCTTCACGATGTAGGCGACCGGGTTGCCCTGCACGAGCAGGCCCTTGAGCGCCGAAGTGATCGCCTTCTCGCCCTCGTAGTCCTTGAGGACGGGCACCAGCGCGCGCTTGACCGGGCCCTGCTGCTGCTGCGGCATCTCGATCACCGCGAGGTCCGACACCAGGGACAGCTTGCGGAACCGCGGCTCCTTGCCGGCGCGCTGCACGGAGACGACCAGCGCCTCGTTGTCGGCGGCCGTGTAGCCGAAGCGCTGCGCCGCCTCCCGATAGGCGGCCGTGTCCTCGAAGGGCGCGTGGTCGAACTGCCGGACGTTCTCGCCGCCGATCGCGACGTAGCGCCGCAGCAGCAGGTTCGTCTGCTCCAGGAGGCGTCCGCGGATCGCGAGGACCTGCTGTTCGGCGCCGTTGCGAGCCTGGCCCTGCAGCTGCTGGCGGAACAGGTGGAACTCGACCTCGGCCTCCTCCTCACGGAGCGCCAGGAGCAGCTCCTCGGTGACCGGGTCGACGGAGTTGCTGCGCTGCGGGGTCAGGTCGATGAGCGCGCGCAGCCCGGGGCGAGACGCGACCCACACCAGCAGCACCCAGACCGCCAGCGCGAGCGCCGCGCTGACCAGCAGGTTCGCCCAGACCCCGAGCCGACGGCCGCTCACGCCAGCCTCCGCGAGGTCAGGCTCGTCCACGTCAGGAACAGGAAGAAGCCGATCCCGCCGACGTAGAACGCGACCTGGCTGGTGTCGACGAGGCCGCGCGCGAACCAGTTGCTGAAGTTGCCGTAGACGTCCAGCTTGGCGAGCAGCTCGCGCACGTAGTAGCTCTCGCGCAGCGCGCCCGCGTACTGGGCGAGGAACTCCGAGGCCTGCGTCAAGAGCCCGGTGAACAGCATCGTCAGGATCGCAGCGAGCAGGACGTTCTCGGTCAGGCTGCTCGCGAAGCAGCCGAAGGCGAGCAGCATACCGCTCAGCAGGAACATGCCGAGGTAGGCGGCGAACACCGGGCCGAACGAGATGTCCGCGTCGAAGTAGGGGCCGTACTCGAGCACGTGCAGCACGAGCACGCTCGGCAGCCAGAGGATCGCGAAGAACACGGCCGCCGCGAGCCACTTGCCGACCACGACCTCGACGTCACGGATCGGCGCCGTCATCAGCGTCTCGATCGAGCCGGTGCGGCGCTCCTCGGCGAAGCACCTCATGGTCAGGATGCCGGGGACCAGCAGCACCATGTAGAACGTGCTGCCTGCGCCGTAGGTGGCGCCCGGGAACTGGTTGGGGTCGGCCCGGTAGATCGCGAAGCCGAGCGCCGCGGCGTAGAGCTCGAAGCCGCGGACGAGGTAGAAGAGCACCGCGATGATCCAGCTGACCGGGCTCACCGCGTACGACAGCAGCTCCTTCTTGAGCGTCGTCAGGGTGCCGCTCACGCCGCGCCCTCCCTGGCGTCGCCGTCGAGCTGCTGGTCCTGGCCGTCCGTGATCGCGTAGAAGTACTCCTCGAGGGTCGGCAGCTCGAGGCGGAGCTCGTGCACGGCCACCCCCGCGGCCTGCAGGCGGTCGCCGAGCGCGGTCGTCGGATCTGCGCCAGGCTCCAGGTCGCAGCGCAGCGACGCCGGCTGCTCGCCGTGCGCGGCGAGCGTCGCCCCGACCACGCCGGGCAGCTCCTCGACCCACGCGCGCAGCTGCTCCGCGGTGCAGCGGGCCGTGACCCGCAGCTGCGCGCGCGTGCTCCGGGCCACGAGGTCTGCCGGCGGACCGTCCGCGCGCACGGTGCCGCGGTGGATCACGATGACCCGTGAGCTGACGTCCTGGACCTCGCCCAGGATGTGGCTGGAGAACAGGATCGTGTGCTCGGCGGCGAGGTCACGGACGACCTGCTTGACCCGGCGACGCTGGTTCGGGTCGAGGCCCGAGGTCGGCTCGTCGAGGATCAGGATCTGCGGGTCGGCGACCAGCGCGTCGGCGAGCCCGACCCGCTGGCGGTAGCCGTGGCTGACGTGGCCGACGAGCCGGCGCGCGACGTCCTCGATGCCGGCCTTGGCCATCGCGCGGCTGACGGCGCCGCGGCGCTCCCGGGCGGGCACGCCCTTCAACTCGGCCCGGTACCGGAGGTACTCCACCACCCGAAGGTCGGGATAGATCGGCACCTCCTGCGGCAGGTAGCCGATGTTCTGCCGCACCTCGAGCGACTGCCGCTGCACGTCGAACCCAGCGACCTCGGCGCGCCCCGACGTCGCGGGGTGGTAGCCCGTCAGGACGCGGATGGTCGTGGTCTTGCCGGCGCCGTTCGGCCCGAGGAAGCCGACGACCTCGCCGCGCTCGATCTCGAAGGAGACCCGGTCGACGGCGACGGTCGGACCGAAACGTTTGGTGAGTTCTGCGACCCGGATCATCGACGCACGGGCTAGCTCGCAGAGCCGCCCTCGTAACAGCAATCCGGCCCGGAGCTTCCGGGCCTTGCGCAGAGAAGGTAGGACGGCCGCGCGGCGAAGGCCAACACCGATCACGCGGATCGGCCGGACCGACCTAGGCGCCAGCGGTCATCGGCGACGCGAGCTCCTGCAGCCGCGCGAGGTGCTCGTTGAGCCTCTCGGTGGCCGCGCCGAGCTCCTCGCCGCTGACGGCGTTGGTCTGCGACGCGCCGTCGAGCTGGGCGATCGCGTTGGTCACCAGCTGCACCGACTCGCGCTGCTGGTCAGCGCCGGCCGCGATCTGATCCAGCGCGCCGCCGACGTCGACCGTCCCCTGGATCAGCCGGTCCAGGCTCTTGCCGGCGCGCTCGGCGATCGCCGAGCCCTCGCGGGCGCGACCCAGCGCCGCCGAGGCGCGGTCGCTGATCGTCTGGGCCGACGCCTTGCTGCGCTGCGCGAGCGCGCGCACCTCGTCGGCGACCACCGCGAAGCCGCGTCCGGCCTCGCCCGCGCGCGCCGCCTCGACCGCCGCGTTGAGCGCCAGCAGGTTGGTCTGGAACGCGATCTGGTCGACGACGCCCAAGAGCTCGGCGATCTCCGCGCTGGAGGTGTGGATCCCCTCCATCGCCTGCAGCAGCTCGCTCATGTCCGACTGCACGCTGCCGATCGACGAGATCGAGTCCTTGGACAGGCCCGAGGCCTGCCCGAGCAGCGCGTGCTCCTGGTCGATCTGCGCGACGATCTGCTCGATGACGCCGCGGCTCTCTTCGACCGACACGGCCTGCACCATCGACGTGCCCGACAACGAGCCGGACGCCGCGCCGATCTCGCCCGCGTTGCCGCGCATGTCCTCGAGCGTCGCGAGCAGCGCGCGGAGCGTGTCGCCCTGCTGCGCAGCCGCCGCGCGGACCCGCGCCGTGGTCTGCGGCAGCAGCGGCGCCTCACGCGACTCCTCCTCGTCGGCGTCGAGCTGGCGCGCCAGCGCCTCGTCCAGCGTCCGGAGCGACCACGCGCGGACACAGGCGACGCCGGCACCTGCTGCGACCGCCGCAGCGACCGCGAGCCCGTACGGCGCGTGGCGCCCCACGAGCGTCAGCGCGACCGCCGCGCCGCCCCAT
>Ga0181573_10003837_pt1 | contig 13058 bp, 10 predicted proteins | sample 101ome_25_FD_148643 | JGI IMG/M metagenome (GOLD analysis project Ga0181573, IMG submission 148643) | Coastal salt marsh microbial communities from the Groves Creek Marsh, Skidaway Island, Georgia - 101409BT metaG (spades assembly) | ecosystem: Environmental > Aquatic > Marine > Intertidal zone...
CTTCTGGCTCCCTGCTGCCTTTTTTTTCTCGCCCTCGCCCCCGTCCACGTCCATGTCTTCACCCCCCGCCCGCTCACCCGGCTGCTCTTGGACCAGATTCTGAACCACCACCTTGAGCCCCAGGTACGCCACGTCCCGCTTCGTCGCATCCTGCGCCGTCCTCATCTGCCCCAGCAACACCTTGAACATCTCCTGCACGTACTTCGGACCCACCTTTCCCGCCAGCGCCCCCAAACACGTGTTTGCCAACCCACTAATGTCCCCCGACTGTCGATTGGTGTCGCGAACGAAGAGAGAAGAAAGAAGGCCGAGTCGTCGTATCAGTGAGCGTGAGGGTGCGAGCGAGCGAGCGCGCGAGCCTGGTCGTCGCCATCGGTACCCACCTGATCGTTCACCTGCTTGAGCACCGCCGCCACCACCCGCTTGGACTCGTAGTCGTCCAGGATGCACTCATCGCTTTGAAGCTCCCTGCAGGAAGAGGAGGAGGGGTAAGGGAGCGATAAGGGCGCGGTTCGTTCGTGTACTGTACCACAGCTCGGTCGAAGGGTTCGGAGTCAGAGGCCGCACCGTGCCAGGTCTGACGTGGCCATGTACCGATGGTCCTTGTCAGTGGACGTCAGCTGTATACGACACACGTCATGTGAAGATCGTGAGTAGTCGAGAGAGAGAGAGAGAGAGAGAGAGACCGAACAGACGACGGGAGCACGGATTCGGATCGATTTCGAACTCGAAATCACGCCAAAACTCGCGCCCCTCGGACGTACCTTGTCGAGCAAGCAACCTAACGCGACCGCACTCATACTGACCGACTGAAGAGCAGGAAATTCGCGATTCGTTCCCGAGAAGGTCGAGGCTCGACGACTACAGAGAGCTCCCTCACTAAAAAAATTCGCCCACGATGATGACTGCTGCTGTTCGAACGGTACGTTCCCTCGTCGTCTGTCGGTGGCGGTTCCTCATCATCCTGGGTCATCGATCTCCCGGTGCGCGGAAGGATTGAGGAATCGCCGAGATTGTGTCGGCGAGAATGGCAATAGGAGCGAGATGCACTCACCCACTCACTCGCTCGCTCGCTCGCCCGTGTAGACTGCCAAGGCGATGACTGTCACCGGCCTGAATACGGCCGCTCGTCGCGTTCAGAGCACCGTTGCGCTTTCGAGTTCCGTCCCGCACAAGGCCGCCTGCGTGGGCCTTGCGAGGCGTGCCGTGTCGCTGTCGGCGTCTGTCCGCGGGCTGTCCTCTGCCCGCGTCGTCTGCGCTGCTTCCGTCACGTCGAAGGTGTACTTTGACGTGACCATCGGCGGCGAGGATGCCGGTCGTATTACCATGGGTGCGTGATGGCTCCAGATGGCCGACGGTATTGGTTGGCCGTCGCGACGCACGTATGCACGTATGCACTCACGAGTTGCTTCGTCCAATGTATCGTTAGGTCTGTATGGGGATGTCGTTCCGAAGACTGCCGAGAATTTCAGGCAGTTGTGCACTGGGGAGGCTGGGTTTGGGTACAAGGGCTGTGGGTTTCATCGGGTGATTCCGCAGTTCATGATCCAGGTGGGTATTGCATTGTGGATCGAGTCGAGCAGTAGGCCCGCTCGCTCGCTCGCTCGCTCGCCGCTTCTTCGCGCACTCGCGCACTCGCGCACTCGACGCTCACCGCTGGTTCGCGTTGATTTACTCGTTCATTCAGGGAGGGGACTTTACGAACGGGAACGGGACGGGTGGGAAGAGCATTTACGGCCGCACGTTTCCGGACGAGAACTTCGAGGCGAAGCATAGCAAGCCGGGTCTGTTGAGCATGGCAAACGCGGGGCCCAACACCAACGGGAGCCAGTTCTTCATCACGACGGTGGAGACGCCGTGGTTGGACGGGAGGCATACGGTGTTTGGGGAGGTCGTGGACGGTATGGATGTGGTGATGAAGATCGAGGGCAGCCCGACCGGGGCGATGGACAGGCCGGCAAAGCCGGTGGTGATCAAGGACTGCGGCGAGCTCTAAACTACCTCATCGTCTTGTGATTATGTAACAGAGAGTCTATCATATGCCCTATTCCGATTCCTACTGGTTGTATCCGGAGGTGGTAATGGAGTCGGCAGAGCCGAACGTCTCGTCCCAGACGGTGTGGAACCAGCCCTCCTTGTCGGTGCGCTCGTAGGTGTGCGAGCCGAAAAAGTCCCTCTGTGCCTGGACCAGGTTGGCGTTTCCGCGAGCCCTCCTGTAGGTGTCGAAGTAGCTCAGGGACGTGGTCATGCCCGGAGCGCCGATGCCCGACGTGACGGCCAGGCTGACGACCCGCCTCCAGGCGGCCTGGCGGTCGGCGAGGTCCTTGGCAAAGTCCGGGTCGACGAGCAGGTTGTTCAGATCCGGGTTGCGCTCGTACGCCTGCTTAATGCGGTCCAGGAACCCGGCCCTGATGATGCATCCGCCCTTCCAGATGCGCGCCAGGCTGCCGAGGTCCACGCCCCAGCCCTGCTCGGCGCTCTTGGCCCTGATGATGTTGTAGCCCTGGGCGTAGCTGCAGATCTTGGACGCATAGAGCGCGGCCTTGACGTCTTCGATCAACTGCTGCTTGTCCACGGACGACGGCGCGGCGTCGGCCGCGGAGACGCCAAGGGCGTCGTAGGCGGCCTCGGCGTGGACGCGCTCGTCCTTCAGGCCGGACAGGAAGCGCGCGTCGAGGGCGGCGGCCATCGTCGGCGCGGCGACGGACATCTCGGCGGCTTGCTGGATCGTCCACTTGCCGGTTCCCTGCGAGAGTAAGAAGGAGGAGAGAAGCGACGATAATGTGAACGCGGGCGTTGTAGGGGGTGTAGCGACGGACCCAGGCGCGTGAGGAAATTCCTGGTTTCGCCTTTCGCCGAGTCGCATCGGCTTTCAGCTCCCTCATCCAGCGTTCAGCTTGGCGCAGTGGTAGCGTGCGGGGCCCATAACCCCGAGGTCTATGGTTCGAATCCATAAGCTGAAATCCTTTTGCTCGGCCGACCGACGACGTTTTTTGGCCGACGCAGTCGCCCACCACCGCACACAAGCCCCGCCGGATGAAAACCTCGACGACGACGACGACGACGATCGTCGGAGGAGAGGAGCAAACGCCAACCCCTTCAACGTACCTTCATGCCCGTCTTGTCGAGCACCTTGTCCACCAGGAAGCCGTCAGCGTACTCGTCCTTCTTCTTGAAGATGGACGCCGTGATCTCGACGAGGAACGACTCGAGCTCGCTCTTGTTCCACTCGTCGAAGACGGCGGCGAGCTCCTCGTTGCTGAGCCCGCCGACAGTCTTGAGCAGGTCGTAGGCCTCGGCGATCAGCTGCATGTCGCCGTACTCGATGCCGTTGTGCACCATCTTGACAAAGTTGCCGGATCCGCCCGGCCCGATGTAGGTGACGCACGCGCCGTCGTCGGTCTGGGCGGCGACCTTCTCGACGATCGGCGCGAGGTACTTGTACGCGTCGGCGTCGCCTCCTGGCATCATCGCCGGCCCGCGGCGGGCGCCTTCCTCTCCGCCGGAAACTCCCATGCCGATCTCAATGATGCCCTTGCCCTTCAGGGCGGCCTGGCGGCGCTCGGTGTTCTCGTACCACTCGTTGCCACCGTCGATGATGATGTCCCCCTCCTCCATGTACTCGGACAGGGCCTCGATCGTGGCGTCCACGGGCGCGCCGGCCTTGACGAGGATGATGACCCTCCTGGGGCGCTCGAGGGACGCGACGAAGTCCTTCATCTCCTTGAAGCCCGCGAGGTTGCCGCCGAGGCCCTCCTTCTGGGCGCGGGCCACGCAGGCGTCCGTCTTGTCGGCCGAGCGGTTGAAGACGGAGATCTTGAATCCCTTCTCCGCCACGTTCAGCGCGAGGTTCTGTCCCATCACGGCCAGCCCGATGAGGCCGATGTCGGACGTCTGACCCTCCCCGGTCATGATGGTGGGTTGGATAGAAGTCTTCGGGGGCTGTGCGCTCGCAGAGACTTCCCGCGGGGCGTTGCTCCTCCTGGTCGTGCGTTCGATCGCAAAGGCTTTGGTGGTCGTGCGTTGGTACCTCGAAGGAGCTCGCGCCGAGGACGGGCGTCCAATTCCTGTCGAGATCGGGTTCGATGCGCTTCGATTCTGCGACGAGGTCAACATTAAATAGGCGGCAGCGACGTGAGTCGAGCAGAAACGAAGGTACAGATGAAAAAAGGGGCGAAGTGGAACTGTGCGAGCTCGGTTCGACCGCCCGAGAAATCCGCGCGACGAGCCAGAATGCCAGACCGGGAATGTGCCAGACCGTCGCCGCCGCTACCGCCTGCCGCTGGAGCCGCGCTTGCCGCCGGAGGCGGCGGCGATGGCGACGGTCGTGACCACGCCGAGGATGGCCGCCCCGGCCCCGATCCCGATCAGTCCGTCCTTGACCACCTCGGTCTCCACGTGCTCGAGCAGGGATTCCGCCTGTCGGAAGTCTGGGTGGACGGCCAAGAGTCCCTTCAGCGTCTGTCGGGCGTCGAGGTGGTTCCCTCGCCGGTACTGGCCGACCGCCTGCAGGTAGCGCAGCTCCCTGCGGTTGACGAGGGCCGTCGTGGCGACGCCATCGTCGTCGTTGCCTGCCTGCGACAACATGGCCTCGACGAGCTGCATGCCGAGTTGGACATCCTTCTTGTCTCGCGAATGCACCAGGGCCCAACAGTAGCTGCACGCGACGAGCGGCGGTGAGGGTGGGAGTGGGCGCGGCGAGTCGGGAGTCGTCGATAGGCGACGCGCCAGACGTCAGTAGCAAACGCGCCAGGCGCGGCAGCAGCACGTACTTGAAGCAAGACTCCAGGGTCGGGTCCTGGGCGGTGCGCGTCTTCTCCTCGTAGTCTCGTCGAAGCGTGTCGACGTCCTCCTTGCTCGAATACGGGATCCCGGCGCTGTCCGTCTCGCCGCTCTGTCCGTCTCGCCACCGCGGCATGTATTTAGAGACGAGACTGTTCAAGTCGATACTGAACGACATGGCGTGGACGACAAATGTTTCAGACCCTGTGAGGGCCAAGGTTGCAGCATAAAAGCAATTCGGGTGGAGGGGCGCCCACGCCTATTCAATTCAGAAGACCCTTCTTCTTCTTCTTCTTCTTCTTGCTCGTCGTCGTAATCCTCGTCGCCGTCGTCGTCGTCGTCGTCTTGCCCCCCTCATCGGCACGACTCTGCCGCTGCTTCTTCCCCCCGCTCCCCTCGCCTGTCCCATCGCCGTCGTCGTCGCCAGACACGAGGTCGGCCGACGACGCCCTGGCCCGCCGGTCCCGGTTCCTGTTGCGCACTTTCTTCAGCTTGAGCATCCAATCGTCGACCCGGCCGCCCGACGCCTTGATGACGTTGGCCACCCCGCGGAGCCTGTCGACGTCGTCCTCGGTGAAAAACGTGACGGCCTTCCCGGTCCTCCCCGCGCGGCCCGTCCGTCCCACCCGGTGGATGTAGTCGAGCGTGCTGTTGGGAAAGTCAAAGTTCACAACCGTCTCCACGCCGGCAAAGTCGAGGCCTCGGGCGACGAGATCGGTCGCGATCAGCACCCACGTCTTGCCCTCCCTGAACTTCTCCACCGCCTTCTCCCTGGCGGCCTGGCCCTGAGACGCGTGGAGCGAGTCGACGTGCACGCCATCGAACATGAGCTCCCGGTGCACTTCCTTGGCCCGGTCCTTGGTGTTGACGAAGATGAGGACGGGGGGCCTGACGCCGTCCGCCAGCAGCTGGCGCACCCCCAGCAGCTTGCCGTCCTCCCTCCCCACGAACAGCAGCTTCTGCTCCACCGACGTCGCCGAAACGTTCCGCTCGCCGACCGTGACGCGGAGCGGGTCGCGCAGCACCGACCTGGCCAGCTGCTCGACCGTCTCGGGCAGCGTGGCACTGAACAGCGCCCGCACGATGTTCTCGTTCGTGCACGATGCCAGGCACGCGTCAATCTGCTCCGCGAACCCCATCTCGAACAGCTTGTCCGCCTCGTCCAGCACGAGCGTCTCGACGTTGGACAGGTCAATCTTTCCCTCCCTGGCCATGGCGTCCAGCCGCAGCGGGTTGGCCAGCAGGATGTCCACCTTGTCAAAGTCGCACCCCGCCGCCGTCGCCTTGGACAAGACAGAGCAGCGCAACTTGAGCCCCGGCAGCAGCGGCATGAGCACCCGCCCCGTCTGCGTGCTCAGCTCCTTGGTCGGCGAGATGACCACGGCTCGGACGCCCGATGCCGCTGCCGCTGCCCCGCGTCTGGCCGCGCACACCTTCTGCCGCTTCACGCGCATCACCAACGGAATGAGGAACGCCAACGTCTTTCCGCTTCCCGTCGGCGCGACCACCATCAGCTCCCGACCAGCGTTGAGGCACGGCACGGCCTGCTTCTGCACGGGCGTCGGGGTGCCGTAAAACGACGTGATGTTCCGCACCAGCCTCTTCGTGTTGTACTGGTCGTCCTTCGTCGCCTCTGTCGCGTCCCTGTCCCCACCGACCGATCGACGCGCACCAGCCTCGCGATCCTCGTCGTCGTCGTCGTCGAGGTCGAGCTCCATCACGTCGTCGAACGACGTGATGGGCGCTGGCGGCGCCGACCCGTTGACCTTGATCTTGTTCCGCTTCCGGATCACGTTGGCCTTCTCCCACGGATCGTTGCCCTGCACGTCGTCCGCCTCCGACTTCTGTCGCTCGCCCCTCGTGCCGGCATCCCCACCCGCATCCCCACCCGCATCGGTGGCAGCCCTCGCGTCGGCGGCCGCCCGCGCGCACCGCTCGAAGATGTCAATCTCGCGTCCATACTTCTCCCGGTCAAAGGTCAGCCCCTGCGACAGGACCGTAAACGCGTTCGACGTCCCCGGGTGCGCGTACGGACCGTGGTTCGGCCGTCTGCCCTGTGTGTCGGAATCCATGTGCTCGCAACTGCATGAACGTTCACGTCCTGCGCCGGTGGCTGGCGATACGCTCGGGCCGCCTGAGTACACCTCGGAGCGATACGAACGACTGGTCCGTCCGTACTGATGATATGCTATGTGTGAATTTCGTTGTGCGGTGCCCGTCGAGGTTTTCAAAAAAACGCGCTCTCGGATCCTCCACCCACGGACACTCTTCGCCTTCCCTCCGTCCTTCAATCCTTCGTCGACCCGTCGATCCATCGACCCGTCGACCCGTCGACCCGTCGATCCTCGGATAGCCGACGCGATGGCACTCGCCGTGCACGCCGTCGTTCCCGGCCGGCTGGCAGGATTCCAGGCAGCGCAGCAGCGAACGACGCGCGCCCGACGACGACGGGGACCCGACACGACCACGACGACCACGACGACGACCACCCACGTGACGATGTCGAGCTCGGCTCGGACGCAGCGCAATGTCGACTCGGTCAGGGCGCGTGGCTTCTTCAACATGTTCAAACAAGGCGACGGGGCGAAGGACGACGGTGGCGAGGACCCCGACCCGTCGTTCACCTGGTCGAACGACGTGAGCGTGGACGAGGTCGTCATCATGCAGTGGACGGACGAGAATGACCCGAGCGGGAAAGAATACAACATTGTCTACAGGAACGGGGGTCCGGTGGACGCGGCGGCCGTCGAAGTCCTGTGCGACAAGATCAACTGGCCCCGGCGGCCGCAGGACAAGCTGGATAAGGCGTTACGAAACTCGTTTCTGGTGGCGGCGGTGACGCTCGAGGAGCCCGGGTGTGCTCCCGAGGCGCGGCGGTTGATCGGGACGGCGAGGTGTACGTCTGACGGGGCGTTCAATGCGACGATCTGGGATCTGATCGTGGACCCGCAGTTTCAGGGCCTGGGCCTGGGGAAGGCGCTGATGGAGTTGCTGGTGCGGAGCCTGTTGAAGCGGGATATCAGCAACATCACGCTGTATGCCGACGCTGGGGTGGTGTCTTTCTACAAGCGGCTCGGCTTTGACGTGGACCCGGAGGGGATCAAGGGCATGTTTTTCAAGTTTGGAGCCTGATTGTCATTCATTCATCATTGAAGTACGTTGAGAACACACAAACAGACAGACAGAGGCGCACGCACCGCGTTCCCTCCCTCGGTTCTCGGCCTTTGCGGAACGGAACAACAAACAATCCGGGAATTTCAAAACCGGCCCATGGAATCAAACAAACTGAGACGACCGAGACGGGCGCTGTCCGTCCTGTTGTGCGGCGCCCTGTGGTTTGGGACACTGACGGCGACCGTGGCGGCGACGGCGCAGGGGCAAGAGCGCAGGTTGCGCGAGCGGGTCATCGAGCTGGAGGACGAGCGAGACGCGCTGAAGGAGAAGTACGAGGCGATTGCCGCAGAGTATAAGACCGTCAAGGGGGAGATTCGGGCGTCGATCGATATACAGAGGCGCCTGGACGATGCGCTGGCGGTGGCAGCCGAGCTGCAGGAACGGAGCGGGGACGCCTCGGGGCTGGCGCGGGGGCTGGAGAAGTGCGAGTTTGCGCGGGAGAATACGTTGGTGGACCTGATGCTGACAGAGTCGAGTCTGAACGAGATGATTCGCAAGTACCGGGACCTGGAGCGGCAGATGCACAAGGACGACTGCTCGGCCATCAAGGAGGACCTGGTGCAGTACAGAGACCAGGCGGAGCATTGCATGACGGATGTCGACGGACTCAAGAGGTCGAACGCGGAGCTGTCGAAACGGGCGAGCAAACAGGCGACGAGGCTCGCAGAGCTGGAGGAGGCGGAGGGCGAGCTGATCAAGGCGAGGGCCGAGCTCGAGGTGGTCGCGGGCAGGAACGCGCAGCTCAAGGGCGACTCGGACAGGCTGAAGGAGCTCGACAGGGAGCACGTGGCGCTGAAATCCCAGCTTTCGAGCGCGACGTCCTCGCTCGAGGCGTCGAAGAACGAGCTCGCGGCCACGAAGGCCGCGCTCAACGGGCTGCTTGATTCGCTCGACTCCCGGCTGCAGTTCGAAGCGCTCAAGGACGCCCACGAGAAGGAGATCCTGCCGTTTTGGCTCGACTCGCTGGTCATGCGGGTCGTGCGGCACGCGGAAGCGCTCTACGTCCGACACGTGCAGCCGGTCTTTCTGGCCGGCGTCGAGTCGGCGGACGGCGTGCGCGCGTACTTCGCCGAGCAGATCGATTCGCTGACACGGGACACGTCGAGCGTGATGCAGGCAGTCCTGCATCCGATGGCGATCAAGGCGGACGTGGTTTTTGGCAAGGACGTGCCCATGAGGAGGCAGTTGGACCGCGTCGTTAGGCTCTGCAGCAGGCGCCTGGCCTCGCTCAACTCCCAGCGGAGACACCTGCACGCGTTGGTGGGCAAGTTTCAGCAGGCGAGCGTGCGCTTCATTTCCAGCAAGGTGTCGGTCGTCGTGTCCAAGATCTCGTACTTTGACCACCCGTCCAACCGGGCGCGGGTCAACGTGGACGCCGTCGCCGTCGGCCTCTTCTACGCCATGGTCGCCATGTGCACGGTCCCGTTGGTCGTCATCGCCGTCAACTGGGTGTTGAACGGCCTGATGTACTACTTCCGCACGGGCACCGCCCTGACGGTGGTCCCCGACGAGTCGGACACGATCGATATGATCGAAGAGTCGATCGGGTACAAGTTCCGAAATCGCGACTACGCCGTCCAGGCCCTGGAGAAGAGCCCGTCGCTCCACCAGGTCGGTCTGGCCATCATCAACCTGATCCTTGCCAACGAGATCAAGGGCACCGACAGCAGGAAGGAGGTCGAGCAGCGTAGCCAGCGCAGCTGCGTCGACCGGATCGTCCGACCGGGGCCCGGGAGGAAGAGCGTCAATGTCGCCAAGGAGCAGAAGACCTACATGTACATCTGCCTGCTGGCCGCGGTGTTTAGGGACTCGGACGAGTCGGTCGAGAAGGTCATGCGGGTTTGGGGCGACAGCACCGAGGTCTTGGAGGCCACGAACGACAAGTGCATCCCGACGATCGATGACGACGACGACGACGACGACGGGTTGCCGGACATCGTGCACAGCGGTCGGAGCTCGTCCTCGAGCGTGTCGGTGGGCGAGGTGGATCCGAGACCGTTGAACCTCGAGGGCTCGTTGTCGCGGGGCGAGGACGATGGGGGCGACGAAAAGGACGTGGGCGGGGGCGGGGGCGACGCAGTGGATGGCAGCGGGGATCGCGAGGAGGAAGGCGAGAAGGAGAAAGGAGACGACGTCGATGTCGTCGATGTCGTCGAAGTCAAGGAGGAGTCGGGAGATGTCGCAGAAAGCACCCCGAAGGCAGCTGACAACGCTGCCACAGTGACGAACGGCACGCAGGGCAAGCGGGGGAAGGGGAAGAAGCACAAGCGGTAGAAGCGACTGGCCAGCACGGTCGTCGTTGCCGCCTAGCTCGGGATGTGTGCCGTTCAGTTGGTCGTCTGTTCTTCTTGTTGTTATTATCATCAGAGTAGAAAACGTGTCTGGGTTGGGTTTCGCTCGGTCATCGCCACGCCGCCATACACGAATCAACCCGCCCATCGCACAACGAATCCTCCCTGCCTCCCTCCTCCCCCCCTCCTCCCCCCCCTCCTCCCTACCTCACCCGCCTGGTACTCGCGAACGACGAGACGCAGGCGCTGATCACAACAGGCAGCACGTGCCTCGCCACAAACGCCAAGACCACCTTCCCGACCCGCGCTCGCTCCACCCGCCCCTCCCTCGCCCGCTCCAGCTCCCGTTCCCCCGCCGCCTGCTCCCAGTCATCCTCCAACGACGACAGCTGCCTTGCAAGCGACTTGACCCGCCCGTCCAGCTCTGCGAGCTGCTCCGCCAGCCCCCCACGACCATCACTGCCGCCGACACGGACCAGCTCGGCCAGACCAGCAAGCCGGGACTGTGTATCCATCTCATGCTTCGTGGCATTCGCCACGACCTGATGAATCTGCCGCCCCAGATGATCCACCTTGAGCGCCGAGACCAGACACTCCCTGACCTGCTCGCCCACCGCCACCATCTTCCCCTCAAGCTCGAGGATCCTGCGCGCCACATCCGCCTCCCTCAAGAGCCCGACCGTATCCACATACGACGCATGCGACGCATAGCGCACCTCCTCATCTGCGCTCTCGTGGAACGTGCGCTTCAACGAGCGCACGTCCGGCAGGAAATCCCCACTGTCGTGCGTCGTCATCTGCGACAGGTCGGTACTCGTGCCCGTGCTCACTCCCAGATGCACGGCGCGCACAGGGTGCAGGTCGTCGATCGACACCCGCCCCTCGTCGCCATCGACCTGCTGCTTTCTCACCGCACCAATCTTGGGCGAATCGACCGGCGAATCGAGCTCCAGCAACCCGCTCTTCTTGAGGATGAGCTCATCGCTCTGCTGGCCCTGGTCGGACGCCCCGCGCTCAAACCCGCCGAACACGCTCAGCAGCCTCTTCACCGTGCCCTTCCGAGCGACACGAGAGGAGGGGGGAGCGAGAGCCAGATCGCTCTCACCGAGACTCTCATCGAGACGCTCCCTGCGGTTGTTGTTCAGACTGAGCGCGCGGCGCAGACTCGTAGTCATTGCGAGATGTGCAATTACTGATATACTGACTGTTCGTCGTCGTCGTTCGTCGTCGTCGTTCGTCGGTGCCAACTGCCGCGAAGGTTGTTGGCAAATCCTTCGGTTGCGTTGTCGCTGACGCCCGCAGATCCACTCGTGGTCCCGTCTTGGAATGGAATGGACTGGCTGTCTATCGAGATGAACGATAACGGCACGAGCACGCGAATTCGTTTTCGTCCCGAGGCCCTCTCGCCGGGCGAGATGGGCTCGGCCGAGCCCCCGGCGATCGCCGAGCGATTTTCAAACTCCCCTTCTCTTCTCTTCACCCATCATCCCATCATCCCATCATCCCATCATCCCATCATCCCATCATCCCATCATCCCATCATCCCATCATCCCATCATTCTGAAGAACAGAATACCATGGAAACGTACGCGATCCGGGACGGGGCCTTGTGTGCTACCGCCGGGGACCTGTTCGAGTTCGTTCAGAGCCGTAGGACGCTCGTCCTTCCCACCTGCTCCGTCGGAAACGTGGCCCAGCTGGCCGTGGATCTGATTCTCAATAGCAGTGCGGGGGCACGTGGGGCTCACATCGCCACGCTCCGGCACCCGCTGGTCCTGCCGTGCTACGGCGTCAATCCGTACGACGGCAGGGACGGCGGGAAGCCTGAGGAGGCTTCGTCGGCCAGTCGTCCCGATGGCTCGATTCGGAAGCACGCCGCGCACCCGATGGATTTGTATAGGCTGGATCGAGGCAACGGCGGCGACGGCGGCGACGGCGGCGACGTGTACGTGATCCAGCAGCGGGCGGCGGCGGCGGCTGGGTGTCAGGTGGCGTTCTCGAGGGATATGATGGCGTGGGTTCGAGACGCGGGGTTCGATGTGGTGTATATTCTCGGGAGTCTCTCGGCGGAGTACAGGAAGGACAAGGAGCTGAATCTGGTGAACGGGGACGGCGTGATGTATGTCGTGTGCGGCGAGGGCGAAAGCGAGGGCAAAAGCGAGGGTGAGGCGCGATGTGTGGCGGCGGGGTTGTCCGCGTTGGGGGAAGAGTATCGGGACGTGGAGGAGGAAGGGCTGCACATGCCGTGGGCGATGTTGAAGGCGGCAGAGGGGCGGGGAGCGGGGGCGGTGGGCGTGCTCAAGTTCGTGTTGGAGGGGGATAACCGTGTGGATGCGGTGGGCATGGCGAAAGCTGTGGCCAGCGTGGTCGGCGTGAAAGTCGATTGATTCGTTTCTCTCTTGGCAGATATCTCCCCTCCGCGTGAGTATGACATCTTTGGATTCAGACCGATGATGCAGGCGGCCACGAGCACGCAGCGTCGTGGGTTGTCGTCGCGCCCGGGTCGTGACCGCTCGAGAATCCAGACGCCCATCAGGGGAGGAGGAGGAAAACCGCGCGCCGGGTCGTATGACGTGGTGACGTCGCTGGACGCGCTCGTGTCGCAGGGCTTGAGTAATGCGCAGCTGAGCAACGTGGCGCTGGTGCCGCTCGTGCTGCTCACCGGCGTGGTCACCAGCTTTTCGCCGTGCACGCTGTCGGTGCTGCCGCTCACTTTGGGATACATCGGCGGGTTTGATACGAATGATGCGAATGATGCGAATGATGCGAATGATGCGAATGATGCGAATGATGCGAATGATGCGAATGATG
>Ga0181573_10003839_pt1 | contig 13052 bp, 11 predicted proteins | sample 101ome_25_FD_148643 | JGI IMG/M metagenome (GOLD analysis project Ga0181573, IMG submission 148643) | Coastal salt marsh microbial communities from the Groves Creek Marsh, Skidaway Island, Georgia - 101409BT metaG (spades assembly) | ecosystem: Environmental > Aquatic > Marine > Intertidal zone...
GCGTTTTCGATTTCCTTCCCCCACTTTTGGAGATGAAATTCGTAGGCGTCGTTGCGTTTTCGTTCGCATTATTCCTGTTCGGCGTTAACAGCGCTTCCACCGATGGCGACGCTGGCGTTCTCATTTTTATTGTATATATATATATATAGCTTCAACTCTCTGTGCGTGTGTTATGTCTCTTTCTTCTTCTTCTCTTCGAGACTCTTTTACAACGTATGTATATAATAAACAAACGTTCGCGCACGCTTTGAAAGTGATGACATTTTTTTGTATCTTTTGTTTGTTTGTTCCCCTTTCCATCAGCTTATTAACAGCTTTCCTCGAAAAAACTCGTAAAACCTAAATTCTCTTCCTCTTTCTTCTTCTTCTCTTCCTCTCTCTCTCTTTGAAAAAAAAAATTGTGAGCACCAAAACGACCCAAAATTTTTTTCAAAAATCTCTCTTTCTCTCTCTCTCTCTTCTTCGTCACACCAATAGTTCATATTCACACGCTCTCTCTCTCTCTTCTTTTTAAGCGCGCACGCGTCTACACACACGCACGCACGCGCATTCTCTCTTCTCTTTTCTTTTCTCTTCAGGTACTGTTTTGGGGTGACTCTTCCTTTTTTGTTATTGTTGTTGTTGTTGTTGTTATTCCACGAAGAAGAAGAAGAAATCGTTGGTCAAGTTTTCGTCTCAAAAAATGTATATCGCCGACGACGAGTGGGAAGATGAATTTTTCGAGGAGTTGGTGGCCACCGCGGAGAAGAAGCAATCTGGTGGCGGTGGCGGTGACGACGATGCCACGAACAACAACAACAACAGAAAGAGAGATTACGAGGACGCGATGAATAACACCGCTTTGGCGTCGTCGGCTTCTCCTCTTTATAAAACGAAAAGAGCGATTGAATTTGCCTCGCAACCGACCACGAGTCAAACAACTCGAACCACAACAACGACGCTGAAAGAAACGCTGGAAAAATATTACGGGTACTCGAATTTTCGTCCAGGCCAGGAAGAAGTCATCAAAGCTGCGATAGAAGGGAGAGATACGTGCGTGTTTTGGTCCACCGGAAGTGGGAAGTCGCTCGCATACCAACTACCGGCGCTGCACGAAGGCGGGAAAATGTCCATCGTAGTCTCTCCGTTGATTTCATTGATGCAAGATCAAGTGACAGCGTTGAATAATACGGTTGGGAATATTATCACAGATGGAAGTGGTGGAAAGAATGATATTGCTTGTTTTCTTGGGTCCGGGCAAACCGATAATACGGTGGAAGATCGCGTGTTTCGAGGCGAGTATAAGATTGTGTTCGTCACGCCGGAGAAGATTTCTTTCGTTGGAGACAACGGCGATTTTTCTTCTTCGTCCATATTTGTGCAGAGATTACAATCATTAAAAGCTGCAAACAAAATTGGATTGATCGCCATAGACGAAGCGCATTGCATCTCCCAATGGGGTCACGATTTCCGAGTGAGTTACAAACAACTGGCGGTGTTGAGAGACAAACTTCCTGGGATTCCAATCATGGCGTTGACGGCGACGGCGGTGAAACACGTTCGCGAGGATATTTCAAAAACTCTAAAGTTGAACAATCCTTACATCGCCACAAATTCTGTGGATAGGCCAAACCTACGCATTCAATGTCATCGAAAAGTTGATTTCAGCAGCGATTTGAACTACATCGTGTCTCAGATCACAGCATCCGCGTCAACGAAAGAACAACAACAAACGAAACGAACTTTACCAACTTCATTAGCGAAACCGAAATACGATTCCTCTATCATATATTGCGCGACTATTGCGCAGGTTATCAAATTAACGGGCGCCTTGCAAGGCAGAATTGGTTCAGAAAACGTCGCCATGTATCACGGCTCGATGACGCCTCGAGACAGACACGATGCGCACATGCGCTTTTTATCGTCCGCGTGTAAAGTAGTCGTAGCAACGACTGCATTTGGGATGGGTATCGATAAGGCTGACGTACGAATGGTTATCCACGCGGGCCCGCCAAAAACGATGGAGGAATATTACCAGCAAATCGGGAGAGCTGGAAGAGACGGCATCGCTTCCAACGTCTCCATGTTGTTCTCCGATTCAGACTTTTCTAAGTTTTCCTCGGACTTTTACACCAAAGGATTAACAAAAGAATCGTTAGAAACGCAATTGAACTCGACGGAAAAGTTAAAGCAGTACGCGATTGAACGAGCGAAATGTCGTCGCGCTATGATTCTCGAACACTTTGAGGAGACTCCTCGATTTGGCTCCCGATGTGGAACTTGCGATAATTGTATCCGGTCGAAAACGATTAAAGAGGACGATTTGCAGAGAAACTTAACAAACGAAGTCATGCCTATCTTATTGACGTTGAAGCATGGTGGAAGTTTGACCACGACAAATCTTGTCGATACCGTTCTCGGTAAAACGCCCAAGAATGGGAAGGTTGTTTTAAATCACCAATGGCAACGGTTTCAGATTGACGAGGCAAAAAAGAGAGCGGATAGAAACTCGACAAACCAACATTTTTACAAGGAGGTTCTGGGTACTTTAGTGCGAGCAAAATACGTTACAGAACAGAAGGTGAGAGGTGCGTACGGATCTTGGAACGTCTACTCGCTTTCGTCGAAGGCTCGCATGGAGTTCTTCGTCGACCACAACGATAACTCGCCTGCTACAACAAAAGAACTGATTTTACCTGTCCCGCAAGCGTTGCTAAACTCCGAGAAAGCTTTGAAGGAGAAGATCGAAGCGACGAAGAAAGAGTTAATTTCCGCTGGCGTGGATGTCTCAACCATTCCGGAGGAGGAGTTTTTACTACAACAGCAAAATGGTGCCAACTCCGAGATTGTTACCGCAGAGTTACAGTGGTTACGACAAATTAAATATTATCGAACGAGTGGGCAAGAATCCAGAGCGGATGGTCACCTGGAGTTGTTACGCAGAATTGAATCTTGGAGAGACGAGCGGGCGAAGTTCCTCGGGTTGGCGCCCACGAACGTGTTGTCGCAGCATCTGTGCAAGAAAATTGCGTACGCAAAACCTTCGACGGTGGAAGCTTTACGAGCGGTTGGCGTTCGCGTTTCCGGCGTGGAGAATTTGTGCACTTTGATACAACAGAGTGTGGCGGAGTTGGCATTAGTTATAACGGCAAACCCTGCTACTTCTTTGCAATCGATGCAAACGCCAACAACATCTGCGACGCCTTTCATGGCGCTAGACGTAGTCACGCCAAAAACGCACTGGAAACTCGCAGAATACAAACCAAGGAAAGGCACCGGAGGTACGGTGATTCCTCCCAATTGGGAACAATCGTACAACAGATTCCAAAAAGGTGAAGACGTAGAAGTAATAGCTATGACGCAGAGCACGGGGAAAGCTATTCAACCAAAAACAGTTGTCAGCCATTTGTTCGATGCCCTGACACATGGAAAACAAGTTGACTTAACTCGCGCGATAAGCTCGTTTCCCGAGTATAGACTTTCAAAGTTGGATTGCGACGAGTTGGAAAGAGCGAGCATAACAACCAACATAGACGTCGTCGAAAGGCAAGGCTTTTTCATGAAAGATTTTTTGAAAGGCTTGGTATCGCACGACGTGGAGAAACCTCCAAACGAGAAGACGTTTTTTGAGAAGCAGAAAGAGGCGAGTTGGTATCCGAAGATACAAGCGTGGACAGCATTGAAACGGTGCGGGGTGCTTTAAATACCGAACTTTAACAACTAATTGTATGTATGTACATTATCATTCCTAATTGAGAAGCTATAATTACTATAATTACTATTACTATTACCACTAGATGAAAACTAACTCTAATACCCATCATGCTACTTACGTACTAAATCGAATCTTCGTCTCCTTTTCCTTCTTCTCTTTTACTCGACGTGTAGACCAAAAAAACATTGAAAAGCACTTGCACGCAGTTTATGTACAGAATTCGGTCTTCGGTTGGAACAAATCGAAATGAAAACAGGTGGAACATCGGCCAAAAACTCCAATTCACTTTCAAAGCTGAAAACAAATCATTTTCTATCTTCTTTGACAACGTCGGCTTCGTCGTCCCGGAAGTATCGAAAGCCAAGTCGAAAGCGAAAAGTGATGAAATCAGGACCGGGGCCCACAAAACTTGATCTGCGAACACTTTCGATGCAACCGCCAAACCACACGTTGGATTTTCAGGTAATATGTAAGTATCGAGAGAAGAGTACCAAACTGAAGATGTGGGACCGTAGAGGAAGAAACCAAACGCAGCGAATCGAAGCGTGCGAGCTCCGTCGAATATAGGTGAGCTCCTTGAGTCTGTGTTTGTCGATGTTGACAACCCTTGCGCGACAACGTCGGCGACACCAAATCCGAATAAAGAAGTGAGCGATTTCACAAGCATTGGTGATTGGTTCAAAATCGATTCGTACTCGCTCAAGAGCGTAGAGACGGTGGTACGCCGAACTCTACTTTTCCTAGTTCTTTTTGTTCTCGGTGTGACCAAAGAAGATCCCTCCTTCTTCCCTCCTCGAACGAAAGAAGAGGAAGGGCACAAACGAGTACTGATCATCATCTTGTCACTGATCAAAGCTGCGTCCGAGGTTTCACGAATTGCCACGTGTCCTGCTCGGTATCCTTTAAAATCTCTCGCAACTCCGTTAAAGTAGCCTCGGTCGTAGCTTTCATTTCTTCTTCTCTCTGTTGTTCGAGAGAGACAACAACGGAATGCGCAGTTGAATTATTCTTCTCCTTGTCCTTGTCTTTCTTCTCCTTCCCTGATTTTCCTGCGCTCGACATGTGCTTCAATGAATCGTTTGACGAGAGCAAAGCGTTCAATGAGAAACACACTTCTCCTTTGATTGCAACAGCGAAGAAAAAGTGAGGAACCAGAGAAAGATTCCTCCCCCTCCTCTTCAATTTCGAAAATTTCCCCGTATTTAAATCCATTCGCTACATCTCGCGTTAAATTAATATAAATTAAGTAAATATTCTAAATACAATATAATTTCTGAATATATTCACGGTGTGTTTCAATTTTATTTATCGATATATTATGGATAAAAATTAATTTATTAAAAATAAGCTCCATTAAAATAATTAAAATAAAAATATTCATCACATTCCCGAACTTATTCTCATTTGCATTTTTAAAATTACCGTTTAAATCATATTAAAACTGTATAAATATGCAAATAGAGTATTATTTTGGGGATATATCCGCAGAATCTCTCGCATAAAAAAATAAATAAAATGTAAATTAATAATTAAATTTATTTCCCTACTTTGATAACTAGAGATAATGTATCATAACTTATATGATTGCTTGAAATAAATGTATGAATCTGTTGTGGAGAAAATAAATCGGATAAACATTCAGGAAATACGAGTAAATTATTTTTGGCGAAGCTTTTCGAAAAGTGCAGGAAGGTGAAAAAGAGGGAAATGAGGGAAATGCGAAGACGAACACCAAAAAAATCAATCAATCACCTACCTCGTATGAGTGGAACAAGTGAAATACGCGCAGGGGTACACGCGCCGCGCGCAGATGTTGCTGATTCATCGGTAGACTATCCGGCAGTAAAAGTTAGATATGCATCGTACGAAAATATTGAAAAGAGAGCGTTGATTCATCAACAGGATTCCGGAGATATCACCAAAGATTTCTTGGTAAGTTAAATAAAAACAACCTTTCACCTCGAATCCCCTACTAACCTTTGTTTGCTTCTGTATGTTATTCATGAAAGAAATACGACGAGGTACCGCAAATCACAAACTTTTCGCGGTCGTCGATGCCTCCTGGACAATCAGTCGATAGGCACTTGCACGAATCAAAGTACGAAATCTTTGAAGTGCTCTCGGGGAAAGGCGAGTTTTGCGTTTGGGACATTGGTGCTGACGAAGGTGCTCAACCGAGAGAAACCTATCGTCTCGAGAAAGATGTTGTCATCACGGTAGGTCCTAAAGAGCCGCATTCGATGCGAACTTTAGAAGATAGCGATGGTCCATTAGTTATGACGTATATTGGTATAGTAGCGCCCGAGAAGTGATCATGTTTAATTATTATTGAAAACTAGTAGTGAATGTAGCTATAAAGCGTTCATAAAAATCTAATCAATTCAATGCCTATAATTTTTACGGGCCGGTCAACGCCCGCCACGGGTACGTTTCATTGAATGTTCTGCCGTGCCTATCTTTGTGAGGAAGAATATCGAATGACATATCGTACCAAATATGACCGGGATGTGCGTGTTTGCAGCACCAAATCGAACAATAATTGATAATTTTGTTTTCAAACTCCCTCTTGACGTTTGCGTCCGTGAAGTAGTCCAACTTCGTCGAACTGAACTTTTCAATCAACTTCCTCCCATCAAACTTCAAAACCTTATGCTTATCGCTTGAGCGGACATCATCTAACGCTTGCAAAACCACGGTATCTGTGAACGTTTCCAACGGAATGTTTTCCAATTTATCGGTGGCATCAAAAATGCCATTTTTCACGGAATCTGGCGTCCTCGGATTTTCCAAGATGCTGTACTCGCGAAACGGTTCATTCTTTCTCACCCACGTCTCCAACTCAAAAATGTGGTCGGCTGGACACTTATAAGGCAACTGTAATTGAGAACCAGGGATGTTGCCTCGGTGTGGTGCCCACCATCTGTCCATGCCACACCAAAATTCCGGTAAAATGAGCGTTCGTTTCATACTATTCGCGAGCATCAAAGCCCCTCTGACTTGCAACAACTGGTGATTGACCAATTCGAAGTGCTTCTCTGGAGTCTCTTTCGCAGCGCTTAATAATCCATCTGGAACATCTAAATCAACCATCAACATTCCTCCTTCTGGATCATAGTATTCAGGACTGTCGTACCATAACTTAAACTCGCGCATTCGATGTCTTTTACCCTCCGTTCCGGAAAATTGAAACGTTGCGTGGACGACGTAAGGTTCCAATTTTTTCTTCTCGTACATTCTTTGAACAAAAAACGTGTGTCCAGATGCAAACGTAGCGACGGGTAAAATACCAAACCTCAGACCTTCGTAACCTTCAAAACTATGATCGGGAAAGCCTTTTCCTCTCCTTCTATGCATTAAATCGTTGAACGCGTTCTGGTCCCAAATGTTTTCATCCTTCTCTAAGACGTGGACCCACTCTTTCGCGAGCGCTCCGGCGGATTTCCGGAGAAGCATGATGCCAATATTCGCCATACCAGTCGTCATGCGTTCTAAAGACCATTCAGTTTCGGCAAAATCAGATAAAGAATCGGAACTAGTCAACACGTCAACTTCGGGAAACTTGCGAATGAACGGTAACGGATTCTTCAACCACGCGGTGTCTACATCGGAAACTAAAATGTCAAATCCCATCTTTGTGAACAAATGAATCAACTCAATCTTCTTGCGTCCCATTTGATGGAAGTTTTTAGACCCCCAACCGAAATCAGCGGTTGTCAATCCACTTTGCATGGCAAACGTAGGCACTTTATCGTCGATTAAGCGTACTAATAATTCGTTGTCCATCGCACCAACGAGGAAATTGTTCATCCCGCAGTCTCGAATGTGTTTCACCCAGTTCTTGACGAAATCGTAATAGTGGTTGTTCGCCCACGTGACCATGACGATGTTTTCGTGCGAGTATCGTTCAGCTAACGCTTCGTTCAATTGATTGTCTTCCGGTCGTTTGGAAATAGGTGCAATGTATTCATTCTCGGGCATATTCGAGTGATGGTCGTCTTTGTCAGTTGCCGCATCAGTCTCTCGCGGCGCAACCGTGACGATGTGTTCTTCATGAAAGATGCCCGCTTTGGCGTCTTCTTCCGGTACGGTTTCAGCGAGACGCCCTTCAACGACGACGGGTAGGCGAGATACTGGCGAAGGTTCCACTTCCTCTTTTTTTGCCTCTTCATGCTTTTTAGCCGGCTGCTTGTGTTCCTCCGTCTTTTTGCTAAATTTTGACCAGTCTACTTCTTCCTCTGCTTCAATTTCCTTCTTCTTCTCGTTGTCCTCGCGTTTTTGTCGTTCCTCCGTGACTGCTTCTACCTCTACCTCCGCTCCGTCTCTCTTTTGCTTCTCCGATTTCTCTTGCTTCGCTTCTTCCTCCAAAGCGATATCTTCCAACTCTTGAATGATTTCCTCCTCGGGTGTTTTTTCGTCGTCGTCCTCAACGCCCAGAAACGAAAGCTCCTCTTTCGTCGGTGCCTTTGCTCTCGCTTTCTCTTCTTGTTTTTCTTCTAACGCGGGTTCTTTTCTGTTGGCTTCTTCTTTTTCATTCTTCTGAGGACAGTTCTCCCCGTCGCATTCCTCGTACGGCCTTTGCGACCACGCGCCGTCCGGACCTTCGCCTCGCAACCGCTTCTCGTCTCTCAGTTTCCACTCCCTGTCGATATTCGTGTTCATGTGTAGTAAAACCGCGTCCCGAGTTTCTTTCTGACCCATTAAATCCATCAGTAAATCCGATTCCGCGGTTTTCGATAACGAAACTTCGTCCGAAAACGCTCGTTCCACTCGGCTCTTCAGAGTGCCTTTTCTTCGATAATCGTACTCGTCGCTGATTTCATTCGCTCGATATCGACTGTTCTCCTCGTCTTTCAACTCGATCCACTCGTTCGCGTTCGCTCCAGAACTACTCTCGCGTTTTCGTTTCTCGTTCTTTCCGCCTCCTAAAACCCGCGCGAATCTTTCGGTCGTCGTCGACGATACGAACGCGATGAACGACAGAAAAGACATCGCGACCAACAGAAGCAAAATGTTTCTGAACCGTCTTCGCGTTTGGACCGGCGCGGAAGAAAACGAAGAGCTGCCGCCGCCGCCGCCGCTCGTCAAAAGTTGATCGTCGTTTCGAGACGTCATCGACACCGGCATGTCGCTTCTTCTTTTCGTATCTCTTCGAAAGATGATGAGTTATAAAGTAAAATTGTATCTCTCTCTCTCGCGTGCTTGTGGGAAAGAATCCCCACTGTCTGCGTGGAAAAATTTCGATCTTTTCAATAATTTTTCTGCGCGATTGAAACGCTTCTTCTTCTCTTCCTCACAAAAAAAAAGAAAGAGAGAAAGTTCTTCTTCTTCTTCCGCGCGCGCACGCGACGAGAAGAGCGATGCACGACAGACTGCGCGGAAGAACGAAAGAAAAGAAGAAGAAAAAGGCGAAAGCGAGAGATAGCGGAGAAGAGAAGGAGGAGGAGAGGAAATTTTCTTCAGACTCCGTCGACGAGCACTCGTCGTCGGATACCACGACAGAATCGCATGCGCGCATTCGGAACGAGAAAAGGAAGAGCGTGGACGCGGACGACGCGAATACGAGGACAACAATAACAACAGCAACAACGACGACGACGACGAACGGTACTAAAATCTGTAGAATATGCATGTGCGAAGAGACAGAATCGATGCCGTTTGTGCAGCTCGGGTGTAACTGTAAAGGTTCGATGGCGTTCGCACACAAGGTAGGTAAAAAACGTTACTTTTTGCTCTTCCGCTTTTTTCTGCTGAATTTCTTTTTCTTCTGATGTCGACTTTACTAACGAACGCATTCAAACTGTTATTGTTGCTACTCTCTTAATAACGATAACAACAACGACGACGACAGAAATGCGCGAAATCGTGGTTCATCCCGCTCGCGCAAGGAAAAGCGGAAGGGTTAGCGTTAGACAGAAACTGGGCGCTTCGATGGTTTTGTCGATGCGAAATCTGCAATCACAACTTGGACGAGTGCTTCGTCGAAGAGTTAGTGTTGAGTTGTCAGGAGAGGTTGAAGAGAGGAGGCAAAGAGGATGGCAGCGTGAGGTGTGGCGCGTGATGCCATCGAAATTCGCGCTTACATCTCGTGATGCAATAGCCGTAACGCCACGTTGTAAAATCATTCATTGTACATCAAAACTTCTCTTTCTTCTGCAATAATGAATGCTGGACTATTTTTTTGCGGGCGGCTGTCCGAAAAGCAGCAACCATTCTAGCGCGACAACGACAAGCAGCTCGCGAAGCTGCCGCCAGACATAAGAATAATTCCAACGATGAGAACATCGCGATGAATAACACAACAATCGTCGTCCCGTTCACGGATGAAGTCGATTCCCCGTACTGGCGACGCAAGATGGAAATGTTAACCGAATGCGAGACGACGAATTGTATAGACTTGACGTCCGAGAACAGCTGCAAAATGCTCCTCAGAGCGTGCAGGATTTCTTGTTTGGATAACAAAGAGATGTATTTTGAGCCGAGGGCATCGTGGAGGAAGGTCATCCTCGGCAAAGAGGGAGTGAGGAGCGCGCAACAACAACAACAACAACAACAGCAACAGAATTCGCCGCCAACGACCTTCGACACTTTTTTCGTATCGCCGCGGAACGAGACATCCGCCCACGCCATGGCGCAGACGTTGCTGATCCCATCGAACGAAAACGAAGATAATATCGGTAGGGAATATCCATTACCACCGTTAGAGTTACGACAGCGTGTTTCAGAACAGTTGAGAAGTATTCGATTACAGACGCTCGAGAAAGCGGCGAAGGAGTTTGAAGATATTGAACGAGCGAGAAGGCAAGGAGTTTCCACATCCACTTCGGCAGCAGGCGCATGTGAGATTGAAACGAAAGGGTACGCGGTAGAATTGACTAAATGGGCCGCTTCGCAAGGTAATGATGTGAACGTGTCTAAGGTTGCGCCGTGTTTACTTCCTTCCATGAACGATGCGAGGGGTTTATGTGCGACTCAAGATATTAGAGCCGGTGAGAACATATTAGAAATCCCACGACGCATGCTTTTGGACGCGGGAACGATATGCATCAGCGAGCAAGGACCGTTTGGCGACCTGTTGAGAATTTTAGAACGATGCGGGGCGGATACTATCATGACGTTGTGGATTATGAAGGAGCGAATGAAAATGAAGACAAAACAAGAGACGTTTTGGAGCTTATATTTCCTTTCGCTTCCAGATGGGAGTCAAAAGCTAACGCCGTTATCTTGGCCGGAAGAAGCCGTGAAAGTAGGTTTAGGAAACACGCCGATATTTGAAACCGTGATGCAAGAGAGACAGAAAGTGCGCAGTGGGTACGATGCTTTATTGCCCTCGCTTTTAGCAAACTGCCCGGAATCTTTCGAGGGAAACCAGGAAGAGTTCTGGTCCTACGACCAATACATTTCAGCGTTAGAATTATGGATGTCGTACGCGATGACTGTGAAACCGGTGCACAATTCCGAGTCGGGAACAATCGACGTCTTATCGCCAGTGGCTTTCTTTTGTAATCATGGTATCTATCCGCACTGCGTGCACTACTCCCAATTGCGACTCTCGGACGAGTGCTTGGTATTTCCAGCAATGCGAGACGTTGGAAAGAACGAAGAGATTATGCTATCCTACGGCGCAAAATCTAACGGTGAACTCTTACTGTTCTACGGATTCTGTATAGACGATAATCCGTACGATTCGATCGATATCACCTTGGATTTCGATTCGCTCAATGGCGTAGAAAAGCCAGAAGTACGAAAGAGAAGGGAAGAGCTTTTGGTGAAGCACGATTTGACGCTCAACCACGCGATACGTCGAAATTCAGAGATACCTATTGATTTGATAGCTACCATTCGTATTCTGTGTTGCGAACCAGAGCTCGTTTTTCTCTACGATGGCGATCCAAAAGTGAGAGAGATTTCGATGTTGTCCGAGTCGAAAGCGAGCGATGCGCTCTTCACAGCTTTGAGCGGGATACGAAATAGTATGTCGAGTGCAAACGCGATGGAGCATCAGGCGCCGGAAGAATGGCGCATAGCGAATCAACGCTACTTGAACGAGTGTAAAACATATACCAGAGGATTGTTTCAAGTGATTGATTTGGCTTTAGAACAAGTTTCGATGTGGCGCCAAACAAGCTCTCTCGCGGCAAAGAAATTAGGAAAGCGGACCCACCGAGATTTAGCTTAAAAAATTTACTAGCTCTAATTACAGGTATATATAAATCGATGTCAAGACTGATTAATCTGGAAGACGCATGCGGACTAACGCGGCGCGTATACCTTCTGTCACCCCTTTACTATCGAACCCCTTCATGATGAACGTTGAATATACAATCAATGCCTCGTACTCAACTTCTCCTTCCTCGTCGACTATGTCTTGACCTCTCGATTCTCTACCGCTATATGCAAACTTTGGCAAAGGAATTAACGTCGGGTAATGATGTCTCAATCCTGGCTTAATGCCTTCTTCGATCGATGCCAGTCGGGTCCACGATTTCCCGTTATCGTGCGAAACGATCAAACGCAACTTGGACCTCGATCTTCGATATGGTTGTGGCAACTCCTTGTGGTCGTTCATTACGGCAACGATCCAGTTTTTACCTCCGCCATCCGTTCGATATCTTCCACTCGGTCCAAACGTTTTCATGGTCAACTTCGAGTTTGGATTTGGCAACGCAAAGACCGGTTTTGCTTTGTGTTCCCATGTCAAGCCTAAATCATTCGAGTCTATTCTAAACACGTGTCCAGCGGCAGTTCGACAAAACATCGCGAGTCTATTCACGCTATTATTACTGTTGGGATCATTTTCGTCGACGTAATTCGTCGCTTTTGACGTCAACTCTACCACGCTTTGCTCGATCAACCACGTGTTAGGTAAAGTTATTGACCCATGAGCTTTCCAAGTCTTTCCTTTATCTTTCGAAATCAACACCCCAGCCGATGGAGACACTTCTGTGTTATCGCATCTACCTCTTTCTCTCCAAAACGGTAATATCCACGTCTTTTGGTCCCTCGTTACCGTCACCGTATTCGCAATCACCTTATTAATGTTCCCTTTTGAATACGGCAATATGATTTCTGGAGCCGACCATTTCTGCGTCTCTGGATCGAGCTCGATGACCTTGACGTCCCCTCCAGGTGCTCGACAGTTCTTCGTCGACTGCGAGTAGAACAAAAACGTCTTCCCAGTCTCCGCACACGTATGCAATACCGGCGACCACACTACTCCTAATTCGCTCGACCCGGGACCTCCCCCTCCCGCCGTCGGCGCTCTCACCACTTTACCAAAACTAATCTTGTCCTCTGATTTTCTCTCGCCGTACGCGAAAGCAATGTGCTGATCTGGTTTCCCTTCTCCTTCCTTACTCGT
>Ga0181573_10003840_pt1 | contig 13051 bp, 6 predicted proteins | sample 101ome_25_FD_148643 | JGI IMG/M metagenome (GOLD analysis project Ga0181573, IMG submission 148643) | Coastal salt marsh microbial communities from the Groves Creek Marsh, Skidaway Island, Georgia - 101409BT metaG (spades assembly) | ecosystem: Environmental > Aquatic > Marine > Intertidal zone...
GGAGTTGAGCCTCTACGGTAATCGGCTGACGATCGTGCCGGCGGAGATCGGGCAGCTCACGTCGCTGGAGAAGTTGGACCTCCGTAATAATCGGCTGACGAGCGTGCCGGCTGCGATACGCGAGCTCAGAGCGGCGGGCTGTAATGTTCATCTGGATGACGGCGTGAGGGTTCGGTTGACGAGTGATCGCAGCGCTTCTCAGGGTAGTCGTGGCGTGCGATAGGAGATTGTACACGAAATTCTCTTTTTTTCATTTTCATTTTCGAGGAGGAAAAGGGTTCGCAGCCTCACAAAACTACCCCTTATCAAACATCTTGATGCGCTCCATCATCGACATCCTCCTCGACGACAGCGACGCCTCGATCGCACTCAGCCGCTGCATCGCCGGCGTCGTCGCCCTCTCCACCGACGCCGTCAGCGACTCCTCCCGCGCCGTAGCCGCGTCGACTCGCGCCGCCGATGGCTCCATCGACCCGGTTCCCAGACGGTGACGCGCCCAGGGAGGAGGATCCGGCGGTTGGGGCGTCGTCATCATCGGAGGCGGGCGCGAGGCGATCGTCGTCTTCTGCGGGGCGATCGTCGTCTTCTCCTCCGGCTGGTCGAAGGCGGCGAACGGCGATGTCGCCGCCGACGCCCGGTCGAAGGCGGCAAACGGCGATGTCGCCGCCGACGCCGTCGTCGTCGGCGGCGTCCCCGGCGGCCCCGGCGACGCGAGCGCTTTCGCGGCGGCGCGTCGCTCGTGCATCGCCCTCGACGTCGCCGCGGCCGCCGCGATCCCTCGAGCGGCGTCGATCATCCCTCCCACCGCGGCGCACGCCCTCGCCTCCAGCTTCCCGACCTCCACCTCGCCCCCGTTATTTTCGGGGACTCCGTCGCCGGCGTACTTGGCCGCGGCGGCGAGCGCCAGCTCCTCCAGCGTCCCCAGCGCCTCCACGGGCGCGGACAGCGCGTCCGCGACGGTGTCGAGGTCGAGGGTGTCGTCGCCGGAGTCGTCAACGTGGACATCTCTGGACGACACATCTCTGGACGACACATCTGGACACATCCGGACCGTCACCGCCTCGATCGCGGCGGCGCACGCCGCGAGAGAGGCGGTTCGAAAATCCAACCTGTCCCTCGTCTCCGCCGTCGCCGCCATCGCCGAAAACGCGACGGCGCACATCGCCCGGCCCTCCCTCCTCGCCGTTCGCAACTCCGCCTCCGTCGACGCCAGCGCCGCCTTGGTATCGTCTCGCTCGTCTCTCGCCGCGTCGGCGAGTTTGACCCAGACGTGTTCCACGCCGCGAGCGGACGCCGCGTTTCTCGCCATGTCGCCGAGTTCGGCTTCGTGCGTGATCTTGGCCATCGCGAGCTCCTCCTTGGCTCGCTCGGCGTCCCGCCTGGCTCGCGCCAGCTCCTTCTCCGCGAGTCTCTCCGCCTCCCGTCGGCCGAATTTCGCGGCGCCCTGCGAGGCGGATTTGCGTATGCGCTCGACGGCGTTCTTAGCGGCATCCTCCGCGGCTTTCACCTTGCGATCCGCGGCGATGAGCGCCAGACGCAGGGACGCGATCTCGGCTTTGGCGGACTCGAGCTCCTTGGCGAGCTGGACGGAGACGCGCGATTTGGTCGGTGCCGGCGCCGACGCCAGCGCGGCGTTTTCCGCTCGGAGCGTCCTCGCCGCCGACTCCAGCTGTCGCTTCTCCGATTCCAGCTGGCGTTGACGCGCGAGCGCGGACTCGAGCGACGCCCTGTCCCGCGCCGAGGAGGAGTGCGCGTCGGCGGCGCGTCGCTCGAGGTCGACGAGGCCAGCCTCGAGCGCCTCGGATCGCGCGATGAGCGCTTTGAACCGGGCGCCGTCTTCCATTTTTCCCCCGTCGTTCGCCCTGTCGTTAGACTGCACAACCCGGTCGGTCGAATCCAGCGCCGCCCTGAGCTCGTCGCGTTCAGCCCTGGTCTCGGCGAGGACCGCGTCGTGGGACTCGAGCGCCTCGTCCAGCTTCTGCACGAGCGACGAGGCGGTGGACGCCACCTCCGTCACGTGCCCCAGCTTCTCCTCGATCGATCGCTTCTCCAGTTCGAGCAGCTCGCACTTCATCACGAGAACCTCGCACGTCTTGGCCAGCTTCGCCATCTCCTCGTCCTTCCCCTCGTCCTTCCCCTCGCCGCCGCCGCCGTCGACGTTCTTGATGACGTCATCCGCGGCGGCCGCGGCGACGGCGGCGAAGTTCGTCTTCTTGTTCGGCGACCTCGGCGGCGTCGGCTTAGAGTCCGAACCATCGTCGTCGCCGCCCCCCGCGCCGGCTCCTGCTCCGGCCCCCGCCGAGAAGGCCTCAGCCTCCCTGCGCTCCACCTCCCGCTCGCGCGCGCTCAGCGACGCATGCACCGCGTCCAGCGCCTCCGCCCGTCGCCTCTCCGCCGCCTCGATGCCCTCCCGCCTCGTCTCGATCGCTTCGCCGAGTCGCGTCAGCGCCGACTCCCGTTCCGCCGCATCCGCCTCGCGATCGCGGACCGCCGCGTGGAGGTCGCGGATCTCTCCCAGGAACGCCGCCGCCGCGCGCTCGCGCTCCTCGACGACGGCGACGCGCCTCTCCAGCAGACCCCGCGCGAGCGCGAGGTCACCGGCGGCGTCGTTCTCGTCGTCGTTTTCGGAGGCGACTCCCAGCGATTGACCGATCGATCGGTCCTCCCCCGCTGCGTGCTCGCGGAGTGCCGCCTCGTGCGTCGCGAGCTGCTCCTCGCGCGCCGCGCACGCGAGCTCGCGCTCGCGCATGAGCGCGGTGAGCTCCTGCAGGAGCCTCTCGCGCTCGTCCGCGGCGCGCTCGCGCTCGGCGGACGCGTCGTCCCGCTCCCTCGTTTCGGATTCCAACTTTTCCACGTCGCGCTCGCGCGCCGCGACGGTCGCCGCGCCGGTCCTCGCCTCCCTCGCGGAGAGCGCGAACTCCCGGTCGTCGAGCTCCTTCGTCCTGCGATCGAGCGACGCGGCGAGCGAGACGTTCGCCGCCTGAACCCGCGCGATGGCCGCCGCCGCGTTCTCCGATTCCGCCCTCGTCGACGCGTGCGCATCCACCAACTTTTCCAACTCGTGTTCGCGCAGCACGAGCGCACCCTCCCGCTCCGCCACGGCAGCCTCCTTGGCGCGAAGCTCCGCCTCCATCCGCGCGAGGTGACCCGCGGCGGTGGGCGTGGCGGGATCCATCGCGCCCGACGGCGTCTCGGCGGGCATTCGTAGCTTCGGACGGGTTGTCCACACCGGGGCGCTCCAAAGTGTGCGAGCGCGGTCATCAGTTCGACTCAGCTGCTCTGACGAAGTGCCCCAGCCACTTCGGAATCGTTTGAACTGCGGAGATTCGACCGGCGCCGACGCCACCGCAGCGGGCGCGAGATCGTATCGAGGGACACCGCATGACCAAGCCGAGGTACGGCCTGGAGGTGTTCAAGTTCGCCGTCTACGTCTCCGTGCCCATCTTCCTCACCGTCACCTTCGCCGCGAATCCCGTGAACCTCGAGTCGATAATCAGGCGACACGCGTACGTGGTGTACCCGCCCGAGGGACCGAAGCCGCCGACCGCGGCGGAGATGCGCAAGATCGTCGAGGCGAACAAGAAGAAGAGGCTCCGCGACTGAGGCTCCGCGATCGCGCGATAGGATCTCGGGATGACGCCGTCGGCGACGACGCGGCCGGCGACGCCGGTGGGGCCGTTCGGGGCTCGGGGCGCATCGTCGCGAACCGGAGCCCCGACGCAACCATCGGCCCTCCGACGCGTCTTCCGGCCCTCGCCGCTCTCCCTCCGCCGCGCGCGGCTGACGACGACGACGACGACGACGACGAGAAGGATGCCGACGATCGCCACCGACTCCACGGGCCCGCGGCGTCCCGTCGGGCCGCTCTCCCGCGAGGACCAGGCGCGCGCGGACGGCCTCGACGACCTCGACCTCGACCTCGACGACGACCTCGACCTCGACCTCGACCACCTCGACGACGACGACGACGGCCGTCGATCCGCGATGGCCGGCCCGGGCGGCGCCTTCGTCCGCGCCGTCGTCACCTTCCTCGCGCTGTGGTGCTGGAGGATCGCGCCGATGGGGTGCGCGTGGGGCGTCGTGGGAGTCGACGGCCGGCTCGTCCGATCGGCCCTCGTCGGGTCGCCGTTTCAGTGGTTCGCCGCGTCGTTCGTCGTCTCCTCCCTCGCGTGCGTCGCGTCCCTCGCGCTCGTTCGAGCGAGGCTTAACAAAGGCGCGTTGCACCAGCCGCGGAGGACCGACGGCCCGCCGCACCACGCGTGTGGGCCCAAGGCGTCCACGCCCACGATGGGCGGCGCCGCGTTCATCCCCGCCGGTCTCGTCTGCGCCCTCGTCGCCAATAAGTTAATCGGCGACGAATGCGTGCTCGCGCTGTCCCTCGCGACGGCTGCGATGTGCGTCGTCGGGGCGGTGGACGACCTTCGTAAGCTGCGTCAGGGGACCGCGGACGTGGGCTTACCGCCCCTGGCGAAGCTGGCGTGCCAGAGCGTCGTCGCGAGTGCGTTTTGCGCGTGGCTCGCGTCCGGCGGGAATGGGGGGGTCGTGCCCTCCACGACGGTGACGTTGTTCGCCGTCTCGAACGCGGCGCCGGTGATTGCGCTACGCCTCGGGCGGTGGTTCTGGGCGCTCGCGGCGTTCACGATGGTGGCGGAGAGCAACGCCGTGAACGTCACCGACGGGCTCGACGGCCTGGCGGCCTCCACCGTCGCCTTCGCGCTCGTCGGGACCGGGATGATCTTGTTGATGCGAGGTCAACCGCAGTTGGCGTGTTTCGCCATTTGCGTCGCGGGGTCGGCGTGCGGATTCCTCGTCGTGAACAGGCACCCCGCGAGCGCGTTCATGGGGGACACCGGGTCCCTCGCGCTCGGGACGGCGTTGGGCGGGTTGGTGGCGTGCGGAGGGGGCGGGATGGTCCTCCCCGTCTTTGTCGCGTCCGGCGTGTTCGTCGTCGAGGCTGTCTCCGTGTTGGCGCAGCGAGGGTACTCGGCGTGGACGAGAGGGGAGAAGTTGCTGAAGATGTCGCCGCTGCACCATCACCTGGAGCTGAGCGGGTGGGGGGAGATGAAGATCGTGGTGTGGATGGTGGCGTTCGGGGCGGCGTGCGCGGTCGCGGCGCCGAGGGTGGCGTTGATGGGAGTGGGCGCGCTTTAGGAGAGACTCTGACGGGTCGAGGCGACGAGCTTCTGTGCCGGACTTGACAGCTGGACTCGCGGGAATATCATAACGTTATATCGCCCACATTTGCGTAGAACGGGCCTCGCGCGCCCGGATATCGGCGCCACCCCATGGGCTGCGGCGCGAGCAAGGATGCGTCCACCGCGGACGCCCCCGCGGAGCCCCCGCGCGGCGGCAAGAAGGCCTCCGACTCCGGCAATAACCTCGCCCCGTCCAAGGGACAGACGACGAATGCGGAAACTCACAATTCGAAGGCTGACATGGATCACGCGGACGCCCCCAAGAAGCGTTCCAAGCTTGACGAGGCCGACGGCATCGGCGCCAACTTCGACACCGCCGCTGCCATCACCGTCGCAGCGGGCGCCGCCACGCTCGTGGCGGGCACCGTGAGCTCGGAGGCCAGGGGAGGCCTGAGCTCGGCAGCGTCCACCGCGGGCATGGGATTGTTGGCATTCGCGAAAGAGCTGCCGTGGGTCGCTCCGATAGCCTTCCTCATCGCGGGCGTCGTCACCGCGTCCGCCGAGGTTCACACCCTAAAGGCTGACGCGCAGGTGTTCTGCAAGAACGTCCAGAGCTGTGAGGCCATCCTGGACCAGGTCGCCGCCAAGGGATACCTGGGCCACGTGCGCGAGTCGGTGGAAGCCCTGCAGCACACTCTGGAAGACGGCCTCGCGTTTTGCCAGCGGCTCAAGACCCAGTACTTCATCACGCAGCTCATCATGAGCGGGCGGGACACCGTCAAGTTTCGGGAAATATCCAACAGCATGCACAGGCAGGTGTCCGTCATCGCCGCCGCGGCGTCCATCGACGTCCAGGCGCAAATCAGGGACGACTTCGCGCAGGGGGAGAAACTGAGGGAAAAGGTGGAATCGTTGGGCGGCTTCGGCGCAGTCGCGAGCGACCCGACGAAGATGACCGCGGCTCGCGAGTTTCTGAAAGCCTCCGACGAGCTGTTGCTGTCGTCGGTGGAGAACGTGGGGGACGCGGTGCGGGCCGAGGCTGAGAAGAACCGCGCGGCGATGGAGGCGATGGAGCAAAGGGCGTCGGAGCAGATGGACGCGTTACGGGCGCAGTCGGAGGCGCAGGCCAAGGTGCTGCAGGACCAGGTGGCGCAGCTCACGAGCATGATGGCCGCGGTGCTGGGACAGCGGACGGGTTTAGCGGCGGAGACGGCGGGGGTGACGCTGGATTTCGGGAGGGAGGACGGAGGCTTGGGCGGCGTCGGCCCGGCCGCGGCGGCCCCTCCGGAGTCAGAGTCGTCCCCTCCGGAGCCAGAGCCCGAGTCGTCCGCTCCGGAGCCGCACCCGGAAACGCCGGATCCCGCGCCCTCGCCTCGACCCCGCGTCGCGACCCGGGACGAGGCCGACGCCCTCGCCGACGCCGTCTACTCCGGCGCCAACGTCCGCGACATCATGTCCAAGATGGACCTCTACGAAGACGAGGCGGAGCGCCGTCGCGTCGTCTCCGACTCTGCTCTCGAGTACGAGGAGATCGGGGACCTGGTCGATAACGACGACCTGCACCTCCTGACGGACGCGTGCGCCAAGGAACTCGGCGTGACCGACTCGTTCATCGGCATCATCGACTCGAAGCGCCAGACCTACGTCTCGCACTCCAAGTTTGACGTTAACACCGGCGAGGCCAGAGCCCACGGCGACGGGGTGTACTGCGCCAACGTCGGCACCGTGTGCAAGCACGTGGTGAAACGGGGTGACGCGATGCAGACCAACGGTCCGAACCACGCGTCGCTGACGGGCATGCCGAACTTCACCGACCCGGAGTACGAAGCGATCGTCAACCACGCCGACCACGCGCAGGGCGCGATCCTGGGCGACACGTTCGAGCAGTTTGCGGAATACGTCGATGAAAACTCGGATAAACCCGACGACGCAAGGATCGAAACGGAGTACGACCGGAGGGGGGAAGCGCACCCGCACGGCGCGGAAAAGGTCCCCACCGTGGGTGGCATGCGCTCGTTGGCCGATACCTTCCTCGGTTACGATCACATTCACTACACCGGAGTACCGATCAAACTGCAAGGTCAGACGGTGGCGACTTTCTGCGCGATTGATCGGGAACGGGAGAGGCACGACGTGGACGTCGAGAAGGTGAAACTCTACGCGGCGAGGGCTCAGGCGATGCTCGAGAAGCGCGCGGCGGAGAAAAAGCTGGCGAGGCTGGGAGTGCCGGCCGTCCTACCGGAGGCCGCAGCCCCGACGGTGGCGGCCGTAGCGTGATATTTTAATCACAGATTCAGATGTCGACGAACACCATTTGAAATTCGTGGCCTGACCACCAGTGCGATGGGCGCGTGCCTGTCGTCGCCCAAGGGCGATGATGTGTCCGCATCGTCCGCGCGGACGTTCGTTGGAGCGTCCGCGAAGCGTGCGGGGGCGGGCGATGGGTCCGCCGCGCTGGTAGACGTGCCGCTGGACTCCCCGAGGGTGGAGAAGGGCACCCGGGCGCCCAACCCCGAGGAGGGTGCCAACGGCATCGAGGAGGAGGCGATCGCGGTGGACGAGGTGAATCCGTTCGTCGACGATTGCAGCCCGTGCGTCCGTGGCATCGATGGGGAGATGCTGGCGGGGATGATGGAGGCGGTCGCGAGCGTCGCGAGGCACGACGCGACCGTCTCCACGCGCGTCGATGCCGAGGATGAGGAGGTTCGTTCCGAGCCAGACACCCTCCCCGACGACGAGCCGGAGGTTGACCTATCGCTGTCCGATTCCGACCACGACGCCGAGGAGGAGGAAGAAGAGGCCAGACGAAGGGAGGAGATGGCGGAGGAGGCTCGACGCATCGAGGAGGAGGAGGCCAGGCGGCGAGAGGAGGAAGCCGCGAGGGAGGCTAGGAAACGGGAAGAGGAGGCGAGGCGACTCGAGGAAGAGGCCGCCGCCGCCGCCGCCGCAGCAGCAGCAGCAGCCGAGGAGGAAGACGCCAGGCGACGAGAGGCTGAGGCGGCGGCGGTGGCGGAAGAGGCGAGACTCACCGCAGCGCGCGATGCCGAGAAGCTCAGGGCGGAGGAGGCTGCCAGGGCGGAGGAGGCTGCCAGGGCGGAGGAGGCTGCCAGGGCGGAGGAGGCCGCCAGGGCGGAGGCCGCCAGGGTCGCCGCTGCGGCTGCGGCGGCGGCAATCGCCGCCGCCGCCGCCAAGGCCCGCGCCGAGGAAGAGGCGCGCATCGCGGCCGAGGTAGAAGCCGCCGCGGCGTGGGAGAGGGCCAAGGAGTCCGCCAGACGGAGAGCGGCGGAGAAGGCCGCCGAGGAGGCTGCGAGGATACGAGCGGAGCGGGAGGCCGAGGAGGCTGCGAGGATACGCGCGGAACAGGAGGCCGCAGAGGTCGCCGCGGTGTCGGACGAGAGCAGCGAGTACCAAAGCTCGAGCTCCGGCGAGTACACCGACGACGACGACGCCGACGACGACCCACCCGTCGCCTCCTCCGTCGCCTCCTCCGTCCCGCCGCCCCACCCGGACACCCAGACGGTCGACGCCAACGTCGCCGAGGTGAAGGGCCGGTCCAAATCCTCCCCGCCGCCGACGCCGCGCGTCCGCGGCAACGCGTTCACCCCCCGCGCGGGCGGCGGCGGCGTGGGGTCCTCGCGGGGGTCGACGCCGAGGACGTTTGGGCACCCGACCCCGCGGGATTTCTTCGGCGGGGGCGGGTCCGCGGCGATGACGCCGAGGTCGGCATCGTCCGGGGGTGGATCGCGCGGTCCCACCCCGAGGGGCTGGGCCGGGGCCGGGGCCGGGGCCGGGGCCGGGGCATCGACCTACGCCGGCGTCGTCGTGCTGTACACCGCGAGCGGCGAGACAAAGGCGGAGAAGACTTTGAAGACTTTGAAGACGCGATCCCTGCGCGAGCGTTGCCGCGACGTGCGCGCCGCGTTGGTCGCCCTCGGCGTCGACTTTTTGGAGCGCGACGTGTCGATGCGCGAGTCGCACGCCGAGGAGCTGGAGACGAGGCTCGAAAAAACGCGATCCTCGGCCCCTCGTGGATTCGAACCCGGGACCTCACACGCCGCGCCGGCGCTCTTCGCCGACGACGAGACGGTGGCGATCGGCGTCGAGCTCGAGCACCTCGCGTCGGACCAGGGCGCGCTGCGCGCGGCTCTGGCGGAGGCGGTCGCCAGGGCGGACGCCAAAGCGCGGGGGGACGGTCGCGGCGGAACATCACCGACGAGGGGGGCGTGTCGCGCGTGCGGCGGGACGAAGCTCGTCTCATGCGCGCACTGCGACGGGTGCATGCGGATACTCATGCGCGACGCGACGCGGGGCGTGGACGTGGAGCGGCGGTGCCCGTGGTGCAACGAGGTGGGCATGCAGGAGTGCGCCGAGTGCGGATAGACGGGTGCACGCGCCGCTTCTAGCTCTTATGTGATGATGGCGTGATTAGTCTATTGAGAGTTCACGGTCGGAGTCGCCGGAGGTTTAAACGGATGGACGTCGACGTTAAAACCCTTCGAAGAGTCGAGTCACCGCCCGCCGCCGCCGGGGCGCCTGCTGTACGACCCGGTGTAGTACCCGGCGTAGTACCACGACATCAGCAGGTTGGCGAGCTCGTCCACGTCCGCGTCGTCCACGTTACCGCCGCCCGGCGCGAACCTCAGCGCCGCGCGCGCCGCCTCCCTCGCGGCGCCCGCGGCGTCCTCGCCGCCGAACCGCTCTCGGGGATCATCCTCTCCTCTCGGTCTCCTCCTCTCGTCTCGGTCGCGTCCGCGGTGACCCGTCGGGGGCGTTCCCGGGGGCGCGGGGTATCCCCCGGGGTCTAATCCCCGGACGTGATAGGATTCGTAGGGATGTCGCGGCGGCGGCGGCGGCGGGGGATGGCGGCGGGGCGGCGGCGGCGGCGGGTACCCGCCGTATGAGCGTTGCTCGAATGTTGTTCGGCGGCCGTGTCGTTCGTGGCCGTAGCGGCCGTGGTCGTGGTCGTAGCCGTGGTCGTAGTCGTAGTCGTAGTCGTAGTCTCCGCGGTGGTACGCGTCCCATTCGGTCCACGAAGCCGAGGGCCACTCCGGGTCGCGGTACTCACCGCGCCCGATCCAACGACGATGATCCCCGCGCGAGTCGCCGCCCCCCCCGGCGGCGTAGTAGTCCGCCCACGCCGCCTCGCGCTCGCGCTCGGTCATCTCGCTCCACTCGCGCATCGCGCCACCGGCGGATGAGGGCTCCTCCGGCGGATGGGGCGCCGCACCGGGTCGCGACGATGCAACGCGGGCGCGGGATCCCGACGGCGGGCGCCCGTCGTCGTCGTCGTCGTCGTCGTCGTCGTCGCGCACGAGCGGCTGATCCCCGCGCGGCCACGCCACCGGCGATGGGTCGGGCGCGTCGTCCGGCTCCTCCCGGCCCCGTGCGAGCGTCTCCGCTCGCTTCGACGGCGTCCCCGCTCGCTTCGACCTCGCGCCCGCCGGCGAGAGCGCCGTCGCGCCCGCCACCGCGCCGTTCGGATCGTGCGACTCCCTGTACCGCTCCACCGCCGCGTTGTACGCGTCCATGAGCGCCGTGTCGTCGTCGCTGTCGCTCAGGTCGTCGCGCGCGATGGACTTGGACGGGCTGGCGTATACGTACCCGTCCACGTGCAGCGCGCTGAACGTGGAGGAGGACATGATCCTCGGTTCCGCCGTGGATGATGTGATGGGGGCGGGAAAGCTCACGCGCCAGGAGTCCGTCGGCGGTGCGGAGGTTCACACGCGGGTGTTCAGGCCCATAACCAAAATATTGACATACCCAAAAAATGGACACTGTACAGGCTAGTGTCGCGCCCGGCGGAGCCCCAGACGGGAGCGCCTGACGCGTCTCTCGCACACGTATCGCGTCGGGTTAACCCGAGCGCGCTACCCGGAGCGGAAAACGCGCCCGAGAGGACGCGGGATCGTCCCGGAGCGCCCCAGGGACCCGCCTCGGCCTCTCTTGGTGGTTACAAAAAAAAGTGCCCCGCGAGAGGTTGGCGTCGCAGCACAGATCGAGCCACGATGGGAGGCCTGCTAAGGTACACCAACGCCATCGTGGGCATGGGCCTCGTGGGCATCGGCATCGCCATGATCGCCTCCCCCGAGCTCGTCGTCCCCGAGATGTACGGCAAGAAGAAGAACGGCCAGCGCGTCAAGGGCGAGCCGTCCACCGCGTGGGTCGCCATCGGATGCTTCGAGGTGTTCATGGGCACGGTCCTGTGCATGTCCTTCTACTGGGGCAAGGACGCGAGGTTCGGGCTCGGGCTCGTCTACCTCCTGCTCATGTGCGCGCTGATGTACGACCTCTCGGAGAACGCCCCGAAAGCCGGCCTGGCGCCCTTCGGCTTGAACAACTTCACCTACGCCGCGCTCATCTTCACGTCGTGCTGGTACGTCGTCGCGCTCATCATGAACCGGCTGGAGCCGGGATACCTCACCGCGGACAAGAAGACGAAGCACGCCGTCGAGGGCGAGAAATCCTCGCTGCTGGGCGCCGCGCGAGATAAGGCCAAGGCGGCGGCGGCCCTGGACGAGGAGCGCGTCGAGATTGTCACGTACGGGGCGTCCGAGGAAACCGAGCCGGTCATCGCCGCGGAGACGAAAGCGAAAGAGCCCGAACTCGCGTCGCGGGAGGTGGTGAACGTGTCCGAGGCGGCGCCGGGTCCCGCCGCGGACGTCGCGCGGGAAGCCGAGGCCGAGGTGGTGCACCGAAGGTGGGAGAGGCACCCGAAGGAGGCGGGGGATGGGGAGGAGGAGGAGTCATCGGACGACGGGGATATCGCGATCGATTACGGCGTCTCCACAGACGAGGAAGACGCCGCGAACGAGATGAAGGGAAAGAAGAAGAAGGGAAAGGAGAAGGAGGGGGCGGCGGAGGCGACGAAGGCGGAGGCGAGGGCCGAGGCGGAGACGACGGAGGCGACGAAAGCCGGGGGGAAGGAGGGGGAGAAGAAGGAGGAGCCGGCGCGAGCGGAGGAGGCCCCCGCCGCCGCCGCCGCCGCCGCCCCCGCCGAGCCCCCGAAGCCGTCCGCGAAGGAACGCGCCCTCCTCCTGGACCCTCAGGAGGAGGTTGGGCGCATCCTCGCGTCGCGCGCGGACGCCTACGCGGTGCTCAACCTCGACGCCGCCACCGTCACCGACGCGCAGGTGGCGGATCAGCACGAGGTGCTCGAGCTGTGCGTGGCGCAGTGCGGCGACGAGGACTCCAGGGAGGAGGCGCTCGACGTCCTGCGAGCCGCTCACGACGCGCTTCGCAGCGCGTGGCAGCGCGGCCTGTACGGAATGTTTGGGTACCGCGGCGCCGCTCCCAAGCCCAAGGACGAGCCCGAGGAGGGCGAGGCTGTCGCGGCCGAGGACCCGGAGGCTGCCGCGAAGAAACCGGACGAAAGCGCCGGAGAGAAACCCGAGGAGGACGCGTGGGACCCGTGGGACCCCGAGGGCGCCGCCAAGGACCCCGAGGAGGGCGCCGCCAAGGACCTCGAGGAGGGCGGCGACGAATACGAGGGCCTCTCCGAGGAGGCCAAGGAGCGCAAGAAGAAGCTCGCCGCGGCTCTCGCCAAGGTTGAGGCACGCAAGCGACGCGCGAAGGAACGCGGCGAGGATGAGGAGTTCACATACGACGATAAGCGGTCCACGCACGGTACTGTGGCGAGGCTCGTTTCGCCGACCCTGTCGCCCAAGGCTTCGTCCCAGGCGATTGCAGAGGAGGCCGCCGCCGCCGCCAAGGCTGAGGAGGAGGCTGCCGCCGCCGCTGCTGCCAAGGCTGAGGAGGAGGCTGCTGCTGCCGCCAAGGCTGAGGAGGAGGCTGCCGCCGCTGCCAAGGCTGAGGAGGAGGCTGATGCTGCCGCCAAGGCTGAGGAGGAGGCTGCCGCCGCCGCCGCTGCCAAGGCTGAGGAGGAGGCTGATGCTGCCGCCAAGGCTGAGGAGGAGGCT
>Ga0181573_10003841_pt1 | contig 13047 bp, 9 predicted proteins | sample 101ome_25_FD_148643 | JGI IMG/M metagenome (GOLD analysis project Ga0181573, IMG submission 148643) | Coastal salt marsh microbial communities from the Groves Creek Marsh, Skidaway Island, Georgia - 101409BT metaG (spades assembly) | ecosystem: Environmental > Aquatic > Marine > Intertidal zone...
ATGAGAAATCGGCTGGATGTAGTAGCTGCAGATCTGCTCAAGGTTGGACCTTGTGATGGTGCTGTTCGTAAAACGTTGGAAATTCGTCTAGACTTTATAAAGCTACTTTTGACAAACAGACATGAAGTTTTACCATCACTCGGATTAGCTCCGAATACGGAACCAGCGTAGGCCAGGGATGAAAATACCTGAATTTATCTTAAGTCATTGACATTTATATGTTTAATTGATATCTGAGAACTTATGAATATCATTTTTCTCATATGATACTAAGTATTGCCGCCCTTGTTCAGGGCGGCCTTCTTGCGTTGTTCATAAAGAAGAAAAGTCAATGTTTCCGCTACATTTCCAATTATTTGATATGCTGAAGACGTGTTCTCAGCCTAGGCTTACAGCCGCTGTTGCGATGCTCATGGGAATATGAGGCTCAATTCCCAATGCATTTATTCATGACCTAAACAAAAAGGACCTTAAAATGAGCCTCTCTCCCACTTCCTCTTGCCGTGAAGGTATTCAGGCCACTGTAGAAGTAACTATCTGTGAAGAACTCGGTGATTCAAAAACCCTTGATGCCCAAAAACTACATCGCGCTTATGGAGATCTGATCGGACATCCCGTTCCTCTGCGCCAACCCAATTCTAATTTTAGCTCCATCGCAGACACTTTGATCAACAAATTCCCTTGGGCTGCGGACGCAGCAGAATTAGTTCTTGGTGAAATTGCATTGAAGCAAACTTACGGTGATCCCGGATTGTCGTCCGTTCTGAAGCCCTTTTTGCTGGTTGGACAACCTGGCAGCGGCAAAACAAAGTTCGCAACTGTACTTAGCCAGTTACTAGGGCTGCCGATGGACATTCTATCGGGCGGTGTGGCTGATACTGGCGGCTTGCAGGCAGTATCTCGTGGATGGTCATCGACGCTTCCATGTGGACCATTTTTGGCGATGCACCGTTACACATGTGCAAATCCTGTTATCTTGATTGATGAAATCGACAAGGCCAAGGATGGAGCAAGCAACGGCCATATTTGGACCACTCTATTGTCGATGTTGAACGGCGATGGTCGGTTCTATGACGGTTGTCTGATGGCGAACGTTGATCTTCGGTTTGTGAACTTTTGGGCAACAGCAAACGACATTTCTGAGATTCCAAAGCCACTTATTGACCGTTTTAGTGTTGTACAAATGCCAAGCCCTAGCGCAGAGTTTGGTGATCAAATTCTAGATAGTATTGTGTATGATTATTTGTCCTCAATTGGCGCGCAGGAATGTCCCAATGTCTCACCTTTAGAACGACACAAGATTAAACAAATTCTTCAATCAAGAGATGGGAGCATCCGACAAATGCAACAGGCCTATGCTGCTTTACTTCGCAAGAAGGCTCTGCAAGAAATCCTACCTGCGCAGCATCATGAGCGTTCCAAAGCGAGCAATTTAGTTCACTTGCCCAGCCCATCAGAAGCTTTCCATTAAGACATGATCAATGCGAGGGCAGGGGTATCGAATTCCGTACACTCCCGCTTTCGCATTCCCAAAAGAATTACGTTGATAAAATTAAACGGAGTAACGTTTTTATAGGAATAAGTAACAAATTTGCACAACTTATTTTAGCTTAAGAAAATTTCTCATGACTTTTTAAAGGGCATAAAAAGTCATGGAAGATTACATTGACTGATTAGACTGTTTTGAAGGTCGAAACGAATTATTTGGAATTTTCTTCTGAGGTTTTAAACCTTTTACGTTTCTTATTAAAATGCAGGTTTAGGTAGGACTGCGCCAGCACACATCATTAACCGTTCAAGCGATATTTCAAAGAACGGTGAGAGTGGCATGATCTATGCCTTCAGTCTGTTGTTAGAAGGTGGGTCGTAAAAGATGAATTTCACGGAAAATTAAAGTTACATGCTATCACTTATAATCAAGATTATGTGAAATAATAAAATGCAATATCATTTTAAGTTTCGTGGGGATTGTTATTCAACCATATTGAAATCGCACAGGCGCACGCGACGGACATCGCAAAGCGGCATCCGTCGGGACCAAGCTGTATCAATAATGTGCGTGCATGGTCACTGAAATGACTTCAACCCAGCATAAGAGGACCGAAATCTCTGATAGGCCGCATCAAAGGAATCAGCCAAGTGCGCATCCGGATCGATCTGTTCATCGCAGATCGGCTGCGTAATGATGGTCTCAGGGTCATCGCCCGTGGCGGCAATCATACCCAATCTTGCGGCCCCCAAAGCTGCGCCAAATTCGCCCGATTTTGGGATCTGTAACGGTATGCCAAAAATAGTGGCAATCAATTTCAACCAATACCGCGACGCGCTGCCGCCCCCGATGGCGATCAAGTGGTCCAGTTGCGTATTGGTTGCAACCAAGGCTTGATAACTGTCGCGCAGGCCAAAGGCCACGCCCTCTAAAATCGCTTGGGTCATATCAGCGCATGTGGTGGATTTGGCCAAACCTGTGAAACCACCGCGGATATCAGCATCGTTATGGGGTGTGCGTTCACCAGACAGATAGGGCATGAACCGGACGGGTGATGGCGCATGCAACGCATCCCCCAGTGCGGCGGTCAGCGCTGCTGGCTTTTGATCGACAAGGCTGGAAAACCAATTCAAACTGTCGGTCGCCGACAACATAACACCCATTTGATACCAGCGCGCCGGCACAGCGTGACAAAACGTGTGAAGCGCTGTTTCCGGCGCCGGATGATATCCATCACGGGCGGCCAATACCACGCCAGACGTACCAAGGGATACGAACCCCTGCCCTTCGTCCAGTGCACCGATGCCACAGGCAGCGGCGGCATTATCACCAGCACCGCCAGCAACAGTGACAGGGCCAGACAGCCCCCATACGTCGCGCAATTCGTGGCGCAACATGCCCGCCTGTTCTGATCCTTCGACCAAGGTGGGCATTTGTTCGCGGCGCATATGGCTTGCCTCTAACAAATGATCGGACCACGCCCGCGCGCCCACATCCAGCCACGCGGTGCCCGCACTGTCGGACATATCGGCCACATATTCGCCAGTCAGGTAATAATTCAGATAGGCCGCAGGCAATAAAACCTTGGCCACTTTGGCAAAAATTTCTGGTTCATTTCGGCGCACCCAATCCAATTTCGGCGCAGTAAATCCGGGGAACACGATATTCCCTGACGCGGCACGCACGCCATCCATTGCGTCCAATTCAGCCGCCTCGGCATGGGCACGGGTATCGTTCCATAAAATGCAGGGCCGCAGCACAGCGCCAGAGGCATCCAACAGCGTCGCACCATGCATGTGACCTGCAACACCAATGCCGCGCAGCCCACCAAAGGCGGGGCAGCTGGTACGCAATTCCCCTACCGCATCGTCAAACGCGCGCACCCAACAGGCTGGATCCTGTTCCGACCACCCCATCTGCGGATTTGACACTTGATAGGTCCGCTCAACTGCGGCAATCGGCTGCCCCTGATCGGACACCAACAACAGACGCAGCCCAGACGTCCCCAAATCAACCCCAAGATAAGCCATATGCGTGCCCCCAATAATCCAATGGCCCAGAACATCGGGCCTGCGTGAAACTGTCAATTTGCCAAGGATACCTTGACCAATGCGCAAGGGAAACCGCGAAAATCCGACATTATGTCTGATTTGAACATGAATATGTCCGAATACAGCCATGACATCGCAACCAGATTATCAAAGTATGGCGTAAGAGGAGTTTGATTCTATGGCATATTCAGGATTTCGTGTAATCCGCGAAGCATTGACAGGACATCGTGGTTGGGGCCCCGCGTGGCGCGATGCGACACCAAAGGCACAGTACGATTATGTCATCATCGGCGGCGGTGGTCATGGCTTGGCAACAGCGTATTATCTGGCCAGTGTGTATAAACAATCACGCATCGCCGTTGTGGAAAAGGGCTGGATTGGTGGCGGAAACGTAGGCCGCAATACCACCATCATTCGATCAAATTATCTGTTGGATGGAAACGAACCCTTTTACGAATTTTCCCTAAAACTGTGGGAAGGCCTGGAACAGGACCTGAACTATAACGCCATGGTCAGCCAGCGCGGAATTTTGAACTTGGTCCATACGGACGCGCAGCGCGACGCGTTTATTCGGCGGGGCAATGCTATGATCCTAAATGGGGCAGATGCGGAATTTTTGTCCACCGAACAGATCGTGGCAAAATATCCGTTTTTGAATGTTGATAATGCCCGTTTCCCAATCAAAGGCGGATTGGCCCAACATCGCGGTGGCACAGTGCGCCATGATGCGGTTGCATGGGGCTATGCCCGCGCTGCCGACAAATTGGGTGTGGACATCATTCAAAACTGCGAAGTTAACGGCCTGCGTATCGAAAATGGCAAATGTCTGGGCGTGGACACAAATCGCGGATTTATTGGCGCAACCAAGGTTGCATCCTGCGTTGCAGGATCGTCATCGCGCATTATGCAAATGGCCGGCATGCGCCTGCCGATTGAATCGCATGTACTTCAGGCCTTTGTGTCCGAGGGATTAAAACCGATATTGCCGGGTGTGATCACCTTTGGCGCGGGGCATTTTTATTGCAGCCAATCCGACAAAGGTGGGCTGGTGTTCGGCGGCGATATTGACGGGTACAATTCCTATGCCCAACGCGGCAACCTGCCCGTGATCGAGGACGTCTGCGAAGGTGGCATGGCGATTTTCCCTAACCTTGGCCGCGCCCGCTTGCTGCGGTCATGGGGTGGCATCATGGATATGTCGATGGATGGATCACCCATCATCGATCGCACGCATATTGATGGGCTGTATTTCAATGGCGGCTGGTGCTACGGCGGGTTCAAAGCAACGCCCGCCTCTGGTTATGTCTATGCGCATTTGCTGGCCACTGATACCCCGCACGAAACGGCCACAGCCTATCGATTGGATCGGTTCCATACCGGTCACATGATCGACGAAAAGGGCATGGGCAACCAGCCCAACCTGCACTAACCCGCCAACCAAGGACACAGATCATGATTATCAATCACCCCCTGCTTGGCCCACGTGACAGCAGCGAATTTATATACAAAGGCGACGCAAACCTGATCAATCGCCCTGATTGGCAGAGTGACGATGCCTTGGACCAGTTCATCGACTATGGATATCTGCGTGATAACCCAGCCGGCGTGCACCGTGAATTATGGTATCATGAACAGGGGGATCGTTCGTGGCTGGTGGTCACACGCGATACAATCACCCATGAAATAACCAACGTGGAACTGGCCCGCGATGTGGCCCGTAATCAGGGACAAAAACCGGGGCGCAACAAATGACACAACCAAATCGTTTATCCGGCGGACAAATCGATCGGACAAAATCCCTGAATTTCCAATTTGATGGAAAAACATACACAGGCTTTGCAGGTGACACTTTGGCGTCGGCACTGTTGGCCAATGACGTACGTTTGATGGGTCGGTCATTCAAATATCACCGCCCCCGTGGCCCCATGACCGCAGGGTCAGAGGAACCAAATGCCATCGTCGAATTGCGCACAGGTGCGGCCCAAGAACCCAACACACGCGCCACAACTGCCGAATTGTTTGACGGATTGGTGGCCAAATCACAAAACCGCTGGCCATCGCTGGCCTTTGACGCAATGGCCATCAATGATCGGTTGTCAAATTTTCTGACGGCAGGGTTTTATTACAAAACATTTATGTGGCCCGCCGCGTTTTGGGAAAAACTCTATGAACCGATCATTCGCAAAGCCGCAGGCTTGGGAACGCTATCCCATGAACCTGACCCCGATTGCTATGACAAAGGGTTCCTGCATTGCGATGTTTTGGTCATTGGGGCAGGTCCAAGCGGACTGGCTGCAGCATTAACCGCCGGACGCGCCGGCGCCCAAGTCATCTTAGCGGACGAAGATTTCCGTATGGGCGGACGCCTGAACGCAGAAACCTTTGGCATTGGGGACCAATCGGCATCAGACTGGGCCGCGCAAATGGTTGCAGAATTGGCCAGTATGCCAAATGTGCGCCTGATGACGCGCACCACGGTCATGGGGGCCTATGACCACGGCATATATGGTCTGGTCGAACGGGTCACAGATCACCTGCCCCAATCCCCCACCGGCAAGCCACGCCAAATCCTGTGGCGCGTATATTCAAAACGCGCCATTTTGGCTGCGGGGGCCACAGAACGGCCCATCGTATTTGAAAACAATGACCGACCCGGAATAATGCTGGCCGCCAGCCTGCGCAGCTATGCCAACCGATGGGCGGTGACCCCTGCACACCAAGTGGCGGTGTTTACCAATAATGATGACGGTCACCGTACCGCGATTGACCTAGCTCAGCTTGGTCTTGAAACAACTGTTATTGACACCCGCGACACGGCCAAGAGTTTGGGCGATTACGAAACAATCGCAGGCGGCCAGATTGTTCAGACCCACGGCCGACTGGGCCTGAAATCCATCGATGTGCGCCTGACATCGGGTGGGACCCGCACAATCAATGTTGGTGCCTTGGGGGTCAGTGGTGGTTGGAATCCAAATGTACATTTGACCTGCCACCAACGGGGGCGCCCCGCTTGGGATGAAACGCTACACGCCTTTGTTCCTGCGGGGACATTGCCTGCGGGTATGACCGTGGCGGGGGCAGCCAATGGCCAGATGACCACACAAGGCGCGCTGGAAACAGGCATGCAAGCGGCGCAAAATGCCCTATCAGAACTGGGCTATGGATCGGCCTTGATTGACATTCCACAAACGCAGGACGCCCCTGTAAACCTGACCCCATTTTGGCATGTCGCAAGCGCAAAACGCGCGTGGGTCGATCAACAAAATGATGTCACCGCCAAGGACGTCAAACTGGCGCATCAGGAAAACTTTGTCTCGGTCGAACATTTGAAACGCTATACCACATTGGGCATGGCGACAGATCAGGGCAAAACATCCAATATGTCGGGTCTGGCCATCATGGCCGAAATTGCGGGCAAATCCATCCCCGAGGTGGGCACAACCATGTTCCGCCCACCCTATACGCCTGTGGCACTGGGCGCCTTGGCCGGGCGCTCGCGCGATCGCGATTTCCGCCCCTATCGTAAAACACCCAGCCACACGTGGGCCAGCGAACAGGGCGCCGTTTTCGTCGAAGTTGGCATGTGGCTGCGCGCGCAATGGTTCCCAAAACCGGGCGAAACCCATTGGCGTCAATCGGTCGACCGCGAAGTATTGCAGACACGCAAATCCGTGGGGATCTGTGATGTCACAACATTGGGCAAAATCGACGTCCAAGGCCGCGATGCCGCTGCATTTTTGAACACAATCTACTGCAACGGATTTGCCAAGTTACCGGTCGGCAAAACACGCTATGGCCTGATGCTGCGCGAAGACGGCATTGCCATGGATGACGGTACCGCCGCGCGGTTGGCCGAGGATCAATTCGTGGTCACCACTACCACGGCCAATGCGGTCAGTGTCTATCGCCACATGGAATTTGTGCGCCAATGCCTGTTCCCCGATATGGATGTGCAACTGATTTCCACAACCGAAGCTTGGGCACAATATTCGGTGGCCGGTCCCAATGCGCGGAAATTGCTGCAAAAAATCGTGGATCCCGAATGTGATATTTCCAACGAAGCGTTCCCCTATATGGCCTGTGGTGAAATCACCGTTTGCGGTGGGTTGCGCGCACGTCTGTTCCGCATTTCGTTTTCGGGCGAATTGGCCTTTGAAATTGCGGTGCCAACGCGATATGGCGATGCTCTGATCCGGCGACTGGTTGAGGCAGGGCAAGAATTTGATGCAGTTGTTTACGGAACCGAAGCCTTAGGCGTGATGCGCATCGAAAAAGGCCACGCCGCAGGCAACGAATTAAACGGTACCACCACCGCGTTGAATTTGGGTATGGGCCGAATGGTGTCCACCAAGAAAGACAGCATCGGCGCCACCCTGTCGACCCGTGACGGAATGAATGACCCGGACGCGCTGAAACTGGTGGGTCTGCGTCCTGTGGATCACACCAAACCGGTGCCCGCCGGATCGCACATTGTCACCAAGGGCGACCCAGTGGATGCCGCCCATGATCAGGGATATGTGACATCGGCCTGTTATTCGCCAAATCTGGGCCACCACATTGCACTGGCCTTTGTCAAATCGGGTGACACAAGACTGGGCGAAGTTGTCCGGCTGGTCAGCCCCCTGACCGGTGTCGATCATGATGTCGAAATTGTATCCGCCCATTTCATTGATCCAGAGGGAGACCGTCTGCGTGCCTGATTTAGCCCCCATCACCCCATTGGGAAATGCCCAACCGATCACCGAACAGCATGGTCCTGTCACCCTGAGCGAGGTTGTCGATCGCGCATATGCCAGCGTTGCAGCGCGGTTGAACACGGGACCTGCCGCAATGGCTAGTTTGGCGGATTTTCTGGGAACGCTCCTGCCCGATGTTGAACAGATCTCTGGCACCACACAACTGGCGTTTTGGATGGGGCCAGATCAGTGGATGATCATTGCAGATTTTGTGACCCATGAAACAATTGCTGCTGAATTGGCGCAGCAGGCGCAGGGCAATTTCAGTGTGACCGAACAAACAGATGCCTGGTGTCGGTTTGATCTGTCTGGTGCGCAGTTGGCGGATGTGTTTGAACGATTATGCCCTGTCAACGTTCGCGCCAAATCCAATGGCACGGCTGTGCGGACCACCATCGACCATCTGGGCTGTTTTGTGCTGATTTTTGATCCAAACCATATCGCAGTCATGGGGCCACGTTCGGCTGCGGGTTCCTTGCACCACGCATTGGTCACTGCACTGCGGTCTGTATTTTAGCGTTTTTTTATGTGCTAGAAACCACAAGGGGCGCTGATAAAGCGCCCCTAAGGTATTAAAATATTTGGCGTTCCATTAGAACTTGGCGATCATATTGAAAAAGACGCCTTCGCGTGCACCCTCGATGGTGCGCAGATCATCAGACACCTTGCCCCAAGTGTATCCCAAGCCCGCCTTAAGGTTATCGCCAAAGTGACGATACACACCAAGGTTTGCGCCATATTGTGATGTCTTTGTTTCCACAAACCGGTTCATGCGCAATTCACCCATGACATCCCAATTGTGGACAACGTGGTAATCCAAACGCACAATCCCCAAATGGGTCCGCGATTTGGCGAAATCATCGCTGTCGCGTTCTGCCATGCGGCGCAGGCGATAGCCGTATTTACCGCCGATGGTGAATGTATCGCTTAGCTCATGGCTGATTGATACATTCGCAATCACGCTTTGCTGTTTTGCGCCATTGATGTTGCCATCACGGTTGGCCTGATCAGCACCTGGTAAATCATGCAGGGCTGTCAAACTAATCAGTCCGTTTGTGCGGTCATTGTCGACAGGACGATAGGCATATCCAAAGGTCAATTCAGCAAATTCGCCATCACGGAATGATGTCTGATCCGACTGTGACACCATGGCGTCCAAATTGGCCAGCCACCGCCAATCAGCCGAGACGCGACGATCCCAATAGGCCGATACTGCATAGTTACGGCGATCATTTGCGGATTGTGTATCCGTTGATTGATCTTGGGCGTATTCCAAACGCAGGCCAGCGCGTTCTGCATCGCCTTGCGCATAGGTGGTAGCCCACGACAGACCCCAGCGTTCAACCGTTGTTTCATCAACACTTGAACGTGTTTGCGACTGCTGATGTCCCCAGCAGAGCAAATATCGACGCAAAAACGACCGACCTTGCATGATTGAAACCATGACAACACTGCAAAACCAGCGCAGAAACACATTTCCACACCGCAACACGCGCTAAATTACACATGTAACCCCCTATATACTACCCAAAAGCCTTCGCCGACCGGTTTCAGCCATGCAAAAGCCGAGTCATCAACACAACTCGCACATCCATCTGTGACACCTTTATAACCAGCCATTTGTGGCAAAAAAAAGGAAAGCCTGTGTAAATGAAAAAATTGGTTAATTTTTAGATGTAAGTTATTGTTAAATATATTTTTTTATACATTAAAACTACGCCTATTGTCCCAAATGCGGGAAAATATGGCGGATTAATTTTGTTAAATACAGGGAATACACGTGCGCAGGGTATAATTTGCAACAGCGGTTCAGGTGCCGATTTGGCGGAACAATTCCCTTGGAACCTATGCGGATGAAACACGGCCCGCTAGGCCTGTTCGCACAGCGAACTGACCTAGCTTGCTGAATAAAATAGGGGCGGCTGATTGCGCAGCCGCCCCTATGTTGTCGAACTATTTGGTCCGCTTTGGCGCAGAAAAACCACCCTTGCCAGATGGCGCCCCATCGGTGCGGCGCGCTTTGTTTTTCTTGCTGTTGAATTTGCCCACCTTGGGTGCCAAACCGGTGCCCGCAGGTTTTCTGGCGCCTGCGCGTTTTGACGATTGGGGTGATTTGGGATCGAACCCGCCATCTGGTCCCGCAGATTTGCGCGGTTTTTTCTTGATTGGGGTCACGACGCCCTCTGGGCGCTCTTTGACAGGGTTCGAGGGCGATGTTGGTTTGTCAAACCGCTTGGGGCGGTCTTTGGCACGCTCGGGCTTGGGCGCATCGTTTGGTGCGCCAATGGGGTGAAATTTATCCCCGCGCGCGGGCTTGTCACCCCGATCAGATCGACGTGGCCCGTCTGATTTTCCACCAAATCCACGGCCACCACCCGATCCGCGATGTGGTTTGCCCCCGCTGGCGCCACGCGGTGGCGGTGGCGGCAGGTCGGGTGCCGCATCAAGGGCTGCAATAGGCGCACCTTCGACCTTGGGATCAGATCCAAGGGTCGACATAAAGCCATCTTGCGCTTCTTGGCGCAGTTCTAAAAATGTGTGTTTGTCCTGGATACGAATGGCGCCGATATCTGATTTGGTAATACCACCCGCTTTGCATAGCATTGGCACGATCTGCCCCGGTGACACGCCATCGTTACGCCCTTTGGCCAGCTTAAACCATGTGCTTGGGCCAAAATCCGCATGGGATTTTGGTTCGCGTTTGCCATCACGCTTGGATGGCTTGGCGCTGAATTCACTGATATCCTCAGGTGCGGACATATGTTTGGAATAGGTTTCCAAAAACGCCGCCGCGACACGTTCTGCGCCAAACTGCGTTAGCAAGGTTTCAACCATGTCAGCATGATTTGGATTAATTTCGTTGGTCCAAATATCATCATGCAGCATACGCTCATGATCTTTGGACAATACTTCGTCTGCGGTGGGGGCTGGACGCCAATCTGCATTCAGTTTGGCCGACCCCAAAATACGCGTCGCTTTGCGATAGGCATTGGGCGGCACGATCAGTACGGATGTACCTTTGCGCCCTGCCCGCCCTGTACGACCAGAACGGTGCAACAAAGTTTCGTGATTTGACGGCAATTCCGCATGAACAACCAAATCCAATTTCGGCAAATCAATGCCACGGGCGGCCACATCGGTGGCCACGCAAATGCGTGCACGCCCATCGCGCATCGCCTGCAAGGCATGCGAGCGTTCGGATTGCGACAATTCACCGGACAAACAGACAACCGAAAACCCACGGTTTGACAAACGTGTGGTCAGCCGTGCAACCGTGGCCCGTGTATTGGCAAAAACGATAGCATTGGGTGCTTCGTGATAGCGCAGGGTATTGATAATTGCATTTTCAGCATCGTGTTGATTGACCTGAATGGCATGATATTCAATATCAGCATGCTGGTCTTTGTCAGCAAGGGTCGTGATCCGTTGCGCATCGGTTTGATATTTCTTTGCCAGTTGCGCGATACCTTTGGACACTGTGGCCGAAAACATCAAGGTGCGGCGCGTTTCAGGCGTGGCATCCAAGATCATTTCCAGATCTTCGGAAAATCCCAAATCCAACATTTCGTCTGCTTCGTCCAAAACGACGACGCGAATGGCCGACAGATCGATCGAATTGCGCATGATGTGATCGCGCAAACGACCGGGCGTGGCCACAACAATATGCGCCCCACGTTCCAATGCGCGGCGTTCGTCGCGCATATCCATGCCGCCCACACAAGACGCCATCACAACGCCGGCCTCGGCATAGAGCCAGCTAAGTTCGCGTTTGACCTGCATCGCCAATTCGCGGGTCGGTGCGATCACCAAGCCCAAAGGCGTATCGGCACGGTCAAATTCTTCGGCCTCGCCCAACAGATTGGGAGCAATGGCCAGGCCAAACCCAACGGTTTTACCCGACCCCGTTTGGGCCGAAACCAACAAATCGGCAGTGTCATATTCTGGATTGGACACCTGTTGTTGAACGGGGGTCAACGTGGTGTATTCACGCTTATCTAGCGCGATCTTTAGTGCGTTTTTCAAGATTGTCTCGTCGTATATGCAGGCCGCAGGTCGTGTCTGATGTCTGGCCTTAGGAAATGGGTGCTGGTCGCACAGCGATTACAGCATAGGCCGGCGGATACACGAACACAGCACCAAAGTACAGATAAAAGACGCCAACCACCCATATTAGTTTAAGTTTAGGGTATAAATATGTGCTGTTTTGACCATTCACACAGGCAAGGCTGTTGTTTCCTTGATGTGTTCCATGACAAAGCTGGCTGACACGTCCGCCACATGGACCTTGGCGATAAAGCGTTGATAAAAATGATCATAGGCCGGCACATCCGCCACACGAACCCGCAAAATATAATCCAAATCCCCTGTCATCCGCTGCGCATCAATAATTTCGGGCATTTCGCGCACAGCACGACGAAATTTAGCCAACCAATCCGCGCTGTGATCATTGGTACGGATCATCACCACGGCCAATAACCCCAACCCAACGCGGTCCGGATCCAAAATCGCCACGCGTTTGCGAATGATCCCCGAACTGTCCAACCGTTTCACACGCCGCCAGCAGGCATTGCGCGACAGATTGATACGATCTGCCAAGGCATCAACGCTAAGCGATGCATCATTTTGCAACAGCATCAGGATTTGGCGGTCAATAATGTCGATATCTAGTGTCATCTGTGGGATATTATCCACATCCCGCCGCAAATCAATTGTTAATTTGGGACAAATTCACCCATATCTTGCGCTAGTTTTTTCAAAAAGGGAAAGGAAA
>Ga0181573_10003848_pt1 | contig 13029 bp, 10 predicted proteins | sample 101ome_25_FD_148643 | JGI IMG/M metagenome (GOLD analysis project Ga0181573, IMG submission 148643) | Coastal salt marsh microbial communities from the Groves Creek Marsh, Skidaway Island, Georgia - 101409BT metaG (spades assembly) | ecosystem: Environmental > Aquatic > Marine > Intertidal zone...
CGACTTGACCGTAAGCATTTCCTGCAGGGTATAGGCAGCGCCGTAAGCTTCCAGAGCCCAGACCTCCATTTCCCCGAAACGCTGACCACCGAACTGCGCCTTACCACCCAGCGGCTGCTGTGTGACAAGCGAGTATGGGCCGGTCGAACGTGCGTGGATTTTCTCGTCCACCAGGTGGTGCAGTTTCAACAGGTACTTGATACCGACAGTGACCGGACGGGCGAATTGCTCACCGGTACGACCGTCGAACAGGATCGACTGACCGCTTTCCGAGAAGCCTGCGCGCACCAGTGCATCGTTGACGTCTGCTTCCTTCGCACCGTCGAAGACCGGCGTTGCGATAGGTACACCGTTGGTGACGTTTCCTGCCGCTTCGACCAGTTGGCCTTCGTCCATGCCCACGATGCCTTCGTCATAGACATTATCGCCATAGGCGATCTTCATGGCATCACGAACAGGTGTCAGATCACCCGAACGGCGGTACTCGGCCAAGGCCTCGTCCACCTGAAGGCCCAGACCGCGCGCGGCCCAACCCATGTGGGTTTCCAGAATCTGACCGACGTTCATACGCGACGGAACACCCAGAGGGTTCAGGACGAAATCGACCGGGGTACCGTCTGCAAGGAACGGCATGTCCTCCATCGGAACCACTTTCGAGATCACACCCTTGTTGCCGTGACGTCCGGCCATCTTGTCGCCCGGCTGAAGCTTGCGCTTCACGGCTACGAAGACTTTGACCATTTTCATCACACCCGGAGGCAGATCGTCGCCGCGGCGAACCTTTTCGACCTTGTCTTCAAAGCGGGCGTCCAAAGCGCGTTTCTGCGCTTCGTACTGGCTGTTGAGGGCTTCCACGATCTGCGCGTCGCCTTCGTCTTCCAGTGCCAGCTGCCACCACTGACCGCGGGTCAGGGTTTCCAGAAGCTCTTCGGTGATTTCCGAGTTCGCTTTAACACCTTTCGGGCCTTTGACGGCGGTTTTGCCTAGGATCAGGTCTTTCAGACGGGCGTAGATGTTGCGCTCAAGGATCGCCAGCTCGTCGTCACGGTCGCGTGCGAGGCTTTCGATCTCTTCGCGCTCGATCTGCAGCGCACGTTCGTCTTTTTCAACGCCGTGGCGGTTGAAAACACGGACTTCCACGATGGTACCGTGGTCACCCGGGGGAAGACGCAACGAGGTGTCACGAACATCCGACGCTTTCTCACCGAAGATGGCGCGCAGAAGCTTTTCTTCCGGCGTCATCGGGCTTTCGCCCTTCGGAGTGATCTTACCGACAAGAATATCTGCCGGTCCAACTTCGGCGCCGATGTACACGATGCCAGCCTCGTCGAGGTTGCGCAGCGCTTCTTCACCGACGTTCGGGATGTCGCGGGTGATTTCTTCGGGCCCAAGCTTAGTGTCACGGGCCGCAACTTCGAATTCCTCGATGTGAACCGATGTGAACACGTCGTCTTTCACGATGCGTTCCGAGATCAGGATCGAGTCTTCGTAGTTGTAGCCGTTCCAAGGCATAAACGCGACGACGACGTTCTTACCCAACGCCAGTTCACCCATATCGGTCGAAGGACCGTCGGCGATCACTTCGCCCTTGGTGACTGTGTCGCCAACTTTAACCAGCGGACGCTGGTTGATGCAGGTGTTCTGGTTCGAACGCTGGAATTTGCGCAGACGATAGATGTCAACACCTGCGTCGCCAAGTTCCAGATCCTCGGTCGCGCGGATAACGATACGCTGGGCATCAACCTGGTCGATGATACCTGCACGTTTCGCCTGAATTGCCGCGCCCGAGTCAATCGCAACCTTGCCTTCGATACCAGTACCGACCAGCGGTGCCTCGGCACGCAACAGCGGAACTGCCTGACGTTGCATGTTCGAGCCCATCAGAGCGCGGTTTGCGTCGTCATTTTCAAGGAACGGGATCAGCGATGCTGCAACAGACACCAACTGCTTCGGCGAAACGTCGATCAGGTCAACACTTTCACGCTGCGCCATGGTGTATTCGCCCGACTGGCGGGTGTTCACCAAGTCGTTGATGAATTTGCCGTTTTCGTCCAGCGTCGCGTTGGCCTGAGCCACAGTGTGACGCATTTCCTCGGTGGCGGACAGATAGTTGACTTCGTCGGTAACCTGACCGTCAACAACCTTGCGGTACGGGGTTTCGATGAAGCCGTATTTGTTCACGCGGGCAAAGGTGGCCAGCGAGTTGATCAGACCGATGTTCGGACCTTCCGGCGTTTCAATCGGGCACATACGGCCGTAGTGGGTCGGGTGAACGTCGCGGACCTCAAAGCCTGCACGTTCACGGGTCAGACCGCCCGGCCCAAGCGCCGACAAGCGGCGCTTGTGGGTGACTTCCGACAGCGGGTTCGTTTGGTCCATGAACTGCGACAGCTGCGAAGAGCCGAAGAATTCACGAACGGCCGCAGCAGCCGGTTTCGCGTTGATCAGGTCCTGAGGCATAACGGTGTCGATTTCGACCGACGACATACGCTCTTTGATCGCGCGTTCCATACGCAGCAGACCGACGCGGTACTGGTTTTCCATCAGCTCGCCAACCGAGCGGACACGACGGTTACCAAGGTGGTCGATATCGTCGATATCACCTTTGCCATCACGCAGTTCGACCAGCGCTTTGATACACTGAACGATGTCGTCACGGTCCAGCGTACGCTGGGTGTCTTCTTTGTCCAAAGCCAGACGCATGTTCATTTTCACACGGCCAACGGCAGACAGGTCATAACGCTCTGAATCGAAGAACAGGGTGTCGAAAAGAGCCGACGCCGCTTCGACGGTGGGCGGTTCGCCCGGACGCATAACGCGGTAGATATCCATGAGCGCGGTTTCGCGGTTCATGTTCTTGTCCTGCGCCATGGTGTTGCGCATGTAGGCGCCAACGTTGACGTTATCGATATCCAGAACCGGAATGTCGGTAATGCCCGCATCCAGAAGCTCTTTCAAAGAGCCGCCGGTTACGTCGCCGTCTTTGTCAACTTCCCAAGTCAGCTCATCACCGGCTTCGACATAGATCGCGCCGTTTTCTTCGTTGATGATGTCTTTGGCGACAAACTTGCCGACGATGTGATCAAACGGAACCAGCAGATCGGTGATCTTGGCTTCGTCGATGATCTTCTTGACGGCACGCGGAGTGACTTTTTTGCCGGCTTCGGCGATGATTTCGCCGGTGGCTGCGTCAACCAGATCGTGGGTCGGGCGGGTGCCGCGTACACGCTCGGGGAAGAACTTGGTTACCCAGCCCTTGTTCTTCTCAAGCTTGAACTCGACGGTATCATAGTAGGCATCCATGATGCTTTCCTGATCCAGACCCAGTGCATAAAGCAGGGTTGTCACAGGCAGCTTGCGGCGACGGTCGATGCGGGCAAAGACGATGTCTTTGGCGTCAAATTCGAAGTCGAGCCACGAACCACGGTAAGGAATGATGCGGCAAGCGAACAGCAATTTACCCGACGAGTGGGTTTTGCCTTTGTCGTGATCGAAGAACACGCCGGGGCTGCGGTGCATCTGCGAAACGATCACACGCTCGGTGCCGTTTACAACGAATGTGCCGTTCGGGGTCATCAGCGGCATGTCGCCCATGAAGACGTCTTGCTCTTTGATGTCCTTAACCGATTTTGCACCGGTATCTTCATCGACATCAAACACGATGAGACGCATGGTCACTTTCAGCGGTGCCGCATAGGTCATGTCGCGCTGCTGACATTCCTCAACGTCGTACTTCGGCTTTTCAAGCTGATAGTCGACGAATTCCAGCACACTGGTTTCGTTGAAATCCTTAATCGGGAAGACCGATTGGAAGACGCCTTTGATGCCCTCGCCGTCAAGCGGCTGTGGCTGATCGCCGGATTTCAGGAACAAATCATACGAGGATTTCTGAACCTCAATGAGGTTCGGCATTTCCAGAACTTCGCGGATCTTGCCGAAGTATTTACGCAGACGTTTCTGGCCAAGGTAGGTCTGAGCCATGGTCGATGTCACCTTTCAATTCTCGCCGGACAAGGACGCCGCTGGGTATCAGCGCCTCACCCAATTGAGATAGCGGGTTCAGATCAATTCCCGGCCTCTGTCCCACCAGAAGCCTCCCGATCTTTTGAACCTCGCCCTAGAAAAAGGCCTGACAGAGTTGGCCCTTTACTAAGACAGGTTCGGCTGGACCCGAAAATTTCGGATCCAGCCTGAAAATCACGTCCGGGTTGCCCCGGCGCAGATTACTTAACTTCGACTTCGGCGCCAGCTGCTTCCAGCTTGCCTTTGATGTCTTCAGCTTCTTCTTTCGAAACGCCTTCTTTGACAGCCTTGCCACCGGCTTCAACCAGCTCTTTGGCTTCTTTCAGGCCCAGTCCAGTGATGCCACGGACTTCTTTGATGACGTTGATTTTCGATGCGCCTGCAGCTTTCAGGATCACGTCGAATTCAGTCTTTTCTTCCTCAGCTGCACCACCGGCGTCGCCACCAGCTGCTGCAACCATTACGGCGCCGCCAGCTGCTGGCTCGATGCCGTATTCGTCTTTGAGGATTGTTTTCAGTTCTTGTGCTTCAAGCAGGGTCAGACCAACGATCTCTTCTGCCAGTTTCTTCAGATCAGCCATTTTCAGCTCTTTCCGTTTCTAAGTTTGTGTTCCAACGACGGGCTTTTGCCCATTACGCGGGTCTCAAAAGTTGCTTACGCAGCCTTCTCTTCGATGGTCGAAAGGATGGATGCGATGTTCGAAGCAGGTGCGCCAATAGCGCCAGCGATGTTCGAAGCAGGTGCGCCGATGCAGCCAACGATCGAAGCAATAAGCTCCTCGCGCGATGGCATCTTCGACACGGCTTCAACGCCGGCACGGTCAAGAGCGTTCTCGCCCATTGCACCGCCAAGGATTTCGAACTTTTTGTTCTCCTTGGCGAAGTCCTCGGCGACCTTGGCTGCTGCCACAGGATCTTCCGAGTAGGTCAGAACGGTCATGCCTGTCAGGTATTCGCTCATGCTTTCGCAAGGCTTTCCTTCCAGGGCGATTTTGGCGAGCCTGTTCTTGGCGACACGAACGGCAGAACCGTTATCGCTGGCTTTAGCGCGCAGCGACTGCATGTCAGCAACCGTGAGGCCTTCGTAATGTGCTACGACGACGACGCCAGAGCTTTCGAAGATCTGGCCGAGTTCCTCGACCACTTTCTCTTTCTGGGCTCTATCCACAGTTTCACTCCAATTTGGGAGGTTTGACCCTCCGGCTCAGTTCAGCCGGGCAAGGTTGCCCGACCAGTCGGGTCCTTACGGGTCCGCCAAAATTATGCCCCGGGGATCAGCATGAGCTTAGCCCGAAGAAATCTGGTTTATCCCGTCTCGGGCAGGAATTATGACCACAGGATCGTGGCCACCCACCGTCTCGGACGAATCGACTGGGCGGCCACATTCAAGTAACCGCCCAGACAAGGTGGCGTATAAGGTGCGGCTTCACGAATGTGAAGGATTATTTTTACCTTTTAATGAAATTGGCCCCCGTGACATCAGGTCAAGCTTATCCCAGCGGCGGACCCGTAAAGCGTAGATTAAAACGCGATGCTTCTTGATCAATCTGCGGCATATCAGCAGGAACCTGAAAGTTGCCTGCTGCCATAGCGTAGAAAAAACCTTCGAAGCCACCCGGTGTCAAAATAACAAGGTGTCTTGACGGTGTGTCCGAGACCACACGAAACGTGTGCTCTACACCACGAGGAATAAATGCCGTTTCCCCCGGACCACGCCGGAAGGTTTCGCCATCCAGCCAAAACTCGACCTCGCCGGACAGCACAACAAAGGCCTCGTCCTCGGCCTCGTGCACGTGTCGCGGCGGTCCGACGTTCGGTTGCGAGGTCGAATCCACTATCGACATGGCCCCGCCTGAATTCTCTTTGCGCAGAATTGTCTGATAGGTCGATCCTGCCCATTCCACTTCGCTGTCAACTTGATCAAACATGGTTTCCTCCTGAAATGATTGTTTGCAGGAAGATGTTAGCGCGGGCATATTTATTAATATAACTCAAAGAAAATATATTCGGTATAAATAAAATGAATATAAATCGCTACGATCTGAACCTTTTGAAAACCTTCCATGCCCTGTTGAACGAAGGGTCCACGATCAAGGCAGCTGAAAAGCTTGGATTATCCCAACCGGCAGTTTCCGCAGCCTTGGGGCGGCTGCGCCATGTCTTTAATGATCCCTTATTTATCCGCACCGGCCAGCGGCTTGAGCCTACCGCCGTCGCTGTTTCTTTGCGGCCGGAAATTGATCAGGTCATGGGAGCACTAAACGGTATCTTTCATCAAAGCGATTTGTTTGATCCCAAGCAGGCACAGGGTAATGTCTGGCTGTCAGGCTCGGATTTCTTTTCCGATCTGATGATGCCGCGATTGCTGGAAGAAATAAGGCTTGAGGCGCCTCAGTTGAAGATCATTTTGGTCGATCAGGTTTTTGCCTCGTCTTTGGAAGCCCTTGAGCGGGGACAGGTCGACATTGCTTTTTGGCCGGATATCAGATTGCCAAACTGGGCCCTAAGCAAACGGCTGCTGACAACCAGGTTTGAAATGATCGCCCGCAAGGGGCACCCGCGTTTGATCTCGGCAGGGATCGGCGACAAAGACCGTATTCCTCTGAACCTGCTTTGCGACCTGTCCCACATCCATTTTTCACCCGACGGAAAAACGCTGGATGATCTTGATTTGATACTTGCCAAACAGGTTCGAGAGCGTCGGATCGTTGCAACTCTGCCAACGTTTTCCGGTGTTGTTTCTGTCGTCCGAAACAGCGATCTGATCGGGATGCTATCTTCGCACCAGATAGACGCTTTTGGCGACACCCGCGATTTCACACGACATCCCCTACCGATTGATCGCCCCGATATTTCATTGGCAATGTTGTGGAACCGCAGGTCGGAAAAATCCCCTGTTCAGGCATGGGTGCGCGAAAAGATCGCTCGAATATTCCAAGAGATCGACGCCGTCCCAACCGCCTGATCCCGCTTTCCCCTTGCCGAAAATATCCGGCCATTGTTTAGATGCATCAGATCAGGGGAGCAGCAAGGCTATGAACAAACCCATCATCGTCATAGGCGCCGGAATGAACGGGATATCCGCAGCCATCTGGCTGCAACGCTCGGGGCATCAAGTGATCCTGATGGACAAAGGCAAGCCGGGGATGGGGGCGTCCTATGGCAATGCGGGACTTATCGCGCAATGGGCCGTGACACCGGTTACCACGTCCGGCCTTTGGAAAAGCATTCCCAACTATCTTCTGAACCCGAACGCGCCGTTTTTCCTGAAATGGGGGTATCTGCCCCGACTGGCCCCGTGGTTGGCGAAGTATCTGGCCAAGGCCAATGATAAGGACGCCCGCAAGATATCGGAAAACCTGCGCCCGATCCTGTGTGATGCGGTTGAGCAGCACAAATCACTGGCTCGCGAAACCGGCGTGGACAAGTGGATTGCCGATAGCAAATTCAGTTACGCCTACAAGTCCCACAAGGATTTCAAGGACGACGCCTTTTCGTGGGAGATGAAAGCGCTGGCGGGCTTTACCCCAGCGGTTCTAACCGGTGAAGCCGTCCGCGAAGAGGAACCGATCCTTGGCCCTGCGTTCCAGTGTCTGGCGGTGCTTGAAGGCCATGGTCATATCACCAACCCCGGCCAGTATATTCAGGAACTGACCGATTACTTTGTCGCCTCGGGCGGCAGGTTCATCGAAGCGGAAGTGCGCGATTTCAAGCGCGAAGCCGGACGCATTGTTGCGGTGGAAACTGCGGACGCCACAATCGACTGCAGCTATGCAGTTCTGACGGCCGGTATCTGGTCAAAAGACCTGATGGCCAAGCTAGGGTTGAAAGTTCCGATGGAAACGGAACGCGGTTATCACGTGATCTATGAAAACCCGTCCGAGATGCCCCGCAATCCGATGATGATCACAACGGGCAAATTCGGCGTTAATCCGATGGGGATGGGCTTGCGCTGCGCCGGAACGGTCGAGCTGGGCGACCATCACGCCGATCCCAGCAAACGCCCCCTGCACCTGATCCGTAAATATGCAGCCGAGGCGTTTCCAAACCTTACCTACTCGGGCACCCAAGAATGGATGGGCTTCCGCCCTTCAACACCCGATAGCCTACCGCTGATCGGAGAGATTGAGGGCTCTGGCATTTATCTGGGCTTCGGTCACCAGCATGTCGGCCTGACAGCTGGCCCTAAGACGGGGCGTTTGATCGCGCAAATGATCGACGGCAACCGACCGAATATCGACATGGACCCCTATGCGCCCGAGCGGTTCAGGATGTAGCCACCGCCGGAAAACCAGGGCCGATCACACAGCCTCAAGCACCGCGTTAGCAGTCCTGTCCTCACTAGAAGACCTGCCCTCACAGGTGATACGATGCTTGGCGCACAATTTGCCGATCAGCGAATAATCGTGTGGCGGGACGATCCCACCCATCGTGTCAAACTTTTTCCGAAATGGCTTGCCGCCGACATGGTGCAGAAGGATCGCATCGTCCGAAATCGTAACTGGAACCCGCATCGGCCGGAAATAGTTCTGCCTTAGAGTTACCGGAGCTATGCTATAGTAATGCTCGGCTGGTTGCGCGTGTACGGCCTCGTTGTTTTTAAGTAAAAAATAGGTCAAGGCATGGGGGCCAAACGTCATATATGGCAAATGCGCGCGTAAATGGGGCTCGAGGGTGATCGAGCCGTCGCTTGATTGCAACGCCAAGATTTCTTCTGACAATTGTCGCTTCCAAGGCCAATCAGAAGGGATCACCGGATGCGGCGAATTCACGAACTCCAACAAATCCAGAAGTGTTCTGGAATGGGGAGGAAGTCGCAAAATCGCGTTCCCCATGACACGGCCAGCTTTTGCGAAAACATACTCAAGATCATCAAGCTGTTTTAGGGCAACCACGTCGCAATCCACCCAGACCGCCCCTGTTTGGTAGATCATATTCAATCTGAACCGATCAGAAAACGGGGCGAGGCCCGATTGACTGTGGCTTTCTTTCAAAGCTGTCTCGGGCAAAATGTCTCTCGCATCCGCCAAGCGAACGCCGGTTGGGACATTCAAATACTCTTCATAGGAATAAAGCGTGACGTCATGGCCAACGTCCGCAAAGCTTTTCAGGCAAAGCCTTTCAAGATGAGTCAACGGCGCGCCGTTCCAGAAAGATGCGATCGAAGGTAATGCCATGGCTAATCTGCCCTTACTTGCGCGTTAAAGTCTTTAATAAATGCTGGGAAAGGCGACACTATCAAACAAAGGTCGCGGGTGCTCGGTCTTGGAAAGCACAAACAGAACACCCAAGGGTGCTGACAAAAATTCTGGTTCAAAACTGCCTGCCCGCAATTAGCTTTATTTTCTTTTTTTAAATTCTTAGGCGAAAGGTACAGATTTTGTCAAAATTTTATTAAGCCCACGGCGTTACCCCAAAATGCCCTGAACCACGGCATCTGGCCCTTTGCTGACGCTCATATATACTCCGGCATCTTGTAGTCTTTGAAGCCGCTCATCGGAACATCCATGTAGATCGTCATAGAGTGCCTGAAACTGGTCTTCGCAATCCTCGGCGTTCAAAGCGTCTGTCATCAGTTGATTTAACGAAGCGATATAGCCGCGGGAATTGAGCCGCCATTCTATTTTTCCTCGCCAGACGTCATATCTATCCCCGATATGATGTAGCAATGCCGCATTCGGTCCGGCTTGAATGATCCGTTCAGAAATATTGCGTCCCGAAATGCTTTCGGCCCAATGTTGCCGAAGGCGCAGGTCGCTGTTTCCACAGCGCACAAAGGCTTTTCCCGCCGCATGGCCGACAAGCCCTTTGCGTTTGGGGCCGAAAAATTTCAGGCTTTCGCCATAGACCGCTTGGGCCGTGGTCCGTGACATTGGAAGACGATAGTGGCTTTTCTCTCCGGTCGCCGATTTGGGCAACACAACCTCGGCTGTTTCCACGCGCACGACATCAATATCCTCGGGCTGACCCTCAAGAAACGCTTGGATGCTGACCGATGCGGTGTACATAAACTCGTCTGCGTCAACGTTCAAAAGCCAGTCAGCGGGGGCTTGGCGGTAGAGCCAGTTCAAAGCAGCGTTCTGCCGCTTCGTAAAGCGGATATCAGGCGTTAACCCAAGGTCTCGCCAGAACTTTGGTGTGCACCGAATGACCGAAACGTCTGGATGACGGTCCACCAGATTTGCTGTGGGATCATCGGGATTGTCAAAAAACAGGGTGATACCATGCGCGCCTTGACTAAAGTACCACGCAACGAACCTAAGGATTTCTGCTTCAGGCTCATTCACGATCGCGCCGACGTGCCATTTCATGTGGTGTGCCCCTGCCCCGTTATTTTTCTTTGATACGCACTATTCCGGCCGCCCCTCAAAACTGCAAGAGGTGCAATCCTTATACAATACAAAAAGGCGGCCCCGAAGGACCGCCTTTTCCGAGTTCTCGATGTCCGCCGAACTTACTCGGCGTTGGCGCTGTCGATGTTGACCGATACGCCCGGACCCATGGTCGAGCTAAGAGCGATCTTTTTGATGTATGCGCCTTTCGCACCCGCAGGCTTTGCTTTCGCAACAGCCGAAACGAATGCACGGACGTTTTCAGCCAGCTTAGCTTCGTCGAACGAAGCTTTGCCGATACCAGCGTGGATCACACCGGCTTTTTCGACTTTGAACTGAACTTCGCCGCCTTTTGCGTTTTTAACCGCGTCGCCAACTTCCATGGTCACAGTCCCAACGCGCGGGTTCGGCATCAGGTTGCGTGGGCCAAGGATTTTACCCAGACGACCAACGATCGGCATCATGTCCGGGGTCGCAATGCAGCGATCGAATTCGATCTTGCCGCTCTGGATGGTTTCCATCAGATCCTCTGCGCCAACGATGTCTGCGCCAGCTGCGGTTGCTTCATCAGCTTTCGGGCCGCGTGCGAACACAGCAACGCGAACGGTTTTGCCGGTGCCGTTTGGCAGGCCAACAACGCCGCGAACCATCTGGTCTGCGTGACGAGGGTCAACGCCCAGGTTCATTGCAATTTCAAGGGTTTCGTCAAATTTTGCCGATGCGTTGGCTTTGACCAGCGCAACAGCTTCTTCAACGGTGACGTCCGATTTGCCAGCAAAGGCTTCACGGGCTGCGGCGGTGCGTTTTCCGGTTTTTGCCATCTTACTTCACCTCAATGCCCATAGAGCGCGCCGAACCAAGGATAATCTGCATTGCAGCTTCCACGTCGTTCGCGTTCAGGTCTTTCATTTTCGCTTCGGCGATTTCTTTCACCTGAGCGGCAGTCACGGTACCTGCGGTCTCACGACCTGGCAGTTTCGCGCCTGATTTCAACTTTGCAGCTTTCTTCAGGAAGTACGACGCAGGAGGCGTCTTGATGTCCATGGTGAAGGACTTGTCCTGATAGTAAGTGATTACAGTCGGGCAAGGTGCACCGGGATCCATGTCCTGCGTCTTTGCGTTGAACGCTTTGCAGAATTCCATGATGTTGATGCCGCGCTGACCCAGAGCCGGGCCAACCGGCGGGCTTGGGTTTGCCTGTCCTGCAGGAACCTGCAGCTTTAATGTACCAGCAAGCTTCTTAGCCATTTGGTTTCTCCTTTTCCAACCCTCTCGGGGCGCGCCCCTAAAGGTCTATGTTGTGTGGTTCGGTCCGAGTATCGCGATACCCTCGCCTTCCACGGCGGATCACGCGGGAATCCAGAAAGATTCCGCGAGACTGGTGCGCTCTAAACCAGTTTATGGGGGGTGGCAAGGGAAACTCGGAGCAATCGTAGGATTAAAAACCGGAACTCTTACCGCTATTAATAACCATAATTCTTGCCCCCTAAAAGAGCGTCACTTACCAATTAGAAAAGCAATTCCCGTTTACTGTCTGACTTCCCGATTTTTGGAGGCTATTTTTGAGAAACCGATTTAAAAGAGTTCCCGCTTTAGCATTTGCCACAACGTTGCTGGCATCTTGCTCTATGATGATGGGCGGTTTTGAGCCGTTTACACTTTCGCCGCAAGGCGATGTATTCGTCGCGCGCGGGGTCATAAGTTCGGATGCGCCTAAAATCGTTCAGAATGCCATACAGTCTCATCCCGAAGTAAAAACGATCTCGCTTATCTTCGTTCCAGGTTCAATCGATGACGAAGCCAATCTGGTGGCCTCCCGCATGATCCGAAAGGCCGGATTGCGAACCGTTGTACCCGATGGCGGATTTGTTGCCTCGGGCGGGACCGATATGTTTTTGGCCGGTGTCACGCGTTCGATTGGGGAAAACGCGTGTTTAGGGGTTCATAGCTGGGCTGAAGTTGGACTGTTCAGCGAACGTGATGGATCTGATGTGCCAAAAGATGATCCCATGCACGCAGAATATCTGCACCAGTACGAAATGCTGGGTATTGAACCGGATTTCTATTGGTTCACAATGGAGGTCGCGGATTCCAATAGCATCCACTACCTGACCAAAAAGGAAATGCGTCAGTACGGGGTCATAACCACAGAGCCTCCGGCCGGCCCGGATGTGACGGCCGAGCTATGTGAAGCGATATTGATGGAAAACGAAGGGATCGCGCAGTAATCGGCGATCCAGCGCTATTTTATATGTCAGGACGCGTATAGGTATGAATAATTTCAAGTCTTCGGATGTTTTCTGGGCACCGGCGCTGAAGAGGCCCCAGTTGTGGCGCACGGCGCTTGGGGCAGTTCTCATAGTAGCTGCGTCCCTTCTGGCAACCTTTGCTTTATTTTTTGTGGCAGCCGCCTATTTTGGATTGACAGAAGACGAACTGATGAACGGCGGTTCACCATTGGGCTCGGCACTGGCGTTCTTGTCGTTCATCGGAGTTCACATTGGACTGCTGTTTTCGCTTTGGGTGCTACATAAACGCAGCTATCGGACCCTGTTCGGCGCGTCGGGAAAGGTTGACTGGAGGCACGTAAAACAGGGCTTTCTGTTCGTCACCGCGTTCTTTGCTTTGAGAGTGCTGATTATGCTGGCCGAGCCGTTTGTTCTACCTGGCGGGA
>Ga0181573_10003851_pt1 | contig 13023 bp, 8 predicted proteins | sample 101ome_25_FD_148643 | JGI IMG/M metagenome (GOLD analysis project Ga0181573, IMG submission 148643) | Coastal salt marsh microbial communities from the Groves Creek Marsh, Skidaway Island, Georgia - 101409BT metaG (spades assembly) | ecosystem: Environmental > Aquatic > Marine > Intertidal zone...
CGGGGACGTCGTCGCTTAGCATTAGCATTAGCATTAGCATCGGTCATTGAGCATGAAAGCAAAGCACACAAAGCACACGTCGGTCGAGTTCGTGCACAGGTACAGAGGTACCCACCCACCCACCCACCCGGTGGTTGGTTGGGGTGTCCCTGGTCTCGAACTCCCACGTAGTTTGCGTACACGCCCTCGAGTTAGACAAAAAACCAATCGTTTTGCCCTCTTCTTGAAGGTCCACACGGATGACCACCCCGACAATGGACACGTAGACCCCGTAGACGGACTCAGAGACGAGGAACGGGCGAATTCAGGAAATCCAATCGCGAGATGGGACTCACTCGACGAACAAAGTGCAGCAAGCTCGTGCTTGACACGTTGACGCTTCCGCACCTCCATCACGACGCGTGCGGATGTGAGAGGGTCTTCCACGACGACCACTTTGACTACCTGGACTCGGCCACGGGCGAACTCCACCACCCAATCTCGCCGTGTTGTCCCGGACACTCGGAGGACGCCAAGGGCGGGACGCTGTTCGTGTCGCACGGGCCAATTGCCGCGATGATATCGTCGGTGGCACAAGCGTGCCTTGGGGCCAACTGTACCCTCGGCTGTTGCAAGCCGGCGAGCCCGGCCGGCGGCGTCGGCGACGAGCGGCGGGGCCTCCTGGACGGCACGGGGAGACCGAGCAGCTCGCATATCGACGACGACGCGTTGATAACAACGAAAATATACTGCGCCGGCATTTGTTGTCCGATGGAGGTGCCGGTGATCGAAAACTGCCTGAAAAAGCTGCACGGCGTGCGGCACGTGGAGGTGGCGGTCGTGACAAAGACCGTCACGGTGCGGCACGAGGAGAGCGAAACGTCCGCGGCGGCCATGGTCGCTGCGCTGAACGAGGCAAGAATGGAGGCGTCGCTGACGTTCCCGAGGGAGCAGGTGCATGGGGCGCGGTCGTGGTTGCCGCCGTGGCACGTGTGGCTGTCTGCCATCCTGCTGTGCATTTCGTTCTTCCACTACTTGAGCGGCCCACTCAACGCCCCATGGCTGGAATACTTCAAGTACGTCGCCCTCGGGGCGGTGGCCATCCCCCTGCCGGGGATCGTCCTCAAGGCGCTGGGCGCGCTCCGCCACGGCATCCTCGACATCCACTTCCTGATGACGCTCGCCGTGGCGGGAGCCATCGCGATCGCCGAGTATACAGAGGCAGGGACCGTGGTCGTGTTGTTTTCCGTCGCGGACTTTCTGGAATCCAGGTGCACCGGCCAGGCGCGGGATGCAATCTCGTCGGTGCTGTCCCTGCGGCCAGAGACGGCCGTCCTGGCCGACTCTGGCCTGGAAGTCGAGGCGTCGGCCGTCCCCGTCGGTTCCAATGTGCTCATCAGGGCCGGGGAGAAGTCGCCCCTCGACGGCGTCGTGGTGACGGGCATCTCTGCGTTTGACGAGAGCATGCTGACGGGCGAGAGCGTGCCGGTCCTCAAGTCGTCCGGGGACCACGTCAAGGCCGGCACCATGAATACGGGCAATAGCACGGTCGTCATTAAGACGGAGACGTCCGCCGACGATACCTTTGTGGCGGGCATGGCCAGGCTCGTCGAGCAGGCCACATCGCGCCAGAGCCCCTCGGAGGCGGCCGTCGCCAAGTTTGCCAAGATCTACACGCCGATCGTCATCGTCGCATGCCTGCTGATCGCGTTCGTACCGTGGTCAAATCCGAACGCCGACCGGGAACAGTGGGTCTACCTGGCGCTCGAGGTGCTGGTCATCGCCTGCCCGTGCGCGCTCGTGCTGTCGACGCCCGTGACGGTCGTCTCGGCCCTGGCTCGTGCCGCCCAGTCGGGTGTGCTGATCAAGGGCGGTATCATCCTCGAGGACCTGGCGTCGATCCGCGTCGTCTCGTTTGATAAGACGGGCACGCTGACAAAGGGCACGTTCATGATTGCCGAGTCGGAGGGCATCAGGATGGCCGAGCGTTCAGCCTACGACGTCCGTACCATGCTCAAGCTGCTCGGCAGCCTGGAGCGAGGCAGCAGCCACCCCTTTGCTGCGGCCATCTCTGGCAAGGCGGCGTCGATGGGCATCACGTGCGACCTTCCCGTCCTGTCCACGCAGTCCATCCCGGGCTCTGGCATGGTCGGCGAGGTCAAGACCGCGGTAAAAAAGACCGTGGTCGAAACCGACTGCGGTGATACGAAGGCTACCGCCACGGACGCCAAGGGCGCCCCCACGGACGACCCGCCGTCCCCCGTGGTCACTGTCAAGGCCGGGACGGCCGCGTTTATCGCCGTCGACCTCGACCCCGCCCAGCAAAAGGCGCTCGAAGAGGACTCTGCGAGCTACAAGAAGATGGGCCTGACCACCTGCTTCATCAGCATCGACGACGAATTTGTCTGCAGCATCTCTGCCAGGGACGTCATCCGCGAGGACGCCCGCGACTCGGTCGCGGCCCTCAAACACCTCGGCATCACCCCCGTCATGCTGACGGGCGACAACAAATCCGTCGCTATGGCCATCGGCAACGAGGCCGGCATCGATGAGGCCCACATTCACGCCGAACTCATGCCGCAGGACAAGCTCTCCCTCGTGTCGACGTACCGGGAAGACATCGTCATCGACACGCTCCCCTGCTGCGGAGGACGAGGAGGAGGAAACCGACGACGAAACGCCGCCCACCCCGACTACCCCGCCGGTGCCCTTACCGTCATCCTCCAGGCCGCCAAGGACGTCGTTCTCTGCAGCTCGTGCCGTAACCGCCGCCGCGGTTTCGGCCACCTCCGAGGCCACCTCCACGGCGTCGCCCACGTCGGCGACGGCGTCAACGACGCACCCGCCCTGGCCGCCGCGACGGTCGGCATCGCCATGGGCGCCGCCGGAGCCGCCGCAGCCCTCGAAGCCGGCGACGTCGCCCTCTTCACCAACGACCTACGCATGATTGCAGCCCTCCACAGGCTCTCCATCTCCGCGAGACGCACCATCGCCTTCAACATCAGCTTCTCAGTCGCCACGAAGGCCATCGTCCTCGCACTGGCCTTCGCCAACCTCTTCACCCTCTGGGCAGCAGTCCTCGTCGACGTTGGTACCGCCCTCTTTGTCACGTTGATGGGACTCCGCATGCTCCGATACGACTTCAAGCTCGGACTCGGCGGACCCCGCATCTGCATCGGCGAGGCAGCAGCAGGGGGAGGAGGCGGGGGTTGCTGTGCTGGTACAGGATGCTGCGGTGGAGGCGAGAAGGAGAAAAGGGGAGGGACGACCGAGTTGGCCAATCGAGGTGGTCGTCACAGCACCCACAGTAGCCACACTGGCTGCTGTTCGCACGACCACGACCATGATCACGATCACCACCACGATCACGATCACCACCACCACGACCACCACCACCACCACGACCATGCCGAACACGTGGAGCATGGCTGTGGTGGATGCAAGGGCGGGGGCGAGTGCGGCCACGAGCACAGTCACCACGAGCACAGTCACCACGAGCACGCCCACCACGCCCACCACGCCCACCACGCCCACACGTCACCCAAACCACACCAAAACCTGTAACGATGTATACCGCGACCCAGCGCGCGTGCCCAGCTTTCCTCATCCTGATCACGCGCGTCCTCATCCTGAGGGCACGCGCTCATTAGGCTCAAATCCCACTATTCTACCTCGGAGACCAAAAACGTACCTAAAACGTATTCGCCGACATATACCCGAAACATAGCACGCACTGAGCTTCTCTGTAGCGCGCACCCGGTCTCGAACTGAGACTTTGGAGGCGTATCACAGTCTCGAGTTCTCACGGAACATCATCAACCTCGTCGACGCTCGCTACGCGGTCATAAACGCCGCATTGTCTTCCCATTACACCGGTCTGAATACGAGCCACCCCTGTCCCCGCCCGCAGTGTGATCATCCATCCGTCGTGCGGATTCCGAATCATCATCAAGGGAAATTCTCGACACGGGAATTCCGACATGTTCAACCTCTCTCGCCGGTTCACCACGTCTGATCGGTCTAATCGTGCCAGTCACGGGCGTCAGAACGACGCTCACGATGATGCGCGGTACGGGGCTTGGGCTGAGGATTCGGTGACGGAGGATTCGGATGTGCCTGGTCGACACATGGCGAGCGCGAAGAACCCGAATGTCACCCCGCGTTCGTTGTCCTCGACCATCTCCTTCTCGGACTTTTCGATGCACGTTCACGACGATGCCTACGACGATGGCCACGGTATCGACCATCATCCGCAGCTGCCGAGGGTGGCGACAAAGCCGGTGGCCATCCCGCTGCAGCCGTCGCTCAATTCGTCGATGAATTCCACGGCGACGAGGAATTCCATCGATAACGCAGAGCTCGGTATGCAGGGCTCGGGGATGGTGGCGACGAAGTCGCTCCGGATTCAGACGAAATCGAGTGGGGGAATGTCGGGATCGACGGCACAGCAGTTGAGCTCGCCGGTGTCGAAGTCGCTGGGGATTCCGTCGGTGGCGAGTATCTTTGGGACGCCAAAGGTCGGCATAGGGATGAGTGGCAACGGCGGGAATGCTGCTGGGAATGCGTCGGCGACGCCGAGGAGTTCTCTGGACTTGTACGATGGGACCATGTCGAGTGCGCCGACGCCGACGCGCACGAGCGCGGATGAGGGGGCGAGTGTGCCGGTGACGCCGAGGAGTCCGGGCGGGTCGAAGAGTCCGGGCGGGTCGAGGCGGCGGGGGGATCGGATTCAGGGGCTGGATTCGTTCGAGTGGTTGGAGTTGGTGCGTGGGTCGAGTCTGTAGGGGTCGGGTAGGGTGTTCCCATGATGTATACTATTTCATTGTTTGCGGGCTGTCGCTGCTGGGATGCAGCCTTGTTCTTCTTCTGAAGTACGATATGTATACAACGAGATGTCGACGTCGACGATGCGTGTGAGCGCCTTTTCGCTCACACGCGTCGTCGTCCGACTGCGATTTTCCAAATGGATGCTATTGTAACTATATATATTAACGACTCGCGTCATCGTCCATCCCGATCGTCCAACCCGATGGCGTGGATCTTGCCGTCGACAAACTTCCCTCGGACCCGCAACGCCTCGTCCATCTCGTCCCACCAGGTCCCCAGGAACTCCTTGGCGATAATCCGGAACCATGGGCTCCACCGCAATCCGTTCCCCTCCCGCATCATCTCCGCCAGCTCTGCCTTGGTCACCCACCGCGTATCACCCACCTCGTCGGGATGCGGCGCCATGGGCAGGTCTGCGCCGTCGCAGGGCAGGCGATGGAAGAGGATGTAGTCCATCTCGTGCTCGCCCCATTCAGGGTTGTGTTGGTCCTTGGCGCAGTAGTGCAGGCGGGTCAGGAAGGTGAACTGGGTGTGCGGGGGTTGGGATTCGGCAAAGACGGCGGGATCAATGCCGAGTTCGTGTTGGAGCTTTCGGATCGCGGCGCGCGCCGCGCCGGGCGCTGTTCCTGTGGCCACGACGGCGCCGACATCGTCGACCTCGCTGTTGGCGTCGCCGTCGCCGTCGCTCCACAGGGGGTGGCTGCAGCACGTGTTGGTCCAGACAGAGTCGAAAGTAATCTTGCTCGCGGCACGCTGTTGGAGCAGCAGTCGGTTGTTCTTGTCGAATAGAAACACGGAGAAGGCCCTGTGGAGGAGTCCGGTGGGGGTCGGGGACTCGAAGCGATGGGAGGTGTATTTGGAGGCGTGGCCGGTGATTGTGTCGGCGGGGTCGACGAGGATGACGGCGTCGTGTTTCATGAATTCCTCCTGCGTCTGGTTGGCCTGCGCGGGAGAGAAGGGGGGTGGGGAGCGTGGGTGAGTGGGTGAGTGAGTGGGTGAGGCGGGTGACGAGGACGACGGCAACGTACGTTCCAAGCCGCTCCATCCTTGTTCGTTGCGGCCGAGGCACTCATCGCGACGGCGCAGCGCAGGGGCAGCGGTGTATGGTGGATGAAATATCTGATAGCGTGCGGGATCAGGGGCGATCGCTGCATGGAAGTGCGGGTATTAGCTACGAAAAATTTGAGCACTACGAGGAACTGATGACTGACCATAGTAGAAGGACGACTCCACCTATGCAAAGAAACCGACGAGGGCAGCGGCGGCGGCGGCGAGCGCCGACGCCGTCCTGGCGCTACTGACGAGCGGCGGTGCCGGTGCCGGTGCCGGGGCCACGGTGACGGAGACCATCTCCGGAGCGGGAGCCAGGGCCTCAACGACGACCGGGGCCGGGGCAGGCACGGCGGCGACGACGAGCGGCGGCGGCGCAGTGACGACCGGGACGACCGGGGCCGGGGCAGGCACGGCGGCGACGACGAGCGGCGGCGGCGCAGTGACGACCGGGACGACCGGGGACGGGACGACCGGGGACTGCATGGTCTTATCGTTCGGAAGGGGCGTGCACAACCCGGCAGCCGACGCGGTGCGTGAGCTGCCGCAATTGCCCACGTTCCTGAGCTCAGGCTCGTAGTACAACTCTGAGTACCCATAGCACGACGCGCCGCCATACCCCCTCACCGAACCCCATCGGTATTCCCACGCCACGCATCCCTCCTTTCTCTCACACAACAGTTTGCAGTACGTGTCCTCTACATAGTCCAGATCATCGTCGTAGTCTTCCGGACTCCAACTCCACCGCTTCTCGATCACAAGCTTGCCCAAGTCTTCGCCGGACATGGGGTCGCCTTCCTCGTTGTAGGCAGTCTCGCACCGAGTATCGTCGTAATCGTAGTCGCGGCTGTCGACTTCGACGTCTACCGTCGACTCGATGCCTGGTCTCCATAGCTCAGTCGCAAAGTCGCTGGCGCTGAGCCCTCCCTTGATGGAGCACTCGTTCCACGTCTTCTCCTCCCCTTCCCCGCCGACGCTCGTCACAAGCGTTGAAATGAGTGAGACGAGGGCGAAGAGGCTTTTGCGCGCGGGCATGTTGGCAAAGCGTGAGACTTTCCTTGAAATTAAGTTGAGATTGAAGTGTCGTTTCCGGAAATCTTTGAGATTTTCTTGTCGTGCCCACGACAACTGACTCAAAGTAGCATGGATGGATGAGCTCCCAGAAGAGATCATCCGGCTGATCCTCGTGCAGGCATTGGGGAGCCCCGAGGAGGGCGAGCACACCCAACGACCGGCGCTTTCGTGCATCGCCAAACGCTTCGCCCAGGCATCGCAGACTTGCAAGGAGTTCCGCAGTATTCTCATGGACACGTACACGCACGAGACGATCGGCTGCCGGATGACGCTGGACGAGCTGGGGGTCGTCGCGCCGAGGTTGCGGGGGCAATGCACCGGCGAACACGGGGGGGCGTTGAACCGGCTGTTCGAGACGTACATCGGCAGGCTCGACTTGATCGGTGGCGACGATGAGGACGATGAGGACGATGAGGACGATGAGGACGATGAGGACGATGAGGACGATGAGGACGATGAGGACGATGAGGACGATGAGGACGACGATGACGATGACGACGATTACGACGATGACGGCATTGAAATTGGCGACGATGACAAATTGAACGCCGGCACTCGGCGTTTCTCGCTTCCCTCGTTCTTCACCTCCCTCTCCGCGCTCGCAGCCTTTCCAAACGTGCTGGAGGAGCTCAGCATCACGGCGCCAGAGCGCTGGCGGTCAAGGTCGTTCGATTGTCGGGTGGTCGAAGACATGGGGCGCTTGAGGTCGCTCACCGTGCACAAATTCAAGGACCTGGACGGTATGCAGCGGCTCCCTGGGTGGGTACTTGACCTCAACCGCCGTGCGCTCGCACTCCCCGACTCTCTCACTCTCTCACTCTCTCACTCTCTCACTCTCTCACTCTCTCACTCTCTCACTCGCGCTCGTTCGCCAGGAGCATCCGCCGGCTTGACGTCAAATTTGGGCAGGTGTTTATTCCGTACCTGCTGAGTTCGCACGGGATCTCTATTCTGGATCTGCCGGGACATTTGAGGCAACTGGAGGCGGTGCGGGTGGAGAAGGATGGGACGGTCGGGTTGGTGGCTCGGCAGTTGCTCGAGCAGTGTCGTGAGGTGGAAGTGGTCTGCAAGTACCTTTTGATGGCGGTGAGCGTCGTGGACGAAGCAGAACGGGGCATCGTTTCGATATTTCGAAACCCGTTTCTCGAGGGTCGATACGTGCCGCCGCACGTGCTCGCGGATTGGGATATGATCGAGGCGTCTCATCGGGCGACCGACCTCACGTGCAGTGAGTTCATCGAGCAGCTGGGCTCGAGCGATCGTCGCGAGGGGCTGCGGCTGCTCACCATCCAGGAAGAGGCGAACAGCATCAAGGTCATTCCTGCGACGCCGGGGGACGAATGCGAGAGTCTGCGGTGGGTGTCGAGTATCAGCGAGCACCAGCAGCAACTGCTCTTCGGGTTCTCCGGGGAAGAGTTTCAGGCGAGGGCGGACTTGCTGCTCGCGGCCAAGGCACGGCGCGGTGCCGAGTGCGGACACCTGCGGCGTCTGAAGATCGAGACTGAGGAGGGCACACTGCCGCGTACGGTGATTCGTATGAATTCAGACGGAGCCTGAATTCTCTCCACACGTGTTTCTCCGAACGAACCCCCCACACACAATGTACACGTCGTCATCGATAGCGAGCACGATGAGCTCAATGTCGATCTCGATCACGAACGTATCGGCCTCCTCGCTGGTCCATCGGACGCCAATGCAATTCAGACGCCCCACGAAAAAATCCACCACCCGATTCCCCTCGTCCCTCCGCGTCTCCGCCCACGGACACCCCCACGGACACCCCCAGCAACAAACCACTGACCCATCCGCACCGCCGAAGTTCCTGGACGAGCTCAGACAGTACGCGATGGCGCTCCATACCAAAGAGCAGGCCCCGGGAAGCGGTACGTCTTGCACTGGACTCGAGGAGGACGACACGACGACGACACGACGACGACTCGAATACGCTCACTCGCGCTACTACACGCTTCGCTCGTCAGGAAAACAAGAGGCACCCAAAGAACAGAAACCGTTCGTCCCCACCAAACCCGGCGTCCTCCGCTTCCTCGAGGAATCCAAAATCGTCTACGACACCTTCGAGTCCATCGTCTCCAGCGACGCCCGCTACGAGTGCCTGCGGAACACCGGACTGGAGCGCGGGCCAGCCCTCGCCCAGGACATTGAATACATGGTCTCCACGTGGAATCTCACCAGGACAGATTCCTCCTCCTCCTCCTCCTCCTCGTCGTCGCCCGGCAGCGTCTACGCGGCCATGATCACCGACCTGGCCGCGAACAACCCGCCGGCGTTCATCTGCCACTACTATAACTTTTACTTTGCACACACGGCCGGTGGGCGGATGATCGGCAAGCAGGTGAGCGACGCAGTCTTGGACGGTTGGATGGGGGCGTTCTACAAGTGGGACGGGCCCGTGAGCGGGCTGCTCAACGGGGTGAGGGACAGCCTGAACGAGATGGGCGCCGGGTGGAGCGAGGCAGAGAAGCGGGCGAGTATGGAGGAGACGCCGCAGACCTTTGCCATGGCCGGAAGCCTCATGCGGCTCATGGCTGGCGAGTAGTGTCGTAGAGGTCTCTAGACAGCGCTCTGCTTTGCCTGTAAGAAAGGTCAGCTTGTATGCCTCAGGGCGAACAGCGCCAGTCGGCCGAGACAATCACGGAAACCGAGAGAGAGAGCCCCTATCCTCATACTCATACAATCTGCGCCAATACGATCCGCACACGAGCGTGCGCCGCAGTCAGTTCGTCGCAGTCAGGACGCACAGGACGTTTTCCTCGTCCATTCGTTCGAGCATCGCTGCTCCCAGGATTCGTACATTCCAAGTGGTCGAAATTCCTCTTCACCATGCGATTACAGCTGCTCCATAAGCTTGATAACGCACACGAGGACTCGATTTGGTCTGTCGCGTTCGTCCCTGGCGCCTTTCCGGCCCTCTTGGCCACGGGGGCAGTCGACGAAACCGTCCAGGTCCGTTGTCGCGACACGCGATCGGTGGGTCGGTTCCGACCGACTCGTGGTTACGCACGTACGTACGTACGTACACGCACTCACTCCTGCTTCGCGCTCTATGCCCACGCAGGTTTGGAAGGAAGAGGTCGGGGACGCGTCGACGGACGGGACGTCTGTGTCTCTGACGCAGGTGCATACGATGACGTCGGTGAGCTTGGGCGCGGTATCGCTGGCGATGGATAGTCGTGGGGAGTACGCCGCGGTGAATTCGCTGGATTCGCATGTGTCTGTTTGGAGGAATGATACGTTTGGGATCGTGGGCGAGGGGCTGAAGCTGTCGCCGTCGGCGTGCTGGGGGTTGGCGTTTGTGCCCAGGCTGCAGGCTTCGGATCCGTTGCTGCTGGCGATGGCGGGTGGGAGTGAGAATGTGCTGCGGATTTGGGATGTGATGGAGGGGTCGGTGGTGTCGACGTTTGCGTTGGATGTGGGGGCGGAGAAGGCGGCCGGCGGGGGTGGGAACGACGGCGCGGCGAGTGGTCGGCGCGAGGCGTTTATGCTGTCGGTGGCGGTTTCGCCGGACGGGAAGTATATCGCGGGGTCGGGTATGAACGGGACGATATCGGTGTTTGATGTGGGAACCGGGGAGCTCGTGTCGCAGAGCAAGCTGCACAGCAAGCCGGTGCGGTGTGTGACGTTTACGCCGGATTCCAAGTATGTGGTGAGTGGGTCGGATGATACGCATATTGGTGTGGTGGAGGCGCTGACGGGGAAGACGATTCAGGTGATGAGCGGGCACGAGAGCTGGGTGCTGGGGGTTGCGGTGCATCCGGGTGGGCACGTGGTTGCCAGCGGGGGGTCGGACGGGAAGGTCAAGCTGTGGGATATGGATACGAATAAATGTGTGCAGACGGTGAGTGAGCACACGGATCAGGTGTGGAGCGTGAGCTGGTCTGCTGATGGGAAGCGGTTGGCGAGCGGTGGCGACGATCGGACGGTGTTGCTCATGGCGGCGATGTAGCGTGGGGTACGGGGAGAACGTCATGAAGTGTGACGTGCGTTAACACGAATGCAAATCATGATTCACGATTCACGATTCACGATTCACGATTCACGATCCACGACCGGCGTTGTCGTCCGTCATCATGAGGTCGCGGCGAAGGCACGCGAGCCACTCGACGAGCTTTGCGAAGGACGGGTCGTCCGTGCTCTTGGGCTTGCAGATGTTGATGTGGTCCTTCTCGTCCAAGACTTGGAACTCGCCGTAGCCGGGATAGGCGCTCTCGTGGGGGACGACGTGTGTGTATACCCTGTACGATAGCTTGGTCGGCATCCCCTCGCTGAAGGACAGGACGCGGAGCTTGTCCCGTTTGCACAGGCCGCGGATGATGTCGTTGGTCTCGTCGTGGAGGTGCGGGTCGGTCTTCAGGTTCGCGACTGCCCTCGAAGGCGAAGCGCCAAGGTATCGAAGCTTCCATCCCACGTCCGCCAGGCGGCTGCCGGCGTGGGGCACCGAGTAGAAGACGGCGCCGACGGCGGCGTTGGAGATGGACCGCATCGACAGTGGCGCGTCCTTCTCGGTGCCTCGGCTGATGATCTCCTTGATGACGAGTCCTCCCATCGAGTGGCACACGAAGACGACGGGACGAGACCCGACGCCGGCCGCGGCGAGTCGCTCGGCCATGTTGTTGACCATGCCGTGCAGCGGCAGGCTCTCGCCCTCCCACCACGTGGCCGGCGCCGCGTACTCGGCCGTGATCAGCCGCGCCGTCGGAAATTTGGGGGCGAGCCAGGCGGCCGGCCAACACACAGAGTGGTCCACGTTGCCGCGGGCTCCGCCGCGCGCAAACGCCTGCTCTTGACGCCACGTGATGAACGCCCCGCCCCGAATCCCGTGGATGAACACGATGTCCATTTCGGGCGCGCCTTCCTCGGGGACAGCGTGCGTGCCCCGTTGGGCGAGCGCCTCGTGGTGCTCTGCCAGCGGGCACATCAGGTGGATGCCGTCGTGGAGCACCAGCCGCGTCTCGCGGAGGTTGCGCCACATGGCGTCGGCACGCTTTTGCTTGGCAAACATGTCCCGTTTCTTCTTCAAATCCAGCGTCATCATCTCGTAGCCGACATGATGGTTATTCACGGGCGATGTGAACGGCTGCATCACGATCGACGTATCGTACTCTGGCTGGAGCATCTCCCGCTGCATCGTCGCCCGGACTCTCGCCGGGTCCAGCAGGTTGTTGTTCCTCCCGTTCTTGTTGTTGTTCGATTGGTGGTCGCTGGTTTCGTTCTTGGACCCACCAATCTCCCTGAGCGGACCCAACAAGAGTCCGCTCTCGCGGGCCGCTTCGACGTGCAGCAGGGCCTTGGCGGCGCTGCTCGATATCTTGCAGTCGTCCGAGGAGGCCATGACTTGAAGCCACGGGATGAACTCGTTGCGGACCAGCAAGTTGGCACCTTCAATCTCGATGGATAGGAGGGCCAGAAGTCGCGCCACCTGCCGACTCAACTTGGTGCTCATCCCAACGTGGTCCCCCAACCCCAACCCCGTCTCGGTCCCGCTCCCGAGTTGCGACTCTTTGCGCCGCTCCATCCTTTCGATGAACAGCCGCAGCAGCTGCGGCAGGCCGGCCATCAGCAGCCACCTCCGGTTGTCACTGCTACCGGATGCCAGGGCAGACGTTACCTTGAGCGCTTGGGCCATGACGTCGTCTGCGACCTGCTGGTTGACCGCCGCGGCCGCGGCACTGTATGAGGCGGCCGTCAGCGGCGACATGTCCTCGAGATCGGTGTTCTCGATTTGCGCGACGGCGTTTCCGGAGATCTCCAAAAGGCGCTGCGCGACCGCCCGGGCATACACGGGACCGATCGGCGACGCGTTGATGTACATCGCCAGCTCGGGGTCGGACGGCTGTTGCTTCGGGAGGCTTTTCGAGGCTCCGGTAGACAAGCCTATGGATGGAGCGATGGACGAGGCGTCCATCAACGGAGCACCAATGGAACCGTCGCCGCCGTCGCCGCCGCCGTTCCCACTCCCACTCCCGCTCGCACGCTCGCTCCCGTTCGCGCCACCGCCGTACACGTACGGTGGCACCCAGCTCCACCACCACGCCGACGACGTCCACGCCGGCCCCCCCCCCCCCCCCCCCCCCA
>Ga0181573_10003857_pt1 | contig 13003 bp, 12 predicted proteins | sample 101ome_25_FD_148643 | JGI IMG/M metagenome (GOLD analysis project Ga0181573, IMG submission 148643) | Coastal salt marsh microbial communities from the Groves Creek Marsh, Skidaway Island, Georgia - 101409BT metaG (spades assembly) | ecosystem: Environmental > Aquatic > Marine > Intertidal zone...
GTTTACGCGCATACCCGATTCCAGTAATTGGCACCGTTGGGTCACCCCGGGAGGGGGAGTAGACCAGGGAGAAAGCCACGGGCAGGCAGCCGTGCGGGAGCTGCTCGAGGAGACCGGTTTAGTGGTGTCTGACGTGGGGGAGTCGGTCTACCAAGAAGATATTCCTCTGCCCTACGACGAGGCGATCTACCCCAGCGCCCATCAGGAGTTTTTCTTCTACCAAGTCGATGAGGAGTTTGAACCTGATCGCACAGGATGGACTGAGTCAGAGCTGATTGACGTCACAGCCTGGCGCTGGTGGAGTGCGGATGAGCTTGAGTCAACGAGCGAGCCCTTCGAACCGGCCGTGTTGCCTCAGTTGTTGCGTAGGCTTATCGCCACGAAGGAGCAGTGATGAGCGAACACAGTGTGGTGAGTATCGGCGAAGCCCTCGTCGACATGATTCAGCTTGAAGACCAAAGCCAACCTACCTATATGGCGGCCTGGGGTGGAAGTCCGTTCAATGTTGCGGTGGGAGTCGCCCAACTTGGATCGCCCGTTCAATTCGCAGGATCCTTCGCTGAGGACTCGTTTGGTCACCAACTTCAAGAATTTCTCACCTCTAAGGACGTGCAACTCGACTTGTCGGTGACCGTGGAGGCCCAAACCACGATTGCGATGACGTCGTTTGTGAACCACGAGCCTCGCTACAACTTCTACGCCAATCCCGCCTCCTACGGCTTCCTGCCGCCTGCTATCGCGGCCAGGCAGCAAATCTCCCAGGCAAGCGTGGTTCACGCGGGTTCTCTCGGTGTGGTCGAGGACATGACCTACGAAACAATTTGTGAGGCGTTTTCTGCCACTAACGGGGTGAAAACCTTTGACCCAAATGTCAGGCCACGAATGGTGGGCAACTGGGATGACTACCGTAGCCGGCTGGGTAACCTGATTCGCCAGTCTGACTTCATCAAATTCAGCATCGAAGATATCGAAGCGGCCTATCCAGACCAAACGGCTGAACAAATCGCCATGGCAGCGCTCGACGGGCGGGCGACGGCGGTATTGATTACCCGTGGCGGCGAGCCTGCAACGCTCTACACAGGAGCCGATCAAAGCGATATTCCGATCGCCAAGGGTTTTGAGCTCAAAGACACCACGGGCGGTGGTGATGCCTCAATGGCGACAATCATTCATCGGATTCACCAACACGGATTGCCGACCACACACGACGGGTGGCGTCAATACGTCGAGTCAGCCTTCGTAGTGTCTGCCATCGTGTGTTCGCGTCGCGGTGGGGCAATTGCAATGCCCACGGCCGAAGAAGCCCTAGAAGCAGGCGCCAGCTGGTAATCGGGCTTTACGCAGAACCTAGCGTTATCCGATAATCATTATTATGTCAGAACGTAGATTTCTGACATGCAATCCCGCTTGGATATCCACTGCCCCGGATAAGCGGGAGTATTAACGCTGTGTAGCCTCTGCCCACTCGGTGAGCTTGGCGGACGCCGCTCCCGAGTCAATGGCACGTTGCGCGCGCTCAATGTTTGACACCAAACGCTGCTTCAGCGGGATGTCTTGCTGGGTGTGATCCTCAGCCAACTGAAACGACGTAATACCCGCAGCGGCGTTTAACACCACAATGTCGCGCACAGGTCCCGCATCCCCCGCCAGCACGCTTCTGGCCAGAGATGCGTTGTGGGCAGGATCCTTACCCAGCAAGTCCTCGATCTTTGCTTTTGGAAGTCCCAGTTCCTGAACGTCAATCACGTGGTTGATGACTTCACCGCGGGTTACTTCCCACACGCGGCTATAACCAGTGGTGGTGAGCTTGTCGATTCCGTCATCTCCCCGGTACAACAGCGCAGTTGCACCCCGAGTTTGGAAGACTCCCGCCATTTGAGGCACCCTGGCGAGGTTTGCAACCCCTACAGCCGATGCCTCTGGCCTTACTGGATTACACAGCGGCCCCAGGATGTTGAAGATTGTGGGAATGCCGATGTCTTTTCTGGCCGTGGCTGCGTGGCGGAAACCTGGGTGGAATTTTGCCGCAAAGATGAAGGCAATCCCGGTCTCGCTGAAGACTCTGGCCACTCCCTCGGGCTCTAAATCGAGGTTGACGCCTAGTTCTGCCAGTAAGTCACTGGCGCCAGAGGACGAGCTCGCGGCCCTGTTTCCGTGCTTCACCACGGGAACCCCTGCCGCAGCGGCCACAATCGACGCCACCGAGGATACGTTGACGACTGCCCCGTAGGGGTCTCCCCCTGTGCCCACAATGTCAAGAACCATGGCGGGAATGTCTACTGACACCGCGTTGTCCAACACTGCAGATCGGAATCCCACGATTTCATCGACGGTCTCCCCTTTGCTGCGCAAGGCAACCAGGAACGCCGCAATCTGAGCGTCACTCAACTCCCCTGCCATGATGTGGTGCATCTGATCGGCTGCAGCGGCAACCGACAAATTCTTTCCAGAGAGCAAATCGGAGAGCACATCGGCGAAGCCTGGAAATTGGGTCATAGAACCATCGTAGTTTGCTCAAACCGCCGGCTAGGTGTGACTCCCCCACTCCCCCAATCAGGCATAATAGACGGGTGACTACTGCCGCGCCGATGAGCTATTCGCCGACCATTAACCGCCCGAACACCGTCGCCGTAGGCACCATTGTGTGGCTCGGTAGCGAGGTGATGTTCTTCGCGGGTCTCTTCGCAATTTACTTCACCCTCCGCAGCACCTCCCCTGGGCTGTGGGAGTCGGGTACTGAACTTCTGAACATCCCGTTCTCGGCGGTCAACACCACAATCTTGGTTCTCTCGAGCGTCACAGCGCAGTTCGGTGTGTTCGCAGCAGAACGTCTCCAAGCGCGCGCGACCGGTTGGAAGCCCACCCAATGGGGAATGATCGAGTGGTTCTTCCTCACCTACGCGATGGGCGCAATCTTTGTGGCCGGCCAGGTTTATGAGTACGCGATGCTCGTGTCTGAAGGCCTCTCGCTGAGCTCCGATGCATACGGCTCAGCCTTCTACCTCACCACTGGCTTCCACGGTCTCCACGTGACCGGTGGTCTGATCGCCTTCTTGCTGGTGATTGGACGCGCATACGCGGTCAAGGTATTCACCCACCGTGAAGCAACCAGCGCCATCGTTATTTCGTACTACTGGCACTTTGTGGACGTGGTCTGGATCGGCCTGTTCCTCGTGATTTACGTCCTGAAATAAACCCCCGACTACCGGAGATCGATACTCGATATGAAGAACACCAGTCCCCTCCCCCGCAAGCGAGGCCGTAGGCACCCACTTGCCGGTGTTGCCCTGATGATTCTTGGTCTTTTTGTAACCGGTGGCGCATATGCAGCCACCACCGCAGGTATCGCAAGTGCCGAAACTCAGACGGTTGATGCAGCTTCGCTAGTCGATGAGGGCGGAAAGCTCTTCTTGGCCAACTGTGCAAGCTGTCACGGCACGAACGGAGAGGGCACCGACGCTGGCCCCTCCCTGATTGGCGTGGGAGCACTGTCTGTCGAATTCCAGGTCGGAACGGGCCGTATGCCCATGGCGGCGTCTGGCCCCCAGGCTGAGCGCAAGCCACCGCAGTTCACCCAGCCCCAAATCGACGCTCTTGCCGCCTGGGTGGCTTCTCTGGCTCCAGGACCTGGTATGCCAGATCCCAAGTACTACGCAGCAGACGGCGACGCCGCTAACGGTGCTGAGCTCTTCCGCATTAACTGTGCAATGTGTCACAACGTTGCTGGTGCGGGTGGAGCCCTGACTGAGGGCAAGTGGGCTCCAGGGCTTGCGGATGTAGACCCCATTCACGTCTACGCCGCAATGGTCACTGGCCCGCAGAACATGCCGGTCTTTAATGACATGAACCTCACTCCTGAGGAAAAAAACGACATCATCACCTACCTCGCCTACCTCGATGAGGCTCCTTCGGTGGGTGGTTTCACCCTCGGCAGCCTCGGCCCGGTAGCTGAAGGTCTATTTGTCTGGATTATCGGTCTTGGAGTCATGGTTGCCATCGCAATCTGGCTGACCGCTAAATCCAACTAAGTCTGAATCGATTAGAGGAGAACTCAATGGCGAAGAAGTCAGGCGGAGATTCGCACGACTACAGCTATGAGCCTGAAGTGGGAGCCGCAGTGGTCCCCAGCGACCAGGCGTCAAACCCCGGCTTGCCCCCCGAGCGTCCCCGCATTACGGATATGGACGAGAAGTTCGAGAAGCAGGCGGAGCGTCGCATCGCACTGTTCTTTGGTCTCTCGATTGTTGGCAGCATCATTGCCGCGGTGTCCTATAACGCCTTCCCCATCACCCCAGGTGATGTTCTCTCCACCAGACTCAACAACCTCTTCACGGGCCTGGGAATCACCATCGGGCTTTTGGGAATTGGTTTTGGAGCAGTCCACTGGGCGAAGTCGCTCATGCACGGACACGAACTTGTCGAGGAGCGCCACCCTGTGCGTGGAACGGACGAGACCCGCGAAGTCGCTGCGGGAATGTTCACGCAGGCCAACAAGGAATCGGGTTTCACCCGTCGCTCCCTCGTGCGCAACACCATGATCGGTGCACTCCTTGCCACCCCTATCCCCGCTGTTGCACTGTTTAGGGACCTCGCGCCAAAAGAAAACCCCAACGATGTGCTCAAGCACACCATGTGGGAGGCAGGCACACGCTTGACCCGCGACCCCTCAGGTGTTCCGATTAAGGCCTCTGAAGTCACAATTGGCTCGGCATTCCACGTGATCCCTGAGGGTCTCGCAGAAATGCACGAGCACAAGCTCGAAGAAAAGGCGAAGGCAGCAGTGCTGTTGATGCGTCTTCCGGTTGAAGACCTCAACGAGGTCGAAGAGCGCAAATCCTGGTCTTACGAGGGAATTGTGGCTTATTCGAAGATTTGTACCCACGTGGGTTGCCCCGTGGCGCTTTACGAACAGCACACCCACCACCTGCTGTGCCCCTGTCACCAATCTGAGTTTGACGTGTCAAATCACTGTGAAGTTATCTTTGGACCCGCTGCACGGCCCCTTCCACAGCTTCCTATCACCATTGATGCGGAAGGATATCTGGTAGCACAAAGTGATTTCACTGAACCGGTTGGACCGAGCTTCTGGGAGCGTGAACTATGAGCACCGTGACAGCAAAGACTGAAACCCCTGTGGGTCCTGGCATGCGCTTTACTGGCGCTGCAGCGAGCTACATCGACGAGCGCACGAGCATCTCAACTGCCGTGAAAACTCTTGGTCGAAAGATCTTCCCCGACCACTGGTCATTCATGCTGGGTGAGGTTGCCCTCTACAGCTTTGTCGTGATTTTGCTCTCGGGAACTTTCCTCACCTTCTTCTTTGACCCTTCGATGACCGAGGTTGAGTATGAAGGCTCCTACCTCCCGCTCAAGGGAATTGAGATGTCGGTGGCGTACCACACGGCGCTCGACCTGTCCTTTGATATTCGCGGTGGTCTCTTGATGCGCCAGGTCCACCACTGGGCGGCGCTGATGTTCGTTGCGTCCATTGGCCTTCACATGCTGCGCGTGTTCTTTACGGGAGCATTCCGCAAGCCTCGCGAGCTCAACTGGGTCATCGGATTCGCTCTGTTTGTCCTCGCAATGGCTGAAGGCTTCACTGGCTACTCGCTTCCTGATGACCTGCTCTCCGGAAACGGTCTTCGCATCATCGACGGAATGGTGAAAGCCTTCCCCGTGATTGGTGTCTGGATTTCCTACCTCCTCTTTGGCGGAGAGTTCCCCGGAACCGAGGTCATCCCCCGCCTTTACGTCTTGCACATCATGTTGTTGCCCGCGATTTTGATCGCCACCCTGGGTATCCACATGGTCTTGCTGGTCGTCAACAAGCACACCCAGTTCGCAGGCCCTGGCCGTACCAATGACAACGTGGTGGGCTCCCCCGTCCTCCCCGTCTTTGCCGCGAAGGCCGGCGGTTTCTTCTTCATCGTCTTCGGTGTGATCATGTTGATCGCCTCGCTGTTTACGATTAACCCCATTTGGAACTACGGCCCCTACGACCCCTCACCGGTGTCAGCAGGAACCCAGCCAGACTGGTACATCGGATTCGCCGACGGCGCGTTGCGCCTGGTCCCACCAGGCTGGGAGTTCGTCCTCGGTGGCTACACATTCGCGATGAACGTGCTGACTCCTACCATCGTGTTGATCGTGTTCATCGCGCTCGTCGCCCTCTACCCCTTCTTTGAAGCATGGGTGACTGGAGACAAGCGCGAGCACCACATCGCGGAGCGTCCCCGCAACGCCCCCACCCGCACCGCAATCGGTGCTGCCGGTGTGAGCTTCTATGCCGTGTTGTGGGCTGCAGCAAGTTCTGACTTGATCGCAACTCACTTCAGGCTCTCAATCGAGGGTGTCATCACCTCTTTGCAGGTGCTGTTCTTCCTCGCTCCTGTGGCTGCCTTCATGATTACCAAGCGCACCTGTTTGGCGCTGCAGCGTAAGGACCGCGAAATTGCGCTCCACGGCTACGAGTCGGGTCGCATTGTTCGCCTTCCTGGTGGAGAGTACATCGAAGTCCACGAGCAGCTCGACGATTACGAGCGTTGGCGCTTGCTCGACTTCCAGGAATACAAGCCAGTGACTGTTCGCCCCAATAAGCAGGGCAAAATCACGACTGGTATTCGACTCCGCTCAGCAGTGTCACGCTGGTTCTTCGAAGACCGTGTCGCACCAGTTGACCAGCGAGAGCTCGAGTCACAAAAGCACTAGGACATTGAGTCCCCCGAAGAAACCCTGGCTATAAAGTCAGGGTTTCTTCGTATCCGGGAGTGACCACGGGTACGCCTGTGGCTTCCTCGACGACGGGTGCAAGTTCTTTGCGCTGGTCATTTTCTCCATGAATCAAAATGATGCGTTTGGGAGCAATCTCAGCCGTTTTTAGCCACCGCACGACGTCGTCTTTGTCGGCGTGAACCGAGAAGAACTGTAGGTCGTGCACGTCGGCGCGTACCGGCACCATATGTCCGTGAATCTTCACTTCTTCGGCACCGTCACGAAGAGACGCCCCCCTGGTCCCGCGGGCTTGATACCCCACCAGAATCACGCTGTTGAGCGGATCGGGGAGCAAACGCTTAAGGTGGTGCAACACCCGCCCTCCGGTTGCCATTCCTGACGCCGAGACGATGATGCACGGCGGAGCGCCATTGATGCTCTTTGACTCATCTGGGGTGCGTAGCGTTTCGAGGGTTCCCGGGTCAAATACATCAGAGGCATGCAGGTGGTCACGAATTTCTGGCCGAATCTCGACGTGGTCTGCGTCGATTGCGTGGCGATAGACCACTAGTGCATTGATTGCCATGGGTGAATCGACGTAGATCGGAACCGTGGGGATGGCCCCTGATTCCATATCTTTGTTGATGGCGTGCAGGAGAACCTCTGTGCGGTCAACCGCGAAGGCGGGGATCAACACCGTTCCACCTCGGTTAATCGTGGCCGAAATCACCTCTGCGAGCGATTCATCGCGGGGCGGGTGAACACGGTTGCCGTAGGTGGATTCGACCATGACCGCGTCGTAGCGCTCTGCCGGGATGGTGTGGGGGCCTTGAAGCAGCGGATGTTCGCCTTGGCCAAGGTCACCCGAGTGAATAAGTCGTGCCCCTGGCAGGTCAATGTCGACTAGTGATGCGCCCAAAATATGGCCCGCGGGGAGGAATCGCACCCGAGCCCCTCCGGGCAAATCTCTCCAGGAGGAGAAGTTCACCGGTTGAAACAGGGAAATGGCGCCTTCTGCATCCCGCTCGTCATAGAGAGGCAGGGGAACCTTGTGCTTTGAAAAACCCTTCTCGGCGGCGTATTTGGCGTCTTCTTCTTGGAGGTGGGCCGAGTCGCGCAACACAATTGCGGCCAGGTTTGCCGTGTCCGGCGTCAAGTAGATGGGCCCTCGGAATCCTTGGCGATAGAGGCGTGGCAAATAGCCACAGTGGTCGAGATGCGCGTGGCTAATGAGGACCGCGTCGAGCTGGTCCGCCGGAATGGGGAGGTCATCCCAGTTCCGCTGGCGAAGCTCTCTGGGCCCTTGAAAGAGCCCGCTCTCAAGGAGAATCTGGTGGGAGCCGTATTCGAGGAGGAACCGACTGCCTGTGACCGTGTCCGCAGCACCAAGAAACGTGATCTGGGGGCTAGACACAGAAGTCATCGTTAGAACAATCTACGCATGTATTCGGCTTGTTGGCTATAACCAAGCCTGTCGTAGAAGCCACCCGCACGGCGTGAGGCCACTGTGAGCTGGGTGACTCCCCTTGCTTCACATTCGGCCTCAACGGCCCTGACAAGGGCTGTGCCAACGCCTGAAATGCGAGTTTCGTCATCCACCACAATTTCTTGAAGCTGTGCCGAAGGACCGTTTGAATACAGCAGAGGCGAGATGGTGGTCAGGGCATACCCCACCACTACTCCCCCTGCTTCAGCGACATGAACGAGGGTGCGATCGGTATCCGAAATCGCAAAGGAAAAAGATTCCGCATACTTCTTGGGATCAAGCTCGAACACGGAGCCTAGTTTTCCCACCAGCTCCATCACCCGTTCCTGGTCGGCAACAGTTGCCAACCGAACCGTCGGTGAATTAGCGACCAAAATATCCTCGGTAGTACTCGTAGGTCCACCCCACGAGGCCAACAAGAACGAGCGGCAGTGCGTAAAGGGCAACCCACACACCCGCAGCCATTCCGACCATGGCTAAGGCTGCACCCCCCGCGAGGAAAACCGGCCACCAACTCCACGGGCTAAAGTAACCAAGCTCAGGGTCGCCATCATCGATTTCAGCGTCTAGGCGGTCCTCCGGGAGAACCCCACCTTGGTTCTTATTCTGAACCTGTAGGTAAAACGCGATGAAGACGCTCAGGACACCACTGAGCGCGATAGCAATCGAGCCGACCCACTCCGTGTGGCCCCACTCGATGTGCGCCCACACGGTGTAGACCACAGTCAGCACGACAAAATATGCTGCGAGCACATAAAGAACAGCAATGTTGGTCTTCATCCTTAGACGCCTGCCTTCTGGCCTGCGCGGCCACTTCCCAGTTCGAGGGGCAGCGCGAGCTCCGGGTGATTCAAATCAAACGCAGGAGACTCCGAGCGGATACGGGGAATCGAGGAGAAGTTGTGGCGAGGAGGAGGGCAGCTCGTCGCCCACTCAAGCGAGCGGCCGTAACCCCACGGATCATTAACGGTGACCTTCTCACCATTGCGGTGAGTGAGATACACGTTCAAGAGGAACGGAATCATGGACAGCGCCAAAACAATCGATCCGACGGTAGACAGCTGATTCATCCAGGTGAAGCCGTCCTCTTCCATGTACGTCGCATAACGTCGCGGCATACCCATGACACCGAGCCAGTGTTGGATTAGGAAGGTCATGTGGAACCCAATGAACAACGTCCAGAAGTGAATGTGCCCAAGGGACTCATTCAACATCTTTCCGGTGAACTTTGGCCACCAGAAGTAGAAGCCAGAGAACATCGCGAACACCACGGTTCCAAAGACCACGTAGTGGAAGTGAGCCACAACGAAGTACGAATCAGACACGTGGAAGTCCAGCGGTGGTGCCGCAAGAATTACTCCGGTGAGGCCACCAAAGACGAAGGTAATCAAGAACCCAAGAGCAAACACAATGGGAGTCTCAAAGGTAACCGAGCCTCGCCACATGGTTCCGATCCAGTTGAAGATCTTCACACCTGTTGGCACGGCGATCAACATCGTCATCAGTGCGAAGAATGGCAACAGCACCGAACCGGTGACATACATGTGGTGTGCCCACACAGTCATCGATAGTGCAGCAATTGCGATAGTCGCGTAGACCAGAGTCTTATAGCCAAAAATCGGCTTCCGGCTGAAGACAGGCAGTACTTCCGAAATAATTCCGAAGAACGGCAAAGCAATGATGTACACCTCAGGGTGTCCAAAGAACCAGAAGAGGTGTTGCCACAAAATCGCTCCACCATTTGCTGCGTCATAGACGTGGGACCCAAACACGCGGTCTGATCCAAGAGCCAACATTGCTGCCGCCAGGACGGGGAACGCAAGAAGCACAAGAATCGATGTCACCAAGGTGTTCCAGGTAAAGATCGGCATACGCCACATTGTCATACCGGGAACACGCATCGTGATGATGGTGGTGATGAAGTTCACCGCACCGAGAATCGTGCCGAAACCGCTCAGACCCAAGCCAAAGACCCACAAGTTACCACCCAAGCCTGGGCTGAACGTTTGACTTGACAGAGGAGAGTACGCAAACCATCCAAATGACGCTGCTCCCTGCGGGGTTACGAACCCAGCTACCGCAATAAGCGATCCAAAGCTAAAGAACCAGTACGCCAGGGCATTCAAACGCGGGAAGGCCACATCAGGCGCACCAATCTGGAGCGGCATGAGAACGTTGGCAAACCCTGCGAACAGAGGAGTTGCAAACATCAGCAACATGATCGTGCCGTGCATGGTGAATAGCTGGTTGTACTGCTCCTTGGTTGCAACGATTTCGAGGCCTGGAGCAAACAGCTGGGCACGAATGATCAACGCCATCACTCCACCAAGGAGGAAGTACAGGAACGAGGTCCAGAGGTAGAGATATCCAATCTTCTTGTGGTCGGTAGTGGTCAGCCACTCGACGAACAAGTTTCCTTTACGCGCGACACCGGCGTTGCTCAGACCCTGAGGGATCTGAGTGACGGATGGGCGTGGAGCTGTCTGAGTCATGATTACTCTCCCTCAGCGCGGGCGTCAGTTCCCGGCAAGTTCTGTAGCACGTTGTACTCGGCACCTAGGCGGCCAATGTTTCCTTGGTCACGAAGAGCCTGCATTTGTTGGTCGAATTCTGCTTGGCTGACGACCTCCACGTTGAACAACATCAACGAGTGGTACTCGCCGCACAGTTCCGCACACTTACCGCGGTACACGCCCTCTTTCTGAGGGATGAAATACCAGTAGTTGGTGCGGGCTGGAATCATGTCCTTCTTGTACAAGAAGTCGACAATCCAGAACGAGTGGATGACATCGCGGGATTCAACCTTGATCTCAACCTTTGCATCTACTGGCAAGTAGAGCGTGGGCAGTGACGCAGCATCAATCGGACCCTCAGGAAGCTCCTGCGCTTGAATACCCGAGAAGTAAACGTCTTCACTCAGGTAGTTGAAGTCCCATGCCCAGCGCTTGCCGTAGACCTCAATTGACACATCAGGGTCTGGGAGCGGCTCCTCGATAATCGCTTGGTCACGAGCGGTGAAGGCAAAGAGACCGAGCACCAAAATCAAGGGAACAATCGTGTAGAAGGTCTCAATGGGCATGTTGTATCGAAGCTGCGCAGGGGTTCCCGACTGTCCCTTGCGGCGGCGATACACCACAGCTGCCCAAATGATCAGAATCCACGTGATGATTCCGATGATGAACAAGACAATCCAGGAAACGTTCCACAAGTCAATGACTCGGTCAACCTGGTTGGTCAAACCACGCTCGGTAGGAAGCCAGCCCAGCATGACCTGGTCGGTGCACCCCGCGAGAAAAAGGGACAATCCGGCGAATAATGCCGTGACTTGAAGCGAACGCTTACGAACCGAACTCACAAAGTGCCTTCCTCGAAACTCGTCTTCCAGTGTACGCGACTCAACAACGCGAGCAGTCTCCTACCACGCCGAAAAATGGCTTAACTGAAGCTATCTCCGCACGCGCAACTTCCCTGCGCGTTGGGGTTGTCAATGGTGAAGCCCTGCTTCTGGATAGAGTCCTCGAAATCTACAGTGGCACCGTCGAGATACGGCGTGCTCATCTTGTCGACGATCAACTCGACACCGTCAAAATCCACTACGAGGTCGTCTTCCATCAGGCGCTCGTCAAAAAACAGCTGGTAAATCAGTCCCGAGCACCCACCCGGCTGCACAGCCACGCGGAGGCGAAGGTCATCGCGACCTTCCTGGTCGATTAGCGACTTCACCTTTGCCGCAGCCTGATCGGTCAGTACGACTCCGTGGGCCTTTGCCTCAACCTGAGCTGACATTAACTTCCACTCCCTTTTTAGGTCTAGACCTCAATTGTAAACCTCGAAAGCTTGAGGTCACCTTCACACGCCAGAAGCGAGACGAACGAGAAGTAGCGCTTCAGATCGTGCGGCTCGCTCCAGCATGTCGAGGCTCACAGACTCGTTCGGTCCGTGGGCAGCAGACTCACGATCTTCCACACCAGTCACGGCGATTTCAGCATCGGGGAAGACGTGTTGGAGTTGGGCAATAAAGGGAATGGACCCGCCAAGTCCTTGGCGCACAACGTCGTGGTCGAAGCCGTCGCGCAAGGCCTTCTCAACCTCAGCTCCGAGAGCTCCGGAGGCGTCGTCGGAAAATGCCTCTCCCACTTCCCAGTTCTCAAGCACCATCTCTACGCCCTGCGGGCAGGCACTTCGCAAATGAGACTCGAGAGCGTCTTTAGCGTCAGATGCGGGCATTCCAGGAGGAACTCGGAGGCTGATCTTGGCCGAGGCGGTCGCGAGCAGGGTGTTTGATGCGGCGCTCGTCGCGGGGGCATCAATTCCCGTCACCGTAATCGCGGGCTTTGCCCACAGCCGGCTCGACAGCGACCCGCTCCCCCAGAGTTCAATTCCTTCGAGGAGACCAGATTCGTCACGAAGGTTTGCTTCGTCGACATCGCCCTCAATGTGTGATGCATCAACGAGGCCCGACACGGCAACATTGCCCTGCTTATCGTGCACAGTGGCGAGAACACGCACCAGGGTGGTCAGCGCATCGGGAACCGGGCCCCCAAATAATCCGGAGTGCACCGAGCTAGCTAAGGTTCGAAGACTGAGGGTGACCCCCACGACACCGCGCAAGCTCGTGGTCAGGGCGGGGATATCTGGGCGTGGGTTGTCTGAATCTGCCACCACGATGAGGTCAGCGTGGAGCAACTTTGAGTGCTCGTCAAGCAATTGCGCAAATGTGGGCGAGCCGCTTTCTTCTTCGCCTTCGATAAACAGCACGACGCCCAATCCCCCGCCGTCTGGCAGCAGCTGGCGCAATACGCTGAG
>Ga0181573_10003860_pt1 | contig 12997 bp, 8 predicted proteins | sample 101ome_25_FD_148643 | JGI IMG/M metagenome (GOLD analysis project Ga0181573, IMG submission 148643) | Coastal salt marsh microbial communities from the Groves Creek Marsh, Skidaway Island, Georgia - 101409BT metaG (spades assembly) | ecosystem: Environmental > Aquatic > Marine > Intertidal zone...
GAAGAGTGCGAATCCGCAAAGGGCGGTCAACGCGAAGACGATCGTGGTGGTGAGCAGTAGCAGAGAGAGGAGAGAAGAAGAAGAAGAAAAGTTGGTGTTGTGCGTGAAAATACCTAACGAAGAAACGAAAGAAAATCAAAAAATACGAAACGAAGAGAGCGCTGCTTTTACGACGGGAACAACGAAGAGGAAGAGAACGCACGAGTGCGATGTGTGCGAGAAGAGCTTTACTCAATCTAGTCATTTGCGATACCACATGCGTACTCACACTGGAGAGAAACCGTATGAATGCGATGTGTGCGAGAAGAGTTTTCGTCATTCTAGTGGTTTGCAAAGGCATATGCGTACTCACACTGGAGAGAAACCGTACGAATGTGATGTTTGTGAGAAGAGCTTTAGTGAATCTAGTAATTTGAAAACCCACATGCGTATTCACACTGGAGAGAAACCGTTTGAATGCGATGTTTGCCAGAAGAGATTTACGAGATCTAGTAGTTTGAAACTCCACATGCGTATTCACACGGGAGAGAAACCGTATGAATGCGACGTGTGTAAGAAGCGTTTTAGTCATGCTGGTAGTTTAAAATACCACGTGCGTAACCAGCATTAGCTCTATTAACATTGTACATTTTTTTCTTCGCAGCAGCTGTGTAATTATAAAAAACTTTTACATTAAAACAATTAAAATAGAATGAACATTTTTCTCGTTCTTCTCTGTGTCTATCGTGGGCCGGCGGCGGCATCAGCAGCGGTAGCAGCAGTTCCGCCGCTACTGCGCAAGAGGGAGTTGATGAACCGAGCGGTGATTCTTTCCGCGACGCCGCCAATCACGGAGCGCACGAAATCTTGTGCGCTCGGTTGACGTAACGCGTTTGTCAATACTGTCAATTGTTTTTGGGCTTTTTGTAAATCGAGTTCGCCGCCAGTTGTCGATGATGACGAGGACAACGACGACGACGACGCGTTTGCGTAGAGCTGAAAGCATCTGCTCACGCTCTCTCTCGTTCGCTCCAAGTCTTTCTTTTGAGCGACGGAGCCGCCGATGGTGATTGGAGGTAAGCTTTTGATTTGCTCCGGTAACGCGTCCACTAACGGTTTCAAGTTGGGATCTTTGGCGATATCGTTTGCCGAGGTCAACATTAAAGCTTCGATGACTTTGATAGTTTCTTTTTCAATCAACGGTCTCAGAGTGTTTTTACCGTTATCGTTATCCAAAGCGAGATCAAGCAGAGGCGGTAACACATCCTCGGCGTTGAATTCGCTGTTTTTCGAACCTTCCCTGAGTAAGTTTTCCAAGCGGTTCCATCGAAACACGTCGTCTTTAAACATCAACTCTTTGAAACTTTCTCTCAACTCCGGTCGAGGGTCCGTCAGCAAACGTCTTGCGACGTACGGGTACGCTTTCGCCAACACTTTGAATTTCGGATCCGTGCTCAGCGCCAATCCTTCCAACACGGTTAAACTTCGTAAAATTAGAGCGTAATACCCGGGAACGTTGAATGGGTATGCGTATAAGACCCCGCCTAACCCGTCCGTGATGGTTTTAAAGTTTAACTCTTCCACCGACGCTTCCAACACGTCGTCGAAAAAATTCGCCAACGCCGGGACGATTGGTTTTACGTCAACACTTTCATCCAAAAACTCCAGCTTGTAATAATCCTTCGCCATGGCCTCGTAGTCTCTGTTCACCAAGTGCACGACGTGGTCGATGATTGCATATCTCGCAGTTTCCGGCGTTTCAGACATCATCCCGAAATCGAGAAACGCGAGTTTCCCTTCCTTTGTGGCTAATAAATTCCCAGGATGAGGATCGGCGTGGAAATACCCAAACTCCAACAGTTGCCTCAACGAACACTGAATGCCAATATCCACTAGACTCAACACGTCCAAACCTTTCTCTTTTAATTTTTCGCGCTCGGAAAGTTTTGTGCCTTCGATAAATTCCATGGTCAGAACTCTCGCAGACGTTCGCTCCCAATCGATGGTCGGGACGACGACGTCGGGATGATCGCCATACAAACGCGCAAAGCGTTCAGCGTTGATACCTTCTTGCACGTAATTCAACTCTAAAAACACTCGTTCGGCAAACTCGTCGACTAACGAAACGATCGATGTGTTCAAACTCTCCACGTTTGCGTCCACCACCGCGCCGAACATGCGAATGAGATGAAAATCGAGCTCCAGACCTTCGTAAATAGACGGACGCTGCACTTTCAAAGCAACAGTTTTGTTCGTATCCAGCGTGGTCGCTTTATAAACTTGCCCCAACGATGCCGCCGCGATTGGTTGCGGTGTTATCGTTTTAAACGTGTCCTTCATCTTCCTCCCCAATTCTTTCTCCACGAGCGCAAACGCCTCTTTATCCGAAAACGTCGGCAACGCGTCTTGCAAACTCGACAACTCCTCTAAGTACCGCCCTGGCAACAAATCTGGTCTCGTCGACAGCGCTTGTCCAACCTTCACGAACGCCGGCCCTAACTTTGTCAACTTTTCTCTCAACTGCGCGGCTCTCACCCCGGCGTTCTTCTCCACCGAATCGCTCGCCACGTCCGCGGCGACCAACGTCAACCAACTCCCGATCGACGTCGCAATCTCCACCGCACGAAACGCAACCTTCCCGGGAGATTTCTTATACTCTTGGCTCGTTCGAATCGGGTCGTACGGTAACGGCGCTTGCGATCGCTGCATCGCCACTTTCTGCGGCCCCGTCATATCCACTATGCCGTCGCCGCACCCCGCCGATTCCGTCTTGTACTCCGGGACTAACAGTTGCTCCAACGAAGATTTACTCTTGTCATTATTCTTCCTCTCTTCTGAGATTTTTCCATCCATGTCGTCGTTCGCGGTGCTGTTCTCGTTCATTTTCTTCTCGGACGTCGTCGCGCCTCCTCCCGCGTTCTTCTTCGTGTTCCTCTTAATCCTCGCATCGCTGGACCGCAACGAGCTTAAACTCGCGCTGCTGCTCGAACTGCTGCTCGTAAACCCGTTCGAATCCACTCGTGAAGATGAAGATGATGAAGAAGGCATCGACGACGACACCTCTGGTTCCCGTATCGCGCCTATCGTCGTCGTTCGCGTCCGTCTTCGTCTCCCACTTTTGGAAACCGAGACGACGACGTAATCCAATTTTTTATCCATCCTTTTCGCGCGGAGAGGTTGCGTCGTCGTCGTCGTTGTCGTTCTTCTTCTTCTCCTTTCTTCGTTCAATACTCGTCCGGTGCCAGCGCGGGAGATGAACGACGACGATGCCATCGCGCTGGTCGTCGTCATTTCGGTGTCTCTCGTCTTTTCTCCCGGAATAAAAAGTGTCGCGTTCAGGGGAAGTTTTTTGTGTTGTCGACGTAGACACTCAAACGCGCGTGTGTGTCTTTGCGTGAAAAAAAAAATGAAGAAAGGCTTCGAAACGAGGCGTGTCGCGTAGGTTATTCACATCACTTGTATCGTTGTGTGTGTGCATACATATATAACAATAAATCTCTCTCTCTTCTCTCTCTTCTCTCTCTCTCTCTCTCTTCTTTCTTTTCGTTAAATACTATTATTCTTGCTGCGCCGTGACTTTCTCGAGCGCTTTGGTCGCTTCGCTCCACTCGATATCTCCGGAACTCAAATCGGCGATGAATTTTGCCACCTCGTCGACTTTAATGCGCACTTGTTCGCACGAGTCTCTCTCGCGGACGGTAACCGTCTCGTCTTTCGGGGTGGACGTGTGGCCGATGGTTCTGTGGTCGATGGTGATGGCGAACGGGACGCCGAGCTCGTCCGTTCGGCAGTATCGTTTGCCGATGGAAATGGCGGTGGTGTCTAATTTCGCGGAAACCGCGAGTTTGGTCAACGATTTGTAAATCACGTGAGCGGCTGCGTTCATTTCCGCGTTGTTCACGAGAGGGAAGATTGTGCATTTGATCGGAGCGACTTGCGGAGGAAGCTTGAAGACGGCTTTGTTTTCGTCGTCGCCTTCGCGAACGTAAAACGCGTGTTCAAAGAGGCAATACATAATTCTTCCGATACCAAACGACGGCTCGATGACGGACGGCGTGTAATTTCTCCCGCTCACTTTTTTCGTTTTCTTCTTCATTTCGAGCACCATGTCCTTCGTAATCGTCGCTTTCCCACCTTCTATGCCTTGAACGTTCTCCAAGTCGGTTTCGCCCTTGTCTTCGAAATCTTTCTCAATCTTCGCCGCGGCGGCTTCGTCCAAAGACGTCAACGCGTCGATGACGAACTTTTGGTCTTTTTTAAACGCTTTCCCTAATATCTGTTTGTTCATTTTCACCTCTACGACGACTTCTTCGACTGGTTCGTCGAACAATTCGTACGCTTGTAAATCTACTTTACTCGCCTTCGAGTGCGCGTCTAAATCGTACGCTGATCGATCCGCCAAACCGACGCACTCGATCCATCCGTACGAGCACTCAATCTCCGCGTCCCAGCAATCTTGCGCGTAGTGCGCCATCTCGTGTCTCAAGTGCTGACGAAATCGAACGCGTTGCATGTCCACGCCTAACTCTTTCAAAAACAAGTGCGTTCTCGCGACGAAATACGCCAACGTCTCGTTCGCGATGATGCCCTTCTCCACAGCCTCGCCCGTTTTCATCAAAAACGGTTCTTTTTTCCCGGCTTGCAACTGTGCCTCTTGACTGAACAAGTTCAACTCTATCTCCGCAACCTCGTCAAATCTCGGGTGGTCCTTCTTCGTCGGATGGCAAAAGTGCTCGATTTCCGCTTGCGTGAACTCTCTCACGCGCAACAAACCGGCTCTCGGGGCGATCTCGTTTCTAAACGATTGCCCAATCTGCGCGCACGCGAACGGCAACTTCCCGCCGTTAAAATACAACAACTCTCTAAAGTTCACAAACATGCCTTGCGCGGTTTCTGGCCTCAAAAACCCTTGAATATTCCCACTCGGCCCAATCGTCGTCGGAAACATCAAATTGAACGGGTACGGATCGCTCAGCTCGTTCTTCGTCTCTGGACTGACGCAGCCGCACCTCTTCAAAGCCTCCTTCATCTCATCTTCCTTCAACTCGTCCAATCTCGCGTACAACATCTCAAGCTCCGCTTTTTCATCCTTCCTCGTCGCTGGATCCGCGATCAACTCTTCCAATCGATCGCCCAACAAATGGTCCGCGCGAAAGCACTCCTCCGTCTGCACGTCTTTCACCATCAAATCCGTGAACCGATCGACGTGCCCACTCGCTTTCAACACCGTCCCTAACGTCACCGACGGGCACTCCACTTCCAACATCGACTCTTCGATCACAAAGTGGTGCCGCCAAATCTTTTGCACGTTCGCCTTCACCGCGCACCCGGGAGGCCCGTAGTCGTACAATCCACCCACGCCGCCGTAAATTTTAAAACTCGGAATATAAAACAATCTCGATTCCAAAGAGTTGGCCACTTTCGCCCGGAAATCTTCCTTCGACTTCACCGCGTTGTCCCCGGACTCTTTCCTTCGCGCGATTTCCTCGCTCAGATCGATCTTGAGTTGCTTCAGCTTTTCAATCGCCCGGGAAATGTCTTCCTGATTGGGACTTTCCGCCGCTTTCAACGCGCGGACCGTATCGCCTTGCTGCGTGACGAGGTCTTGGAGATGCTCGATGTCGACGAGCTCTGCCGCCGCTGGTGGTTCTGCCGTCATTTTAACAACGCGTCGTGTGTTTATGTGTTAGTGTGTTTATGTGTAAAAGTGTGAGATGGAGGAGATGTGTTCGCGTGTAAAATAAGTTTTTAGAACGCGGACGATGAGGATAAAAAGTGGCGACTACTCTCTTCAAAAAAGTGGACTCTGACTAGTTTTACAACGCTCTAAAATTAAAATAACATTTGCGCGCTTCTTCTTGTTCTTCCTCTCGTCGTTCTTGCTACTCTCGTTCTTTTCCCGCGCGGTTTTCGTCGCCGATGTTGTTGTTGTTGTTGTTGTTGTTGTTATTATTTTCTACGTTTTTTTCGTCCTCCTTCTCCTCGCGCGTTCCGACGTCGTTTTTGTTTTCGTCGAGCGCCGCCGCCGCTTTTTTCATCATGACGACGGCGGACGGGTCGATGCCGATGCCGACGTGAGAGCCGCTCGCGGTTAAGTTTTCGTTGGAATATTGTTTGTGCAGTTGTTGAAGATGATGATGCGATTGTTCGCCCGGTGCTCCTGGTAGTATTGCGTCGCCGCCGCCTCCTCCGGTGGCGAAATATATGGCGTTTTTGCCGAGCTCTTCTAAATAGCTCGTGGCGCCGAAAGCGTACGATCTTCGAATGTTAGCGTTGATAAAATCTCCGCCGCTTCCGGCTATACCACCATACGCGGAGCCCGGAGCGCCGCCTGCGCTGCCTCCAATCCATCCGAGCTGGTTTTCGCGAGCGTTGTTTTGTGCGCGGGCTCTTTCGCGTTCGCGTTTGAGCTTTTCGTGTCGATCTTTAGAGACCATCGGTCGTTTCCTGTTCAGAGCGAGTTGCGAAGCGTTTTTGAAACGGTGTGAAACGCCACTGCCGCCGCCTCCGGATTTTGCAATCTCCGCGGCAAAGTCCGGGGACGAGCTATCGTTCCGCGGTCGCGGCACGTGGGATTGGTCGATGCTTCCGCCCGCAGAGTTTTCCGAATCTTGTCCGCTGAAAGAAATCGTCGGCGGCGCTTGACTCGCAAGAATTTTCTTCCTTTTCTCCTCGTCTCGAGAGATGAGGTCTCTGGCGCTCATTTGTAATAGATCACGCGCCAGTTTCGGTAAGAAATCGGGAATGTCCTCGACGATGGTAACTTTGAATACCGATTCGTCTTTCGTTCGCGCCGGTATGTACTCCACCAACGCTCGACTGTTCTCCGGGTACTCCTCCATCGTCTCTCTGATAAACGTCAAGACTTTCTCCGCGAACATCAGAGCCACCTCTGGCCGCCACGCGTTTTTTTTATCCGCCGCTAACGCGTAACTCGGAAGCTTCATCGTTTCTAAATTTTGCATCTTTTGCACCATCCCGTGGTCGTCTCGAAAGCCGACTAAGATTTGTCTCACCCCGACCGTGAACGATTGCGCCCACCATTTCAAAAGCTTAAACTTTTCAAAATTCACTCTTTGTTTCTTCGTGTCGATCTTTCTGCTCGTTTTTAATTCGACGTAACCGGAAAGGCCCTCGGCGATACCGTTCCAACAATCGACTTCGCCGCCTAACAACAATTTCGTGTTCTCGCCGAGCTTAGATTTTGTCACCGTACAAAACGATTCGCGACAGTCCACCGCGTTCGCGTGAGGTTTCTCCGACGTCACGAATTCCTCAAACGCGAACCCCCAATAGCTCATTCGTTCGTGCCACGCTAAATCTTTCTCGCTTTTCGTTTGTTGTTGTGTTCCGCGCTGCTGCGCGTCTTTTTTGTTCTTCAACATCTCTCGCGCCTCTTCGAGCTTATGTTCAGCCTCGAGGACGTTAAGTACCAAAGTCGCCGGTCGTTTGCTTTTCGTCGTCGCGTTGTTGTTACTTCTATCGATTCCCTTCCTCAAAGCCTCGTCTCGGATGCCTTTTCCTCTTCCTCCGGCCGCGTTGGTGGTAACCGTATCACCGCCAGGAGACCCATCTCCTCCACCGGAGGAATTCGTCGCGTTGTTCGTGCTATTGTTCGTGTTCGTGCTACTCGTCCTCTTCAATTTGCTATTATTAGTATTATTCGTCGCGGTGTTTTTGTTGCTATCATTATTGCGAGTGTTCATCCTGCGAGCGCCTTCTTCGACGTCGCGTTTCTTCATTCCTTCTTCTTCTTCTTCACCATCTCTTCCTCCAGCGGCGGCTGCGGCGGCAGCGGCGTCATTTGCGACGACGACGACGACATCCTCGTCCTCCCCGTCGCAATCGAACCTTCTTCGCACTAGCTCGCACTCCATTCGAAATCCTTCCCGGCTTTCCCACGGCGCGCACAAAATCTTGCTCATGTTCCCTCGCCAAGATAACACGTCCACGTCTGCGCTCGAAGAAGATAACGACATCAGAATATATATATATATATATAAACAGAGAAAGATAGAGAAGATGCACTCGTCAGTAGTGCGGCGATAATAATAACAACAGTAGAAAAAATTGGACTCGATGCGCGAATATACGAAGCGACGAGAAACGACGCGGCGCTTTTCCCGCGAGCGAGAACGCGAACGACGCGAACACACACCATACAACAAAAACTACTAAAATAAAACAAAGAACAAACAAAAAACAGAACGCACCGAGCAACAAACTCGCCTTCCCGCTTCTCTCCAAGCTCTCGAACAGCGGCATCAGCGGCGCCGGGTATTCGTTCAATCGATCCCGATCCCTAAAATTCGCAAAACCTTCGTTCAAGTCGAACGGCATTCGAACTTCTCTGACTCTTTTCAAATTCCTCGCGTCGAAAAACGTATCCCCGCTCTTCGTTTTCGAAAAGTGCGACACTTCGATCGGTTCCGAGTACGGAAGCATCGTCGTCGTGGGATGAGGAGAAGAAGAAGACGAAGTAGTGGAGGAGACGTGTCGATGACTGTTTTTGAGGAGCAAATCGCTCACGGAAACGACGGCGACGGAAGAGACGTCTTCTTTCTCTTCTTCTTCTTCTTCTTCTCGAGCGACGGGAGGCAGATGCGAAGCGGCGGGAGAAGACAAAGCCGGAGGACGATCGCCCTCTTTCGAAGAAGAAGAAGAAGACGCCTTTTTCGATGGCATTTTGATACGTATCGCGCGGCTAATTTGTAACGGTAATGTCTTTACTTTTTTCCCCAAGTTACTCACAATAATGAGCGCTAATAATAACAACAACGACAACAACGACACACCGACGGCGGCAGTCCATCATAAAGTCTGGGCGCCGAAACCGACCGAGCACTGCGTCTTGTGCGTGCCAGACAACGAAAAGAAGGTTCGTGTTTGTCTTTTTAACGCGCGTAATATTTTCATCTTCTCTCTCTCTTTTACTCTCTCTAAAATTTCCAATTCCGATGTGCGCGCTTTTATTAACGATATGACACTTTCTCTCTCGATACGCAGCAAGCGATGATCGCGCTGGCGAAAAAAGCGACCCAAACGGACGCTTTAAAACTCCTTCTCGTCGTGTGCGACCGAGAAGCGTTGGAAGGGCGCTCTGGTTTGCTCCCGGGAGGGTTTCCTTCGTGCATTTACATGCACTCGGACCAACCCAAGTGCCTGAGGAAGATACAGATGGAAATATTCAACTCGTAAGACTTCGATTTGCGCATAACGAATATGATTTTAACCTTTTTGACTTTACTCACACACTCACTACAGACCGTTCGACGCGTTCAAAGAGGAAATGGCGAAAGACGGGTGGACGCCGGAGATGTTTCGGAGAGATAACATTGGAAACTTACTGGCGACGACGAAGCGGTGCTTGCCGTGTTTCTCTTCTTCTTCGAACGGGCGAAAGAGAAAGGCGCCGCCGGTAAAATCATCGTCTCTGGAAAAAGAGAAGGAGGGAGAGAAAGACGACGACGACGACGACGAAGAGGACGACTTTTCTTCGACGATGCCGCTGAAAGCGAACGCGGTCGTTTTCAACTTTTCGTTTACCGACGACGACGAGTATTTCGAGTGCGCGAGAAGCGCGACGGGAGGCGCGAGTTTGGAAGATTTCGAGAGAGTACGCGTCATCAACGTGCTCAACGAAGCGGAGAAGGACGATTTAGAGACGAGGCTGTTTGAACGAGGCGTGCCACTGAGAGTGCTGCACAGCGCGAACGACGAGAGCGTGTTCGAGGAACCGCGCAGGAAGGGACGGTAAACGACGACATCGTTCGATTTTGGTCGAAGAGGAGGAGGAGGAGGAGGACGAATCCGACGACGACGCGAAGCGTAGATTATATGTAGTAGTAGTCGTAGTATTTTTACTATAGAGCATTTAAATGTAAAACTCACCAGCGGCAAAAGAAAACAACACGGACACATATAGACACACACATACACACATTGAGAGAGAGAGAGAGAGAGGGAGTTAAAGAAAGCGCCGGATGACTCGTTCCGAATACGAGTAGCCGTCGCGCGGTTGAAAGCGTAAAAAATATCTTTCTTTATCCTCACACCAAAACCCATCATCATCGCACTAAAAAAACCCATGTCCACAAAACACGTCGCCGCCGGATTGGGCGTTTCCGCCGTCACCGCCGCGTCTTTCCTGTACGGCGCGCAAATTTCCGACGTGTACTTCGCCGAGCGGGCGTTATCGAGCGAGCAATCGACGTTCGAAAAGCTCGAACAGACTAGACGGAGTTTGCGTCAAAGTTTGGAAACTTTGACAAAACAATCGCGAGAAACCGGCGAAAACCTCGATATCGCGCGCGAGAAACTCACCTCCGCGGAGCGCGAAACCGCGAAGTGTCGAGAGCAAATCGCAGAGTGGCAAAGGAGAGAGAAAGAGGCGAAAGAAATTCGGCAAAAGTATATCTCGGAGTGCGCGCGATTGGAAAAAGAACGCGTGGAGTTGCAAGTGAAAGAGAAAGAGCAGAAAGAAAAGGTGGAAAAGGCGAACGCGGCGTCGAGCGCGAGTAAAGAGAGGGTGAGCAAGTTGAGGAAGAACGCGGAGAGATGCATGGAACGGCTGGTTGGAAAGAAGAAGTAGACGTAGGGGTAGACAAAAACAAAAACAACAACAGATGATGACGACGATTAGCGTTGCATTTTTTATTATTAGGCTGTAGCTTTTATACGCGTTATCGTATATATTTAGTTCGTCACTCGTCGTCTTCGACGTCGAGCCAGTCGATGTAGGATTGGACGACTTCGCATCCTTTCGCGAGAAATCGAATGTGGTTTTGTTTGTATCTCAAAGCGGCCGGTAAGAGGGCCGTTACGTCGTTGATGTTTTGTTTTCTTCTTCTCTGTTCGTCGGCGGTTTCGATGAGCGACTCCATCTCGTCCTCTAAATCTGCGTCGGAGAGCGTTTCTAGGATCGCATTTAAGCGAGCGCTCCACGCGGCGTGGATTTTGAACGCGTTTTCCAACTCCGTTTTCGCGTTTGTGGTCGTTGTTTCTGCTGTCGTCGTCGTCGTCGTCGATACCGCCTCGCTAGCGTTGTCATCGTTGTATTCGTCGGTATCGTAATCGCTCTCGTCTAACGAAACGCTTCGAACAATCGCGTCGACGTAGTTCAACGTCTTTTCGTCCACGCCTTGATACACAATCTCCATCTCTTGGCACATCGAACGAACGCTCGTCGCGTTCAACGCCCACTTTTCATCGTCTATTTCTAATCTATCGAACCTATTCGCCTCTAAAGAAAATCCATACGCGCGCATCAACTCTTTGTTATCTAATCGTGGACCGTAGCTAATCGTAATCTCTTCGTCTTTCTTCACCGGTCGTCGCGTTTCTAACACGACGCTGCCGCCGCCGCCGTCCACCGTCCCGCCGTTGACTAACCGGAACAACGAGCCTTTCATACCTCCACCATCGCTCGCGCCTATTTTCTTCAACGCGGTGACGTTTTTCGACGCCGCGTGATTCGCCATATCAACGCACGGCGCTAAAACCGCGACGTCGGTATTATCGACGCGCGATTCGGGCGTTTCCCCGACTCGAGCGGCAATCGCTCGAGACCGAATCAACGAAAACGCGTAATACAAATCCTCCACGCTCGCGCCGTTGCGCAATCCAATCTCCTCCTCGCCCTTATACTGAATCTCAAATTTCACGTGCATCTCTTTTATCTTCTTCTTCAGCGCAATCGCGTCTTCGACCAACTCCCGATCGAACGATTCACACACCGCTCTCAACTCTTCCTCCTCTCTCGCGAGCAACATCGACGGCAACGCTTCCTTCGTCGGCAACCAGTCGCGCCCGTACTCTCGCCACACTTTGCAATCGCCCTCCTCCGCGATCGCCCAGAGCAGCCACAACGCTAAACCCATCTCTCTTCGTTCAGGGCTTTTTGCCTGAACCATTTTCTTCGTAAACGGTGGTAAATACGCCTCGTTTCGTCTCTCGAACGACTTTATTATATCAAACGCGGTTTTATCCGTAACGACTGATTCATCGATACCATCATCAAAACTACCACCACCAATCGGTGCGATTATGCACACGTCCAGCGGTACCTCGAGCAGCAACCCCGGCTCTTTCCACCCCACGTTCCCGTTCGCGTACAAGCCTCTCTCTTTTTTTGTCGTCGTCGTCGTCGTCGACGAAGACGAAGACGAAGACGAAGACGAAGGCGTTTCCAATCGTATCTGCGACCGGATTCCAAACCGTCGCATCGCGTCTTCAAACGCGTCTCGTTCCGACGCTTTACCTCCGATGAGAGAAGAAGAGCAGACGACTCTGAGCGACGACGACGATGAAGAACAAGGAGGAGGAGAAGGAGGAGCGAAAGGACGGAAAAAAGAGCACTTCGACGAGAAGAAGAGCGCCATGTCGTGCTTTTTTCTGTCTCTCTCTCTCTCTCTCTGCCGGAAAACCGTGCCGGATTGTTTAGGGTGTTAACCCTAAACCCTAAACCCTAAACTAAAAAATCCGCGCTCGTGATTTGACGCGCGTTCTCAACGCAACAACAACAACGCGCGGGCGCGGCGGCGGCGACGACGCGCGGCGCGATATATTATGCTTCCTCGAAAACCCACCACCGCGGCGCCGCGCGGCGGCTTGACGGCGAGAACAACGTCGAGAAGAGAGAGGCTGTTTATTTTCCTGCTCGGTGTAATCACCGGTCTCACGTTTCTAAACGTGCACGAAAAGCACAAAACCATCACCACCACCGCGGCGTTGTCGTCGTCGAGCGAGGACGAACGTCTGCGTCTTCGTCGCGCGAAAAGTAACGACAACTTTAACGCGGCGGCGACGGCGATTATTATTGGCGGCGACGATGACGACGACGACGACGACGATAACGACGAGAGAACGCGGCGGAGAAGCGATGACGTAAAAACGAAGAAGAGCGTTGCGAGTGATTCTTCTTCTGTACGAACTCTCCCTCTTTCGGGCGAAAAATCCTCCGAGACGGCGCCGCCGCCACCGCCACGGGGGGGGACTTCTTCGTCTTCTTCGTTCCAAT
>Ga0181573_10003861_pt1 | contig 12997 bp, 6 predicted proteins | sample 101ome_25_FD_148643 | JGI IMG/M metagenome (GOLD analysis project Ga0181573, IMG submission 148643) | Coastal salt marsh microbial communities from the Groves Creek Marsh, Skidaway Island, Georgia - 101409BT metaG (spades assembly) | ecosystem: Environmental > Aquatic > Marine > Intertidal zone...
GCGCGGCTGTGTCCCGTGCCCGGGACCAGCCGCAGCAACTTCCGATCCGCGAGCGCCCGGAAACAGTCCGGGGTTTGATTGTCGCCAACGTTGCTGCGACTGGTCTTTGACACAGTCGCGCTCCGACAACGCCGGATCTCGTCTTTCCGCATTCGTGTGAGTTCGTGTCCATTTCAACTCGACGAAGCGTTGCGAAGGCGGTTCGTGGTTGGCTATGGAGCCGTCGCGACGGCGGCTTCGGCGCGGCGGTTGCGGAATTGTCGGCTTTTGACGATCTCCAGCGCGGCGGCGGAGAAGCGGCCATCGTTGGATTTGAGGGCCTGTTCCATTTTGGCGAGGAGGGCCTTGTCGCTGGGCATGACGGCGCGGCCGAGAGCGTAGCCGAGGAGCTTGCGGCAGAAGTGGGCGTTGAAGAGGTCCGCGTTCTCGGTGAGGTAACGGCGCAGGCCCTCGATGCCCTTGGAGGCGACGCCGGGCCTGATTTCGCCGGTGTCGTCGATGTGGCCGCCGCCGGCGTCCGTGGCGCGGAAGCGGCCGATGGGGTCGAAGGACTCCAGCGTGAAGCCGAGGGGGTCGATGCGGTCGTGGCAGACGGAGCAGGCGGGGTCCTCGCGGTGGCGTTTCAATTCCTCGCGCAGGGTCGCGGGCTTGAGGCCGTCTTCATTGAGCTGGGGCACGTTCGGCGGCGGGGGCGGCGGGGTGAAGCCGAGCACGACCTGATAGAGGTAGTCGCCGCGCACGACCGGGCTGGTGCGATGGGGACGCGAGGTCTTGGTGAGAACGGCGCCCATGCCGAGCAGGCCGCCGCGATGTTGGTCCGCCACCTTCACCTCGCGGAATTTCGCGCCCTTCACGTCGGGCACGCCATAGAATTTCGCCAACCGTTCGTTGAGGAAGGTGGTTTCGCCGGCGATGACGTCGGTGACATTGCGGTCCTCGCGTATGAGGTGGGTGAAATACTCCACGGCCTCGCGGTAGAGATCGGCGCGCAGTTCCGGAGTGAATTCCGGGAACTTCTCCAGGTCCACGTCGTTGTGGGAATCGAAGCCGTTGAACTTGAAGAACTGTCCGGCGAATTCCTCGGCCATGGCTTCGGCGCGGCCGTCCTTGAGCAGGCGTTTCGTCTGGGCGGCGAGAATGTCGGGTTTGAGCAGGCTGCCGTCGGCGGCGAGGCGGCGGAGTTGCTCGTCGGGCATGGAGGACCAGAGGAAGTAGCTGAGGCGGGAGGCGAGTTCCCAGGCGGAAAGGGGCAGGTCGCGTCCGGTCTCGGCGACTTTCGCGGCGGGCAGGGTCTCGGCCTTGAAAAGGAAGTGCGGGGAGACGAGCGCGCGCACGACGACCTCGCGGGCGGCGGATTCGCGATCGAGCTTCTTGGCGAGGCCGTCGCGGTAGAGTCGGGCGAGACCGTGCTTCTCCGCGTCGGTGAGCGGACGCCGCCAGGCGCGTTCGGCGAAGCGGTGCAGGTGGCCGATCAGGGAGTTGTCGTAGTCCTTCTGCTGGGCGTCATTCAGGCTGCCGGGGGCGGTCAGGCCCCAGTCCTTTTTCATGGCGGCGAGCAGCGCGCGGTCGGCCTCGCCGAGGATGTCGCCGAGTTGTTCGTCGCTGAAGTAGTAGACTGTGTAGCCGGGGGAACTGCGGTAGAGGTTCCGGGCCACCTGCTCGAGGCGGCGTTCATACATGTCGGGGAAGGCCACCTTCATCACGCTGAAGTCGCCCATGGTCTGGCGGTGGGCCTTGGTCTGAATCTTCCAGATGGTCAGGACGCCCGGGATGATCTTCGTCATGTCGCGCGGCTCGCCGGTGGTCAGGGTCCATTGCATGGTGGCGTCTTCGATGTCGGAATTCTGCAGGTCGAGCCGGATGTCGACGCGGACATGGTGGGCGTCTTTGGGCAGGGGCAGGGTGAAGGCCCGAGGCGCGGCGAGGGCCAGGGCGTTCGCCTCGATCTTGCGGCCTTCTTCCGGGTGTTTGCCGAAGGCGGAGCGGACCTTCTCCAACTCGGCGGCTCGGGCTTTCAAGGCGTTGGCGTTGGGGGGCGGGGGCGTGTCGGTGAGGGCTTTCTTGCTGGCGTCGATCTCGATCTTCAGCCAGTCAAAGTAGTTCAGAGTCTTGTTGGCGACGCGCACATCGATCTTGCGGATGAGGGCGATGTCTCCGGCATTGCCGTCGCCGTCGTCTCCGATGCAGAGGTGGACTTTGGAATGGCCGCGGACGTCGGCGCTGACAGGATAGGGGCGGATGCCGTCGGCATCCTGCTGCCGCCGCTGCACGCCGCTGCCGGGTTTCTTGGGATTGTTCCAGGAGAGCAGGTCGGCCTCGATCTGCTTGATCTGTTCAGTCACGCCGGCCGGAACGTCATTCGGCTTGGCGGCGTCGGGGCCGGGAAGTTTGCGCCAGGCGACGCGGGTGAGGTCGAGGAAGCGGGATTTGGGTTCCGTGCTGTTGACGAGCTTCCACCAGTTCTGCAGAAAAGGGACCTTGAGCCCGGCCTTCTTGGCGAGGTCGGCGATGGGGGTCTTGAAGTGGCGGTGTTTCCAGCAGGCGAGCAGGTAGTCGCCCTCGCGCATGTCGTCGAAGTCCTTGGGCAGGTGTTCGCCGGCCTTCTGTTGATACCAGACGTAGAGGCCCTGCTCTGAGTGGGCCTTGAGCTGCTCGGGGCCGCGCAGGCCGACGCGGTGATCGTGAAAGACAATCCCGGTGCCGGGCATGATCGTGGCGTGGTCGGCGAGCTTGCGGGCCGCGATGAAATACTTGTCCAGCGCGGCGGAACTGAGGAAGAGCACATCGCCGGTGTTGGAGAAACCCTCGCCGCCGCCGCCGTCGGTCTGGAATCCGGCGGCGAGGCCGTAGTCGCGGCCGGTGAGGTCGCGGACGGTGCGGTCGTATTCGGCGTTGGTGAGGCGGCGCATGGTGACGGGGCCGGGGTCGCCGGGATTGGCCGTGGCGAGCTTGTCCAGTTCGCGGTTCACCCAGCCGGTGATGGCGGCTGTTTCCTGGTCGGTGAGTTGTTCGGACTTGGGCGGCGGCATGTCGCCGTCCTCGATGGTCTCCATCGCGCGGATCCAGGTCTCAAAGGTCGTGGGGAAGGCCGGATCGCTTGCGAGCGCCTTGAGGTCCACCTTGCCCTTGGTCTTCTTGCCGCCATGGCAGTCGTAGCATTTGGCGCGCAGGATGGGTTCGACGGTCTTCCAGTTCGGCGCGGCCTCGAGGGAGCCGGCGCCGAGGCAGAGGGTCAGGCCAACGAGGAGGGCGCGGCGCTTGAGATTGTTTGATCCGGAATCCATTGGTGACATGAGAGGCTTCCGATTCGCACAGTATTCAATCCAACTGCAACCCCAATTCTGCCAAACACGATCATTTCTTGGTCGATGGATCGAGCGCATGAGAATTCTCTCATCTAAATTCCTTGGCCGACATTCCGCAGCCTTCTTCGGTTGCGGTCACGCTGCTCTGGAATTTCCGTGATTTCCATCCTTCGCCGATCAAGGCAATTTCATGCCATCATGACACGCACGATCTGTTTCTTGTTGCATTCCTTCCTCCTCGCCGCCTCGGCCCATTCCGCGGCGCCGAAACCCGCGAAGGAATTCGCGCCGCCCGCGCCGGTCGGGGATCGCTCGCAGTTTGGCGCCCACATCCAGCGGACGATGACCCGACTCGCGACGAGCGCTCCGGAGAAGCGCAATTACGTCCGCATCCTGTTTTACGGGCAATCGGTGACGCGCAATCCGTGGTGGCAGGATGTCGCCAATGACCTCAGGAAGCGGTTTCCCCATGCGGACCTGGAGATCGAGAACCGAGCGATCGGCGGCTACGGCGGGCCGGTATTGATCAATACTGCGGAGTTCGACCTGTATCCCTTTTATCCCGACCTGGTCATCTTTCACGTCTGGAGCGGAGTGGAGACCGGGCATCAGGAGAAGATCATCCGCCGCATTCGCGAACGCACGACCGCCGAGGTCCTGCTCTGGACCAGCAACCTCCGCTGGCCGAAGACCGTGCCTCCGGACGGCGATCCGCAGCATCCGGATGTGCTGCGCACGGATGGCGCCGACCAGGCGATCTCGGATCTTTATCACCGACTCGGCCGCGAACTGGGCTGCGAGGTCGCCGATGTCCGCGTCGGCATGCAGCGTTACCTGAAGAAGCATGGACTCGTGGTGAAGGACACCCTCCGCGATACGGTGCACCCGAATGAACTGGGCAACTTCCTCATCGCCGAACTGGTCAAACCCCACCTGAAACATCTTCCCGGGCGGAAGGACGCCGCTTGGCGGGGGCTCGTCTCGGAAATACCCGTTGACGATCCGCGGATAAGGCGGGGAAAGGATGGTTCGCTGTCGCTGGAATTCGCCGGCAACCGCGTGGATGTGGTGGCGCGGCCGGATTCGGGAGGGAGCGCGGCGCGGGTCCTGATCGATGGAAAAGCGCCTTCCGCGAATCCAAGGCTCTATTATCACACCCGGCCGAGCCCGACGCCGGTGGCGGGGCGGCCGGCGTTCAACAAGATTGAACACGTGTCGCCGCTGCAGGTGGAGACCTGGACCGCGAAGATCCTGGAATGCGATCTGGAAGCCGACGTTTTGAAATACGAGGTGACCGGCTCCAAGACCGGCTTCGACGGCAGGGGCGATCACAAGCAGCGCTTCGTGTCCAATTCGGGACGGGTGGTGATCGAGCCGCGGATGTGGATGGTCAACTGGTCGCTGCGTTACCGGAAGGCGAAGCTGCCGACGGATTACCAGGTGACCTGGGAGACCAAACCGCTGTTCGTGGACGCCTGGCGGTCGCCGAAAGAATTTGATCGGGCGCGTGAGGCCACATTGACGACCGTCGTCGCGCAGGGGCTGGAGAATGGTCCTCACACGTTGACGCTCTTGCCTGAGCGAAAGGGCGAGGCCCTGCGGCCGGCAGGGTTCCGCGTCTACCGGCCGCCGTTGGCGGTGGAGGAGGAATGAATGTGACAGGACCGCTTCGCGACGAGGCAACCCCTCGCCTCCTTGAAGGTTGTTGAATCACCGCCATCCGGGCTACCAATGCGCCTGTGAGATTCATTCCACGTTCCAGCCGTTTCACTATTGTTGCGGGACTGACCTTGCTCGTCGCCGTAGCTCCTCTGCGTTCGTCGGAAGGCGTATCGATCGCCGACTACGAATCCATCCAGGCCGCGCTCGACGCGAATCCCGGGGCGATGGTTTACGTGCCCTCCGGCGATCACGTCATCACTGAGAAGCTGCGCGTGCGGGGGAAGGGAGGCGGTCTGCACGGTCCCGGGCGAATCATCCAGACCAGCGCCGACCAACCGATCATCGAGATCGAGAATGCGGCCGGCATTGTCATCCGCGATCTGACGCTGACGCGGCCCAAGGGAAGGCAGGAGACCGGCAAGGAGGGCGTTATGGCGATCCGTTGCCGCGACCTGACCCTGGAAAACGTGCGGGTGATCGACAATCGCACACGCTCCGCGGCGATCGCCCTGCGCGAATGTCGCGACGCGCGCATCAGTCGCTGCCTCGTCCGCAACTACATGCGCGTCACGGTGGATGACCGCACCGGCAGTCCGGACTGGGGCTACGCCTTCAACTGCACGGACGGCACGGGCATCAGTGTGAGGACCGGTCGCGGGACGCTGATCGAGGGCAATCGGGTCGTCGAGGAGAACCTGGTCCCGACCCCGGAAACCAAGGCGAAGCATCGGCTTGGCGACTGGATCCGCAAGAATCCGCAGAAGGGCGCGATTGTCAGCCAAAGGGCTTGGGACGCCGGTTACACGGACAACTGGCAGCAGGGCTCGGGCATCATCGTGACCTCGCCGGAGGTCAGCGACTTCACCCGCATTCTCGGCAACCAGATTGAGAACGCGGCCCAGGGCATCGACCTGCATTCCGACCACGTGATCGTGGCGGACAACATCGTCGTGAATGCCTTCATCGGGATGAAGGCGATGCACGGGTCGCGAAATGTGCTGATACGGGGAAACCAGTTCACACGGAACAGCCTCTGGGCGATCGGCCTCATGCCCGGCGCGGCTGCGCACGACGACAACCGCGATGGCGGTTCGATCATATCGGGCAACATCATCTCCGATTTCGGCCACGGCGATGCAAGTTGGATCTGGGGGAGGGAACGATCGCCTTTCAAATTCGACACGGGTCAGCAGCCCGACGATCCGCCATTGGCGGACGTGCTCGTCACCGGCAACCTGCTTCACTGCGTCGGCGAGCCGCGCTATCGGTATGCGGTGATCCTGCCGGGCGGTCCGCGCGGCCCTCAGAATGTGCGTTTCTCGGGCAATCTCCTTGCCCCGGGGACGGCGGGTGTCTGCAACCGGGAACTGCCGCGCTGAGCCGGGGGCCTGAAGAGGCTCAGTCGAGCTTGAGCAATTCCTCGGCGATCTGGACGGCGTTGAGCGCGGCGCCCTTGAGGAGTTGGTCGCCAGCGACCCAGAAGCAGAGACCGTTGTCCATCGCGCAGTCCTTGCGGATGCGGCCGACCTGACAGTTGTCCTTTTCGGCCACGTCGAGCGGCATCGGGTACTTGTTGTCCTGCGGCGCGTCCACGACATCGATGCCGGCGGCGGCGTTGAGCGCATCCCGGGCTCCCTCGACGGAGGCCGGACGCTCAAATTCGGCGCTGACGGCGATGGAATGCGCGCGATAGACGGGAACGCGGACGCAGGTCGTGCTGGCCTTGAAATCCGGGTGATGCATGATCTTGCGCCCCTCGTTCTCCATCTTCATCTCCTCCTTCGTGTAGCCGGAGTCGAGGAAGACATCGACGTGCGGCAGGACATTGAAGGCGATCTGGTGCGGGTAGACCTCCGGGCTGACGGGTTCGCCATTCACGATCTGGCCGACCTGGGTTTTCAATTCCTCCAGGGCCTTGGCGCCGCTGCCGGAGACAGCCTGGTAGGTGGAGGCAAAGATGCGCTTCACGCCGAAGGCCTTGTGCAGCGGCGCCAGCGCCATCAGCGTGATGATGGTCGAGCAGTTGGGATTGGCGATGATGCCATGGTGATCCTTCACATCCTCGCCATTGATCTCGGGCACGACGAGCGGGACGGAATCATCCATCCGAAAAGCGCTGGAATTGTCCACCACCACGCAGCCGGCCTCCTTCGCGGCGGGGGCGAATTCTTTCGAGATGCCGCCGCCCGCGCTGAACAGGGCAATGTCGATCCCCGCGAACGAATCCTTGGTCAGCTCCTTGACGGCGACCTCCTCGCCGCGAAAGGTCAGGGTCTTGCCGGCCGAACGGGCCGAGGCCAGAAGGGTGATTTCACCGACGGGAAACTGACGCTGCGCCAGCACGTTCAGCATGTCGATGCCGACGGCGCCGGTCGCGCCAACCACTGCTACATGGGGGTTTTCTTTCATAAAAGGGCGCGCAATATAGCGACTGCGGTTGGCGTGTCAAATGCGTGCGTTCGGAGAAGGGCGGCGTTCGGCGGGGATTCGGAAGGAAGCGGAAGTTTCGCATAGCAGCCGAGGTGACGAGGCTCATCTGTTTGGTCGGCGCGGTCGAAATGCGCCTCCTCACGTCGGCTGCCGCGTTCGCCGCCGCGAATGTATGGGCCCGGGGCTTGTGCGGTCGTGTCTTCAACCCCGGGGGGGCTCACCGCAACAACTCGATCCGATCGAACCTTGCCTCGGCGCCCAAGGCGGTGGGGGCGATTCCGGTGAGGGTGAATTCGCCCATGTCGCGCCAGAGATCGACGACAATCGTTTCCATTCGCGCGGCGGTTTGCTTGAGGTTTGAATGGCCTGCCATTCGGTGGTGTTGACGCCGGCGTAGTAGCGGCCCTTGGGAGAGGTCGCCTTGGGCCAGTGGCCGCTGTTCGCCAATTCGATCATGACGCCGTCGCCGGCGGCTTTCCATGAGATGCGCAGGCGGCGGAATTCATTCGGTTCACCGGGATGTTCCACGATGCGGAAATTCCATCCGGGAATCCGGGGCGAATGCCGCTGCAACGGCGTGACCGCGAGACAGCGTTCGCCGAATGCCGCTGAGCCTGCGAGGCGGACCTTGCCGCCGCCCTGGTTGAGCAGCGAGGCGAAGTCTTCCTGTTCGTCGAACAACACATGCCCCTGAAACGCGCCTTCGGGGAGATTGCTCCGCAGCCAGGCCAGCAGGTCGGCGAGGTCCTGCGGTTTCAGCGCGCCGGCGAAGGTCGGCATTAGCGAGCCGGCGACCCGGCTCACGCCCGCGATGTCCTTGCGCAGCAGGCTCTGAACGACGCCATTGGGCTGCGCCAGTTGGAGACTGGTGGCGCTTTCCTCCTTCAGCAGTCCGGTGACGATGCCTCCATTGGCCATTCGGACGGCGGTGGTTTCGAAGCCGGGGCGGATGCGTTCGTTGGGAAACAACATCTGACGGAGCAGGGTCTCCTCGGAGGTGAAGAGTTCGCCCAGCAGGTCCGGTCCCAGGTCATGTCCTTCCCTGCCGATGCGATGACAGGCCGCGCAGGCCTGGACGAACAGCTCATGCCCGCGTTTCTTGTCGCGCGGCCCGGAAAGCGCCTCCACATGAGCGCGATAAAACTCGTCGGTGAGTTTCACCGTGGGCGCCGGCCAGGCGGGAGGGATCGGAAACTCAACGCCGGTCAATGCGCGGGGTTGGAAGGTCGCCTCCAACGCGCGGGCGGCGGCGCGGACATCCGCATTGGCGCTGGCGGCAAGACGGGCAATGGCGCGGGCGGTCTCGGGGGAGCCGGCTGGTTTGCGACGACCGCCAGCGCGCCCCTTGGCGAGGGCGTTGAGAAGGTCGGTCTGAGTCTCGGCCGGAGCGTTCGAAATGAGCGTCAAGGTTTCGGACAAGGCCGCTTCCCGGCCGCCGGCGGCAATGCAGGCGGCGAGCCGGCCGGGCAGATCCCCGGTTCTCGTGGAGCTTTCCAGCAATCGGGCCAGGAGCATCGGCTCCCGGTCATGGACGGACGAAAGAAGGGCCGCCGGCATCCACTTGAGGTTGCCGGCGCGGACTGCGAGATCCGCCAGGGCGGCGATGGATCTGGCATCGTCAATCTCGCCCAGACTTAGCGCCAGTTGCAGCAGGACGCGGGGATGGTTCTCGGTTCGCGCTGCGGCGAGAACAGCCGCCGCCAGTTCGCCGGCCGCGGGATCATCAAATCGTCTGTCGGCCAATTGAAGCGCGTGAACGCGAACGGCGGCTGCGTCGTGATGGATGAAGGGCCGCAGGTCGTTGGGGGGCAACAGCTCCAGCCCATCCAAGGCGCGCAGGGCGGCGATGATTCCCGAGGCGGAAGTCCCGTCGTCGGCCAACAGACGGCGCAATTCCGGCGCGGCGTCGCGGGCGGCGCGTTCGATCAGCAGGCGCAATGCGGTCTGGCGTCTCCAGAAGAGCGGCCCCGCCGTTTCCCGGGCCAGTTCGCGGGCATTCAATCGTGAAAGATCGGCCGTCGGCGGCTGCGGCGCGTCGCGATGGGTGAGGCGGTGGATGCGCCCTCGATCGTGGCCGGCGTAGAGATCGTATTGTTGTTGCAGATGCCGCGGGATGGCGGAGTAGTCCTCGATGATTTCGCGGTAGTAATCGACGACCCAGATCGAGCCGTCGGGGCCGTGCGACAACTGGATGGGATGCGACCAGCCATCGGTGGACGCGGCGAACTCGGACTGTTCCTCGCCGGGGGCTCGTTTGAGGATGAGTTCCGTTCCCCGTCGTTCGATCAGCGCGCGGTGGATGAGGCTGCCCGAGGGTTCGCAGGCAAGGAGATTGCCGTGCAGGCCGGGCAGGACCGTGTCGCGATAGACAAAGGAGCCGCAGGCCGAGGTGAACCATCCGGTGGGATCGACCTCGCCCTGGCCGTAACGATCGCGGTAATACTTGAAATACCCGGGGTGGGCGGCGCGCTTGGTGCGCCAGGGATGGGGCCTGGCAATCGAGAAGGCCGGCTTGCGGCCTCCGGGGTCGGAGGTCAACGACGGCGTGGCCGCGTTTGGATTGCGGATGAGATAACGCCATGGCAATGGGGCGACATGGATGCCCGGGACGGTCGTGCTGGGCACGAATCGCTCGCCCGATTCCGTCATCGCGAAGCCCAGTGTGTGGGTGCGGCCGGTGACCGGTTCGATGGCGGAGCCGTCCGGGCGAATGCGGAAGTCGGAGCGCGGCAGGTCGATGGGCCTGGCGAGTTTGGGCCCGGTGATTCGTCCCCCGCCGAGGCCGCTTCCAAAATAGATCCAGCCATCGGGGCCCCATTGCGGGGCGTTGACGCCGCGTTCGAGCAGGCCCGCCTGGAAACCGGTGAACAGCGTTTCGCGAATCTCGGCCCTGCCATCGCCGTCGCGGTCCGCGAGATGGACGATCTCCGGCGCGCAGGCCACGATCACCCCCCCGCGCGCGGGGACCAATCCATAGGCGGGCGGCAGATTGGTCGACCAGACATCGGCGCGATCCATGCGCCCGTCGCCGTCGGTGTCGCGCAGCAGTTTGACGACGCCGTAGGTTCCGGCCTTGGCGGCCTCCTTGAATTCTGGAGCCGCCTGCACCCGCCGGACCTGTTCGTCCAGTTTGCCGGCCTTGTTCAGCGCATCGACATCGAGTTTGCCCTCCAGGTTGTAGCCGTGAAGTTCGGTGACGAAGAGGCGGCCCCGCTCATCCCAACAAAGACCCGAGGGCGAGGCGATCAATGGCTCGCTCGCGACGAGTTCCATGCGGAAGCCCTCCGGAAGTAGGAACGCCGCAGAGCTTTGTTCGGGAGATAGCGGCTTGGGGGCGTCGCCGGGTTGGGGAACCTGCGCTCCGGTTGTCTGGGCAAGCGCAAGCAGCCAGGCCGCCAGGATGCCATTTGCTGTTGATTGCCGGTTTCCGCGTTTCCTCATGCCACAAGATTCCTCTGGAACAGGCGCGCGCGGAAGCCTCCGATGGGCCGGCCGGTCAGCCAGCTTTCGCCGGGGTGACGTTCGAATACAGGTCGGCAGCCCGGCCCCGTGCCTGGATTGGAGGCGTCCTGAGCGGAGATCACTGCGCCGATGAGCTGCGTTTCGCTCCCGGTCCCGCCGTCGTCGTCGGAGATCATGGCTTGCATTGGGAAACTTGGGGCAGTCTGCCCTGAGCCGCCTGAATGGCGCCACACAAAAGGAGGAGCGCCTCCGGTTGTCAGGGGAGTCCTGCCGCCGCCGGGACCCTCTGGAGACGATGAAACAGCCTGCGAGGAGGCCGGTTGCGGGTCCGATATTGGCATCGAGTAATTCTTGTCCGTGATTGGCGGCGGGTTTAACAATCAAGCCGGAGCGAATTGCAAGAAGTGAATGATTCACCATATTCTGACGACCTCGACGATGACGCAGAGGGGCCCGTCGAGGGCGACGACCTGACGGTCGCCGACGACTCCGGGAGCGTCGGTCCGGATGGCACGCGCAAGCTGGAGGGCGCAGCGGCGCGGACAGAGGGAAATGATCTGTCTGGAGCGCAGTTTGGCGAATACCGGTTGGTCCGGAAGATTGCCAAGGGAGGGATGGGGCTGGTTTATGAAGGCGTGCAACTGGCGTTGGACCGGCGGGTCGCCATCAAGATCATCGCTGACGAGTTGGCCTCCGATCAAACGTTCCTGCAGCGGTTCGAGCGGGAGGCCAAGGCTTCGGCCCTGTTGAATCATCCGAACGTCGCGCAGGTCTACGATTTTGGCCGGGAGGGGGATCGGCATTATCTCGTGCTGGAGTATGTGGATGGAATGGACTTCGCCGCCTATGTCAAGCAGCACGGCAAGCTCGCGGTCGATGAGAGCCTGGCGATTGTCCGGCAGGTGGCGTTGGCTCTGCAGTTCGCCCTGGGGCAGTCCATCATCCACCGCGACATCAAACCGGCCAATCTCATGTATACGACGGATGGCACGGTGAAGATCACGGACCTGGGGTTGGCGAAAAAGCTGACCGAAGATTCGGACGTCACCCTGACCGGCACTGGGATCGGTTCGCCGCATTATCTGGCTCCCGAGCAGGCGGATGACGCCCGGGCGGTTGATCATCGAGCCGATATTTATTCGCTGGGCATCACGCTCATGTTTCTGCTGACCGCGCGTCGGCCGTTCGATGGCGAGTCGGCGTTCTCCGTTGTGTTGGCCCACGCGAACAAGCCGCTGCCCAGCGGCGAGGAACTTGGGACGCCCCTGCCCGAGGAAGTTGAAAGCCTGGTCCGGCGGATGACGGCGAAGAACCCGGTGGATCGCCACATGGACTACGACGAACTGCTGGCCGACCTGGATTGCCTCGAGGCGGGCAAGGCGCCGGCCGGGCAGCCAGGCGCGTCCGGGCAGAAGAATCCTTCGGGAAGGGGCGGGATTGCCGCCTTTGCGGCGATGGCGGTGATTTGCGCATTGGTGGTCGTCATTGTGATGCAATCGGGTGGGAATCCGGGAGATGAAGCGGTTTCCGAAGGCGGCGCGCCGGAGCGGCAAGGGGACGCGCCGGGAGGGGTTGTCGAACCTACGCCCGAGAAACCGAAGGAGTATCCCCCCTTCGGTTCCGAGGAGGCCCGGCAGATGTTGTCTGAAATGAAGCGGGCCATCATCCGGCATTTTCTTCCCAAGGCGCCGGAAGTTCGGGTGAACCCCATTCCCGACGGCGAGTTGGACGCGATGATCCGCGTCGCTGAGCAGTTCGCCGCCGAGAATCCGGAGGAGTATCGGAGCATCCTGGCGCACTACGACCAGATCGTCGGGAAGGTCGCGGGAACGCCGCGGGAGCAGGAGATCCAGGATGCGCGCAAGACGTGGCAGGACAAGTTTCACGAGGCCGATGAGAAAGCCTTCAACGACATCCTGGACAAGTTGGATCAGGCGCTGTTGTCGAAGCAGCCGCACACGGTGTTCGCGGCTTGGGAGCAGTTTCCCAAGAACCTGCTGAGTGAGGAACTGCTGGAACAGGCGGTCGATTCCGTGTTGAACCTGCCGGGGCCGTTTGTCGGTGAACTGCTCGGGGGAGAGATGCCGCAGATGCCGGTGCCGGACAATCTCAGAATACCGGATGAGCTGATGCCGTCG
>Ga0181573_10003864_pt1 | contig 12989 bp, 9 predicted proteins | sample 101ome_25_FD_148643 | JGI IMG/M metagenome (GOLD analysis project Ga0181573, IMG submission 148643) | Coastal salt marsh microbial communities from the Groves Creek Marsh, Skidaway Island, Georgia - 101409BT metaG (spades assembly) | ecosystem: Environmental > Aquatic > Marine > Intertidal zone...
TCGTAGGGCGCCGAGTACGCGCGCGAGCTCGACGGGGTCTTGAGGGCGCTGCGACGGTGCATTCCGACGCTCTCGCCGGTATTCGATGCGATGGCTCTCGGTAAAGAGGTGTACGCGTTGATTAACGCCGAGGAGAAGGTTTTAGGGACGAGCGGGAGCGCGTTGGGAAGGCGAGCGAGGTGTTGTAAGCTCAAGCACTCGCTTTGGTGGGACACTCGGCCGAAGGGCGCGCTCTTCGTCATCATGAAGGCGTATCTCGTCCAGAAGCGCGATGGTGGGTTGAATCGGGATTTAAACACTCTGGAAGGTTGCGAAGAGTTTGAAGAGTTCATGTTGGGCGTCAAGAACGATTTGAGGGAGAGTGGAATGTTAAAGTTTGTGAAGATTTTCGTGCCGAATGAATTGCCAAACGCGTCGCAGTTGAAGAAGATTGCGAGAGAGATGAATGCTGTTTTGGCGATCTCGCCGCTCGATGACGGCCTGAGCCACGTGTTACGCTCGGAGGAGACGAGCTTTGACTGCGGCGACGAAGCTGGATTCTGGCGTATCACTGAAACATCGAGGGGAGGAATGTCGTCAAAGACGGAGCAGCGCTTGCACTTTTGGTTTTATCCAGACTCGTACGACACTTGGTATTCTGATTCTTCCATATCGGGCAAGGGTAAAGCGCCCTGGCCAGTCACTAAAAGTAAATTCGTTGCCGATGACTTCAAGGGTCCGCATTGCGTCGGGCTACGTTGGTTGGAGGACAGCCACAAGTTTAACGAATGGATGAACGAGCTCGACTACGAATTCGACGTGGCGCAAGATCTCGGCGCCACGAGATATCCGTGGGATAGTCGAGCCGCGGATTCGGTGAAACGAATCAAAGTAGATCTCAATTCTCCTGATGTTGAGATTCTTTCCACGGAAGGAGTCGAACGCATAGATGAGCGAGTGACAAAGAGGCAAGTTATTCAACCTCATCCGATGATTGCCGCGTTGGCTAGTCAGGTTGACGGCGCGCTTGTTGAGCAAGATGAAGTTACTAAAGATTTTTTGCTAGCCAAATCGCTTAGAATCGAGAACATCAGTGCTGGACAGCTTCCACAAGACGCTACACCGGTGTGTACGACGTCTGGCGCAGCGGCGGAGAAAAGCGTACAGGAGCACAGAATTCCAACGCACAGCGCTTGGTTTGCGTGGAAGTCGATCCATTCGATCGAAAAGGAAGCTCTCCCGTGTTTTTTCGAAGATGATACATGCGCGAACGCGGATGAAAAATATATAGAGTACCGGAACTCGATGATGCGAACGTTTCGAAGCAAGGGCAAGTTTGTCACGTTTGAAGACGTGACAACGAATATTGAGGGTGGTAAAATTGAAGATCTTACGCGCTTGTTCAACTTCTTAGAAGAGTGGGGTCTCATCAACTGGAAGTTTTCTGCCGGAAGGGACGTTTTCAGATTGCATATCGCACCTGTCAGCGGACTCCCGCGCGTTACCTCCGCGAGTGATGGAACGCTCACCGTGCAAGCGCCCGATTTGGCAAATCCTGGAAAGTTGTATCAGTTCCGCGAGATACTTGCGACGACTGCGCTCGGAAGCCACGCGTTCTGTCACGCGATCGAAGCGAGGCCAGACGCCCCTTTTGAACGTCGTTCCTTGGATGCCTTGTTCGCAACTCTGCACTCGCTGCACCGTGGCAAAGTCAAGTTTGAATTTGCGTGCAACGCGTGCGGCGACACTCTCATCGGTCAAGTCTTCTATCACGCCATTTTCATCGATCATTTCAACATCTGCGTGCGTTGCTACCGTGCAGGGTTGTATCCTGAAGCGCAGTCGAGCGGGGATTTTGTCAAAGCACTCTATCCCAACCTTGATGAACCTCAAGTCGATCGCATGGAGGTGGACGAAGAGTGGAGCGCGCAAGAGATTTCGGCATTGCTGGAGGCGATTCCCCGCAATCCAAACGAAGAGCCAAACTGGTCCGAAATCGCTTCGAGCGTTGGTTCAAAGAACGAAGAGGAATGCTTGAAGTTTTTCGTCCGAATGCCTATCGTTGACGACCACATTGCCGAGATGGAGCGCTCCGTTCGTAACGCTCCGAGTGGCGTGCTCGTTGACGAAGACCAAGGAGCGCTTCTTCCTTCAGCCGCTGACGCTCCTTTCGCTTTTTCGCAAAATCCAACCATGTCACAGCTCGAGTTCTTGGCGAGCATGGTATCTCCTCGGGTCGCCGCTGCCGCCGCAAAGTGTGCTCTGGAGATTTTTGTAAAAGCTGCATCGCGCGGCGAGGATGTAAATTCGGTGGCGGTTGACGCAAACGCGCACGCCCTCGTCGCCGCGGCAGTTCAAGCAAAGATTCTGGCGCAAGACGAGGAACACGAAATCCATCGTCTTCTCTCTGGCGTTCTCGACGTCAAGGTGAGAAAGATGGATGTCAAATTACAGTATCTCAAGACGTATCGCGACGCGTTGGAGCGCGAGAAGAACACGTCGGAGAGCCAACGACAAACGTCTCAAACCGAGTTCTCAGCCTACCTGAATAACAAGGATGAATTGGAGCGTCGATACGCCGAGGCAAAGGCTACGCTCGAAGAGCTCAAAGAGAAAGTGTCCAAGATGGCTCCACCGCAACCGGCGCCGACTGTCGTCGAGCCCGCGCCGCCAGTCTCTACGCAGCAACCGACTCCGACTCTGACGTTCCCGACGCAATGAGCGTCATCCGATCCGCATCACGGCATCAACGAACTCGCCGAGTATTAGTTAGAGACCCCCACGCATTGATTGATTGTGTAACACTTAAGATAGTTTACTTAGTGCGGCTTAAGATGGTTCACGCGCGCGCGGTAACTGTTTCTCAACTCTCTAACCGTCCTCACTTCACCCCACGCCCGAGAGCGCGTCGGTCACCATGTCCAAACTCCCGACGTTGAAAATCGACGTCGTCTCCGACATCGTCTGACCTTGGTGTTACGTCGGCAAGCGCAACCTCGAACGCGCCATCGCGCGGGTTCCAAAGGAAAAAGCGCGCGTCGACGTTCGCTGGCGTGGGTTTCAGTTGGTTCCCGACAGCGTGTGGGGGCGGTTCCCGCCCGAAGCTCGCGCGCACGGCATCAACAAACTCGAGTGGTACAACGAAAAGTTTGGGGCGGAGACGGTCAAGGGGTTTGAGCCGCGTTTGCGCGCCGCGTTCGCAAAGGCTGGGATCGCCGGGACGTACACGCTCGACGGCAACGTCGGACCGACGTTCGACGGGCACCGCCTGGCGACGTACGCCGGGAGCTTAGAGCCGCCTGAATCCGGCGCGTTGGCTGTCAAGCAAAACGACTTCATGGAGGCCATGTTTGAGCGGTATTTCATCAAAAGTCTCGCGCCTTGCGAGAAGGATGTCATGTTGGACGCGGCTCGAGCCGCTTCGCTCGACGTTGACAAGTGCGCGGAAATTTTGTCATCCGCCGAATTTACGCTCGAGACGGAGGATGAGATGCGCGCGTACGCCCGAGGCATCAACGGCGTTCCGCACTTTATAATCTCCAACGGCTCCAAGCGTCTTCAATTCGGCGGGGCGCAACCGCCCGAGGTTTTCATCGACGCGTTCGAGGAACTATTGGGCGAAACGCTCGATTAAAGCCGAGCGAAGTATTAAAGCCGACGCGAACGAAATCAGAGCGAGCGACATTCGTGACCGCGACACCGTCCATCGGCGTTTTCGAGAGTAAAAGAAAGAGCGCCATCGGTGTCGCGCGATTTTTGCGCTCGCTCGGTGATCGACGCGCGCGCGCGAACACAGAAAGTAATACGCATAGTACGTTGAGAGACCGCTCCTTCGCGAGAGCCCCCTCCTCATTGCTCGCGCTGGGAACCCATCCATCCATCCATCCATCGTCACACCCCGCCGTGAGCGCGAACGAACGAACCATGTCGCGCACCGCTCGCGCGAGCGTCACCCCGGTACCGACGAAGACGACCGCTCGTCACCGCGCCGCGTCGCGTCCGCGTCGCGCGTCGTCGTCCGTGATCGTCCGTTCGCAGTCGGTCGCGAATGCGATTGAAATCCAAGGCGTCCATCACGTCGCGATAATCTGCGACTCGCTCGAGCGTTCGATGGACTTTTACGGCCGAATGCTCGGGTTGGAGATCAACCCGGAGCGTCCAGAGGATAAACTGCCCTATCGCGGGGCGTGGCTGTGGATTGGACCGGAGATGATTCACCTCATGGAGTTGCCGAACCCAGACGTTACGCACGTGGAGTTTCGACCGACGCACGGAGGACGGGATCGACACTTTTGCATCGGGGTGAAGAACATTCAGCCGTTGATTGAGTGTTTAGAGAAGGAGGGCGTGGCGTACACGGCGAGTAAGAGCGGAAGACCGGCGATTTTCTTTAGAGATCCAGACGCGAATACGCTCGAAGTCGTCGAAGGTTTGGATTGGAGGTCGTGACGTCGCGCGCGGGTGGTAGTCAGGCAAGTTAGTAAGCTACAAATGTACAGTATTCTCATTGAATTTACCTAGCTATTTCGTGACCCGGACCCCAGAAACCCATGCAATCGCCCGGACACGCCGCGAGCTCGCGACCGGAATTGCGACAAAAGGCGACGCGTCGAACGTCTCGGGCGCCGCCGCCGCGTCTTCGGTCGAGTTCCTCCTCCATCTTGTGATAACACTTTCGAAGAGTGCGTCGCTTGTTCACCGTTGACTTTGGATCGGTGCTAAAGAATTGGTTCTCAATCTGCTTGAGCTTGGCGATTCTCTCTTCTAGATCCGCGTCTTCGAGGTGCGGAATGGCGTGGAAGGAGTACACTCCGTCCAACGCGGCGTGATGTGAGCACACCCACTCGCCGCGCGTCTCCACGGATGATTGACACCGTTCACACAAGACGAGCGGGAATCGACACACAACACACACTGCGCACGATGTAAGTTTCGGTTCACCCTCGGCGCATCGCTGACAGCGCCACACTTCGGCGTCGTCTTTACCCGAAGCCGATACGCCCCGCTTGTCAAACGTAAAATTCTTTCCGAGGTACAAGCAATCCTCGTCATCCCCAAACTCTTCCAAATACTCGTGAATACCACCCTCCAGCTGATAGACAGTTTTGATTTCTGGCTGCTGCTTTTCTAAATAAAGCGCCGCCTTCTCGCAGCGGATACCGCCCGTACAATACATGAATACCTCCTTGCCTTGCGCTTTTTTCGCTTGGTCGTCAAGAAACCGACCGAGCTCTTGCATGTTTCTCGCATCGGGAACGAGCGCGCCTTTAAATTTACCGATGATTCCCTCGTTTTCGTTTCGTAAATCGAGCAAAGTTAAGTCTTTCTCAGCCATCTTCTTCTTGAGCGCTTCGTGAAATTCTCTCGGCTTCATGTGCACCACCTTTGCCGTCTTTGTGTAGGGCAAGTCCATCTGGCCCCATCCCACGAGTTCGCGCACCTCTTGAATCCTGGCGTCGTAGAAGACTTGTTTATCTGCAACGCTCCGTTTATACGGCATCTCCCCGCACGCAGGGACGCACGCGGAGAGCGTCGATTTGAACTCTTCCAACCGTCCGCTCGCTCGCGAAGCGCACACCGTTCCGTTCACACCTTCCTTGCATACGAGCACCCGGCCGAGCAACGCGCCGTCTGCGCAAAAGTCTTTCAACGCTCGAACGACGCGCTCCACGTCGGGAATGTCGGTGTAGCAGTAAAAGAGCACGACGTCGTGCACGTCGTCACCGTCGGTCATGATTTTGACAACAAAAAAGCGGCTGGCGGCTCCTTTCGCTCCGTCTTTATCCGAACGCCGAGTTGTTCAGAGGCGACGAATGACGCTTCGCGCGGGCGCGAAGACGATACGATCGCTCGATGGCGGTTTCACCGCGTGGGCGCGCGCGGGTGCCGATGTGCTCGCGACGCGTCTCGCACTGGGGGCAGGGCCGGTTTGGCTTTGACGTCTACGTCTGCGTTCTACATCACTTGATACGTTGAACCGAGAACGGTCTCTAAAAACTATCTACCACCCTTCGAGGGCGCACGATTCCACTCACTCAAAACGTGGTGGAGGACGTGTCGGTGTTCGGCATGTCGCGACCTTCGGGAGCCTTGGCGTACAGACTCTCTTGGAGGTACGTCTTCATTCTGCTCGATACTGGCCGAATATCGGGCTCATTCTTAGCGTCGAGCTTTGGAATGAACTCGCGATGAATGAGCTCCAGCACCTTGACAAACTGCCCTCGGTACTCGTTATGCATGCGGTAGCCGGCTATTTTGAGGAAAGAGTCCAAGGCTGCGGCGGTGTAACGATTTGGAGGACATCGATTGAGCAGGCGAGCAAGCCAACGCCAAGCGGCGTCGACCCCGTGAGGGTGGTTGGGTGCCTCAACCTGCACGAAAGCGGCGTAGAACAACATCACACCTGTCATGCGATCTATGTACGCATCTGTCGTCTCGAAGGCGCCCTCTTCCGTCTTTGTGTAACCCATGAGACCGTAGTACTCTTCGTCCGTGGCGTAACGGCCCGGAACGAATGGGTAGTACTTGGGCACGGCGCTTACGCACACTTCGTGAATGAGCGCCACGAGAAGAGCACCGAATCGCGGGACATCGCACGCGATGCGCACCGCAACCTCGGCGAGCGCGAAGGCGTAACGATTGAGTTTGGCCACCTGCACGTCGCATTGCGAGAGCATCTTCTTCGCGATGCTCAGAAGCGCAAACGTCTTTTGCGGCTCCTGGAGCTGCACCAAGAGCATCATGATGTCTCGGCTCTTCTTATTAATCTGCTCCTTGGTGGCTGCGATCTGCTGCACGTGAACGACGATGGCGTTCGTGAGCTTACGACGTTCCATTCTCGCCCCCGGATGCGCTTGGTATTCAGCCACCGTCGCCCGAGCTTCAGCCAACGTCTTCGCGAGCGTCGTCTCTTGCTCCAAAGCCTCCGACGCAGCAGCAACGCGTGGAACTTCTCCACCAGTCGTCTTACCGCTCACGTAATCGCTCGCCGCCTGCGCTCGCTTGGCTTCCTCCTCAGCTGCCTTCTTCTTTGCCTCCTCCTCCGCCTTGAGCTTGGCCGCCGCCTCCTCTTCCTCCGCCTTCTTCTTCGCCGCTTCCTCCTCCGCCTTTACTCGCTTCTCTTCTTCGACTCGCGCGCGTTCCGCAGCCTCGCGCGCTTCTGCATCTGCAGCCACGGCTCGCATGACGAGCGCATCCGTCTCCTTTCGCGCCTCAGTCGCCACGCGAGCTCTCGTCTGCCTCAACTTGGACGCGTCCGCCGCGAACGCCTCATCCGCCTCCATCAACCGCCGTCGGATATCCTCCACCATCCGCAAATTCTCCTCCAACGCCATCGTCTCCACGTCTCGAGCCATCGTGAGCTCGAGCTCGAGCGACTCTATGCGTCTTCTCGCCGTCGCCTTTGCTCGCTCTCGCCGTTCCCTCGCCCGCTCAAACGCGTCTTGCCGCGCCCGTCCCACCGACACGAGCGTTCTCTCACCGATCCCAACCATTACCACAGTTCCATCGCTTCGTTCTTCGTCCTCTTCACCGTCACCATCCGTTCCGGACGACCCTCCTCGTTGACCGTCGCCCGCCTTTTTCCTCCTCGACGCTTCGTCCTTTTCATCCTCTGAATCCGTCTCTTCCGGCGCCGCCACGTACGCCCCGTTCCCTCGCCTCGGGGTGCCGCGTCCGCGTCGTCCTCCAATCACCACCGGTAACATCACGTCATCGTCGTCATCGTCGTCCGACGTCGACGTCGAAGGCGTCGAGTCGTCGTCAGCCACGCCGTGAAAATCTAGCACGCGCGACATTCTGATTCGGCGCTGACTCGAACACCCCTACGACGAGACGCGACCCGCGTTCACAGTCTCTTCCTCCGTCCGTCGTCGCCGTCGCCGTCGCCGTCGTCGCCGTCGTCGTCGTTCACCGCGGCGTCGCCGAGTGTCGTTCGACGAGTGTCGTCCGCCAACGTCTCGAAACCAATATTAAACTCAAGTCAACGGTATGTAAACTCAAAAACACATAGATCGGGACGCCACTAATGAAAAAATAAAACACCCCTATCTCAATTCTTGAGTAAACACTCGTCGTTTATCCCAAAAGGAAGATTTCTTTCGAAAGGATTTGATTTTTGGACTTTGTGCGTTCGCGCCCGAAACGACGACGGACGCCGCAGACGGCGACGCGGGAGACGGTTCGTCCGCGATTCACGTTCGTCGTCGTCGCCGTCGGTCGGTGACGCAGAGAGGGTCGATCCATCGACCGACGAGACGCGCGACGGTCGTGTGGATTATAATCAACGTCATCCACGTGACGACGCGCACTTTATCGATTTGATTTCGTTGATTGTCGACCGGAACGCCGAGGAGAAGACGCGGGAGACGAGCGAGGATGACGCAGGCGGCGGCGGTGTGTAGAACGACGACGACGGCGGCGACGTCGACGCGATGGGCGACGCGGGGTAGACGGAGACGGTCGCGGAATGGATTGACGCGGGCGCCTTCAGTCTCGTCCTCCTCTTCCTCGTTGACTTCTTCGTCGACGTGTGGGAGCCCGATGGGGGCGCTGTGGGCGCGTAAGGGTGATAGAAAGTTGACCCGTGGTGGCAGTGGGAGGTGTTACGCGGTGCAGGCGGATCCAGGGTTGAGCTCGTCGACGCCGGATGACGAGTTTCGGGCGACGGTTGACGGGATTCGAGACGCGTTGGAGTTCACTCGGTTGGCGAGGGATACGGTTTTGGAGGCGGTTGCGGAACATCGAAGCGAGGACGGTGATGTGTTTGAAGTCAAGGCGGCGCTCATGGAGGCGAACGCGCGCGTGCGCGCGTGGATGAGTCGAGGAGGCGTCGTGTGTCGAATGGTGGCGGACATGCCTGCGCGCGATAGGTACTTGGTGCTCGCGTGCGTGGCTTGCGGACAAGAGCACGTGTTTGAATCCCCGAGCACTGGATCAGCGTCCAAGCTTACAGAAGCGGAGTGTGCCGAGAACGTCGACGCCTTGCTCGCGTGCTTGAGAAAGGTGGAGACGTTTTACGACATGCTCGGAGGCGTCGTCGGTTATCAGTGCGTAGCCTTGGAGCTCTGTCTCGAATCTCTCACGGGTGAACCGGCGCAGACGCACAGCGGCTCCGAGTGCGACGGTCTCGATTGCTCTGGCGTTCCGGGTGAGGTGACGATGCACGTCCCCCCCGGGGTGGACTTGCGCGCGAACCAAGGAGAGTTTGCGGCGACGGCATCTCGTTGGGGCCTCGAGGAGCTTCCCCGCATGGCTGAGATTTATCCTCTCGGCGGCGCCGGTGATCGACTCGGCCTCGTCGACGCAGAGACAGGCGAGAGTTTACCGGCTGCGCTTCTTCCCTACAATGGTCGCCCCTTGATTGAAGGTCTCGTTCGTGATCTCACGGCTCGGGAGTGGCTGTATTACAAGCTCACGGGGGAGCAACACAAAACGCCTGTGGCGGTGATGACAAGCGCGGCAAAGGGCAATCACGGACGCATCTCCACTTTGCTTAGGGAAAACAATTGGTTCGGGCGCGGCGAAACTGGTTATCGCTTGTTTGAGCAACCGCTCGTGCCCGTTTTTTCTCTCGATTGCGGTAAATGGGTCGCGAAGGATTTGGCAAAGATTGCGCTCAAGCCGGGTGGACACGGCGCGATTTGGAAGTTGATGCTTGACGAGGGTGTGTTTGACTGGCTCGAGTCTCAAGGTCGCATCGGCGGTGTGGTGAGACAAATCACCAATCCAATGGCGGGTACGGACACGACCCTCTTGTCCCTCTCCGGCGTGGGTGCCAAGGGTGAAAAATCTCTCGGTTTCGCGAGCTGCGAACGCCACATCGGCGCTTCCGAGGGCGTCAACGTGCTCCTTGAAAAGCAAAACACCATCACGGATGAGTTTACGTACGGTGTTTCCAACGTTGAATACACCGAGTTTGCGCGCCTTGGAATTAAAGATAAGGCGTCGGAAGCGGGTAGCACTGAGAGCGCTTACCCGGCGAACACGAATGTGTTATATATCGGCTTGAAGCAAATCCGAAAGGCGCTCGGCGTCTCGGCGCGTGCGGCGTTTCCGGGCATGTTGGTCAACCTAACCAAACCGGTGCGCGACGACGGCACCAAGGGTGGAAGACTCGAGTGTTCGATGCAAAACATCGCCGACGCGCTGATGAGACACTCTAAGACTCGTCTCGGTGCCGAAGACTGGGAAGATCTCCCAACCTTTGTTCTCTACACGCTCCGCCGGCGCATTACGAGCAGCGCAAAGAAGAAGCGTCCGCCAGAGTCTACGAACCTGGCGCAAACCCCGGATGGGTCGTTCTTGGATTTGCTCCGCAACGCGAGTGATTTGTTGACGCGTTGTGACGTCGCGCATCCCTCTCCAGACGATTATCCGGTGTCGGCGTACTTGGAAAAGGGACCGCAATTCATCTACAGCGCACATCCGAGCATCGGTCCACTGTGGGACGTGGTTGAGCAAAAGATTCAAGGCGGCGAAATCAAGGTTGGCTCCGAAGTTCGTTTGGAAATCGCCGAGATGCAATGGCGGAACGTCGTCGTCGACGGATCCCTCTTCGTCGAGGCGACGCAACCGATGGGTCCGTGCAAAGACGGTGCGGTTTCGTTTGACGACGAGAAGAGCGGCCGATGCCGCTTGGTCAACGTCAGCGTCGAGAACGAGGGCATCGATTGGAACGAGTCGTCAAACGTGTACTGGAGCAACTTCATCACGCGTAACGAACGATGCTCGATTCTTCTCGAAGGTAGCGGTGAGCTCGACGCCGAGGACGTGACGCTCTCGGGCGATGTCCGTTACGTCGTGCCCGACGGAAAGAGGTTGACTCTTCGTCCAGACGGCGCCGGCGGCGTCGCGGAGCGATGGGACGACATCACCTCCCCGTCGTGGTCTTGGAAGTACGCCTTCGGGGATAAGGATCGCGTCAACGTGGTGCTCGTGTAGAAATTCTTGGTAGCCGCGCGCGCGCCGTGTATTGTCAAAGAAAACAAAGAATTCATTCTACTCGTCGTGCGTTCCTTGTTACAATGTGATGCGATCGATCGATGACTCAAGTCAACTTTGGCATGAAGCCCGGGGGGACGCTCGTCTCAAAGTCGGTCTCTACTCGTTTTGAAATCTCTTCAGCTTGGAGCAAAATGGCAGATTTGCGTCTTCCACGCGGGCTCGCGGGCTCGAAGTCTTCGTCAAAGGATGCGTTGAGCTCGTTCGTGGCCAGAGCCATGGGTACGAAGAGCGCGCGAGCCGACGCCTCGTCGAGGTAGGAAAACTTTTCAGATCCAATAGCGGTGTGTAAACGCGCGTTAACGCCGCGTTTACAGCTCGAGATACACTTACCGCTTCCTTTACACGCCCAACCTCTGGGAAGTTCGCCTTGTAAAGCGTCGACAATGTCCCGCGCGCCGCGCTTGGCGCAATCCTTACCGGTGCAAATTTCCACCATGGCGATGGGCACTTCTCGAGTGGCGTCTCCGAGGACGACGGGGGCGACGAGCGGGCACGACCCAATCGTCTTGAGCGCCACAGATGACGACGCGCTCGCTTGTTGACCCGATGCCGTCGTTTCGACGTCAATCACGTCCAAACCGGCACCCATCGCGTTCGCTCGCAGCGCCTCTTCTTGTTGCTTTTGCGAAACAACCCTGCCGAGCTTGTTCTTCAACGCCGCCAAGACGTCGCTCTTCTTCCCTTTCCCCTTCTTCTTCTTCTTTGACGACGACGACGAAGTTTTATCCTTCATCTTTGTCGTCGTTTTAGTTTTACCACCCTTGTTCTTCTTGCTTCCCCCACCACCTTTACCGCCGACGACGCCCGCCAAGGCGTCGTGCAAAGCGTTCATATTGTTCGCCTTCGCGAGTTTCATCCGACGGCTTCGTCCACCTTCGTCCTCTGAAGACGACGACGACGACGACGACGACGAAGACGACGAAGACGAACTGCTGCTGCTGCTGCTGCTACTACTACTCGAACTGCTCGAACCGCAATTCTTCTTCTTCTTCTTCCCTTTCCCTTTCCCTTTCGCCTTTCCCTTTCCCTCGTCCTTCTTTTTCTTCTTCGCCCCGGCGTACTGCGTCTCGTGCGACGCGTCCACGAAAGCCCCGAACACCGCCGCGCTCGTCGCCATCGACGCTCTCACCATCACCCGCCGTCCTCGTCCTCCTCGTCTCGATCCGCGCGCGCGATCGTCGTCGTCGTCGTCGCCGCCCGCGTCCCGTCCCGCTCGTCCGCCGAGGACGACGACGCCCCGTCGTCCTCCTCGAACCGTCCTCCGCGCGACGTCACCCTTCCGTCCTCCGCGCGACGTCGTCGCCGCCGCCGTCGTCGTCGTCACCGCCGCTCGACGCATCGTCGCCATCGTCGCCATCGTCGTCGCGACGCTCGATCGACGTTCGATTCGATTCGCTCGCCCTCGACCAGCGGCACGCGCCACACTGACTCAGCGAACGCGCGCGCGACCGAAGATTACCGCCGCGTCGACGCGCGTCTCGACCCGTCTATCTCGCCGACTCGCGAATGACGACGAAGAATACCCCGCCGCGCGCTCCGTTCCGCGGACTCCGCGCGCGCCGTTCCGCTCGCGCGTCGCGTCGCCGACTCGCGCGCGTCGACCATCCGCGGATCCACCCGTCATCGGGTGTATACTTCTTCTTCATACCACACACTATAAAATTGGATAGATCACGTACCGCAAGTCCGAGTTTCTATACACTAGATACCCTTTATGAATCAACGCCATGGCGCTATCGATACTAGTGATCATCACGAGTTTCTATGCGGGTTGGATGCGAACACGCGCCCGATCGACGTTCCGTGTGTATTTATTCGGACACGTGGTATTTAACTCAAAACATGACTCGTCGTCTTCGTCGTCGTCGTCGTCGTCATCGGTTCTGGGTGATGCGCGACGCGCGACGAAAGTTGAGAGCGTGGAACCACAGGCCGACGGACGCCGCGCCGACGGACGCGAGATCCGCGTGCAGTGAACGAGCGCGACGGGATCGTTTCGTTTCGTT
>Ga0181573_10003866_pt1 | contig 12986 bp, 11 predicted proteins | sample 101ome_25_FD_148643 | JGI IMG/M metagenome (GOLD analysis project Ga0181573, IMG submission 148643) | Coastal salt marsh microbial communities from the Groves Creek Marsh, Skidaway Island, Georgia - 101409BT metaG (spades assembly) | ecosystem: Environmental > Aquatic > Marine > Intertidal zone...
TCGGGCATGTCGGATTCGGTCGTGAAGTGACGGTGCGACAACGAGTTGCTCGCCAACACCACCACGCGCTTGCCCGAAGCCTCGATGGCGCGTCGCGTGACACGCCCGAGTTCCATCATCATCTCCTGCATCACTTCCACCGAATAGTAGGCGGTCGATCGGTTGCTTGAGATGACCACGAGCGGCTTGTCCCATTCGGGGTTGAACAAATGGCCGGTGGTGATGGTCCCGTAGTCGACCCGGAAGTCGGGGTTTTCCATCATCTTCACCGGCATGCCAGCGGCTTCGGCTTCGTCGTGGATGGCCTTGGCCAAGTCGACGTCGACCTTCATGTCGTAGTGGTAACGGAACAGGTTGGGGAAGATGGGGTCCACCGAGAGCCCTTCAAAATGGGGCAAACCGAGGAAGTGGGTGCCCACGTAGGTCTGCCAGTGGGGCGAGAGGACCACGATGGCGTCGTAGTCGAGGTCCGCCATGGAGGCGCGTAGGCGCTCATAGCCCCAGCGCAACTGCTCCCAGCCACCCTCGGCCACCGGTTCGTTTTGCGGCGGGTTTTCGGCGTACACCAAGTGGGGCGGGTGCGGTGCGAGGCAGCCGGCGACAATGGTCCCTTTGGCCATGATTTCGGGAGGCGTTCGTGGTTTAATGCTTCATCGCCTCCGCATCACGAACCGACGCCAAGCCTCAAACGGACCGACCGGCCGGTGATGTCATGGAGGACCAGGTGGCCATCGAGGTTGCACCCCCGCCGGAACCCACCTCCGCCACCTGGGACCAAACGTGGCGGCACGTTGGTTTTCCAGCCTTGTTCGGCGTTGCGGTCGGTGTCGTTTGGCAGGAAGTCGCCATGCCCGCGTTGCCTGCGCTGCCGTACGGGTTTCCCAACCCCGTGCAAGCTGCGTTGCTGGCTTATCTGTTGCTGACGCCGCTGGTTCATCGGGTGTTGACCAAAGCCGAGCCCTCGCGTTGGAAGGAATACGCCTTGGGATGCAGCAGCTTGGTGATGCCGCTGGTCATCATCTGGACCATGGGGTACGGCGGCTTGGTTTGTGGTGGCTATTTGGCCAGCGTGGTGTGGGTGTGGATCAGCACCTCGTGGTGGCGGTTCCGCCTCCCTCCGTTTCGGTTGGCGCTGTGGCACACGCTGGGCGTGAACATCGGGGCCCTCGGGGGCTCCATCCTGACCTACAACCTGTTGGCCTGATCAGGACGTGTAGGACTCGTCGTCGTTGGGGAAGTCGCCCGAACGCACGTCCTCGCAGTACGCTTTGATGGCGTTGTCAATGCCCTCGGCGAGGTTCATGTAGCGGCGCAAAAACCTCGGTGAGAAATCCATGGTGATGCCCAACAGGTCGTGCAACACGAGCACCTGTCCGTCCACATCCGGTCCAGCACCGATGCCGATGGTGGGGATGGCGACGGCCTCTGACACACGCTTGGCCAATTCGCGGGGGATTTTTTCGAGCACGATGGCGAAGCATCCAGCTTCCTCAAGGAGTTTCGCATCGGCGATGAGCTTGTCCGCTTCTTCGTCTTCCTTGGCGCGCACCGAGTAGGTGCCGAACTTGTAGATGGACTGCGGCGTCAGTCCAAGGTGCCCCATGACGGGGATGCCTGCGGTCAAAATGCGCTGAACGGACTCAACGATTTCGGCACCGCCCTCCAACTTCACGGCGTGGCCGCTGGATTCCTTCATGATGCGGATGGCTGAATCAAGGGCTTGGCGAGAGTTCCCTTGGTAGGTGCCGAAGGGCATGTCGACCACGAGCAGGGCGCGGTCCACAGCCCGTTCAACGCACTGAGCGTGGTAGATCATGTGATCGAGGGTCATGGGAACGGTGGTGACCTGCCCCGCCATGACGTTGGAGGCGGAATCGCCGACCAAGATGACGTCCACGCCGGCTTGGTCAACCAGCCGGGCCAGCGAATAGTCGTAAGCCGTGAGCATCGTGATCTTCTCACCCGCTCGCTTCATTTCCTGGAGCGTGTGGGTTGTGACCTTCTTGGCCTCACCGTAGACCGACATGGAACCATCCACAGCGGCGGCGGTTTTGAATCCTCGCTGGCCCTTATTCTTCCTCAAAACCACCGGGATTGACGTGGAGGTGCAACTCCTCCATGGCTTCAGCCACGGAGCCGGCGGCGAGGACCTGTTGCCGGGCCTCGGTGCTGTTGAGCAACAGCGACGCCACGTGGTACACCGATTGGGAGGTGCCATCGAGGTGCTCGTTGCAGAAATCCTCGACCCATCCCGTCAGGACCGCTTCCTGAATGTTCATCCCGGCACCAACGTGATGCAGGACTCCACTCACCGTGTCCCGGAGCAGCGCTTGCTGTGCCCCGTTGAGCGGTGTCGTGTCTTCGGGCAAGTAGGTCACCTCGGCGGAGATGTAGAGACGGTGGTGGTCGTGGTCTGGACCCACGTGGTCGACCAGTTGCTCCACGTCCGCCAAGGCCCCGTCTTCGTTGACAAATTCCGTCATGCTCGGGTCCGAAAACGGTGGCAACGCCGGTTCGATGACCCGGTCCACCCGGAACTTTCGGCCCCCACGAATGGTGATGAAGTGGTTCATGCCCCGTGTTTCGTGATGGGTGATGATGGCTTCGCAGCCGTGGGCCCGGGGCCCGTCCCATCCATTCACCGGGTTGAATGGGTCGCTGTTGACCAGGCCAAACGGCCGCTCATCGAGCACACAGGTGTCGAGCATTTGACGGTAGCGTGGTTCAAACACCCGGAGTTCCTGCACCTCGCCGGGGAAGAGAACCATGGGCAGCACGAACAGCGGCAGGTCGGGCTCCATGTTGCCAAAACCGACGGCGCCCATTTGAACATGTGTCAATGTTGAACACAGATGTTGCTGAGCTCCGAGAAGAAATTCAGCGACCAATCACCGCCTTCCCGGCCGACACCCGACTGTTTCACACCGCCGAAGGGCGTTCTCAGGTCACGGTTCAGCCACGTGTTCACCCACACGATGCCGGAGTCAATGCGCTGTGCAAAACGGTGGCCTCGGTCAGCATCACCGGTCCACACCGAGCCGGCCAGACCGTAATCGGTGGCGTTGGCCATCGCCACGGCTTCGTCCTCGTCACAAAACGTGTGAAGCGTCACAACCGGTCCGAAGATCTCCTCGGTGGCGCACCGCGCGTCGATGGGCAAGCCGTCGATGACCGTCGGGCGCAGGAAGGCGCCGTCTGGGTGGGCGCCGTCCACCGGCGCCGCATCGCTGGTGCCACCGGTGAGCACGGTGCCGCCTTCCTCGATGGCAAGACGAATGTAGCCCTCGACCTTGTCCCTGTGGGCGTGGGAAATGACCGAGCCCATGTCGGTCGTCTCGTCACTGGGATCGCCGACCTTCAGGGAAGCAACCCGTTCAACGAATCCGGTCACAAAGGCGTCTTTGATGGCCTCGTGCACCAAGATCCTCGAGCCGCACAAACACACCTGACCGGCGTTGGTAAACGAGGCCCGCACGAGCCCGTCGAGAACGGTGTCCAGCGGGGCGTCCTCCAGCACCACCGTGGCGTTTTTGCCCCCCAGCTCCAACGAGAGTTTCTTGAACATGGGTGCGGCGGTTTTCGCCACGATGGCTCCCGTGTCGGTACCACCCGTGAACGAGATGGCGTGAACCGATGGGTGGGCGACCATCGCCTGGCCCACGTCGGGTCCCAGGCCGTGGACGAGGTTGAACACACCCCGTGGCAGCTTCAGTTCGTGAAGCACTTCGGCCAGCAGGTTGGCGGTCAGAGGGGTCATCTCCGAGGGTTTGGCCACGATGGTGTTGCCCATCACCAGCGCAGGGGCGACCTTCCAGGAGAGCAAGTAGAGAGGTAGGTTCCAGGGTGTGATGAGCCCGACGCAACCCACGGGTTTGCGGTGCACGTGATTGGTAGCGCCGTTGGACTCAAACACCTTGGTTTCCAGCGTGGCGGCGTGTTCGGCAAAAAAGCGGAAGTTGCTGACCGAACGAGCGGCGTCCACTCGCCGTGCCAAACTCACGGGCTTACCGGTGTCCATGGATTCCAGCCGAGCGATGTCTTCACTGCGTGCTTCAAGGGCATCGGCGATGCGATGCAACCATTCGATGCGCTCTTCAAGTGTCGTGGCCGCCCAAGAAGCGCGTGCGCCGTTCGCTGCACGCACAGCGTGCTCCACGTCGAGCGCCCCTGACTTCGGTACCGTGGTGACGGTCTCACCGGTGGCGGGGTTGAGGTCATCGAGTGTTTCACCTGTTCGGGGCGGCACAAAGGCGCCGTTGATGTAGTTCAGGAGCGGCTCCACGCATCACACCTCCACGTCGAAGTGCCATCGGTCACGGTCGGGGTCCCATTCGTCCCACGTCGGGACCGTTTCCAGTCGCTCCACGTAATCCTCGGGCACGATGCCGGGGACGATGAAGGCCTTCTGGCGGTGAAGCGGATAGGGGTTGCGCAGGTTGATGCCCAGCACGCCGAGCAAGGCCCGAGCGACGTACCAGGTGGCTTGAGCGTTCCAACCGTGGGCGATTTTGACCACAATACCGAGCCCTCTGGGATAGTCGGGGTGTTCAATGGCCATCCCGAGCAACCCGTCGGCGCCTTCCTTGGCGATGACGCGGCCTTCGCCGGCCTTGAGGATGGTTGAGTCGAGGCGGTTGAAGCCACCGACGAGGTCGGGGTGACGCACCATCGCCTCCCAGATCCAATCGTCGTCCTTGTCGCGAACAAGGCCGGCGTAGATTTGCGCCAGCTCAGACACGGTGTTCGACACGGTGGGCAGGCCGCACCCGTCCTTGGCGATGCGAAGTGGCGTCCAGGAAGGACCGAGGTAGGTCCGCAACTGCTCCATGTAGGCCTCGAACACCTCGTGGGTCGGCAAGGTGTAGCCCGCTCGCTGCCATCCTTTCAACCGGCATCCGCGCAGAATCGCAGCGTGCTCACCCGAACAGGTGTGGTACCAGCGGCGGGGTCGGCGCACTTGCCGTCCAAACTGAATCAACGGCACGTCCAACGGCGTCAGCATGAGCGGCCACTCGGATTCGCTCAACAGGGATTGGGCCGCAGCGACGTGCTCGGTGTCGCCGTTGTGTGAAGCGACGGCGATGGCCTTCTGTTCCCACGAACAATCGGCCAACTCTTCCGTGAACGCTTTCAGCATGAACGGTTTCATCATCGAACGTCCGTAACAGAGCACGTTGCCGCCGAAGGAATGGATGACTTCGTCGCCGTGCGCCCACGCCACAGCGCCGTGAATCGTGGTTTCCGACACGCCGTTGCGGCGGTAGTCGACCAACGGTTCCCAGGCTACTTCTCGTCCGGTGGGGATGCCTTCGATCTGTTCGCCGAGCGGTGAGGAGGGGAAAACACCCGAACCCGGTTTTCCGGGCTTGATGGCTGAGGGGACGGGGTTGGGTTGGCCCATCTCAGTCACCTCGCAGCAAGGCTTCCACCGCAGGCACCACCTGCTCCATGTAGGCCGTCATGTTGCGGCACACCCGGTCGCTATCGTGGTTGAAGAAGTCAAACCACGCCATGATGCGGTCCTCGGGATGGAACCGCTCCACCATCTGAGCGGCGATTTCATCGGGGTTGCCGATGAGCGCATTGTTCGCCGCTTTGTTCACCTTATCCGGGTCAATGGTGCCCTCCAAGGCGTTCCAGTAGGCGCTCAGGGCGCGCTCAGCCTCTGCGTGTGCAGCTTGGCTCTGCTCGTCGGGCGTCAGCCCCGCTTCGGCGTTGATGAAAACAAAACTCGTCCGGGGCATGTGGCCGCGGGTCCACGCTCCACCGTCCGGGTGGTAGGCCGTTTTCATGCGTTCGTGGGTGGCATCGATGACCTCTGGGGACGTGATGGAGAGGTTGAACACGCTCACGGGCAGGATGGTGTTGACGAAGGATTGCGCGTTGGGGTCGTGGGTGCCCGCCACCAAGTTGAGCAAACTCCGGTCAAAGGATTGCGGGACGATCTTGAGATCTTCGAACACATAGCGGTTGGGCACCTCGATGAAGTCGGGCGCTTCCTCAAGCGCTTCAAATTCCACCGCAGCGGCTTGGACCGCCGCCCAATCTTCATCGGAGCGGAAGTTGGTGCGGGTCAAGGTGGTGGTGCGAACGTTGTCGCTGTTGACCACATCGCCACGCAAGAGGCGAAGGAAAATTTCAGCGGCTTCGAGGAAAATTTGCCCCCTCAGAGCCGGCCAGGCGGCTTCCTCCACAGCGTTGCGAGGAACGATGCCGTAGGGGCGCGCCATGAACTCAAATCGACCAGCAGAGAACCCGACGTGCAGCCTCCTGCGCTCACCCTCGGTCATGCCGAGCAGGTGAAGCACGTTGGCGATGCGCTCAGCTTGAGCAATGGGGCCACCGGAAGCCAGGATGGACACGACGGCGGACCCGATGTCAATGCGTTCGGTACGGCGAAACGCCTCCATGGCCAACTGTGGAAAATCGGTGCACAGGCCCACTTCCCCTTGCCAGTGGGGCACCACAGGACGCGAGTTGGACTTCTTGGTCTCGGTGGACAGGTGCGCTTGAGCAATCCAGCCGACGCCAAACCCGAGGCGGTCGGCGCACTCGAGTTGCTGGAAGAAATTTCGGTACATGTCCCGTTCGCTGGGAATGTGACCGTTGTGGTCGGGGGTCTGGGAGATGGAGAAGAAGATGTCGTGGTCCATGCCATCACCGTGCCTACGATGCCCTGCTCGCTCATAATTCGTCCGGACCTTGTCCGTCGCCCGCCGCTCCACCGTCGCGCAGCGCTGTCAAGGCCTGAATGCGTTGCCGAACGGCCGCTGGCGTGGGGATGTTCTCGGCCATGAAGGCGTGAAGGCAGTCGGAAAGCACCAGCATTGCGGTTTCGTAATCCTCGCCGATCTCGGCCAAGTCGGCCAAGCCCCACCGCGCAACAAGTTGACCCGAGAGGTCTTCCAGCTCGGTCGCCAGTTCGAGCGATTCGCTGAACAGTTCGTTCGCCACCTCAAACGCCCCAATGGTGGCTTGGGCGTGTGCCAGGTCGGCCAGTGCTTCCATCTTCGCCGTGTGCTTGTTCATGCTCCCCAACAGCTCCACACGCTGGGTGCCCGCTGCGATGGCCGTGTCCATGTCGTGCTGGCGCTTGGCAACGGCGACGAGGAGCGCCAAGCCGTAGGTGATGCCCTCCCGGTCGTTGTTGGTCTCACGCACCGCCAGCGAACGCTGGACCATCGCACGTGCTTCGGTGAGGGCGTCTTCGGCGAGGAACATCAGGGCCAGATGGTGGTGGACTGCGGCGTTCAAGTCGGCCACACCTTCGGCCTCGCTGAGGGTTTCCGCCAGCTGTTCAAACGCTGAGGTGCTGGCGTTGGCCATTTTGAGCCCTTCAAAACGGGTCCACATGCGCTCGCTGTCGTCGGCCGCCGCTTCGAGCGCGTGGTCGAGCAAGCGTTGTGCGAGGGCCTCTTCGCCCAACTCCTGCGCCAAACCGATCAGTCGGAGGGCCAACGGTGTGTTGATGGCGTCCATGGAGCCACCGTCGGTGAGCATGCTCAGCACCTGACGGGCCTGGTCGGGGCTGATGTTGGCGTCCAACTTCGTCACCTCAAATCGAGCGCAGGCGGCCACCGTCCACTGCCAAACTCACGCCTCGGATGCCGCCTGCTGCGGGCAAGGCGAGGTAAGCGATGGCGCAGGCCGTTTCCAGCGGGTCGATGAGCCGGCCAATGGGCACTTGGCTCATCCAGCCCGCTCGGACTTCATCCGCTGATTTTCCGGTGCGTGCTTGAATCGAGTTGGACAGGGAGCCCAAGCGGTCGGTGTCCGTGAACCCGGGCAGCACGTTGTTGATGGTGATGCAGGGGGCGAGTTCTCGGGAGAGGCTCTTGGCCCACGAGGCCATGGCCCCGCGCAGCGTGTTGGACAACCCGATGTTGGGGATGGGCTCCTTCACCGAGGTGGAGATGATCTGCACGATGCGCCCGTACCCTTCGGTCTCCATCCCGGGTGCTAGCGCCTTCACGAGGGTGTGGGCGGCGTGGAGGTGACGGCGAAACGGCGCGTCAAAATCTGCCACCTCGTTGCTCATCAACGGGCCACCTGGCGGTCCGCCGGCGTTGTTGATGAGCACGTGAACGGGACCGCGCCGGTCAACCAGCGCTTTCGCTGCTGCCTCGACCTCGCTGGTCAACTCAAGGTCCAACACCAACGCTTCGTGCTCACCGTCGCCCAGTTCACCGAGCGTCGTCACCAATGCGTTCAGCACGGCTTCGTTGCGAGCGCACACGGTCACGTTGGCCCCGGCTTTGGCGAGCACCTTGGCGGTGGCTTCTCCGATGCCTTGACTGGCACCGCAAACCAGTGCGTGCTTGCCGTGGAGGGCGTGGCGAGCGAAGGGGAATTCGTGGCCCAAGAGGTCCATGTCCCTTCCAGCGTGTTGCGTTTCATAGCCTCTTGGGTGGGTCCACATGATGGGTGTTCGATGGATTGCAAGTCGTCCATTCGTTCACAAGGGGCCCCCTTGAGCATACTGGCGACTCCAACGGTACCCCTGTAATCGCATATATACACAAGGGAGCCCGTTGTATATGGATGACTTCGTGTCTACTGATTTGGCCAAAAAGAGGGAATGACGATGTTCATTTTCGCTTTTGGTCGAACGGTGTGGGTCATTATGAAACCTAATCTTTTGGTTTTTTTATTTTATCCAATACGATTGAAATACCCGCCAATGCGATGAAAATTGGCCCACCCACCATGCAAAGGTACGGCATGAGGTAGATTGGAGATATATTGGAATCCAGTCCCTCTCCAATAATCCCAAATCCCCAAATGGCGAGGCAAACCGTTCCAATGGTCAAAATAACGGTGCTTGGGTTCATGGGTTCTTTTGGTTGATCGTTTGTAATTTGTTGATCATACAACGTCGTGCTTGGATAGAGGAAACTTAGCCCTGCGAACCCTCCAAGGAAAAAGACAACACCCTGCACCTCTAGGTATCCAGTAAAAATCCAAGACACCACGGAAAACAGGATGACCAATCCAAAATAGACGGCGTGGATGATTCCAGCTCCTCTTGTCGAACGATGATTATACAAGGACACCGCAGAAAAAATACTGGTGCCCAAGAACACAAGAGGGGATAACCATAGCAAATAATCAGACAATAAAACAACAGCAAAACCCAAATCAGTCGTTATGTATTGAACTATTTCGCCGATGGGGATGGGGAAAGAGAATAGGCCACCCCCGAAGATAATACTAAACCCGGAAATTCCATAGGAGGAAGGAATCATTAAACTCAAGAGCACGACGCCAACTCCGATGTGCCTGCGATCAAATGACCGTTTGTTTTTCACTTCAGCGTCCACAAATTCTCCTTAATCGGCTGACTAATATATTCATTTGCCCTGTACGGAATTCATTCGTTACCTCATTGGACTTTTAGTCAATCCTGTGCTCAATTGAACGTGTGATGCTGAGAGACACTCCGAGGTCTACCCAATTACAGGATAGAAGGCAGTGAGGCACATGTTGTAACATGAATAAGTGGTTTACATATGTTCACGAGGGGTTATGCTAAACACCCTTGTAAACAAATTAAGTATTCACAACGGGTTGCAGTCCGCCCTATTCGTCCCTACCCATTCACTCGTAAATGCATTGAAGGGGCCCCCTCGTGTATGGATGTTTCAAGTCTAGCATTAGCAACTGTCAACTTCGAACCCTTCGTATTTTGATATGATCTCTTGTGGTAATCAAATGATCCCACTACATGGATCTTATCTAACCACGTAGTTCTTTGTTTAAACAAATAGAGTTTGTAAATATAATGATTTTTTTGTATAATACAAATTAATATAGGTGTGCGCCATCAGATAGACATGGCGCTGACTCCAAAGCAGATTGCTGAGTTACTGAAATTAAGGGCCCTCGGATGGAGTCAAGCAGAGATTGCTGACCAGCTAAAAACATCTCAACAAGTCATCGGCTATCAACTAAAAAAACTAAAAAAGCAGTCGAAAGAAAAAGGCGCAGATGAAGTATTCAACGCTGCACTCATTGGAGGGCTAGCTGGCGCTGCTACCGGAATTGGCATTGTCGCCCTCTTGGAACTGGTAAAGCAACAACAAAAAGGAGATGATGAGAATTAATCAGGATACAGATTTGATTGTATTAGATGGAGCAAACATTGGTTGGGCTGCTGGCCAAAATCATTGTTCAGGACAAGGATTACTATCTGCAATCAATTATTGTAGAGAAAGAGGTTTTACTCCGGTTGTATTCCTACCAAATCATTACTTAAGTAACAAGGATACTAAGAGACTGATTAAGGATCATGAACAATTGAGTCCACAAATAGAACTGGGCACAATCATCCCAGTCCCCCCTAGGGATGATGATGACTTATACATGCTAACTTTTGCACAGCAAAAAAATGCGAAATTAATCAGTAATGATTTGTACAGAGACTACATTAAATCTTCAGAGAACGAATCTGCTCAAGAGTGGGTTTCATCGAACGTAATCTCATACACATTTGTATTAGACGAATTTTTTCCGAATCCGAAATTCATTGATTTTTTTGATTCAAAAGGGAAGAGTTCAGACAAAGATTCCGTGGAGAATGATGCCATACCAGAACTTGAAGATGAATTCAAAATACAATCCGAAAACGAAAAATCCAACGAAATCATCTCAATTAACGATACTCCAATCGTTAAAGTTGTAGAAGATACACTGCACAAAATGTCAAAGAAGGATGATTTGGAGGAAAAAATTGGTTTCAAATATCTATGTTTGGTTTGTGGAGAAGGGTTTAGAAGATGGAGTAAGGCGCATGATCACAAAAAGAAAACTGGCCATGGAGCACATATATGCACTGAATGTGATACAATATTGCCATCTCCAAAATCTGCAAAGGAACATCAAGCAGCCACGGGCCATGACGGTTTGAAAGGAACTTGGATAGGGCAACATGAGATGGCTGTAAAAAATATAAAACAGCTAAACAATCTCTCTATTCAAGAATTTATTCAGAAGAGAAATAATAGTTCCAGCACCAATACTTCTGATGCAGATATCCAAATTCACGGATTCAATGTTTCAAAAAAAGGTCTGCACAGAGGGGATTGGCCGGAGTCCCCAGAAGTTGCTGCGAAGATTATCATTCATTTTGAGAAAATAAATCCTGATAAACTTAGCTGGGCAGATGCGCAAAAAAGAATCGCAAGGGAATTGGATATTCCGAAAATCAGGACTAAAGGGGTGTTAAGGGCTATCCATTCCATCTCAGAAATGAAATCAAATTTTTCTAGAAAGGGAATAATTAACTGGAAAAAGATCGAAATTTCCGGAGGCATGTTTGAAGAAATTCGAATATTTGTCACAAAACATGTTTGGGGAAATCAAAAACCTGCCAAAGAATGGCAAGACGGCCTCATCTCATATTTTGATATTGTAAAAATCAAACTTGCATTAGACAACTAGTAAATCTAATTTGTAAGCAAAATAAAGCGGCCCTTCACCTTCCTGCCCCTTCAATGGGCAATCATCATAACAAATACTCTGTCAGGAATAAATAAGTGAATACTATTTGTTAATGAGGGGTTATCCATAACCCCCTTGTGCATGAATTAGAAATTCACAAGGGGTTGCAGTGGGCCCTTCACAACCGTAGCGTCTGTATCGACCCACTGAATCCCCTTTTTATCGGGAAATAAAATGCAAAGGGGTTTCGGATAACCCCTTGCAACTTATCCGAAACGATTTGTTCGAGGAACAGATTAATGCCAAATTGTAACTTGGAATGTCCATGAGCGGAATTCCATCAAAAGGCGCTAGAGAAATGTTATGGAAAACAGCATGTGGACATTGTAAGCCTGTTTACAGGTCTAATCCAGAAATCATATGGTCTGAAGACCAAAATCTATTGAAGCAAAATTTTACCCACATGTCGAAGAAAGGCTACATGAAATATCATCAAAATTGCATTTGGCTTTTCCAAGTCTGGGAATTCCTTGGTGAGGAATTTTAGATTATACCCTTGCGACACCCACGCGTGAAAATCTCACAAGAGGGTACCCATCCAACTGAAGGGTGTTGCATGGGTGTTCGAAGGGTTGCTATCTGCAAAAATTGAAAAATGGATAGTTGTTTATGATATGGATAATTTTTATTCTTAGACACTTTACATTAATCTATGGCAGAACAAAATCATGTATGCAGAAAGTGCGGGCATGTTGGAGTGCCAAATTGGGTCCATTGGGTCGATGGGATGGATGGAGGTTACACACCTCGCTGTACTGAATGCAACTCAGTAACGTATACCAAGAGAGAATGGTTGAAACAAGATTACGCTGAGAAAACTATGCCTGTGTTCATCGCGGCTATTTCTGGTATACCGATCATAATATTGGGAGCCGTTTTAATTAATGATGATCTTTTCATTAGTTTAATCCCGTTATGGTTCATTGGGTTTTGTTTGATGATTATCATTGGTGCAATAGGTGAACGCAGGTTCGTTAATTTGCATGAAGATGAGTAAAAATTGGAACCATTCACAAATCAATTCGGATGCGTTGGAAGGGGCTATCCGAAACCCCATCAAACAAGGAGAAGTCGTTGGAAGGGCTTTGCGTGGGTCTGTTTGTTCGCTACCCTTCCAATCTTCATCTCTCAAGTGGGTGCCGCACGACCTCACGTCCGGTCAGTGTCCGTGGACGACCACCCTTCGGTGTTCTCGAGGTCTTTTCGGATTTGAGACCCGATGTTCAGGGGCTCCATCGTCTGCCGCATGTCCTTCAACGCACGCTGCATGATGGCGTCGCCCAATTCCTCATGGGTTTGAGGGAGTTGGCCGGCGGCGATTTCTTGAAAGATGCTCTCGGGTTTGTGTGCTCCGCTGTGGTAAATGATCCGAGCCGCATAACTCGAGTACGACACCAAAAACGTCACGATCGCCAACAACAAACCGATGATGATGGCTGAACCAACGACGTTCTTGACGTGCACGAGCAAAAGCATGCACCACCACA
>Ga0181573_10003867_pt1 | contig 12985 bp, 6 predicted proteins | sample 101ome_25_FD_148643 | JGI IMG/M metagenome (GOLD analysis project Ga0181573, IMG submission 148643) | Coastal salt marsh microbial communities from the Groves Creek Marsh, Skidaway Island, Georgia - 101409BT metaG (spades assembly) | ecosystem: Environmental > Aquatic > Marine > Intertidal zone...
CGCCGCATCGTTATCGAGGTACCGAGGAGCGAGGGACGCGCGAGGGACGAGATGGGCGTCGCCTTCGACGGGACGCTCACCCCCGAGCAGGTGGACACCTACCGAAAGGACGGGTTCCTCGTCATCCCCGACTTTGCCTCACCCGACGAGGTCGCGGGCATGCTCCGCCGCGCGGACGAGCTCGTCGAAGCCTTCGACCCATCCTCCGTCCCGAGATCCATCTTCACGACGAAGGACCAGAAGCGCACCAGCGACGCGTACTTCCTGGACAGCGGCAACCACCTCTCCTTCTTCTTCGAGGAGGACGCCTTCGACGAGAGCACCGGGGAACTGAGACAGGCGAAGTCCCAGTCCATCAACAAGATCGGACACGCCATGCACGACATCGACCCGACGTTCCGCGCGTTCTCGAGGTCCGCGAAGGTGGGCAAGCTCCTGAGGTCCCTGGGCATGGCCAAGCCCACGCCCGTGCAGAGCATGTACATCTTCAAGAACCCTCGCATCGGCGGCGAGGTCTCGGCGCACCAGGACTCCACGTTCCTCCGGTCGGACCCGATGACCTGCACCGGGATATGGATCGCGCTCGAGGACTGCTCCATCGGCAACGGGTGCCTGTGGGCGCTGCGGGGCTCTCACACGGACGGGGTATCGAAGCAGATGGTGGTCGACCCGTCGAGGAGGGACGGCATCTCCTTCGAGGGCGAGTACCCAAGCTGGGACCTCACGAAGTTCTCGCCGCTGGAGGTCAAGGCCGGCACGATGGTGGTGCTGCACGGCGAGAACGTCCACTACAGCGCCCCAAACACCAGCGACGCGAGCAGGCACGCGTACAGCGTTCACTTCGTAGACGGAGAGGCGACGTGGGACCCGAGGAACTGGCTGCAGCGGAGGACAGATTTCCCATTCGCCGCTCTGAACGACGACGCGGACGCGTGAGAAGGAGGAATCGACGCACTCGCGCGGGAGAGTATCTCGCGGGTCGCGCGTCTCGTCGACGCGGGCGCGGGAGGATCCGGTCGTCGTCGTCGGGAGATGGGGGCGTAGGGTCGTCATACTCGTGTAACACCAAGCCAATTTTTTTTCGTAGACTACCGAACACCCGATGCGAACGCGAGTTTGCGGTGATGTCGGCGGTCGCGCCCATACCCATCGGCGCTCGCGCCCGTGACATCGACCGACGGACACCATGGGCGAGAAGAAGGAGAAGAAGGAGAAGAAGGAAAAGAAGGAAAAGAAGGAGAAGAAGGAGAAGAAGGACAAGAAGCGCGAGCGTGAGGAGGAACCCGCGGAGGATGCCGCCGCCGCCGACGCGGAACCCGACTACGATGAAGCGCCGATGAAGAAGAAGTCGGCCGCAAAGTCCGACGGCAAAGCCATCCCCCCAGCGCCGGGCACGTACCCCATCAATCCCACCAAGGTATACATGGGCAACCTCGCCTGGTCCATCGACGAGAACGCCATCAAGGAGGCCTTCGCGGACTGCGGCAACGTGCTGAGCATCAACTGGTTCGAGGAGAAGGACACGAAGAAATTCCTCGGCGCGGGCGTCGTGGAGTTTGACACCCAGGAGGGGGCCAACGCCGCCATAGCCGCGTCCGGCAGGGAGGTGCACGGACGCGAGACGAAGATCCGCGGGTGGGAGCAGCGTGGCACCGAAGCATCGGAGAAGCGCGCGGCGAGGGCGGCGCAGAAGATGGAGGTCAAGCCGATGGGCCCAAAACCGCCGGGGTGCTACACGCTGTTCATGGGCAACCTCAACTTTGCCATCGACGACGACGCCATCTACAACTTCTTCAAGGACAACGCGGGGGTGGAGATGTCCGCGGTGAGGTGGCTGACGAACAAGGACACGGGGGAGTTCCGGGGCGTGGGGTTCGCGGATTTCGCCACGGACGAGGACCTCGACAAGGCAGCCGCGTTGAACGGGCAAGACTGCATGGGTCGGCCCATTCGGATGGACTGGCAGGCTCCCAGGCAAGCCTCGTGAAGCAACTCTGAGAGCGACGCGGACCCCCCGGGGCTGACGACTCGAAATAAAAAGCGACTCGTCCTCTTTTAACTGAGCCCGCGCTACGCGTGATATTATTACCGCCTACTGACGCGTCCGTCGTCCCCATCGCCCCCCTCGCACTCCGCCCTGTGCGGACACCTCGCATCCGCCGTCGACGGCCAAATCGGCGGGGGCAAAAACGGAAACGGCGCCGCCGTCGCGCCGTGCATGACGTCGCCCATCCCGTTCAGATCGCGAAACCCCCGCCACCCGTCCACGCTCCACTCGCTCCACGCCCACCACCGCTCCTTCGGGACGGTGATCCTCAGCGGGTCCACCTCGCCCACCGTTCGCGGCACCCTGTGAACGCACGCCAGCGCCTGAAACGCGGGCAGGTAGAGGAGAGACCCGTAGAACATGTTCCTGGCGTTGGCGACGGACGGCCTGCGGTAAAACACAGCCGCGCTGAGCGCCATGGGGGCGGCGAGGAGGGCCGCCTCGTACGCGAACGGCGCGGTGGTCAGGCCGCATCCCACGGCGAGGGCGCCCAGGGGGAACATGTAGAGGGAGTTTCGCATCGCCACCCCGGCGAGCCTTCGGCCCGTCGGATCGCTCGACGGGTGCGAGAGCATTCGGTACCCGCCCCTCACGTAGTCGTCCTTGGCCATGTACGCGAGCGCCATGAAGTGGGGCATCTGCCAGAAGTAGAGCGCGGCCGCGAGGACGCCGCTCGCGGGCTCGATCGCGCCCTCGCGCGCGGCGGCCCATCCCATCAGCGGGGGCACCGCCCCGACGACGGCGCCGGCCCACGTGTTGAGCCAGTGCACCCGCTTCATCGGGGTGTAGCACAGGGCGTAGAGCGCGACGTTCCCGGCGCCCAGGGCCGCCGTGGTGTCGTTGGCCTTCTCCCTGAGAAGCCCGACGCCCGCCATGCCGGTGACGACGCCGAAGAGCGCGGCGTGCGCCACCGAGCACCGCCCCGACGGCAGCGGCCTTCGCATCGTCCTCGCCATCACCGAGTCGTTCTTGATCTCGAAGATCTGATTCCACGTGTTCGCCGACGACGAACAGAGCATCGTGCCCAGCGACGTCCACCCGAGCTGCTCCCAGTCGATCACCTCACCGCTGCCCAGCACGTAACCCGCCGCCGCGGTCGACACGACGAACGCGCTGAGCTTGAACTTGGAGAGGTCGTGGTACACGCGCAGCGTCGCCAGTACCTCGGCGACCGGGCCCCAAGCCCGGTTTCCCGAGGCCGAGGCGGCGCGCGCGGCTGCCGTCGCGCGCGCGGCGCCGATTCCCTCGGCGGCGATGCCGGTGGGCGCGGCGCTGAGGCCCATGCGCGCGCGGGCGGCGGCGGTGGCGTTACCCGTGGTCGACGTGGACCCGCGCCTCCACGCCGCCCGGTGCCAAACGTTGGGGCGGCCCATCGTCGCCGCGACGAGGAGAGCCCCGGGGTCGGCGCAGGCGACCGCGTGGCGACCGGATGAGGAGGTCGACCCCGGTGCGCTGCGCGCGGCGGCCGCGGCGTACCGCGCCGCCTCCCGCGCGGCCCTCGTGAGCGTCGTCATGGCTCACGGGAGTGACCCGACGGCGACGAGGGTTCGGGATATCTTCAAAATATCCGCCAGTCCGCGGACGGGCGGAACAGCGTGGGAGGAATTTGGTGATTTTCACATCGGATGCACGTGCAGACAGTATGACGCGTACGAGAGTTTTGTGTTAAAGTTTGTATCACAAATTCACGCGTAGAAGTCGTCTACGTTCTCACGCGTACGCCCCGGGACCCGGGTTGGCGTTGACGTCGTACGATCCCCTCACCCCGGTCCCGAAGGTCGCCTTGGGCGCCGACGCCCTGGTGCTCAACAGCTGCTTCCCGGTCCCGCCGAACGCCTTCGGCCCGAGGCTCGCCGGCCCGGGAGATTCCATCCCGAGAAACACCTTCGCCTGCTCCTTCCCCAGGAACACCTTGTTCGCGCCGTCCCGGCTGCCGGTGCCGAAGCCGTACTTGGGCGCGGTCCTGTTCTCCGACCGCGGCTGGGCCCCCACGCTGTCCACGGTCCTGTACTGCCCCGCGCCCGGAAGTTTCCGGGCCCGCTCCATGTCGACGTCCTTCCCGCGGCCGCCCCGCGGGATGGTGAACCCGGGTTCCGTGGCGTTCCTGCTCTCCGGCTGCTTGCCCACGGCTGAGGAGACCTTGTACGCGGCGGGACCCGGGGATTCCATCCCGAAGAACACCTTGGCCTGCTCCTTGCCGATGAACACCTTCTCGGCGTGGTCGCGGGTGCTGGTCCCGAATCCAAACGATCCCTCGGTCACAGCCTTGCTCTGCGTCTGCTTGCCGACAGCTTTGGGTAAGGGGTAGGAACCCGGGCCGGGGACCTGCGGGTTACGCTTGGCCCTCGCGGCGGAGGGCTGCAGGAACCTGTCCGCGGACCCGAATCCGACGCTCGCCGGCGAGCGCTTCTTGGCGTCCACCTGCTTGCCGAAGGACGATTTCGTCTCGTACACCGCGCCGGGTCCGAGCTTGCCAAAGTCCACCTTGCTGTGGTCCTTGCTGACGTAAACCTTGGCGGAGGCGTTCCTGTCGGCGGCGCCGAAGCCGAAGGCGGGGGCGTTGGACTTCCTGGAGTCCGCCTGCGGTCCGATCGCGGCGTTCCTCATCGCGTCGTCTGCTCCCCGTCGACTCGGCCGAATCGGGCAATCGATCTCCCGATAAAATCCCCGGTGGAATTAGGGCGCGTGAGCTCGGGCGCCTGGTCCGCGAACGGCGACGTATCGGCTGAACGACGCGAGTCGTGCGTCGTCGATACGACCGGGCGTGACTTTCGAACACCGCTGATCGGTGCTCGTCGTATGCGCGCGCGGAGTGGACCCCGCGAGAGGTTACCCTGATGCTGAATTTGGTTCACGTGAACGGTCGGACACTGCGGCCGGTCGCACCAATGACGCGCTGCGAGCCGAACTGCCCAATTGGAACGATCCATCGCTCGCTCGCCGCCACTGCTTCGCAGCGTCGACGGATACCCTCCATCGACCTTCGACCCCGCCGACGTTCGGTTTAGCGCCAATCGAAGCGCTCGCCCGTCGCCGCCCGCGCCAGTCACCCAACCCGCGCAGCTCCCCCGGCGACCACCGCCGACGATCTGCACGCAGCCGCCCTGGTCTAGGGTAGCACGCAAAGGCGGCGAGAAAAAAGGAAGCGCGCCGAGCCCTCCAGGGGGAACACGTGACAGAGGAGGGAACGCAGAGACACACGGATAAACATGTCCGAGAAGAAGACCAAGCTCTTCCGCATCCGCAAGACGGTGTGCAAGATGCTCAACGCGCGCGGCTACCTCGTCGCGCAGGCTGAGCTCGATCGCGACAAGGATTCCTTCACCGAGGAGTTCGGCGAGGACCCCCGCCGCGACGCGCTCACGCTCCAGTTTGACCTCCGCGAAGATCCCACCCAGCACATCTTCGTGTTCTTCCCGGACGAGGAGAAGGTCGGGGTGAAGACCATCAAGGAGTACGCCAAGCGCATGAAGGACGAGCAGGTGAACCGCGCCATCATCGTGGTGCAGCAGTCGCTCACGCCGTTTGCGCGCCAGTCGCTGCTGGAGTGCCAGGCGCAGAAGTTTTACATCGAGCAGTTCCAGGAGGCTGAGCTGCTGGTCAACATCACCGACCACGTGCTCGTCCCCGAGCACATCCTCCTCTCCGACGAGCAGAAGCGGGTGCTTCTGGATCGGTACAAGGTCAAGGAGACGCAGCTCCCGCGGATCCAGATGCACGACCCGGTTGCGAGGTACTTTGGCATGCGGCGGGGGCAGGTGGTGAGGATCATCAGGCCGTCGGAGACGGCGGGACGGTACGTTACCTACCGCCTGTGCGTCTGATGGCGCACGTGCGGTGAATCGCAGTAGAGATGATAGCTAGCGGCGGCTCCCCCGATGGGGCTGCTTTTTTTAACCGAGAACTTTTTTGGAAACGCCAGCCTGTCAAGAGTATCTTTTCAGTATCGGCACGCGCGTATCCATGGTGGCCGCCGTGCTGCCCGCGAGAGCCTCGGGTGTCCCGGTGCGCGGACGGCTCGAGGCGCGACCTCGAGGCTCGTTCGCCGCCGGCGCGATCGCGGGACGTGGCCGAGGCTCGCCCGTCGCCCTGCCATCGTCCAAGATGAACAACCGTCCGAGTCACCTCGCGAACGCGCTCAAGGAGAGCAGGGAGTGCTGAGTGGAGGAGGCGAAGAAGTACAACGAGGCGCAGCGGGCGAAATACGAAAAGTCCGCGTTCGGAGGCGTGGACATTTGGTTCATCCTCGGCCTCGCCGTCTTCGTCGTGCCCTTCGGGGGCCTCGCCGTGGGGATGGCCACTGGTGTCATTCACTCCGGGTGAACTCCGGGTGACTGCGAGAAACGCGGGTGGGTGCGAACATGAATCGCCGGCGCGAAAGTCCCACGGGACGCGCCCTGCGCGACGATACGCACGCGCACCCATCGCGACGCGAACGCAGAGACGCGCAGACGTAGACGTAGAACATGACCGGTAGCTTAGTAGTAGACCTGGGTTTGGTCACGACACCTCCGTGACTGACTATAAAAAATTCAGAAGTCGTCGAAGCCCTGGACGCCGACGCCGACGGCGATCCTCAACCTCCTCGCCATCTCCTTCGCGCCCCCCTCGATCCCCTTCCCGAACGCCCCCTCGACGAGCCTCGGCAGCCTGAGCACGTTGAAGCACGCGTGAGCCATGGGCAACGCCCCGTCCTCGTCCCGACCCGGCGCTGCCAGCTCACCAACCGTGAACGGCACGGCGTCTCCGAGGTACCCCACCAGGTTGCGGAAGCCGCCCGCGGGGGGCGACGTCAGACCGGTCGCGAACTGGAGCACCTTGATCCGTTCCTCCCTCGTAAACTCCTCCATGGCGCGCCAGAAGCACTCGGTGGAGAAGGCAAAGGCCAATCGCGCGTCCTGGTACGCGGCATGTTCGCGCCAATCGTCCAGGTCGATGGACGCGGCTCCCGCGATGAGGAGGCTGAGGTCCGAGCCGTCGAGTATGCCGCGCATGCGAGCCCTGAGCTGCGGCGGGACGACCGCGCCGAACCCCGCGGCGAACGCGCTGGTCTGATCGCGAACCGCGCCGAGCACCCTGTGATGCACCAGCGCCCGGAGGTACGCGCCCGATTCCGCCTCGGTAACCTCCGACGCCTCCGACTCTCCTTCGGACGACGCCCCGTTTGCGTTTGCGGCTTCGACGTGCCGCGCGGTGCCCGCGTCCACGTCCAGCCAATCGCTCGGTTTACGCAGCCCGCGCGTCTCGCCGGGGTGGAACACGCCCGTGGGGTCCATCGTATCCGACCAGGTCAGGTCCAAACCCTCCACGCCGTGTTCCCGCACGTACACGACCTGGTTACGATACAGCGCGGGATCCACGGATTCGAGATCCGTCAGCGCCATCTCGTGCCCCAGCAGCCGCTTACAAAACGCGCTCGTCAACCGCAGCGGCAGCGTCTCGCCGTGGTAAAGCGCCACGGCCGCGAGGCGCCCGAGCGACGCGAAGTACTCCAGGTGCTCGGGGGTCACCTCGCCGGACATGGGGTTCGGGTGGAGGGTCACCCCGCCGTCGTTGGACGCGAAGAGGAGGTTGCCCCTATCCGCCGCCGCCGCGGCGACCAACGACATCCACTCCCTTCGCACCGCCGCGCCCGCGCCCCGCTCGCCCTTGAACTTGACGAGCACCCCGCCCCTCGGGGGCATGAGGAACGTGCCGGGCTGCGTGGACGACGGAACCGCGCTGCCGTCCAACGTGTGCGCGTTGGACACGCAGCAGTGATGGCACAGATCCTCGAGGGGCGCCGAGCGCTCGCACGTGAGCGTGACGCCCGTCAGCCCCGGCACCGGCACCCCGGCGTTGACCTGCCCGAGCTCCCAGCGGAGCATCTCCAGCAGCCACTGCCGCTTGACGTTCAGGTCCAGGTCGCGAAGGACCGCGCCGATCGCGTGGTCCCTAGCGCGCCTCGCGCGTCGAGCCGCCGCCGCCGGCGACTCTTCGCCCCCCGAGTCGGGATCCCGCGGTTCATCCTCGGCGCGCGAGTAGCCCGTTTGGACCCACCGCCGAATATCCGCGCCGCCCAGGACGTCGACCGCGGCGGACCGCGCGTTAGCCGCCGACGTTCTCAGCATCTCCCGGACCTGGTCCCTGAGCGGGTGATTCGGCATCTGGTCGAACGCCCTGTCCACCCCGCCCAGCTGCGCGCCGAGGAAACCGTCGTCGGCTCTCGCCGCGCGCACCGCGACTGTCGCGGATGAATCCCGGATGAATTCTTCGTCCAGGGAAACCGGCGACTGGCCGTCGTCGCCCATCTCCCTCGGATACATTCCCGGGTCGTCGCCGTCCAGTCGCAGCGGGCGTGCGAGCTCGCCCATCGAGTACGCCGCGAGCATCGCGCGATCCGCGTTGCGACCGACGAGCATCTCGGCCAAACCCGCCACCAGCGCCGCGCTAGCGCCGTCGTCAACCGAGCCGAGGATCATCCGCCGGCCCTCGACGTCGCCGGCAATGTTGGCGACGACGAGGGTGGCGTTGAGGCGGCAGTCGGGGGCGGGACCCTCGTCACCCATGTCACCCTCGTCACCATCGTCACCATCGTCACCCTCGTCACCCGCGTCGGGGGCGGAGGATTCATCGTTCAAATCCTCGACGCTCAAATCGGAAACCCGCTCAAATCGGACCACCTTCGCGGGCGCTCGCGGCGGTTTGTTGCCGTCGAGCACGTGCGCGAGCGCCCCCGTCAGCGAGTGCGGCGACGCGGTCGTCTCCTCGCTTTCGCCGCCGTCGCCGCCGTCGCATGATCGTGCGCTCCTCCTTAACCGACCGATTTGAGCGATGCGGCGACCGACCGCCGCGGCGACGACGAGCGCTCGCCTCGCCGCGTCGTCCTCCTCCCTGTTCGGGTCTCTTCCTCGGCCCCACGACTGGGGGGGTTCGCCCATCAGGCAGTTGATGCAGTAGAGGGTGTTGAAGACGACCTCCTGGTGAGGGCTTTGGAGGAGCGCGACGAGGCTGGCGACGAGTCTGACGGTGGAGAACTCCCGCCCGGGTATCTTCAGGTGGGTCTCCTCGAGACCGTCGTCCGTACCTTCCGCGGAGGGATCCTCGAGGAATTCGGGCACGGATCGCGGAACGTCCGACGTGATGTCGAGCAGCCTCCACCGCCACGCCTTCTCCTGGCTCAGCGTGGCGATCGCGATGACCACCTCGCTCAGAACCTGCCCGTGCGGGTACCGCGGAAAAGTGCGGGTGCCGACGTCGTGTGTTGCGGCGTCGTCGTCGATGAAAAACTCGGCGACGCCCGGCGCATCCGGGAGCATCCGCGACAGATTACCCATCAGCGCGTCCGCGCGTTCGTACCTGAGTAGCAGCTGCATGCCGTGCCTGGATCTCGCGATGCCGCACAGCGCGCGCACCGCGAACGCCGCCGTCTGACCGAGCTCGGCTCGGAGGCACGGGAGGAGGTATCCCACGACGCCGGGAGCGTGCGCGAGGAGCGCCCTTCGACCGGCGTCGGAGGAGGTGAGACGCGCGATGAGACCGACAGCCTCGACACCGCCCGGGCCGTGCTTGAACGGCTCCACCGGCTCCTCCTCCCCATCCTCCCCATCCCCATCCTCCTCATCCTCCCCATCCCCATCCTCCTCATCCTCCCCATCCCCATCCTCCTCATCCTCCCCCCCATCCTCATCCTCCCCATCCATCTCCTTCTTCTCCCTCTTCTGCCTCCTCCGAGGTAGAGCGTCGGCGAGGAGCGCGACGACCCGGGATACGAGCACCGCCACGCCGTCGCGCCTTCCAGCGTCCCCGCCCTCCAGCACGCTCAGCAGCTTGTCCATGCACGGATCCCACGAGATGATCCCGAAAATCGCGGCGGCGGCAATGTGCGCGCAGTCGGGCGTGAGCGCAAACTGCTCCCGCGTCTGCTCTGCGCCGCCGCTCGACCATCGGCTTCCGTTATTCGCGGCTTCGTTCGGGTCATCGCCCCGGTCGGACGCCCCGTCGCCTCCCTGACCCGCGAAGCCGCCGAGCCCGCCGCCGGGTCCCCCGTCGCCGATGATCTCCTCCCGCTCGCGCCTCTCCTCGTCAAAGTCGTAGTCGTCCCCCACGCTCTCGACGAGCGACGGAGGGCCGGACGCCACGGAGCTCGGGCGCTCGGGGTACGCAAACACGGCGGGTTGTGACGCACCCTCGGGGGCGGCGGCGGCGAGGGTAAACCCCCCGGGGCCGGGACGCGATGGAATCCCCATCGTGTCCATACGCGCCCGATCCGAGGCGAGGTCCGCAACCTCGGAGACGTCGGCGAGGGTGGCGTAGGTCGGTGGTTCGGCGTAGGTCGACTCCTCGTCCTCGGGGATGCCCACGAGCCCGTCCTTCCCGTCCTTCGCGCCGTGGACGGATCCCCCGCGACTACTCCGCGAATCCTCGGGTACATTCTCGCCGTTTTTTTCCGCGACGAAGCCGACGCCGACGGATTCGGTTCCCCCCGCGGACGAGGGGCGAGATTGGCCGAGATTCTCCTCCGCGATCCTCGCGCGCTCCGCTTCCACCGCGTCGTTCGCTCGCGTGACCGCCATGACGTCCAGGAGCACCGCGATCAGGTCGTGCCGGTGCGCGATGACGTGCTTGGCCCAGCGCATGCCCTTTTCCGAGTCGAAACGCGAGTTGGCCGGGTCCGCCATCTCCGCGAGGACGATGAGGGCGTTACGGCCGAGCTCGCCGATCATCTCGCGCGTCGCGGAGAGACTGTTGCTCGGATGTTGTTCGGGCCGCGCGTTGACGTGCGAGGGCTGCGCGTCGACGGCCGCGCTCGGTGACCTCGAGGAGGGACGCCGATGTCGCGAAGACGCGGAGGGTCCGCCGGCGGTTTCATCGAGCGGGGCCATGTCGTTGAGCCAGGGGGTGGCGTCGTTGACGGGCACCGGTCGAAGCAGCGTGAGGAACGAGGGGAGGAGCTCGTCGGTGCTCTCGAGCAGCAGATGCCACGCGGAGCCTTCCTCAAAGTTCTCAGCCTCCTTCGCGACGGAGTAGAGGGTGTGGACCAGCAGCGCGTTGCGCGCGCAGAGGTTCGCCACGTTGGTCGGGGGCTTCCGTCTCTTCCTCCTCTTCTTGGACTTCTTCTTGGACCTCTTGTTGGACTCGTCGGGGATCCAAAATCCGTCCACCCTCACCCCGTCGCCGTCCTCCTCCGCCTTCTCCTTCTTCTTCTTCTCCTTCTCGGTCGGCTGCTTGACCACGCCGCCGTTGGCCCGCGCCTCCTCCATCTGCCGGGCGGTATTCGCGATGTGACGGATCAGTTTCGGTATCACGGCGGGCGCGGAGGGAATCAGCAGGCACCTCGCGTCCTCGTGAGCCGCCAAAGTCTCCACCGCCTCCACCGCCACGCCCACGTCCTCGGTGTCCGCCTTGGAGAGAGCCGCGAGTATATCGTCCAGCAGCGGGACGGTCGCGAGTATGCCCTCCGGATCGACGCCGCCGGGTAACGGACCCTTGGGACAGTCGCGACGATCCGGCCACGAAGCCGCCGCGACGGCGTCCGGGTCCGGCTCGAAGGGCTCCGGGTCGTCTTTATCGTCCGAATCGGAATCCTCGTCGTCCGACTTTTTCTCCGACGATTCCTCTTCGTCCGAGTCCGAGTCAACCATCGCGGTTGTCTCCGGGGCGTCGCGCCTCTCCACCGCCTCGCGATCGTTCGCCTGCGCCCACTCGCGCCTGAGACGGTTCCGCCACCACCTGTTCGTCAGCGCGGGGTCTCGCCAAACCGCGTCGTCGTCCTCAACCGGGCGATCGTTTTCGTCCGGACGACCCGCCGCCGCGCCGCCGCGGCGAACGTACCACGCCTCGTGCGCCTCCTCGAAGGACGCGCGCGCTTCCGCCAGTGTCTCTTCCTCGAGCGTCTTGACGCCCAGAATGTCTTCGACGATCCGACGATCCGAAATTTTGCGCGATATGATATCCGGAGCGACCCACGGCCGGCGACCGTCGACGTCAATCGCATCCGCCGGCGACGCGTCGTAAGAGTACAAACCCCCGTCGCCGTCGCCGTCGCGTAGGTCCTGTTCGTCCCACCTGCGCTGCACGCGAGCGAGGGAACAGAGCGCCGCCGCCGCGGTGGTTCGGAGGAGGAGCCGGTTGGCCGGGTTGGCCAGAGGGTCGTTGGGGTGCAACACGTTGGGGTCCTCCGCGTCATCGTCTGTTTCATCCTCCGACTCGTCCGTCGCCTCGAGACGCTCGGGAACCGAAGAACGAAGGGGCTCTTCGGGGCGCACGTCGGACGGGGTCGACAAGCCGGGTGCCCCGGCCGGAGCGGCGTCGACCCGGAGCGGCTCAGCCTCCGCCGGCGCCTCGGACGATTTCCCCCCGCGCGCCTCCTTTTCCCTTCGCCTCGCCTCCCTCCTCCGTTCCTTGGCCTTCTCCTTCGGCGTCTTCTCCTTCCACGTGTCGCGCCGGGGCCGCTTGTTCCGCTTCTCCTCGCGTCTCTTCCTGCGCTCCTCCCTCTCGCGTCGCCGCGCCGCCCTCTCCGGCGAATCCGGCGGCGGGAGGCACCTCACGTCGGGCATCTCCTCGAGGGACATGATCGGCCACCTGTCGCACACCGCGTTGCGAAGGCCCCTCAGCAGATGCCCCGCGGCGGGGGACGACAGCAGAGCGTCGCCTAGCTCGTGCGAGGGGTTTAGGGTGGTGTCGTCGTCGACGCGCGCGGCGCGGGAGCTGAGGTTAACCACGCACGAGAACGTCGCCCAGGCGCAAGAGCACTGCGAGGCGCTCGCCCTGGTCACCGCGCGAATCAGGTCGTCCAGCCGGGGGTGCCCGTCGATGACGTGGAAGAGCACGGGGTGGGTGCAGAGGGCGTTGATGATGCCGACGGCGGCGCCGACCGCGCCGTCGCATTCGCCCTCCTTCGGAATGACGGTGCGCCACTCGTCCCAGCCGCCGCCGGGTCGGGTCTCGTCCCCCGGC
>Ga0181573_10003869_pt1 | contig 12984 bp, 10 predicted proteins | sample 101ome_25_FD_148643 | JGI IMG/M metagenome (GOLD analysis project Ga0181573, IMG submission 148643) | Coastal salt marsh microbial communities from the Groves Creek Marsh, Skidaway Island, Georgia - 101409BT metaG (spades assembly) | ecosystem: Environmental > Aquatic > Marine > Intertidal zone...
GATCGGGTCGAGCGCGCTTACCTGATTCACGCATCGGGAGATACCGAGGAGTTCCTCGATAACACTCTCGCCGAAGTGAAGCTCGCCAACATCAGTCCCCACCAAATGGTTCGCATGCGCAAATTGATCGAGCGAATGGCCCGAAAGCTTGCCACTCGTCATGGTCGCCGGCGCAAGCGACACCGGCGCGGGCAGTTACATGTGCCAGCCACCCTGAGAGCGTCGATAGCCACTGACGGCATCCCGTTCACAACCCGATGGAAAACCGTGACCAAGCGGCGTCCCGAAGTGATGGCCATTTGCGATGTCAGCGGCTCCGTCGCAGCCTACGCCAAATTTCTACTGATGTTTCTCTACGCCGTCCAGGATGTGCTTCCAAGAACCCGAAGCTTCGCCTTCTCCAGCACGCTGGGCGAAGTTACCAACTGGTTTGAGGAACTCCCGGTTGAAGAGGCCGTAACCGCCGTCAACCGCACCTACGGTGGCGCCACCGACTATGCCCGCGCCTTTCAAGACTTCGCTGATCTGGCTCTGGGCGACATCCACAGTGCTACAACGGTCATTATTTTAGGTGACGCCCGCAACAACAACAGTGACCCACGCCTGGACTTGCTCGCAGAAATAAAAAGTCGCTGTAAGCGGCTAATCTGGCTAAATCCCGAGCCGCGAGTGGCCTGGGGAAGCGGGGATTCGGCAATGTTGCCAGTAATTCATCACTGTCACTTGGCGACAGAGTGTAATAATCTCAAACAGTTAGAGCGTATAGTGGACAAGTTGCTAGCAGATTCTAGGCGTTAAACCGACCGCTTGGGGTTGACGTCCATATCGACAGTAAGGCGCATGGGAAGCGCCCAAAGGGATCAATAGAGGATGCAAGAAACCGATCGGCTACCCTTAACTCCATCGCTGGAAGCGAATGTCCGGTCGGCCTTCGCGGTGCCCGCCTACGCCGAGGGTTTGTGGGGCGAGCGTCTGCTGAGCGCGCTGGAAGACATCGCTCCCAACGATAGTCAAGCTCTGACCGATGCCTTGAACGATGCCGGCTTTAAACAGCCCAATGACGAGAGCGCCGCCGTCTTGGACTGGGTTGATGCCACCTTTGCCCATTGGAATAAGCATTACCCGTTGGCGGCGCCCCTGCAATCACTAGCGAATGAACTGCGTCCGCTGGCCGCCGCCTTTGCGTTAACTGATGACCGATTCTTCATCCCCGGGGGCCACGGGTTACATCGACTCCTCGACGGTATTTATTCAGGTTTTTCTGGCTGGCAAGAGGATCCACGGGGGGCATCGGCGGGGATAGTGGTCACCCTGCGGGCACTGCTACACAAAGCGATCGAAGATTTTCCCAGCGAGCCCAAAGTGGATTCAGCCCTGGTAGACCTCTCGGCGCAGAGCGAGGCCCATGCCACCGAGCTAACTCGGCTGGCCCCGGGGCTCATTGAACGCGAGTGGTCGTCGCTCAGCGAAAACGCCACGCGCTTCTCGGTGGCGGCTGAACTCAATCGGATTCTCGGCAGCTGTGAAGTACCCGGCTCGGTTGCCCGATTCATCAAATCCGATTGGTTTCAGAGCGGACTTCTCATCGCAGCGAATCACGGGCTGAACAGCGAAGATTGGCGAAGCTACAGCGACACGACCCAACTGCTCGCCCAGGCAGTGCAACCGGTCTCGGCGCGGGATGGCAGTGGCCAGGCCCGTCTGCAACATACCATCCAACATTTGCCGGCAACCTTGGCCAGACATTTAGTCAGCCTGCAGCCCGATCAGGACGCAATAGCCGGTGCCGTCGGCCTTATCGAGTACGCGCTTCTGCGCAACATCAGGGGCGAAGATCTTGGTCTACTCAAAGCAGAACCGATTGAAATTGAGGGCCAAGCAATAACCTCCTCTCCCGATCCCGATGGCCTCAAATCCCTCGGACTCGAACCGGGTGCTTGGTTCGCCCTCGAAACCCCGGAAGGTGTCCGGCGTATGCGGTTTGCCGGTGCACTGGCTGAAAATACTCAGCTCTTATTCATGGATTTCATGGGGGCACGCGCCCTGCGGAAGTCATTTGCCGATACCACACAACTGATCAAGTCCGGTGAGATGGCGCACCTGGATACCCGTGACAGCTTTTGCCTGTCTATGGCCGCCGCCGTTGAAAACCGGAAACAGCATCGACAAACAGCAGCAGAGGCCCGGGAAAAAGAAATCCGCGAACAGGAAGCGCACGATAAAGAGGCGCAGGCAACGCTTGCAAAGCAGTTCTCGGGCGAGTCCCCGGCACCAACTACCCAAACACAAGTACCAGAGGATCTAGACAGCGAATCCTACCCCACACCGACGGCTATCAATGCCTCTACCAAGGATCAGGCGGTCGCTACTGACAAACCGTTCACCAGCCAGACGGTGGTGAAGCTACAGATCCCCATGGGCACATGGTTGGGCTTTCACGACCGGGAACCCCCGATGATGGCAAAGGTAGCGGTGCGTGATTTGGAGAAAGACAGCTATATCTTCACCAACCGCGAGGGTATCAAGCTTCGAGAGCTGACGGTGGCACAGCTTATCGCCCTCATTGACAGGGACATGGTCGATATCCTCGACCGAAAAACGAACTTTCGGGACACGGTCGCACAAATGCGACAGGATCAGGAACGTCTGAGCGCTCGTTCAGTCTGAGGATCTGGGCTCGAAGACCGTGGGCTCATCCTCTTCCACGCCTTCCATCGTAAAGCCGCCAGTCGATGTCATTGAGCCATTTTCGCGGGCCAGCTTGATGCGCAAGCGCAAATTATTGGCAGAATCAGCATTCTTGAGCGCATCCTCCTCCGTAATTTTACCCGCCTCGTAGAGATCAAAAAGCGCCTTATCGAAGGTCTTCATACCCAGCTCTTCAGATTTCTCCATGACCTCTTTAATACCGCCAATCTCGCCACGGGTAATAAGCTCCCTTACGGTTGGCGTGCCCAGCAGAACCTCGATCGCTGCGGACCGACCGCCCTGCCGATTAGGTATCAGACGCTGAGAGACAAACGCTTGAAGGTTGAGCGAGAGATCCAGCAACAACTGCTTGCGCTTTTCATCGGGAAAGAAATTGATGATGCGATCAAGCGCCTGATTAGCATTGTTGGCATGCAGGGTCGAGATGCACAGATGACCCGTCTCTGCAAAGGAAATAGCGTGCTCCATGGTCTCGCGATCGCGGATTTCACCAATCAAAATCACATCCGGGGCTTGGCGCAAAGTATTCTTCAGTGCGTTGTGCCAACTGCGCGTGTCGACGCCGACCTCGCGCTGATTAACGATCGAGCGCTTGTGACGATGGACGAATTCGACCGGGTCTTCCACGGTGACGATATGGCCAGCACTGTTGGTATTGCGGTGATCAATCATGGCCGCTAAGGACGTTGACTTACCCGACCCGGTGGCACCCACGAAAAGAATCAAGCCTCGCTTGCGCATAATGAGATCTGTCAGAATCTCGGGCAAACCAAGGTCCCGCCAGTTCGGGATGTCGGTCACAATATTTCGCGCGACGATAGACACTTCGTTGCGCTGATTAAAAATATTGATTCGAAATCGACCAACACCCGCTATCGAAATAGCCAGATTCATTTCGAGTTCGCGCTTAAATTCCTCACGCTGAGGCTCATCCATGATGTCGTGGGCTATGGCCGCGATTTCTCCGGGCCCAAGCACCGTCGAGGCGATAGGTCTAAGCTCGCCATCAAACTTGGCGCAGGGAGGCGCCCCGGTGCTCAGGTATAAGTCGGAACCGCCGTCGGACGCCAGCTGCGTCAACCACTCTTTGATTTGCATGCGCCACCTCCTTATGGCCAACCTCGCGAGGCTTAATAGTACCCCTTTTCTATGGTCTGTACCCCAACACCATCAGGGAATACACTTGCGCCCCAAGATAACCTGATCACGACGCTCACCCTTACTTTGGGCTAAGCCCACCTTGGGTAGCGGCATACTCCGGAGACAGACCCCCTTGGACCCGTTACTGCAATCGAGACACGACACCTTGAAAGGGTCCGGCGCCACACTGTTGCAGGGCATCTGCCGAGGCCTGGAGAAAGAAGGGCTTCGTGTCGATGCCTTTACCGGTATGCTCGCCCAAACACCCCATCCCGCCGCGCTGGGGTCAGCGCTTACCCACCCTGGCATCACGACTGACTACTCAGAATCGCTTCTGGAATTCATTACGCCAGTGGCGAGCGACGTCAACACCACGCTCACACAGCTCGACGAATTGCATCGGTTTACCGCATCGACCCTCTCGGATGAGCTTGTGTGGGGCGCCAGCATGCCGTGCATTTTGGCGGGCGACGCAAGTATTCCCATTGCGCACTATGGCACCTCAAACGTTGGGCAGATGAAGCGGGTTTACCGAAATGGCCTAGGCGTGCGGTATGGACGCATGATGCAAGCCATCGCTGGCATTCATTACAACTTTTCCATGCCCGAGGAGTTCTGGCAGCAAGCTTGGGAAAAGGCGGGGCGGCCTGCCAGTCTCAAGGACTTTCAGACCCAGGGCTATTTGGATCTGATTAGAAATTTTTTCGAGCGTGCCTGGCTATTGGTTTACTTGCTCGGGGCCTCACCGGCGGTTTGTGCGAGCTTTTTATCGGGTAACAAGAACCACCAATTGCTCCCAGCAGACCCGGCAGGTGCCAGTCTCTATCTGCCAGAAGCGACGTCCCTACGGATGGGGGATCTCGGTTACACCAGCAACGCGCAAGCGGGCTTGCAGGTTTGTTACAACGACATTCAAAACTATATTGCCACCCTGCGCGATGCGATTGTTACCCCGCACGGGCCCTACGCGGGTTTCAAAACCACCCCTGAGGGGGAGCTAGCTCAACTGAATGACAGCCTGTTACAGATCGAAAATGAGTTCTACAGCCCCATTAGACCCAAGCGAGTGACGCAGTCGGGAGAGGCGCCAGTGGTGGCGCTACAACGTGGCGGTATCGAATACATCGAAGTGCGTTGTATCGACATCAATCCCTTCCTGCCCTTAGGTATCGACGCCGACACCCTGCATCTCCTCGATACCTTTCTGGTCAATGCGTTGTTAACAGACAGCCCTTGGTGCGACGAGGCGGGACAACAGCGCAACAAAGAAAATTTGAAGCGGGTCGTTAATGCCGGTCGCAATCCGGATCTGCTGTTGCAAACTCCTGAGGGCGAGTCCCCAATGCGCTCGGTTGCCGACCGACTTTTGGACAGCATGGCGGAGACCGCGGCGCTCCTCGATCAGGGGACCAACGATAGCAACCACTGCCGCGTCATCGACACCGCCAGAGAAAAGTTAAGCAACCCCGATTTAACGCCCTCAGGCCGCATTGTCAGGGAAATGAAAGAACAGGATACGCCCTTTTGGAGACTGGCTCTCAACTACTCGCAGCAGTGGCAGGCTGATTTTTTGGCCCGACCTCTCAGCGACATCGCCCGGGCAGAACTCGAGACGGCCGCCAGCGTTTCACGCCATCAGCAACTGGAACTTGAAGCCAAATCACAGCCGGCATTTGCCGATTATTTGGAGCGCTTCTACCGCCAATACAACGATCTGGCATAAAAAACCCCGGCAGCGCCGGGGTTCGTGCTCGCCACCGCAACGCGTTTACTCGGCGGCCTGAGCCTCAACTACCGCAATCAGCTCAACCTCAAAGATAAGAGTTGAGTTGGGGCCAATAACCTGTCCAGCACCGCCCGCGCCGTAGGCGAGTTCACTGGGAATGTATAAGTTGTACTTGGCGCCCTCTTTCATGAGCTGCAAAGCTTCGGTCCAACCGGGAATAACTTGGGTCACACCAAAGGTCACCGTTTGACCGCGATCGTACGAACTGTCGAACACTGTCCCGTCGATTAATGTGCCTCGGTAGTGCACTTCAACCTGATCTTCCGGGCTGGGAGACCGGCCCTCACCCGCCGTGACGACTTCGTATTGCAAGCCAGATTCCGTCACAACCACTCCTTCGCGCTGTGCGTTTTCGGCGAGAAATGCCGCGCCGGCCTCGGCATTACCATCGGCGACAACGGCCTGCTCAGCTTCACGCTCGGCTTCCAGCTTCTCCTGAAACGCCACCATTTCAGCGTTGATTTCCTCATCGGTGAGTCGCGCTTCAACTCCCTCGAATGCGTCGCGCATACCCAAGGCGTAAGCATCGACATCCATTACCATGCCATCAGCGACCATGCGCTCGCTCATCCGCAGAGCAATGCCATAGCTCAGCCTTTTTTCAGGGGTATCGAGGGTCACGGGCGCGGGCTCCTTGGCCTGCTCTTGGCAAGCGATTAACGCACTGGCAAACACCGGCGCAATGAGAAGGGTCGAAAACCGACGTGAAGTTACTTTGAACATGCTACTTACCTACGTTGAGTGAAAAAATTGGCCGCTAAGGGCGTCTGGCCGCGCCCATGGTACGCACAGTGCGCTCGCAGTGCCAGCGTGATACTCGGTCATTTATGAGCTTCTCGATCAAAAGTGGGGGCGGTGGATGCTACAAAAAGCAGACGGCGCGCCGGTAACCGCTTGATCCAACACAAAACTCCTAGACCGCTAGATGGTTTTCAAGTCGCGCTAGCACAGCGCCAGAGTCGGCCAAACCGACCGCGCCAAGCGCTTGGACAAGGTTGTGCCTCAAGGTCTTGGCCGGAGCCCCTGAACAGTGCCCCGCCGCAAGATCTACGAGGTCATCGAATACCTCCATGTACATACCGGCAAGGGCTCGCTCAGCCTCCAATTCAAGGCCTTGCAGCCGCTGTCGGAGTGAGGCCTCCCGACCGCTCGTTTTCCATGCCCGGCGGACGGCACGGAGCGGAACGATCACCTCGTCAATCCATGCCTGCGTCCGGTCACGCAGTAAGGCGATGCCCGCGGGACTCACCATAATTTGCCGTTGACCCAGCCATGCTACAAACATGATCTCCAGAATAACGACGCCATGAGCATCCTGAAGCTCGAGCAGCTCAGTGGCGGCAACCCCCTGCCACCGAGCAAGTGTCCAGGACCAAAAATCTGGCGTTTCAGCTGTCATGTTCGAGTTCACTTCCGGATTTGATCAACGTCCATTTATCCGCGCGCGAGAGCTTTTTAACTCGCGCTTCCAACTGTTGTGCCAGGGCTCTATCGGTCGCCGGTTGCGTCCAGACCAGCGACACCGGCTGACGCGCTCGCGTGTAGCGCGCACCGCCGCACAACTCGCCGTTGTGCTGCCTTAAACGACGCACCATATCGGTCGTAACGCCGGCATACAGACTGCCGTCAGCACAAAGCAGTAAATATACCAGCCATATCCCGGGGGGGTGTGTGTCTGCTTGGACTGTGGTGCTATAGTTGACCATTAATCAGCGGTACCACACATGTATTAGGGAGCCCCTATGAGCGAAAGTATTGTCCACGTTACCGAAGCCACCTTTGATTCGGAAGTCCTGTCTGCGGAAGTTCCCGTACTGGTAGACTTTTGGGCTGAGTGGTGTGGCCCCTGCAAAATGATTGCCCCCATTCTCGATGAAATCGCGACCGACTACGCGGGCCGGCTCAAAGTCTGTAAAGTCGATGTCGATAGCAACGCGGGCATCCCTGAAAAATTTGCCATTCGTGGCATCCCAACGCTTATTGTGTTCAAAGATGGCAACGCGGTGGAGACCAAGGTCGGCGCACTATCAAAGACTCAACTGGCTGAATTCGTCGACGGTTGCCTCTAAATTAGGCGAAAAACAGCCAAAAATAACCGCGATAAAAAGTCTGGACGCACCTCGCATCCAGTGCTACGTTAGAAAGGTCAGGGGGCATGTACCTCCGCCCGCCTGGCCAATTCCCCCTCAAAATTCCATTGCTGGCCCACCATAGCGTGTGCGTCCGGTAACACTGGGGGTGTTGGCACCGGTCCTACCGACCAACAACGGCTTCCCAGTCCGGGCAAGCCCCTTTTCCCATTACTTCGGAATGAATCTGTGGACGACAACAACAGCTCAGAGAGCAAAGACATCGAAGTTCAGCTAACAAACGAGGAAACGGGTGGTGACGAAGGCGCCACAGACACCGGCAGAACCTTGAAGCTGAATAAAAGCAACGACAGTGAAGCCGTCGCCGAAACCGCCGAAGAGGGCGATGACGGCTCGGAGGACTCGGAATCAGCGGAGGGCAACGGCGGACCTTCAGGGCGTCGCGGCCGCAATCGTCGTCAAAAACGACGGGAGCCCAGTACCCCCAGTGCCAATCCCCTCAGCCTCACTGAACTCAAGAACAAATCCACTCAAGAACTCATCGACATGGCGCGCGAAATGGGTCTTGAGAATATGGCGCGTTCGCGCAAGCAGGACATCATTTTTGCGCTTCTGAAAAGACACGCCAAAAGCGGTGAGGATATTTGGGGCGACGGCGTCCTCGAAATACTGCAGGACGGCTTTGGCTTCTTGCGTTCCGCGGACTCCTCTTATCTCGCCGGGCCCGACGATATTTACGTGAGCCCGAGCCAAATCCGCCGCTTTAATCTTCGCACCGGTGACACGATCACGGGCATGATCCGGCCGCCAAAGGATTCCGAGCGCTACTTTGCACTGTTAAAGGTCAAAGACGTCAACTTCGAGTCCCCCGAGAGTGCCAAAAGCAAAATTCTCTTTGAAAACTTGACGCCTCTGTTCCCTAACGAGCGACTTACGCTGGAAAAGGGTAACGGTTCAACCGAAGACCTTACAGGGCGAATCATCGACCTTTGTGCGCCCATTGGTAAAGGTCAGCGAGGGTTGCTCGTCGCCCCGCCAAAGGCGGGCAAGACCATCATGATGCAAAATATGGCGCAAGCAATCATCACTAATAATCCTGAATGTTATGTGATCGTGCTGCTAATCGACGAACGCCCCGAAGAAGTTACAGAAATGCAGCGATCTGTGGGTGCTCGGGGTGCCGAGGTAGTCGCATCTACCTTTGACGAACCTCCCTCCCGCCACGTGCAAGTCGCCGATATGGTCATTGAGAAAGCCAAGCGGCTGGTAGAGCACAAAAGGGACGTGGTGATTCTCCTCGACTCCATCACTCGACTCGCCCGAGCCTACAACACGGTGGTACCGAGCTCGGGTAAGGTCTTGACGGGTGGTGTCGATGCCCATGCGTTGGAGCGCCCAAAGCGCTTCTTTGGCGCCGCACGAAACATTGAGGAAGGCGGCAGTCTGTCCATTATCGCCACCGCCTTGATTGATACCGGATCGAAGATGGATGAAGTGATCTACGAGGAATTTAAGGGCACCGGCAATATGGAGCTGCACCTCGATCGCAAGATCGCCGAGAAGCGCGTCTACCCGGCCATCAATATCCGACGCTCGGGCACCCGACGGGAAGAACTGCTTACTGGCGACGAAGAACTGCAGCGCATGTGGATCCTGCGCAAGCTGTTGCATGGCATGGAAGACTTGCCCGCCATTGAGTTTCTTCTCGACAAATTGAAGGACACCAAGTCTAACGACGAGTTCTTCAAGTCCATGAAGAGGAAGTAAGTCGCAACCGCGGTATGAGCATCCATTTTACCGACCTCAGAGACTTCATCGATGAGCTCGAGAAGCGCGGTTTACTGGTGCGCATCAAGGAGCCGGTTGATCCCAACCTCGAGATGACCGAGATCGCGGACCGCACCCTCAGGGGAGGCGGACCCGCACTGCTATTTGAAAACCCTGTTGGCTTTGACATGCCGGTGCTGGCGAATCTGTTCGGCACCGAAGAGCGCGTTGCTTTGGGGATGGGGGCAGAATCTCTGGGGGCGCTACGAGAAATCGGGGAGCTCCTCGCCTACCTTCGACAGCCCGATCCACCGAAGGGGATGAGAGACCTCATCGATAAGGCGCCACTGCTAAAGCAAGTTCTCAACATGGGACCCAAGGTTATAAAGCGCCCGCCCTGCCAGGAAGTCATCCTGACGGGCAGCGACGTTGATTTGACCCGACTCCCAGTACAAACCTGCTGGCCCGGCGATGTTGGCCCGCTGGTGACCTGGCCACTCGTCATTACGCGGGGACCGGAAAAGCCGAGAATGAATCTGGGTATCTATCGCATGCAGCGAATCGGGCCCAACAAGCTGATCATGCGATGGCTTTCACACCGCGGGGGCGCGCTCGATTTTCGCGACTGGACCCTAAAACACCCGGGTGAGCCCTACCCCGTTGCCATCGCCCTCGGCGCCGATCCCGCCACCACCCTCGGTGCGGTCACCCCGGTTCCAGATGCCCTGTCTGAATACGCTTTTGCCGGGCTGCTTCGTGGCGGTAAAACCGAGGTGGCCGAGTGCGTCACGGATCGTTGCAAGAATAATGATCTGCGCGTACCTGCCCATGCAGAAATAATTCTCGAGGGCTATATTCAGCCCGGTGAGGAGGCTGACGAAGGGCCGTTCGGTGACCACACGGGATACTACAATGAAGTGGAACGCTTCCCCGTTTTCACCGTCGAGGCGATGACCACGCGGAAGAACCCGATCTACCACAGCACCTACACGGGACGACCACCCGATGAGCCTGCCATCCTGGGCGTGGCGCTAAACGAAGTGGTTGTTCCGCTATTACAAAAGCAATTTCCCGAAATCGTCGATTTTTATTTACCCCCCGAAGGCTGTTCCTATCGCCTCGCCGTCGTAACGATCCGAAAAGAATACCCTGGGCATGCCAAGCGCATCATGATGGGTGTTTGGTCTTTCCTGCGGCAATTTATGTACACCAAATTCATCATCGTCACCGATGACGACGTTGATGCTCGCCGCTGGGAAGATGTTATCTGGGCGATGACCACCCGCATGGACCCCCGACGAGACTGCGTCTTTATCGACAACACGCCGATTGACTACCTTGATTTCGCCTCCCCCGTAGCCGGCCTCGGCTCAAAAGTCGGTATGGACGCAACGCATAAATGGGAGGGAGAGAGTGAGCGCGAGTGGGGCACCGCTATCGCCATGAGCCCCGACGTAAAAACCCGCGTCGATGCCATGTGGGATTCTTTGGGCATCGACTTGCCGGGCAGAAAAAATTAACCACCGATCAATCATCGCCGCTGCGACCTGGCAGCGGCAAGTCAACCTCTCCTAACAAAACAGAGCTCATTTTTTCAAGCAGCTGTGACGCCTCTTGCTCGCGTCCCGTGGCCAGATACAGCCGCCACAGCAGTCCGCGAGCCTCTGTCGCTTCCTCCTGCTCACTGACTTCGAGCAGGCAGGCCTCCGCCAAATCCCAGTCATGCGCATGCAGGGCGGCGTAGGCAGTGGTGAGAACCAGGCGCGGCTCACGGCCCTGCTGGGCAAGCCATCGGTCCATTTTTTTGATCAACTTCTGGGGATGCTTCGGCGGAAAAAGGCGAAAGAAATTTACCAACTCTGAATCCCATTGCTTATCAAGGAAATCGACCAGGTAGCGCTCCAACGTCTCGTTTTTCCCGAGCTCGGATAAATGCTTGATGAACCGTCGACGATAATCGTTCTGCTGTTTAAGGTCAGAGGGTATCGCCCGCCACGCCGCTTCCAGCGCTCCCTGCGAATCGGGAGCGCAAACCGCCGCCGACATCAGGCCCAGCCAAGTTGCCCGCTCAATTGTTAATAGCTGACTGGAGGAACCAAGGTCATGCTTTTTCAGGTCCGGTAGCAGCTGCTGTAATGCCTCCCAATCCTGAAGCTGAAAATGGGCGCGCGCCAGTAACTCAAGCACATAGGGATGCTTGCTGGCATTAGCCCTTGCCCGGACCAGGGTTGCCAAGGCCTGCTCATATTGCCCCGCGGTCAGCTGAAGTTCAGCCTGCGTTAATTCGACGGCAATGCCGGCATCAACATCAATCGCTTCGGCGAGGCCCAACTGATGGCGCGCTTCATCGACATCACCCAGGCGAAAACTGGCGCGAGCCGCAATCAAGTGATTGAGTAATGGCGCCTCGCTGTATCTTGCGGCTCGCAGCAGCTGTTTGCGGGACTGCTCCCAATTGCCCTCTACGAAGTTAATCAAGCCGCGATTGCTGAGCGCCGTCGCATTGCGGCTTTTTCGATTCCCTAGCCAGTCCATAAAGCGCAGTCGACTGCGCAATACATTGCCCACAAACCTGAGTAATACGGCTAGGACTAGCCATAGCAAGAGTGCCAGTAACAGTCCGAACCACAAACTTGTCTCTATGGTGGTGTCACGCCAGCTGACAAAGATATAACCCGGGTCCTGTTCTATCAGCGCCACAAGCCCGGCGCCTAATAGCAACCCCACAACGGCATAGAGAAATAGGCGCCGCACTTACTGGTCCTTCCCGTCCAACTCTGCCTGGTCCGCTTGACCAATGGTACTTTCCAATGTCTGCAGGGCGTCCGCCAAGGCCGCACTCGACGCAACAAGGTCCGGAAGGCCGGGAGACACATTGATCGCGGAGAGCGACGCTAATTCGGCGAGCATGGGCGTCGCTCGATCGGGATCCTGGGCTTCAACCGAACGCAAGGCATCGGTAGCACGCACCAGGGTTTTATCAAACAGCAGTTGATTATTTGACAGTGCGGCAATTTGTGCCTGCTCGAGCAAGAGGCGAATCAGTTGCCGGGTAAGCTCCTCTTCGGTTGGGGTATTTAGCGCGGAAGCCTCGCGGTCCCGGGTTTTAATCACGAGGTAACCACTGAGTTTCGCCAGCGCCGCCTCCCAGCCCCACCGGGCTCGGGCGAGCCAACCGTCTCCCGGCGCAGGCAAATCATCCACCTGCTCCGACGTTCGTTGCCGACCTATGCTAAGCGCCTCGGCTTGGGTCACCAGAGCACTGAAACGCGCATAAATGCCCACCGTATCGACTCGGGGTGCAGCCATCAGTTGCGCGCGATCGGCGGCGATCGCCATTCGCGCACGATCGAGCCGAGAGTCATCGACTTCCGCCAACAAGCGATCCGCATTACTTAGAAGTGCAAGGGCCGCACTGACATCTCGGGCTGAAGACAGCCGCTGTGCCGCCAGACGCACAGTGAAAGCGGCTTCCTGGGCCAGCCACTCGCG
>Ga0181573_10003870_pt1 | contig 12980 bp, 10 predicted proteins | sample 101ome_25_FD_148643 | JGI IMG/M metagenome (GOLD analysis project Ga0181573, IMG submission 148643) | Coastal salt marsh microbial communities from the Groves Creek Marsh, Skidaway Island, Georgia - 101409BT metaG (spades assembly) | ecosystem: Environmental > Aquatic > Marine > Intertidal zone...
GCGTCCGCCGCGGGGCACGTTCGACTCGCGGCGACGCTTCGGGTCGCCGAGGATGACGCGGGCGCGTCCGTCGCGAGTCTCACCGTCGATTGGGATTCCGAAAAGGCAGAGTCGGAGTCGGAGTCGTCGGAGACGTCGCGAGCCGTGTCGGTTAAAACGCTCGTGGACCCGTCGATGGATCACCCGGGCGCCAACCACTCGTTCATCGTCGACGGCGCCGTCCCGGAGCACGTCTTGACGAGGCTCGAGCGCACGTGGGAGGCGTCGACGCGGGAGGCTGCCGCGGCGGTCGGGGCGGCGCTGAGCGAGGAGAGCGACGAGGTCGTCGAGCGCATTCGCGTCGAGCCAACCGACGATAGCCCCGAAGTTAACGCGGCGTTGGCGGAGGCGGCCAGGGCGAAGGCCATCGCCGAGGCGACCGACGCGCGGTCGATGGAACGTAAGAGGTCGGACACGTGCGCGACGCGCGCGCACTTCTGCGACGTCCTGGGCTGGGCGCGCGCGGCGGTGCTGAAAGCCGCGAGGGCTTCCGGCATGCCGGCGCTCGGCGTGCATCCGCAGTTTCGAATCTTGCACTATCCCGTCCCCGGCGGCGTCATGGCGCCGCACGTGGACCTGAGCAAGGCGCTGGACCGCGTCGACTCGACGTGGAGCGGTAAGGGGGTTGGCGGCGAGAACGGCGAGAACGTCGAGGTCGCGGGTTCGAAACCCGCGCTGGCCACGACGCACACGTTCTTGCTGTACCTGCGAACGTGCGACGCCGGAGGGGAGACGGCGCTGCTCCGCGAGGTCAAGTCGGCGGCGGGCGCGGCGGGGGCGGTTGGCGCGGAGTCGCTCGCGGAGGTGAAGCCGCTCAGGGGGCGGTTGCTGGTGTTCCCGCACGAGTGTCCGCACGCGGGCAGGCCGGTGGTTGACACGAACAAGCTGGTTCTCAGGGGAGAACTTTGGTGAACGCCGTAGGACTAGCTAGCGTCGTAGCAGCCGTGAGAGAGGAGCGGCTAAAAGTGCCGAAAAGCGCGTTAATGTGGATAAGATGAGCCATTGACTGGGCGAGCCGATGTCGTCGCCGTCCACCACCGCCGCGGCGTCCGCGCCTCCCGCGAGTGTCTACGCGCTCGGTAGCCCGTGGCAGCGCGAGTGGCTCGCCGCGAGCTGCGGGTGCACCATCGCGGACACCATCTTCAACCCGCTCGAGGTTCTCAAGGTTCGGAAGCAGATTGCGATGTCCGCGTCGTCGGCCGGCGGCGGTGCCCCTTCCGCGACGAGCACGGCGCTGGCGCGCGCGGCGATCGCGGAGAAGGGCTTCGCGAGAGGGCTTTGGCTTCCCGGTCTGGAGGCGACGATGTATCGCGCGTTTTCCTACACCGGCTTCCGCATCGGCCTCTATCCGACCGTCAGGAACGCCATCGTCGAGTCCGGCTCCTTCGGGGACGCCGACTCGGTGTCCTGCCGCATAGCCGCCGGAGCGACAACCGGAGCGGTGGGCAGCGCGATATTCAACCCCATCGACGTGGTCCGCATACGCATGCAGGGCGCGAATCCGTACCCGAGCACGCTCGGAGCCTTCGGCGCCATCGCCAGGGAGGAGGGCGTGCTGGGACTGTGGCGGGGCATAGACGTGTGCATGGCGAGAGCGGCGCTGCTGTCGGGCTCGCAACTGGCGACGTACGACACGACGAAGCGATGGATGAAGGACCGCGGCGTGATGCACGAGGGACCCGCGCTGCACTTCACGGCGAGTTTCGTGAGCGGCGTCGTGGCGCAGACGGTGACGCAGCCGGTGGACACGCTCAAGACGCTCGTGATGGCAAACGGCGGTAACCAAGGTAACGGTCGAGGTAACGGCGGCGGGACGCTCGCGACGCTCGGAAAGCTCCTCGCGCGGTCGGGCCCTATCGGTCTGTACCGCGGGTACTGGCCGGCGATGGCGCGGCAGGGCCCGGTGATGGTGATTCAGATGCCAATCGTGGAACAGTTCAGGAAGGCGCTCGGCCTCGACTATTTCTAGGTACTATAGCTAGCTCTACTCGTCTTAGTAACTATGCTTAGCTCGTCATATGTTATCGTCGCATCCGGTGGCTCTCGCCGCCGAACCGCGCGTGAGCCTCCTGTGCGAATCGCGCGTACGCGTAACGGTCGTCGAACGACATGTCGTACCAGTAGTTGACGGCGACGGCGGGTTCGCCCCCGCCGTCTCTTCGCTGCTCGACGTGATGGTACCACATCGCCGGTAAGTACAGAGCCTCGCCCGCCTCGACCTCGACCACGATCGGAACGACGGCGTCCCTCGGGTTCGTTCGGGCCAGTGCGCGGAGCGACCCCGGGGTGGCCGACGACCACGCCACCTCCCTCCTCGGCCGCTCGAGCGCGAGCACGAAGCGGTTTTCGCCGTCTTCGCCGTTTTCGCGTTGCTCAAACCTCGCCGCGGGCGCTCGCCTGAAACCGAGCACCCTCCCGTCGCACGGCGGCAGCAGGTGGAACACCTTCTTTCCCCGCACCACGCAGTACACGTTCTCGTAGTGGTCCCGGTGGAACGTCGTCTGCGATCGTTCGTCGCCGATCCACAGGTTCACCGCGTCCGGGGGTTTACCGAGCGCCTCGGACGCAAAGGGAATCTCGTCGGCGCAATCGTCCACCAACGACGGGAACTCCTCGAGCAAACTGCCGCACTGCCTCGACACGTACGGCACCGCGGATCGGCGCGATGCGTGCGCGTGCGCGTCTGTATCCGCCGTCGGCGTTTGCAGCGTCGTCGCGAACTCCCGTAAGGTCATCAGCCTCTCCTCGGGTTGGACGAAAACCTCGACGGGATTCTCGTCGTCCCCTAGGCCCGACACGGTCCAACCGTCCGTGGAGAGAAGGGCGTCTCCGCGTCCGTCGGGCGTCACGTTCACGGAGATCTTAGCGTCGCCCATCGCGTCGGCGAGGTAGTCGAGGCTCCATCGCTCCATCGCGGGCCAGTCATCAAAGGCGCCGGTGATGACCGCGGGCCGATTCGTCGCGACGTGCTCTCGGAGGAAGCCGATGGGTGACGGCGAGTGGATGCGAGGGACGTGAGACACCAGCTCGCGCACCTCGCGCGAGAGCCAAGCGAAGAGGTCGTGCGCGTTCGCGGCCTCGCCGTTCTCGGCTTCCCCGTCGCTCATCCCGTCGGGGTCGCGGAGGAGCACCGAGTGGTGCACAGTGCGTCTGCTTGTGGTCCACTTGTACTTTGGAAACAAATTTTCTCGGCAACTCTGCTGCCGGTTGGAAACAGGAGCTCGCGCGAAGCCCATGATGACATCGACGCCATCCGCCAGGGGTACCCGCCGGACTTTGCGAAAGAGACCCGGAAGACGCCCCGAGCAATCCGGTTCATTTACGAGCAGGACGACGAGAACGATGGTCTCTCATTACTTGCTCGCGGCTTCGTTCACGAGCTCAGCCGCGACGAACGCCCTGAGCTCCCCGTGCTTCACCTTCCACGCCGCCGTCTCCTCCTTCGCCGCCTTGGCCTCAGCCTCAGCCGCGGCGAGCCGCGCCTTGAGCTCCTCGACGTCCTCGCCCCTCGCTGCGGTCGATCCCCCGCCGCCCCCGCCGCCGCCGCCGCCGCCGCCGCCCTCCTCGAAACCCCTCGGGCGCTTCCACCCTTCGGCGCCGTCCCGATCGAGCGTCGGTACCTCGTCGGCACCTCTCAGGACCGCGCTCGAGCACCCGCCGCGCATCACCGTCGGCGCACCCTCCCACGACCGAATCGAACCCTTACCCCCCGACCCGACCCCTCCTCCTCCTCCTCCGCCGCCGCCGGTCGCGAACCTGCTGAACGGAGCCAACGGCGCGAGCTTCCTCTTTTCTCCGACGCCGTCCTCCCCGACGATCCTTCGCCTCGGAGCCAGCGCCAGCGCGGAGAAGGCCAAACCCCGCGGGTGCCTCAGCACGTGCGTGGTCTGCCGACTGGCGACGTCCCACACCCGACACGTCCCGTCGTCCGACGCGCTCACCACGCGTTCGCCGTCGGCGGTGCAAGCCAACGCAGACACCGCGCGGGTGTGTCCCTCCAACGTCGCCGAAGCGCCCGAACGTCCCGTCGAACCCATCGAACCCGTAGAACCCGGTCCCGTCGAACCCGCCATGACCGCCCCGTACGATTCCCCGATCGCCGCGGACGCGTTGAGCGGCACCTCGAACACGCGTCCGTCGGCGGCGCCGGCGTAGAGCGTCGCCTCGCACGCGTCGACGGCGACGGCGCAAATCGCCGCCGGGAGCTCAATCGTCCGCAGCAGGTGTCCCCCGCCCAGGGTCCACATCTTGCACGTCCTGTCCGCGGATGCCGAGACGACGAGCCCGGCGCCGCCCCCGTCGCACAGACCCGTCGTGAGCGCGGTGACCGGCAGGGAGTGTTCCGCCCACGAGTGCGTCGGGGTTGGCGACGGGTGCGAGGCGAGCGCCGGGTCGAGCAAGGTCGAGAGCGACCACGCCGAGACCACGGTGTCGTCACCGCCGGTGACGAGCACCGACCCGTCGGGGGTGAACGCCATCGCCGACACCGCCTTGAAGTGCGCGGGCCACGTGCGCAGGAGCTTGCCCGTGGCGGTCTCCCACACGTACGCGGCGCCGGCGAGGGATCCGCCGGCGAAGAAGGCTCCGTCGGGGGAGGACGCCACGACCCCCAAGGGCTCGCCCACGAAGAACTTGTGCAGCGCGGACTCCTTGTCCAGGCCCCACACGTCGAGCGCGTTCTTCGACACCTGCGCGCTCACTGCGTTGGATGAAAGGGAAAGAACGGGCGGATCAGTTTAGTCCGGGGAGAGGGACGGAGTTCACGGGTGGAGACGCGGAGCGGGTGAAGGGTGACGGAATCTGCCGCCGCTCCGCGAGCCGCCGCCGCGGCGGATGGGTCGGGGGATCGCGCCGAGCGCTCACCGAGGTAGTCTTCGCCGAGCTTGCACAGCCCGCCGCGGCCGCATGCCGTCGTCCTGATGCGTGGAGAGGATGGAGCGGGAGGTCAGTCGGGTCCGATACCGTCGGGGCCGGCGCCGCCTCGCCGTACGCCCATCGTCGCGGTCGTCGGCGGCTCGGCGCGGGTAAAAACGGGAGAGGCGCGACGCACTTGTACGCCTTGAGCTGCATGCCCGTGCGCACGTCCCACGCCTGCACGGGACCATCCGCGCTGCTCCCGGTGAGCACGACCTCGTCGAGAAAGTTGGCGACCGCGGTCATCGTCGGAGCGCGCGTCGCGAGGCTCTGTGGCCCCCTGTCCACCGTCGGCGGAGCTTTTCGTGCTCGTCACGAACCCGCGTGATTTCGACGAACTTCCTCGGATGGAGGTCAGTTTCCTCGGCCGCGCAGAACCCCTGTGCGCCCCAGGGACCCGGACGCGGAGAGAGAAGCATGGGCAGGGGAAGCGTGGCGGTACATTCACGCGCAAAGGCGAAGAGCGGCGGGATCGTTTGCTGCATGAAGCCCGCGGTCTCGCTCGGAACCCCGACGCCACAGGGCAAAGATGCGTTTCGTCGCGCCTCCGCCGGTGCCCCTGATGCGTTGACGAGCGCCGGTGGAGACGCGTCGGGGTCCCAAGAGACGCGCGAGAACGGCACGAAGGGCATCAAATCCACAGGTTCGACCGGATATACCATCGCATCGGCATCCTTCCGCGCGGTCACGCGCCAACCTCCCCCGACGCCCCGTCCCCCTCTCGGCACCGGCTCCGGTATTTCCGAGACGTCTAAATCTGAGCTCTTTCCCCCCGACCCGAAACCTTCAGGGACGCGCACGTCGCAGCGCAGGAGCCCGCTCGGGGACGTTTCCAACGTCACCACCACCCCGGATGACACCGCGGCGAAGCTCCACCGCGGTTGGAGCGGGAGCTTCCACGCGTCGCCGCCCGACGAGAGGCCCGACCGATCCCCGGCTCGGGAACTGGCCGAGAGGGCGCTGTCCACCGCGAACGGCCTCCGCGACCTGTCCCAAGTTCTGTCCCCCGCCTACGCGTCTCCCGGCATCGTCGACGGCGCCCACGGCGATGTCGATAACGAGCTCGATCGGGTGTACGGGCGGTACAAGGCGCACGCGGCGACGCGGACGCCCGGATTCGCCCAGGACGATCGACCCAAACCGGCGACGTGGGCGACGAAGGGGGCGACGGCGCGCGACGAGTCACCGCCCGGTGAGTCACCACCGCCGAAGGACGAGCTCGAGCTTCTCTCCGAGCTTCCCTCCGGCGCCGCGGTCACGCTGGCGCACGCGCTCGGTCGATGGAGGGAGGCGTCGTCCGTGTCCGCGGTACGGTCCGTGGCGAAGCGCGAGAAGGACCAGCTCACCGCGCTCCTCCGGGAACAGGCGGACGCGTGCGACGCGGAGGTGAACGCGCTCACCGCCGAGATCGAGGACCTGATGGAGGCGCTCGCGGAGTCGGGGTCGGAGAGCTCGCGGCTCAGGTGGAGGTGGTCGGCTCGCGCGGGTGTGCTGGCGCAGAGATGCGACGGCTACAGGCGCGAGGCGAACAGGTTGCGGGCCAAGGCGAGCAGCCTCGAGACGCAGCTGTCGAGCGTGGAGGCTCACATAGCCAACGCGGCGAAGGACTTTGAGGTGCTGAGGGAGAAGCTGAACGAATCGAGGAGGGAAACGGAACGGGCGCGAGCCGGAGAGGACGAGGCGAGAAGGCAGCTCGTCGCCGCGCAGGCTGCCGCCGCGGATGCCATCGCCGCCGCCGCGATGGTCGCGGCTTCTCCAAACGCGCTAAAGCCGGACGTCTCCGACGAGGCCGCGCGCGAAGCGATGAGGAAGCAGCTCAAGGAGGACTTACGCGCCGAGGTTGAGAGGGAAGTCAGAAACGAGATGGGGACGTCCGGTCGCGATGCGTCCGCGAACGTCCACGCGCTCTCCGGGTCAGTGGCGAGATCCGTCGAGTCGTTGCTTCACGGCGGAAAGTCGGCTCAGGTTCGGCAGGTATCGGCTGCCCGCATGGAAGCGACGCGCCGGTGCTCGAGTAACCTGGCGGCGATGCGGGCGGCGGGTGTTGAGACGCTCAAACTCGACGAGGACGAATCCCGCGGCGGGGTCGAGTCAGCGGAGCTCATCAGCTTGATTGCCGCTCACGCGTTGCAGCGTTGCGAGGCGCACCCTCACGGGGACGGCGCTAGGGCGTTCTACAGGGCTGCGAGGAGGGTGGAGCTCGCCGCGATGGCGTGCCAGCCTCAATACAAAAAGCGCGACGGTCGACGGACATGATGTAGCTGGCTCTTTTCATTCGTAATACATCCAACGCTTAATCATACACGAAACCTTCCACCGGGCACCGACACAGGTCTTGCTCCCGTGATGCCGAGTCCGATTCCATCCGCCGCAGCCGGTTTCCCCGCGCTGACGCTCGTCCTCTTCTGCTTGCCCATGGACCCTTCAACTCGAGTGACGTCCACGCTGGACGCCATCGCGAAATTCTTGGTGCCGACGGCAACCTTCTCCACCTTGACCGGCACCGGCGGGCGCCTGGAGGACGGAGCCTTGTCCCTCGCCTTTTGCGATTCCTGTTCCTTCGCCAACGACCTGTTAGTGCGCAGCGCGGGACCAGCACCGAACCCGGTCCTCGCCGCGGGCTTGGCCTGCTCGCCAGCGACGTCCATCTTGAGCATCAGCTTCTCCACATCCGCCACCGTCGGCGTTCTACCCTTGGCGATTGTCCCGGTGACGCCCCGCCGTCCGAGCTTGGCTTTGGCGGCGGCGGCGGCGGCAGCCTTGGCGGCGGCAGCCGCTGCCGCCGCGGCGGCCTGCTGCGGAGTCACCGAGGGAGCCGCGGGTTGTGTTTTGGCCTCCTTCGCCGCGGCGAGCGCGTCCATGGTCTTTTTACCCATCAGTCGCTCGTACGTGGTGGTTTGGATCTTGGAAGTCGTCTTTGACTTTCGATCGTCTTCGCCGTTACCCTCGGTGGAGGATGCGGAACTTCGTCTGCTCGTCGCCGTCAGACCGTGCGCGTTTTGCACCAGATCCGCGTCAATCATGCGGTCGAGAAGGGTCTTGTCGTACGAAAATCCGCTCCACCATCCGCCCTTGTCTCCGCCCGCCGCGGTCCTCGCGACGGATGCGAGGGCTGCGACGTCGCCGACGCGACCGGTCCTGTGCTTATTCTCCAGCGCCATGTCGATCACCTTCCGCCACCCGTCGCCCGTGGGTTGCCTCCTGCCCGTCTTTTTGAACAGCAAGCGCACCTCCGTCTCCGTCGCTTTCCTCAGCGCCTGTTTCTTGGCCCGTTCCATGACCTGGTTGAGGTTATGCGGCTGGCCCTTCGTCTCCCACAATTCCTTGCACGTCTGCAGGAGCTGCTCGTACGTCGCCTGACGCTCGGGATCCGGCGAAGGGTACGCCATCTCGTACGAGCCGCTGTGTTCCTCCTCCCACTTTTCGCGTTCGCGCAAAAGCCTCTCGCGCCTCGTCTGCAAGCGCTCCTCGCGGGTTTTGCCATCCTCGCTCGACGCGCTCGACGTCCTGCTCCCGGTCCACTTGCCAGCGAAGAGACGGGACATGGCATCCGCCTTTGCCTTCTCCTCCATCTTCGCCAGAGCCTTGGCGTCGATACCCACCAGGTCGATCGTGTCGCTGATGAGGTCCTCCTTGACGGCGAGGTCCAAGGGGGTGTCTGTGGTGAACGACGGCGAGTGGTTCGCCTCGATGAGCCAAGGCTTCAGGTCCTGGTCCATCATCACGTCAAGACCCAAGATCTCGAAGCACGAGTACCCGTCGTTAGTCTCGGGGGGCAGAGCCTGCTTGTAGTTATACGCCAGCGCGGGCTGCGCGCTGATGACCGTCTTGACGATCAGGTCCTTGACCTCGGCCCACATCTTGTTAAAGTCCAGATTGGAGTCCTCCATCCACTGGCGGAGGCCGTGAATCGTCCACTTGGATCCCGCCGCGTCGCTGTCGCCATCCTCGTTGAAGACGAAGTTATCGTTCTTCTTGTTCACCGCGTAGTTCGTCAGGTGCATGTACGCCGTCTTGAGGTTCGAAGACTTGGGCGCCTCGTACTTCTCCGTGCAGAACCGCGCCAGGCCGTCGTCAAACAGGAATATCCGCAGAGGATCGGCGCACAACACGAGGGCGTAAACGCGAAGATCGAACTTATATCCGTCGATGAGCAACGGACGGTCCAGGTACCGCTGCGCCACGACCGGTGCTTTGGTCCTCCCCACGTTCTCCCCGCCTCCTCCCAGGGAATCGAGCGCCTTGCACGCCTGTCGCTCGTCCTGCACCAGAGAGATTCCCCTCCCCTGGCACCCGGCGTCGGGCTTGAGGATGAACGTCTTTCGCCTGGACTTCTTGGCGTCGTCGACGGTCCTGAACTCCTCCAAGAACTCTTCGAGCTGCGCGGGGAGATTGTACGTCTTCGGAGAGAAGTCAAACTCGTGCGGGTACACAACCTCGAGCCGCGCCAGGTTCCGCGCGAGGCTCCTCTTGCGGCATATTTCCAGCATGCCGACAAAGTGGTTGATCTTCTGACCGGGTTTCAACCGCATGAGGCGGTCGGCGGTGATGGACGTGTCTGTCCAATACAGGTTCCACGCGTCCGGATCGTCGTCGTACACCTCCTTCCATCCCAGTTTGGACTTCACGGTCCTCAGCAGGGGGTACTTACAGCTGCTCAGGTTGATGGCGACGGTGCTCGTCCCGCCCCGTTTCCTCGCCTTCTTGGACGCGGCGCGGAGCATATCGCTGGGGCTGTAGGAGGGGTGACCCGGCGAGTGCTGGTGGTTATGTCGCTCATTATCCGAGTTGGACGTCTCCGACGAGCTCGTCGACGGGCGCCCCGAGCTGGAGCGCGAGCTCGCGGACCTCGGCGCCATGTTGTCGCGAATTTCTCCGAGAGTCACAAACGCTCTCTCCGGAACCCGCAGAATCACCCCTCAATGCGCGCGCGCGAACACCTCTATCTCGCGCGCCGCGGATGTGCCGACCGAGAGGAGAGCTCCACGATGCACCTCGACTCGCTCGGTCGCTCTCGGCTCTCTGGGTTGGCGTTGCTGCTGGCGCTTGTGCGGCGACCGCGTTGACTTTCCCCCTCTGCATTTCGTGACGCTCATCATTTTCCGCGCTGCGAGCCGCGAAATCCACGGTCAGAGTTTTAGGTTATGGGACACTGAAAACACGTCACTGGATAAGCCAAACGCGACCGGCGGCCTGAGCCGCGCCATTGACAACGACGCCGACGACGTTCTCGCCGACGCCCGAATCCTAACAGTAGACATGTCTACCGTCACCGCATTCACCACCTTCACCGGTCTCAAGGCCGCCCCCCAGGTGCGCGAACCCCGCGATCCCAGCGCCGCCTGAGCCCGCCTTCAGGGTTTGAGGGTTTTGGACCGCAGCATCTTTCGTCCGTCAATTGAGCTGACCGAGCCTCCCCCGCTTCCACGATACAGGGCGTCCGCACCACCAAGGCTGTCGCCGCCCGCCCCGCCGGCCGCGTCGCCCGCCTCAACGTGCAGGCCAACAAGAAGGTTGCCAAGAAGACCTCCGTCGTCCTCATCAAGGACGTGCCCAACACCGGCAGCGCCGGCGACGTCGTCACCGTGTCCCTGGGTTACTTCCGCAACAACCTCGAGCCCATGGGCATCGCGAAGAAGGCCACCGGCGACATCCTCGCCCAGGTCGCCGCCGACGCCGCCGCCAAGGTTGCCGCCAAGCAGGCCGAGCAGGCTGGCGCCAAGGCCATCGCCACCGCGCTCCAGACCATCGGCAAGTTCGTGGTGAAGAAGACTGTGGGTGAGGACGGCAAGATCTTCGGCAGCGTCACCACGCAGGACGTCGTCGACGCGGTGAAGCAGCAGACCAGCAAGGAGCTCGACAAGAAGGCTATGACCGTGCCGGAAATCAGCGAAGTGGGCACCTACGAGGTCACCGTCAAGCTCCACCCCGAGGTGACCGGCAAGTTCAACCTCGAGGTCCAGAAGGCGTAAATTGTTGTTTGCAGACGATGTAGCGCGCAGCGGGAGATTTAGAGTTGACCATTTTTTGGATGGCGATGGGACGGATCGCTAGTTAGAGGGGGGGGAGGAGCAGAGCTCCATGTCGCCACGTGCGGAGACGACGCGCGTCGTTTCGGCGGCGATGAAGCAACAGAGGCAATTGTCGATATCATTACAGTCGAGTCCTTTGAACGGTTCACGCGCGGTTAGCGGCTGCGGTAGAACGGCGTATCTCCGAACCTTCCGTCGTACGTCTCGTATCCCCACGTGTCGAACCCATTCGTCGGGTTGTCCTCGGCGGGTTCCACCGACGCGTCGCTAAACCCGTATTCTTCCTCCTCGTATTCCTCCGTCTCCGTCAGTCGCTCGCGCTCGGCGTTGATCTCGACCGCGGCTCGGTAATCCTCGGGGGTTATTCCCAACCTCGTCAACGCCTCGCCGAGGTTATATATGGCGTCGAACAGGGTGGGAAGACTGTACCAGACGGGCGCGAGCCACTGCGTGAGGTGCCTGCCGTGGGTCGTGCCGCCGCCGAGGTTGAGCGCCGGCGTCTGCGGAGGTCCCCACTCGGAAGGGGAGGAGGCGGTGACCATCACGCCGCACGCGACGAGAAAAAGGGAGAGAACGACGCCGGACGCGTAGACGACAGCCCTGGATGGGACGCCGTCCGTGTCGTGCCGTGCGAACGGCCCCCATGACGCCACCGTTCCGTGCACGGGCAACACGGGCACGCGGTCGAGGTGCTGGCGTGAGCTTCGACGGTCGAGGGTCGGGTGGGCGGTCGTCCTGAGCATCCTGGGCTGCTGGGCGAAAAGTGCGACCGTATGGGACGAAGACGGGCGTCTCGAGCGGGTAGTGTCGATTTGCTCTAGCCTCACCAGCCGCGGAAGCCGCGCGAGGTCCGAACCGGCGCCGCCTTCGTTTGTCCTCGGAGCAGCGAAGTGACTGGGCTGAAACCACAAAAATATCGGGACGCTCGACGACGACTTCGCAATCTACCATGCGCCCTGGGGACCACGACACGAGCGCGCAGGGCCGACGAAACATCGTATCAGCATGTATCGCCGGCGTCCGGAGCGGTCATGGGCGTTCCCGTCGACCCCGCGCGCCCCTTTGACGTGCGTACTCGCGTTGGTGCTGTTGACTGCGGGTCTAGCGGCCGAGGTTGACGGGGCGGACCTGGACGGCCCGCCGCGAGGTTGGGCGTCTTCCGACGCTCTCGCTCAGCCCCCACCTCCTGTGCTTGACGATCTTCTCGACGCCAATCCCGCGAGTTCGTCGACGCCTGACCGCATCGCTCAGGGCCTCGGGCCGCCGTTCGACGCGTGGGGTCCTCCGAGTTTGGGAACCAAGCCGCGTCGGACCCCTTCATCTCGACCCCCTCGACACGCCCTGGACTTTCCTCCAATCGCCGACGCGTCGCAGCGCGATCGCGTCGAGGTGGGACTGTCCCAGATATTCAAACCCCCTCCACCCCCGGCCCGGTCCCCTCCACCGAACCGACCCGGCGCGCCGCCGCCGTCGCCCCCGCCGCCGTCCATCGTGAGACCGGGAGCGCCGAGGGATTGCTACGACATCGAGGCGCTGAAACGGTCCCTGCGGTGCGAGAGGGGCGAGAACGGCAGGCTATGCGCGTCCCTCCTCACTCGCTCGCTGCTGACGGGGTGCCACGACCTGACCGCGGTGGAGCTGCTCGGACCGACGGTGCGGAACGCGGCGAAGGAGCTCGGGCTCATCGGCGACGCACCCCCGCCGCCGCCGCTAAACCCGCCGCCGCGCGTCCCTCCACCGCCGCCGGCACCGTCGTCGCCACCCCCGTCGAGTCCTCCACCGCCCACGCCGCCGTCGCCGTACCCCCCGCCACCCCCGTCGCCTCCACCGCCGTTGCCGCCGCGCCCGAGCCCGCCGCCCTCGCCGCCGCCGCCGAGTCCCCCGCCCCCGCCGTGGTTCACGGAGCAGTGGGCGATCCTCACGCCGGGTGCGCCGCCGGGACCGCCGGGACCCGAGCTGAGGGTACCCGCATCGCCGCCGCTCGGGCCGCCGTCG
>Ga0181573_10003873_pt1 | contig 12972 bp, 13 predicted proteins | sample 101ome_25_FD_148643 | JGI IMG/M metagenome (GOLD analysis project Ga0181573, IMG submission 148643) | Coastal salt marsh microbial communities from the Groves Creek Marsh, Skidaway Island, Georgia - 101409BT metaG (spades assembly) | ecosystem: Environmental > Aquatic > Marine > Intertidal zone...
CAGACTCCACAACAGACCCCACGGCGACCCCCCCAGCGCCACGCCCAACCCCATAGACCGCGACGCGTGCCCAGAAGGAAACGAATACCGATCGACCCGGACCACGTACCGGTACCGGCCCCCCGATGGCACGTACCCCGGCCGCCCTCGCTTCACCCCCCACTTCAACGCACCCACCGCCGCCAAGTCCAACACCAGCACGAGCACGAGCGCAAGCGCGAAGGAGAGCGAGAGGGGTGGCGACATCCCCGCCGTCCCCGTCGCCAGAAGGCGTCGTGCCAGCTCGAAGCAACCTCCTCCGCCCAATTCGCGCCGGTTCCACCCGATCGCCACGGCCCACAGCCCGAACCAGAGCCGACCGTCCCCGCTCCACTCTAGCGCCTTGCACGCCGCATCCGTCACCCTCCCCACGCCCGGCGCCGCGTGGAACAGCTCGTACACGGCCCTGGACAGCGCAGCGTCGAGACGTCCGACAGACTCCATAAACTTTTATCGGAACGGGTTCCCGCTGCTCTCTGCCGCCGTCGTCATCGTACGTACGTACCCGTGCGCATGAACGCGTACGAGCAGCTCGGGGTCGAGGCCGGGGCGGAGGAGGCGGCGATCCGACGCGCGTACAGGAAACTCGCCCTCAAGCTTCACCCGGACAAAAACCCCGACAACCCCGACGCGGCCGCCGAGTTCACAGAGCTGCAAAAGGCCTACGCGCTCCTCTGCGATGCCGAGGCCCGCGCCGCCCTCGACGCGTGGCTCGAGGTCGAGCGCCAGAAAGAAGAGCGGGGAAAGCAGCGGAGCGAGAAGCGGCGGCGGATGGCAGAGGACCTCGAGGCGCGGGAGCGCCGGGCCGACGGCGCCGGCGGCCCGGCCGCACGCGAAGCCGAGGTCAAACTCAAGCTGCAGCAACAGATAGAGCGCCTCAAGCGACAGTCCGAGGAGCGACAGTGGGAGCGATCGCGATCGCGAGCGAGAACGGGGGACGAGGACGCGGCAGAGGGCGCCGCGGACGCAGACGCGGACGAGTCGGCGGACGACGATGACTACCTGCGGGGCACGGGGACCCGGCTATTTCCCGCCGCCGAAGGCGCGCGCCCGCGCCCGCGCCCGCCGCCACCGGAGGCGAGCGCGGCCGAAACGCGCGTGCTCGAGGCCATGACGACGGCCGGGGGGGTCTGAGAGAGAGAGAGAGAGGGAGAGAGAGGGAGGGAGGGAAGAAGAGGGCTTTGGAGTTCTGTAGGAGAGCTCGCTGGGCCGCGCTCTGGTCTGCTCGGCCGCTGCGCTCCACCGGTCCGCCCAGTGGCTCCACCGGTCCTCCGCCACCAATGCTCATCATCATCACGTGACAACTTCAACAACGAAGAACACATAGTACAACAAAACGCCCAATAGCCCCACCACGAACGCCATTGCAACCATCATCACGTTGTCGTCCTTGTCCTTGCCCTTGTCGTCGGCGCCTCCCCCCCCCCCCCCTTCAGCACCTCGAACCATCATCGCCACCAGCTCCTCCCCCCGTTTCGCCCCCCGCCCGGCCAAAAACCGCACCACCTCCTCCTGACCGCCCTCGCCCCCGCCCGCGCCCGCGCCCCCGCCCACCACACGCCCCACCGCCATCTCTGCCGCCGTCATCCCCCACCTCCCCTCCGTCCCGTCCACAAACACCCCGCCCTTGTCCACCAACACCCGCACACACTCCACGTGACCGTTCACCGCCGCGAGATGCAACGGCGTCCTCCCCTCCGCATCCTCCGCGTCCATATCCGCCGACTTGGACCACAGAAACTCGAGCACCGCCGCCCGCCCCCTCCCCGCCGCCAGGTGCATCGGCGTCCGCCCCTTGGCGTCCCGCACCAGCTCGAACCGGTGAACGCCCGACAGATGCACCAACCGCGCCACGTCGTCCAGCAACCCCCGCTCGCACGCCACCAGCAGCAGCTGCTCGTGCTTCCGGCGCGCCTGCAATTCGTCCTGCAAAGCCGAAGGATCCGAGCCGGCGGGGTCGTCGCGGATGTTCTCCATGGTATCTAGGTACGGTACGGTACGGTACGCACTCGACGGAGGTCGCCACGAGATGGACGGACCAACCCAACGAAGAGGAACCGAAAATGGTCGGAAATTTATGACAACCAAAGTTTATGGCACACGGAGGTTCTAGATACGACTCAGGAGGTTCGACGACGCATCGACGAGACGACGATGACAAAGCCCAGGGATGCCCAGAGAGAGAGGAGGCAAACGATGGCGATTTTAGACAGCCTGGAGACTGCGATCGGTGGGAGTTCGTTGGGGTTGCTCGAGGAGGAGGCGCTCGGCGTCGGCATTGACGACGGCGAGGTGTTTGTCAAGGGGGGATGTGGGGCCAGGGTGATCGATATCGACGGCGGCGACGGCGACGAACGCCGCGCTGGGACGGATGGTCCCACGGAAGAGGCGGTGGTGCGGGGCGGCGTCGCCTCTCCTTCCTCCCCTTCCTCCCCTTCCTCCCCTTCCTCCCCTTCCTCCCCTTCCTGTCCCTACGTCTGTCAGAGAAGAGAGCCAGCTCAGGGGGTTTCCCCCGACGACCCGACGTCCTGGCTCATGTCGGCCGACGACGGTGAGAACGTCGACAGGAACGCGTCCGGCGACACGCCGCCGGCAAAGCCGTGCGTGGCCAAGCCGTCGCGACTCAAGCCTCCCAGCGAGAAGATGGACTTCTTCGCCTCCAAGAAGAAGGAGAAGCCGAGGGGGGCATCGGCGATGAAGGCGACTGCGACGACGACGACCTCGGAGCGCGGTGCGGACGCCAGCGAGCAGGAGGACTCGCCCTTCACCAAGCGGATCAAAGAGCTCGAGCGGAACCCGGAGATGGCGTTCGCGGGCGGCTCCAAGCTGCGGTGCGATGGCGACAAGGACGACGGAAACGGCGGATACGGCGGTGTGGCCGGGCACCAGCAGCGGAAGAAGAAGAAGACTGCCGCAGAGATCCAGTGGGAGTCCTGGGGCACGGACGGGCAGCTGTTCTGAGGGATGGGTGATGTCACAATCACAGTCACAATCACAGTCACTCGAAGGGTGGACGTGGAAGTGGCTGTGCGTGTGTGCTCGTACTCGCTCGACTCGCCGTCCCCAACCCGACTCACTGGCACTATCCGCCCGACCGTTCACCCGTCCCATCGTTCAGAGCATCCAACAGCGCTCGGCGCCGCGCCTCCCACCCGTCGCTCATCGTTGATTCCCCATTTCCGCCCATCGCCTCGACCACCTCGACCGCTCCCAGCTCGCGCGCTCGCCGGCGCGCGGGCTCGAACCGCGCGAGCCACTGCAGCCGCGACATCCCAGCGTCCTGCAAGAACGGCTGGTCCGTCCGCATCAGCTTGATGGTATGCTCGACCAGCGCCGACGGCACCAGAGGAAAGACCGTGTACGCCGCGCTCGCCATGAACAGGGCCGCGATCACCCGCGCCGCCCTGTGCGGCTGATCGTCTCCCGGTCGGCTGGCAGCGTTTGCCGAGTTTGCCGAGTTTGCCGGGTTTGCCAGGTTTGCCCCTGAAGAGGAGGAAAACGGGTGCCGGCGTGGTCCGTGGGGACCAGCCCACCGACCACGCGTGTCCCTGAAAGAGAGAGCGAGCCAGCGCAGGGCGCGGGAGCGGGAGGAGGCCGCCATGGCACTTGTACGTAACAAATTTAACGTCTAGCAGACTGGTATATACCAGACCGGTTAGACTATGCCCTGGGAGAAGGTGCGTGGATCTCGTGACGGCTTGGGGCTGGTCGTCGCAACCGATCGCTGGGTGGAGGATCGATGACTGTTTCGGCCCGTTCGAAAAAACCTTCCGGTCCGCGTTCCCTGTGCACGTCTCTCCTGATGGTGTTCGCACTGTTCACGGGATGGACTAGCGTGATTTTTACTGGGTCTTTTACTGTACTGGAAGGAACTGGGTACTACTTTTCTCACTCGTCGACGACCACCGTGTTTTTGGCGAGCTGCTCCTCGATCCGCTCTTCGAGCGCCTCCTTCTCCTCGACGCTCAGGTCGCCGCGGCTGCGCTTCCTCGATAGCCGGGTGGCCGTCGACTCGCCCTTGGCGGCCGCTTCCACCTCCGCCTCCCCTCCCCTCCCGACGCCCCTCTCCGTGCCACCCTCCACGGCCACTCTCGTCGTCGTCTCCCGGGCGTACCGCGCCTCCACCATCTTGCTTGCCGCGTCCTTGAGCTCGGCGGCCTTGCCTGACGAACGAAGAGAGACAACGAAGAGAGCGAGCGTGAGCGTGAGAGACGAGGGAGCGGCCATCGACCATCGACCATCGACCATCGACCATCGACCATCGACCATCGACCATCGACCATCATCAGTACGTACTGGCGACAATCTCGCCGTTCCCAACCTCCGGAATCACCTGCTGGGCGATGCAGGACGCAAACTGCGAGGATACCTCCTCGTTCGAGTCCACCAGGGCGGGCGCGCGCTCAATCTCCTCGATATTCACGAGGCACTCGGACGCGGCGAGCCCCTTTTGCGTCACAGCAAAGACGATGTCTGCCGCGGGAGTCGCGTTGACGTTCGCGTTGACGTTGACGTGTGTATGCGAGAACGCCTTGGTCTGCGTGGCCGCCGACAGGCTCTCGTGCGACCTGGGACGCGGCAGCGCCTTCACGAACGCGTTGCCGTGCGAGTTGGCCGGCGAGTGGGCCAGCTCGGTGAGCTTGGGATGCGAGGACGACTTCTGCATCGTTGTATCGTTGGTGCTGGGTCGTGACGCGTTGACGAACTGGATGGAGTACGAAGAAAAGCTGCGTTTGGCGTTCGCACTGGCACCTGACGATGGGTTCTGTGTATGAAATCAATGAAATCAATGAATGAGGTGAATGATCGAAACGCGGGAACGGACTGGCCATGGAATCACGCGAATCGAACATTCCATTCCACTGCGGTGGAAAAAAAGGTCCGCGTCCCCGGACGTCACCTGCCGCGTCCTCTCTCCTTGCTCTCTTCCGTCCGACACAATGACTCAAACACGCAAAAAATTGTACATACATTCATATTCACCCCCACCCCACCCCAATGACGACCACTACCAAGCTCTCCGCCATCGCCCTCTTCGCCGTCCTCCCGGCGACCCTCGCCATCATCCAAGGCGAGCCTGCCGCCCCCGAATACGCCGCCTCGTACGCCGCAGTCTCGATCGCCTCCCTCCGCACATGCGGCGCTGTCGCCATCGACCCAACACACGTCGTCACCGGGGCCCATGTGCGTGTCGATTCCTACCTCTCGCCGATACGCACACGCTCCCGCACACGCACAAACCTCCGACCGCCACCCTCACGCCGTCCTCACGCCATCGGGCCACCACCATCGACAGTGCCTCAGCATCGGCGGCATCGACTTTGCCGACATCGCAAACTCTCTAGGCCTCCTCGGCGTCGCCCATGGGAACGTGACGCCCGAAAGCGCCGACCAGGTACGCATCGTTTGCGCCACCCCGCCACCCCGCCACCCCGCCACCCCTCACGCTCCATCTGTCGTCCTCCTCGCCCTCCTTCTCACCGCAGACCGTCTCCGTGAGCGACATCATCGTCCACCCCGACTACAAGTTCGACCTCGACACGGGCTCCATCACGAATGACGTTGCCGTGATCGTCCTCGAGGACAAACTGGACAACAACGGCGGAGCATTCGCCGAGATCTCGCCCGCCGTCCCGTCGCGAGGCGTCGCCGTCGGTAAGTGCAATGAAATCTCCGAGGGGATGAGGAAGAGGAACGAGCTCGCTCACTAACAACCCCACCCCCACGACACTCGCTCGCTCACTCGCTCATTCGCCCGCCCGTCCGCCAGGTCTTGGGATGAACGACTTGTACGACCTCGGCCAACCCGACCAACTGTACCAGGTGCGTACCACGAAAGCACTCGCAATCCCTCCTCCCTCCACTCACTCTACCTGTACCTACAGGTCTCTCTCGACGTGCTCGGCGTCGACGACGGACGCATCATCGCGGGGAGAAAATCTCCAGGCCCCTCCCCTCCGTCGATTCCGTCCATCTGCTGGGGCGACTCTGGCGGCGGCTTCTACGAGCCGGTCGCTGCCGACGACAACAGGGCCATCGCACGCGTCTTCGGTCTGGTATCTTTCGAGCCCGAACCGTCGCGCTGCGCCGAGGGCAAGACTGTGGAGCAATACTTCACCAACCTGGTCTACTACAGGGAGTGGATTGACACGCAGATTTCTGCGAGCTGAAGATTGATAGGCCAACACACCCCACCCCACCCCACGACTACCCAGATTTTTGTTGTGATCTCATTCTATTTTGCCCCGATGCTTCTCGACAGCAGCAGTCGCAGCCTACGTCTACGGCATGCCGCTGTCAGAGGGCATCGCGCTGCCTTGTTGTTGACCCAGACCCGGAGGAATTTGAAACCTCTACGGGAGGCGAATCAGGGGCCAGCAGCGAGCCTCCGAGTCGGGATACGGCCGCCTTCCAATGCGTGTCGCAAGCAGACACATATAGCTCGCGCCCTGACGCTCGGCGGCTCGTGGAACGGAGAAACTGGGCCGCCGGGTGCCTCCGGATCAACGTCACCACCAAAACTGCAGCCGCTCCTCGAGCTCTACTTCGTGGCCTGTCTGATGGAACGCACGTGGAGGTTCTGTTTGCCCGTGGTGCTGGCGAAAACGGGCCCGGCTGGATATAAAGCGGTCGCCGTGCTGTGCTTCGCGAGTCCCCTGGCGGTCCTGTTGTTCGCGCCGTTCATCGGCCAGATGCTCGACGCATCACGGCGCTCGGGCCTCTTCGTGCAAGTCTTGCTGCTGGCCCAGGTGTTGAGTATCGTGCTGAGTGGGGTGCTGTTGAGCTGTGCGTTCTGGTCCGGGCTGAGCATCGTGGACGGTTGGGTCTTTGTCTCCCTCCTCCTTCTGCAGATGGTCGAAAAGCTGTCCGCAGTGACGTCCGAGGTCGCCATCGAAAGGGACTGGATCACGCGGATATGTGGAAAGGACAACACCGCGGGACTTGCCCACGGGAACTCCATGATCCGGCGATTCGACCTCGCGTGTGACTTTGTCGGGACTGTGGGGGTCGGCGTGATGATCGACCGGCTGGGCGTCGGCGTGGCGGTGTGGTACTGCATGCTGATGTCGGTGCTCAGCTGGCCGGTCATCAACAGCAGACTGCGTCTGCTCGACATCGACGCCGACATTGACGCCGACATTGACGCCGGAACAACGCGTGGGGCCATCGCCAATCACAGCAATCACAACAAGAACGAACGACTGACGACTGTGGGGAACAACGAATCGCAAGAAAGAAGACGAAACACGATATACGCATACTTTTTCGACAACCCCATGCTATTCTCGAGCCTGGTGGGTACGTCGTTGCCGTCGTCGTTGTCGTTGTCTGCTTCTTCGTGTGCTCGTTTGTTCTTGACTCACCGACCCACCGACCCACCGACCCACCCCCTACCTGCAGTTGTCCTGATGTACTTCAACGTGGCCCTGTCGCCTGGCGGGATCCTCTCGGCCTACCTGATTCACCGCGACATGAGCGGGACCGGGCTGGCCGTCTTCCGCGGCGCCTGCGCGCTGATGGGGTTCCTCGGCTCGCTGGTCGGCAAGGCGCTGATCAACGCGCGCGGCCTGATGTCTGCCGGCCGAATCAGCCTGACGTTCGTCGTGGCCACCCTCGGACTGAGCCTCCTCGTCCGCATCGACTCTGTCGGGCTCTTTGCAGCGCTCATCGCCGCGTCGCGCATCGGGATCTGGGCCTTTGACAACGTCAACGCGCAGCTCTTCCAACAGGGCACCAGCAGCTCGGAGCAGAGTGGTCTTGCTGCCACCGAGGCCGCCCTGTGTTCCGCCGCCGAAATCGCCATGTTCGGCCTCGTCGTCGGCCGGGGCAAGGAAGTGGCGGTCGAGTGGTTCGGCTGGCTGGGATTCCTGGGCTGGTTCATGGTGGTCGGCGGCTGGATTGCGTTCTTCTGGTCCAGCTGGAGCCGCGAGGAACACGACCGATTGGTGGTATAGTATAGGGGGTGGTGGGGGCTCGGCGTGCGTGGGATGAGCAACAACGGAGAACGCTTGGGTGGCAACGGAAACCTCCCAATAGAGCTCCTTTCCTGTTTTGTTTCTGTTTTGTTAAACTCCATCCAGCATCAAATCTTGCACAGGATGTCGCTCTCGTGCAGCACAATATACCTCTCCCCCGCACTCGTCTCCATCACGTCCCCGGCGTACTTGAAGTACACCACGTCGTCCCCCTCCTTCACCTTCAACGCCTTCCCCACCCCGCCCTCCCCCACCTTCCCCTCCCCGACCCGCACCACCGTCCCACTCACCGGCTTCTCCTTACTCGCCTGGCTCAGAATCACCCCACCCGCACTCACCTCGTCGTCCTCCCGCACCTTCAACAGCACCCGGTCCCCAACCGGCACCAGCTCCGGAATATCATCCGCCGTCGCCCCGCTCCTCGGCATCACCCCGATCACATCATCCTCCGCGATAATGATGTGCAGCTCCCCCTGCACCATCAAATCCGTCGCCCCCAACCCAAACTTGTTATACAAGATTGTCGACCCCACCGTGAGCGTCATTCCCTCGGCCCCCCCCACCGCCACCACGTCCCCAGACGTCGGACGCTTCTGACTCGACGTCGGCAACAGAATCCCACCCGTCGTCTTCTCCTCCAACTCGGCCACCTTGGCCAACACCTTGCGCCCACGAGGCGTCACCTGAAGTAGGGTAGGACGACGACGACGACGACGACGACGACGACGAGTGAATCGCTCCGTTTCTCCGTCCGTACGACCCACATTGTACGTAAATACACCAATGCAACGCATGCAAGGGAAGCACGCGCCGAGAATACGGTGCCGGCGACCCACATGCGGAATTCTACCACTCGTCGAACACCGTTCTCTGCGCTGTACGTACCGTTTTGATCGTCGCCGGCAGCTCCATGGCCGCTGTCACACGCATACTGAGTGCCCGCATCCTACACGTTGTACGTACGACGACCACCGCTGAATGTTCTTCGCTTGTTCTTCTCGAAAAGGTCTGATCAGACGTTTTCGCTCATGAGCGCCAGAGTATATAGATAGCAGCCATGCCGATCGTTGGTCTGAACAGAGACAAGCTGTTCCAAGCGCTCGGGGAGGAGTACAGTACGTCTCGTCGTGTTGGCGGCCGTCTGCCGTCGTCCGAATCGCCGAGCCGAAATTCCCATATCGCGCCGATTGCGCACCGCTCACGCGCGCTCCGTCGCTCCCCCCTTCCCCATTCGCAGCCCAGGAAGCCTTCGAAGCGCTGTGCTTCGAGTACGGCATTGAGCTGGACGATGTCACCTCTGAGCGCGAGATGCAGCGCAAGGAGTTTGGTACTGCAACGACGGAGACGACGACAGAGCGCAGCGAACAGCTCTCTGACGACGTCATCTACAAGATTGATATTCCCGCGAACCGGTATGATATGCTGTGTATGGAGGGGATAGCTCGGGCGTTGAACGTGTTCCGTGGCCGGGTGTCGGCGCCGGTGTACAAGCTGGGCGAGTACAAGGGCGTGCGGATCGTCGTGGCCAAGGAGACGTCGCTGGTGCGGCCGTTCGTGGTCGCTGCGGTGCTGCGCGGGGTAAAATTCGACGAAAGTCGGTACAACAGTTTTATTGATTTGCAGGACAAGTTGCACCAGAATCTGTGTCGGCATCGGACGTTGGTGGCGATCGGAACGCATGATCTTGGCAAGGTCGTGGGTCCGGAGTTCACGTACGAGGCGTTGCCGCCGGAGGAAATCCGTTTCGTTCCGTTGAAGCAGGATCGGGAGTTTACTGCGCGGGATTTGCTGGCGTATTACAAGGAGCACGACCTGAAGCTGCGGAAGTACGTGCCGATTATTCAGGATTCCCTTGTGTACCCGGTGATTCTGGACGCGGCGCGGACGGTGCTGTCGTTGCCGCCGGTGATCAACGGGTCGCGGTCGGCGATCAGTTTGGATACGAGGGATGTGCTGATTGAGTGTACGGCGACGGATTTGACGAAAGCAAAGGTGGTGTTGAACACGATGTGCGCCATGTACTCGGAGTACTGCGAGGTGCCGTTTGAGATCGAGCCGGTGGAGGTGGTGGACGCGCTCGGGGGCCGGGTGATGTATCCGGATGTCGCGCCGAAGGAGTTTGAGGTGGATATGGGGTACGTGAATACGTGCACGGGGCTGGATATCGGGGCGGGGCTGGCGGCGACGTTGCTGAAGAAGATGCAGCTCGAGGCAGACGCAGTGGGGGGAGACGGGAAAAACGGGGTGCTCAAGGTGCGGGCGCCGATTACGCGGAGCGATGTGTTGCACGCGTGTGATGTGATGGAGGATGTGGCGATCGCGTATGGGTATGATAATTTGGTGATTCAGCCGCCCGAGCTGGCGACGATCGGGAAGGAGCAGCCCCTGTCCCAGCTGTGCGAGCTGCTGCGTGTGGATTGTGCGACGAGTGGGTTTACAGAGGTGCTGACATGGGCGCTGACGAGTCGGAAGGAGAACTTCGGGGATCTTCGGGTGGAGGACCCGGGGGTCGCGGTCGGCGGGGCAGACGCCGGGGGTCGCGGGGCGGTGTCGATCGGGAACCCGGCGACGGCCGAGTTCGAGGTGTGTCGGACGACGTTGTTGCCGAGCTTGCTCAAGACGTTGGCGGCGAATAAGAATGCGCCGCTGCCAGTCAAGCTGTTCGAGGTGTCTGACGTGATTCTGCTCGATGCAGCGTCGGACGTGGGGGCGAGGAACGAGCGGAGGTTGATCGCGGTGAACTGCAACAAGTCGGCCGGGTTCGAGGTGGTGCACGGGTTGCTGAACCGGGTGATGCAGGTGCTGGGTATTCCGCACGAGACGCTGTCCGCGAACACGCCGAAGAACAGGGAGCGGATTGCCAAGGGGTTCTCGTACAGCTGGAAGGCGGACGACAGTCCGACCTACTTCGAAGGCAGGCACGCATCCGTGTACGCGATGGGGAAGCGGATCGGCGAGGTCGGCGTCGTCCATCCGGAGGTCTTGAGCAACTTTGGGGTGGACTTTCCGGTGGCGGCGCTCGAGATTACGATCGAGCCGTTCGTGTTTGACCAAAACGACAAGGTCCTCGCGACGCACGGCGGGTCCATGGTGGGACTGTAGTCGATTGATTGACGTTGTTATGCGTTGGTTCATTGGTTCATTGGTTCGTTGGTTCGTTGTGGGCGCCTGCTACTCAAAACTGCCGGCCGAGTCGTAGTCGCCGCGCTGGTCAAAGTACGCGAGGAGCCTCGCGAGAAACGTGTCGCCTCTGTCTTCATCCTTTCCGTCTTCGGCTTGTCCCTTGCCCTTGCCCTTGCCCTTGCCCGTTCCGGTGCGCTTCCCGATCGTGTCCGAGTCGCCGATGAGCACGACGTGCTTCTTGGCCCGGGTGATGGCGACGTTCATTCTGCGGTTCTCCGCCAGAAAGCCCACGGACGTTCCACCGGAACGCACCATAGAAATGATGATGACGTCCTTCTCCCTCCCCTGGAACCCGTCGACGGTACTCACCTCGAGGTCCTGGAAGTCCCGGGGTGCGCGGTCGGCGCGGTGGGCGCGACCGTCCACCTCACCGTCGTCCACGTCGTCTCTCTCTGCCTTCTCTGCCTTCTCTGCCTTCTCCGCTTTCTCCGCTTTATCCAACTTTGTCGTCGCCTCTGCCATCGATCTGCGGAGCGACCGGATCAGGCTGACCTGCGCGGAATACGGCGTGATGACGCCGATCGTGGACAACGGAATGCCCATCTCCGAGAGTCGCTCGACGTACTTCATCACCACGCCGGCCTCGCCGGGGTTGCGCAGGCTCTCGCCGTCCTCTTCCCGTTGCTCCTCCATATCGCATCCGGCCGTGTCGATGAACAGCAGCACGGGGAGATCCCGGAGCGTCACGTCGGCCACGCAGTCGGCGGCCACGAGCTTCCCAGCGTACATCTCGTCGGACGACCACTGCATGATCTTCTCGTTCATACGATACTGGGTCACGAGCATTTGTCCGATTGACTCCCCGTGCAGCGCGTGGAGCCGCTCGAAGAGCGTCACGCCGAGTCCCTTTCTCGCCGCCTTTTCCGACACGATGGTCGGCGGGAGTTGCAGATGGTCCCCGCCCAGCACACACCGCCGGCCACGAAGAAGCGCGCTCCAACACGACGGCTCCGTCGATTGCGCGGCTTCGTCGATCACGACCACGTCGAACGCAGGAAGCTTCGAAACCTGAAACGACGCCGCCCCCGACAATGTGCAGGCGACCACCTGCGACTGCTCCAGGCAGCGGTCGACCGCCGCCCGCTGCCGCTTGCGCTCCTCCCGATACAGATACCGTATCTCCTGCCGAACCTGGCGACGCTCTTCCCGGTCTTTCCGATTCGTGAGTTTCAACAACCGGCGGTTGAGCTGTTTGACCTCCTCGCGGCACTCCCTGGCCAGCTGCGACTGGTCGCTGTGCAAGACCTTGTACTCGAGCGACACCTCCAGCACCTGCGGTAACATTCTCGCCGGATGCCCGATCCGCACCACCTTGCTCGACATCTCCTTGACGTCGCCTCTGCCCCCCGCCCGCTTCCCTCCACCTTTCCCTTCCTTCCCCGTCTTCTTCATCACCGACTTGAGCAGCCCCTCGACAATATTATCCACCGCCACGTTACTCCCCGCACACGCAAGCACCCGAGACCCCCGAGCCACCTCCTGCCGAATATACTCAACCAGCGTCGTCGTCTTGCCCGTCCCCGGCGGCCCATGAATCAACATCACGTCCTGCGAAGACATCGCCTTCACCACAGCCGCCTGTTGCGACGCATCCAGAAGACGATTGAAAAATGAAAACTGAGCCACCGGTGGGTGGGCGACATCCGCACCCGCCCCCGCCCCGCCCTCCACAAACCTGGGCCGCCCACCCATAAACAGCACCCGATACGCCCCACACGCCTCACCCACCGCCGAACCACCCACCGCCTGCCGATCCAACTGATCCAACGTCCAC
>Ga0181573_10003875_pt1 | contig 12967 bp, 10 predicted proteins | sample 101ome_25_FD_148643 | JGI IMG/M metagenome (GOLD analysis project Ga0181573, IMG submission 148643) | Coastal salt marsh microbial communities from the Groves Creek Marsh, Skidaway Island, Georgia - 101409BT metaG (spades assembly) | ecosystem: Environmental > Aquatic > Marine > Intertidal zone...
GCGCGACGTTGACGGCGCGCGGGGCGGGGTCGCGGGGGGGGGGAGGCCGGCGGCGCTGGCGGTGGCGGCGCTGGCATCGGCTGTGGCCGACGATGCGGCGGCTGACGGGGCAGGGACCTCAGGGGGAGGGTCGGGTGGGGGGGCGGGGACAGGCCGCCACGCTTGGATCGTCGGTCTCGACTCCGCCACGGGAGAGGGGGAAAACGATGAGCTGCTCCCCACCCTCGTCGAGGCGAGACGGGGAAAATGGGGGTGGGGGGGGCAGTGGGGGGGGGGCGATGGGGGGGGCGGTGGAGACCGCATCCTCTGACCCGTCCTTGGACCCTCTAGGGATGTATATATTGTACTCCCGACGATTTCCCCTCTTCTCCTCCCCGCCTCCCCCCTGTCCCCCTCACAGGTGGCGCTCGGGGTCGAACTCGGTCTCCTCCTCAACGATGCTCTGGACCCGCACGCCCCTGTTGGGGCGGGAAGAGGAGGGGGACGGGGGGGAGAGCCCCCCCCCCCCCCCCCCCCCGCCCCCCCGCCCCGGGCCCCCCCCCCCCCCGCCCTCGCCCCCGTCCTTGCCCCCTCCGCGAAGCCCGGGGCACCCACCCCGGTGCCCCCACTCGCCCCGCCCCCGCTCCGGCGGCCCGACGCGGTTCCCGCCGACCTAGCTCCGCTCGACCCCACCCCGGCGAAGGCGGGACCATCCCAATCCGTCGCTGCCGGATTCGAAATCATTGGTCCTCTCACCGCAGGAGACAGAGCCGCGTCTCAGTTGCCCCCCCTGCTAAGCCTCGTCGAGGCCCTGACGGAAGCCTTGGCAGCCCCGGAGGACTCGGGCGCGGCCCGTGCTGCGTCGGACGCCATCGCGGCCCGCGCGTCCAGACGGCTGGGCGAGGCCGCCTCGGCGTTGCTCACCTTCGTCGGCCGGTGCCATGAGCGGCTCCGGGGCGGGAAGGGGCCCGTCCCCCCCCCTTCGACGCGACTGGCGTGCCTCCGGGCGGCAGGACGCATTCTTGCCGAGATTCCTGCGTCAGCTGCCCGGATGGAGCTCCTCGCGTGCCTGCCCTGGGCTCTGGGGGAGACGGGGGAAAAGAGGGAGGAAGAGGGGGGGGGGGGCAGCCTCTCGTCCGCCGTCCCTCTGCCTGCTGGAACGCGTTTTCTTCTTCCCGCGCTGCGGTCTGTGGGCTCGGACGCCGAGGGAGCGCGCGAACTGGCCCGGCGGGGTGTCTTCGACGCTCTAGGCCGCCGGACGGCGGCGTCGGCGGCCAGGCTTGCAGCGGGCGATGCGGACGAGACGTCGGCCACGCTGGGAGCAGCGGCATGCCTCGAGGCCCTGCTGTCGGTGCTACCCGGCTTTAGCGCAGGCGCCGGGACAACGCTGTCGGTCGGAACGGTGCGCGACCTGGGGGCAGCGCTGCCCAGCGCTTGGGCCCATCTACCCCCCATTCTGCGAATGGCACCGGAGTCAGCGGGCTTGGCGTCGCTGGGCGCCCGCGTGGGGGGACTAGCGTGCGACTCAGGAGAGGCCGCAGCGCTCTTTCGACCCGCTCTTGACCTCCTCCCCGCACTCGAGGGTGCCGGGGTCGGAGCAGGAGGGCCCGACGCAGACGACAGGGCGTGGACCCCGGAACGTGCAGCACTTGATGGACTCCTCGACGCTCTGGCAGACGGCCTCGCCTGCGGCGGAACCCGGGTGGTGGGGACGGGCACCACGAGAAGTCGGGCGCGGGTCGCTGCCGCGCGGCTCGGGGGCGAGGGGTGGGACGCGGCCCAGCTCATCGCAACAGCGCTCGGACAGTGAGGGGGAGCGTTCCAACGGCGCGGCGAGAACTCGAGCCGACTGTAGCCTCGGGGAGTGAGGGGTGGGCGGGGAGGAGTGAGGGGTGGGCGGGGAGGAGACTCCCCGCCCACCCCTCACTCCTTGACCGTCACCGCGTACATCTGCACCGGAAACAGGTCCCGGGGAAAGTTGGTCTGCCGCGCCGTGGCTATGCACACCAGGTCAGCTTGATGAATCAGGTCGAGCACGCCCGGGTGCGCGCGGGTGATGGAACAGTCGCTGCAGTCGACGACGAACGTGTCGTCCGCCGTGACGTTCTCCTTAATGTAAATAACACCTCCCGGCCTCAGCGCGGCCGCGGCCCGCTTCAGCAAGGCGACAGCATCGTCGTCGGTCAAGTAGAGTAGCGCCCACTGCACCCACACAGCGTCGTACCTCCCGGGCTCGATCGGGCAGTCTTGCAGTCCGTGGTGCAAGAAGCGATCCGCCCGGTGGCCCTGTGGGAAGACTCCCCGGGCCTGAGCCTCTTTGAGGTTTACCTCCGCCTTCTGGATGAGCTTTCCGACGGGCTCGCACAGATCCACCACGTCGAAGTGGTGCAGCAGAAACTCCTGCGACACGCGACCCACGCCGGCGCCACAGTCAAGGCACACGAGGGGCCGTCCCGCCAGCGCTCCGCTGGCTTTCTCGGCCAGCTGCCGCCTGAAAGTGCGTCGAAGAAACACCGTCGAGTCGCGGATGTCCGCGGGGCTCACCTTGCCGTGCCCGCCCAGCATGCCGTCGGCCGTGGCCTCCTCGCCCGTCCAAAAGTCCACGGCCTTGCCGTACCATGCATTGCGTCCTCCGCGGGCTGGAGACAGAAACTTTCCCCACATCTCCTCCAGTGAACCGTACTCGTTCCCCTCGGTGTCGGTGCCTGGGCCCGTCATCTGGAGGGAGAGGGGGGAGAGGAAACCCGCCCTGCGCGGGGGGGTGGGTGAGGGGGACAGGTCGACACTGGCGCGACGGCCGGGATCGGGGGTCATCGCCACCAGATCGTCATGCTGAGGTCTGACGGCGCGGGCGATGGTGAGGTTTGTGCCGAGAACGTCGAATTCTTGAGCCGAGTTGGGTTCGGCCGTACAGGCCCGACCGCGCACGCCATCGGCCAGAATTGCCGCTTTTGCAGCGTCGCCGGCAGCAGCGGCGACGCTGCAAAAGCCCTTCACACACTCGCCTGCGGGGATTTCTTGTCGAACGAGGCGGCGACCAATACCGAGGGGGCCGCCCGTAGCCCTGGCCGCCGGGCCAAGTTCCGCGCGCCGCGCTCGGTGAGGTGGGATGTCCAACACGAATGGTCAAGGCCGTCGTCGAGTTTGGCTCCTCCTTCCTCCATCTTCCGGACCCACCTGCTCTCGACGGACAAAGACCATCATCCGTCGAGAGCAGGCGGAAAGTAGAATTTTCGCTTTTAATTACGAGACGGCACAGATACCACCATGGACGCAGGGGACCGGAGGCGCCGGCCAGGCGCTGCCGGCTGACCGGCCCCCTGCGTCGTCCCGGCGCTCCCGTCGTCAAGGGGGCCGGCTTAGCCTGCACGAGGCGATCGCCGCGGTGGCGCGAGAGGTCGAGAGCGAGCTCGGCTCGAAGAACCTGCACGCGGTCGACCTTGAGAGGTTCATCCGAGTCGCAGGTGGGACAGCGACGGTGGTGACGGCATCAGTCTTGACCAAGGCCATCGCCGCCGTGCGGCAACACCTTGCGTGGCGCCCTGCGCTCGCCGACCATGTCCTCGCCCTCCCCTTTGACGGCCGGGACGGGCGGCCCGACCTCAATGACTTACTTGCTGGGTACAACAATGGGTGGCACGGAACCGACCATGAAGCGAGGGAGGAGTAGCGGGAGGAGTGCCCCGGCGAGCTGCGCAGCGCCCTACTGCTGCCGCTGTCTCTGTCGCTACCGCTCTCTACCGCCCCCCCACCCCCGAGCTCGCATCCCCCCCCCGAACCCCAACCTCCCCACAGGGCAACCCCCTCTTCTTCAGCTCCACCGTCGGCTTCGACGTCGACGCGCTGCTGGCAGCTGCGACGCTCGACCAAGTAGTCGAAGCGTACGTCAAGCAGTTCGAGCTCTTTCGAGCCCGCATCGCCCCCGCATTGTCGGTCCTCCAACAACGACAAGTCACCAAGTACACGAGCGTGATGGACTTGTCCGGACTCCGCCGTCAACATTTCTCCTCTGCGTCGAGAACGCTCCTGCGCCGCACGTCGACCATTAGCGAGGTGCACTACCCGGAGTCGATGGGCCGCATGGTGGTGGTGAATGCCCCGCCCGTCTTCGCCCTGGCCTGGGCTTTGCTGCGGCCTCTACTGAATGACTCAACGAGGAGGGCCGTGTCAGTGCACAGGGACGATGGCAGGGCGGAGATCCTGCGCCTCGTGAGGGGGGACGCGTCGATGGTGCCGCGATCTCTCTTTCCTGACTGGGGAGAGTCGGAGCGAACGGTGGGGGAGACATGGGGGGCTTGGTTACGGGTTCTGGGGGAGGGCTGGGGGGAGCGGGCAATGCGCGGGCAAGCGGGCGGGGCCGAGGGGGCCGTCGCAGCTTGGCTGACCGAACACTCGGTCGCACGGGCCGCCAGGGGGGAGACGGCGACGGTAGTCGACAGGCCCGACGCTGTCGAGGTGGAGGAGGCCTCATCATTCTCGGAGGACGAGACAGCCGCTGCTCCGTCCCAGTCGGACACCCAATCGGATCAGCGACGCACGTGGGCGGCTTGGTGGGCCGAAACGGGCAGTGCGGCGGCGCTGATGACGCCCTCTTCGGTCACGCCCTTCTTCGAGCGTGGGGTGGCATGGTTGGGCTGGAGCGATGCCGGGTCGGGGGCGACCCGGTCTGCTTGGCGGGCGGGGGGGGAGGACGCCGACATGGTGACGTCAAGGCTGGGGACGAGGAGGGAGCAGCGGCGATCGACTCCTGGCGCTCATCTGTCGTGCAGCGAGCCGTGCGAGGCGGACAATGCGGCGGTGAACGAGGCGCCCGACGACGAGGCAACTGGGCGACCTCATGCTGACGACACGAGCAGCGAGGGGCCGCTTATGCGCCATGCGGCGTCCACGGGCGCGCTGAACAGACTATTTGCCAAGACGTGGGACAGGGCCAAGCCCAGGAGGGGTAGACGATGAGAGCGTGAGGGTGATGCATCTGTCGACATTGTCGGCACATTGAACGAAACCGAGGAGGGGACCCAGCTATTCAGGCAGCATGCGCGGGTCGGCTACGCTCGACTCGAGGTCGGCCGCGGACATCCCGCCCGGGGCCGCGTTCGAAACCACTCCCACGTCATCGTCATCCGCCCGCGCCACAGCCGTCGAGGACGACACCCACGCTGTGGCCGGGGCGCCGCCCCCTGGGGAGCACACAGCCCAGGTGATGTAGACCGCGCCGCTGACGTACTGCCGGCCAGCCCCGACCGAAAGGTTGACTTCCCTGCCCCCGTCGTCCATCATGTCGCCCGACATGGCCATCGCCGCCTCCGGGGCTCCTCCCATCCTGGACATCATGAGGCCCGGGGGCGCGGCCACGGGCGCTTCCGTCGGGCGCCACTCGCCAATGTCGAGGACAGCGCCGAGGGTGGAGGCGCCCGCGGCCGGACCCGCAGCAGAAGCGTACCTGCGGCGGAAGAAGAAGAGGGGAAGGGATGAGGGATCGTGGGATAGAACGCAAGGGTGGAGAGAAAGCGTGGTCTGCGCCACTGCTGAGGCTGGTTCGGCTCCACCCTGAGCGCGGACTCGCCGCGCCGCCCGGTCCCGAGCGTCCCGCGCTGCTGCGTCCTCGGCCTCGGCGCGGAGCTCGGCGCGCCGGTCCGTCGACAGGCGGAAACCGACCCCGTCGAGGCGCACGTCGTCCCCACCGGCCTCGAGGGCCGCGTCGAGGCCACGTCCGAGCCGGGCCGAGAGGTCGTCGGCCGTCGCATCGGCGGCTCCGGCGTCCGAAGTTGACAGCGACGCTGTCCACCGGTGGATAAACTCGTAGTCTTTAACATATTGCTCCCACTGCAATAGGTCGACGGGCGGGGGTGGATGAGGGAGGGAGTGGGAGTGATGGTTGAGGTGGGCATGGGCGCCAACAAGAAGAGCAGAGGGTCAAGACCGGGGCGGGCAAAAGCACCGGTTCCGGCAGCGGTAGAGGCAGTGGTTGAGGCCTCGGCATCGGCAGCGGCAGCATCAGCAAAGCCAATCGGCAGCGGCAGCGACACCACACCGTTCACGGCAGCGTCGCGCATGGGCACGAGCGCGGGCGCTGTCACGACGCAGGCAGCGACTGCGGCCCCTCTCTCCTTTCCTTCCCGCCCCCCCCCCACCCCGCTCGCCTCCTCGCACCGGACGCCGGGCTTATCCGGTGCCCCGCCACGCACGCATCGGTTGCTGTAGCGCGGCTGCAGCGACAGCAGGTCCGTCTCGACCGCGCTACGCTCGACGCCAGTCGCCAGCACAAGGCCCTGGAGGGCTGCCTCGGCCGCGGCTGAGGCCGACCGACGCGCCTCGGCTGCCGTGTCACCCCGGACGCTGGCGGTGAGAGTGACAAAGGCCTCGTCGGGGTCGGATGTGACGGTCGAAGTGCCACGGACGCGAACACGGCCTGCGGTTGAGTAGACGGGAGGTGCGGGTCGGGTCGCATCACGGTCTCAGCGACGACTGCCTTGGCGACGAGGCCGTCGTTATGCAGCAAGCTCTGGGTCGTGCTGAACGTCCATTTTCCAACGAAGACCGATACCGGCAGATTACGACAGTTGTTTTCCGTTCGTTTCTGGCCCCACACAGGGAAACTCACCCACACAGCTGCTGCTGTCACCAGCGCCAGTCTCGGCGGCGAGAACGTCGCCGCCATTGCCGTTGAGCTGGCGCGCCGTGGACGTGCCGGCCAGAGCCGCGAAAGACACAATGAGTGCGAAGAAGGCCGCCACCGAGGAGCGGCGAAACGACGTGAAATGTGACATTCTGAGGGCGGAGAACGACGACGACGAGGCGACGAACGCGGTGGCTCTTTCCGTGCTTGCTTTTCGCGCAGTGACAAGGTTTTCGGGAGATTTAGGGCTTTCTCTAGAAGATGTCAGACTGTGGCGCGAAGGGGCGTGTCGGGCCCTTTTGAGTCGCGTCTCGATTGACCTCGCAGCCTCATTCTTCGAGACCCCCGTGTACCCCGGTCCGCAATGATGACACGCCGCGGTGGCCCGCGCCCCGCGCCAGCCCTTGGGTGGGCCCCCGACGGGGATGAGCGCCTCCGGAGGTGAGTCCATCTCTGTGGCGAGCCAAGTGAGCCCGTCTCTCAGGGTCCGGGGCGCGCTGGAGGCCCAATTTTTGCTGGCAGCTCCGCCAGCGCGCCCCGGACCCTGGGACGCGCCTCGACGTCCGCTCCGCCCGGCGCCTCCCCCACAGTCGCACTGATTACGCACCCCGCACACCCCCTTTTGACCCCCCCAGCGCCGTCGCCGAGCTGGGCCTCGGCGCCTGGTCGCGGATGGCCGACCGGTTCCCCGGCGTCGCCCCCAAGGCCCTCCGAGAGCGGTACCTGAACCACGCGGCCCCCCACCTCGACTGCGGCCCCCTGACGACCGCCGAGCTCGGGGCCGTCGCCGCCGCCCACGCGCGGCTCGGGCCCCGGTGGAAGGCCATGGTGGATCCATGTGGGGCGGAGTCGGACCCTGCGCTCCGGCGGCGCTCGGAAAACGCTGTCAAGAACGGCAAGTTGCGTCGCCCGGGTGAGCAGAGCCCTGCCTCTCTGCCCTGCCTCCCTGCCTCTCTGCCGTGCGCAACAGATCACCCACCCCCCAGTATGCTCCCGATGCTCCGCCCACCCCCCTGACGCAGCCTTTACGTCGGCCGTGCGTCGGGCGGCGCGGGGAGAGGTGGGAACCGAGAAGAACGACCCTTTGGGATTTTACGTCGCAACCATGGAGAGTCGGCCCCCCCGAGGCGTCGGCAGCATACCCTCGGCCACCCGGGCCGCCGAACCGCGCGGGCCCGACCTCGGAAGAAGAGCCACAGAGGACAAATCATCGCTCGGCGGGGGGCTTTTGGCACTTCCGTTGCCCGTTGAGGCGTCGCAGATGCGCGCGCGCCCCGCGGTCGAGTCGGGGGGTCGGGCCGCTGTCGACGGTTGCTTCCCGCTGCCGCCGCCGGCTGCAGGGGCAGAGGAGCTGTCTTTCTTGGGTGCCGACGGACCCCTCGTGGTGGGAGTGGACCGTCCGGTACGCCGGCGGAGCACGTGGGCCGTGGCACACCTCGACGTCCACTGTGGCTTGGGATCGCCTCCTGCTGCCCAGCCCCAGCGCGGCCACCACCGTCGTGGCACATCGTGGTCGGGCGGATCCTACACAACCCTTGACCGACGGGCCTCGCCCCTGGCCTCGTCCTTGGCCTGCCTCGCTTCGGCGCCCGACCTCCCGGCGCTGCTGCTCGCCGCGGCGGTGGAGGGCGAGGAATGAGAAAGAGGGGGGTGACGAGTATGGGGACAGGTTCAGCGACAACAGCGTCTCGTTCATGCGCCCCAGTCGAGCGGGGTTCCGCGGCCGCCCTTGCGGCGGGGCGCCGGAGCCGCCGCCGGGGTGTCTTTGACGGCCAGTCCGACCCCCGTTGCCCGCGCCGCCCCGCCTCCACCGCCCAGTGCGACCCACCCCGAAGGCCGATAGGCGCTGCCGCCGCCCCCTCCCCTGACCTCCTTCCGGCCATAAAGCTCGACGAGCGACAAACCGTTACCGCCACCGCCGGCTCCGTCGTCCCCGGACGCCGCAAGACCCAAGGCCGCCATCCGTGAGAACGAGGGTCCAGAGCACGGCGGCGACACGGCCGCAGGTGGGGTGTTGTGGTCGCCAGCGGCGTCGGCCGTCTGAATGCCGAGGGACGAGGACGGAAGTGCCGGCATAGCCCGGAGCTCGGCCTCGTTGGGCCCTGCCGCCGTCCTGGCCCGGCGCTCGGAGTCATCCGCGGCCCGGATGCGAGCGTCCTCACGGCGGTCAGCAGCGGCGGCCGACCGCCGGGCACGAGCCCGGGCGGCCAGCTCCGTCGCATGCTCGGCCAGCGCCGCCGCCAGACCTGCTGGGGGCGCCAGGGCGTCAGACGCATCGCCCGACGCGGCTTCGGCGGCGGGAGGACCGAATCGAGCCCCCTCACCCGACAGGTCGGCCTCCACCAGGCGGAAGGTGCCCCCCAGGGGCAGACCAGCCAGGCATCCGATCCTCCGCCGCGCCCCGGGATCGACCCTTTGCTCTGGCTCGACCTCGGCCAGGGGGCAACGAATCCACGCGGGCAGACGCGACAGGATCCCATCCACCGAACTCGACAGTACACGGAATCCCAGGGGGGTGAGGAAGATGGGACGGCCACGGGGACACTGATAGTAGTAGACCCAGGAATCGTCAGCGGGCCCAGCAGGGTCGGCGGGGGCCACTGAAGGCATTGGCGCCGCCTCTTTTGCTGCTGACGCCACCGTCGGGGCGACAGGCAGGTCCGGAAAGGATTCCGCCGACCGGAGGCGTCGGAATTCACCCTCGAAGGCGGCCAGAGCGGCGTCGCAGGCGTCGCGGGCGGCGCTGGCCGACGCATTGGCGGCCGTGGCGGCGTGGCCGGGGCGGCGTGCGAGGGCCGCGTACCGGCGTTCTGTCCATGCGCGGGCGCGGAGAGCGAGGGTCTCGGCCGCCAGATGGCACCAGGGCCCGGCCAACCGGGCCTCGACGACGCTCTGGGGTGGAACGGAGTCGGAGGCCACTGGCGACCACTCGGCCGACCGCGCGAGCTCGGCAGCCTCGTTGGCAAGGGCGCGGGCGTCCGCGGCCCAGAACTCAGCCGCCTCGGCGGGCGTCACACGAAGCGTGCGGCGGTGTGCGGCGCGGTCGTCGCAGACGCCGTTGAGCGTGGGCGCTGCCGCCGGCGAGGCCCGGCGCGGCGCGTCAGCGTCAGCGCCGCGCCGTGGGCGTCGCATCAAAACCAGCGTGAGGGGCCTTCCCGCCCGCGGCTCCCGCTCGACTGACATCTCAGCCCGGCGCAGCTCCCGGGCCGACACAGGCGCATAGCAGAGCGGGCACGGGGCCGAGGCGCCGGGGCGGAGGGCGGCCCCCGGTGCCCCGTCTGGCCCTCCGAGGTGCCGCATCAGGGCCGAGAAGGAGAAGACATGGCCGCAGGGAGTGATTTGGGGGCACCGGGGCGGCGACTCCCACGTGATGGGGCAGGCGAGGGCATTTTTGCCCTGTTGGGGGGGGCGGTGGTCGGTCGGGAAGGGGTGGGCGGCCGTGCGGCTGGAAAGGGAAGAGGGCCAGGGGCGAACTGTGGACTCGCCTCGTCGCTAGAGACGACAATCTCCACCCGGACCACCGTCGCCCAGTCGGGTGGAGCGTCGACGTCTTCGGCGTGTTGGGGCCCGTCCCGTTCGGGGCAGGGGCAGTCGGCCACCGTGTATCGACTGCTTTGCAGGAGAAAGAGGTCGGGGGAGCCATGGTGGTGGTGGTGGGGGGGACGGTGGGGCGGCGGGCGGGGGCGGAGGTGCCCCCGGAGGCCGCCACCGCCTGAGACGCTGCCCCCGCTGTCGTCGTGACGAAAGGCGAGGAGAGACGACAGGTCACGCGGGGCTGGAGGCGGCTGTGGGGCGGGAGCGGCTGCCTTGGCAGCCTCGGCGGGGCCCCCGTGCCGAAAGCGGCACCGGGCGCCAAAGCGGCACGAGCCGGCAGCGGCAGCGTCGGCCCGACACCGCGTCTGCGACTGGCCCAGGGAGGCCCCGGGGATGGGTCCCCGCTCGTTCCGGGGGCGGGCGGGGTCGCGGGGGGCGCCGCGGCCGCCCGTCCCATTACGTGTGTTCCGGGGAGGGGGCGGGGGAGGGCGAGGGGGCGCGGCGTTCGGGGCGGCCCCGGCAGGTGGCGCCGCCGGGGCGGGCGGCGCCACAGCCGCAGCCGGGGTCCAAGGGGTCGCCATCACGGGCAGGGCACCCTTTACCGGCAGCAGAGGAGGGGCGAGGCGGCGGTCATCCTTGTCAACATTGTCATGGCGGGGGTAGGCAGGGGGGGCCTCCGCGGAGGCGGGGAGGGAGGAAAGCGGGGTAGAGACGGTATCGGATGCGGAGGGGATGGTAGAGGGGGTAGAGGGGCGGGGGAAGGTTTCTGGGGAGAGAGGCGGGGGGGAGGCCTGGGAAGTCGGCGACGGACACGCTCGGGCGACGAGGGCCGCGACAGCCCCGCCGAGGACGACCCTCGGCAGAGCGACCCAGAGCGACCGAGCGCGACCACGGCCGTCTTTCATCCGTTTGTCGGGCCTCGACCCGCACCACCGGCAGGACGCCGCGCAAGAGGCACTGACAAGCGGCCTGGGCCAGGCACCGGAAGTGGTGGCGCGCAGACGCGCTGCTGCGACGAGAAGACTCGCCAGGAAGGCGAGAAGGACCAGGAACGCGGAAGGTCGACGAGGGGACCTCTTAATTTCGGCCGATGCCGTCCCACCGCCCACGTGAAACAAAGCGGCATGTTGAGACCGGCCGCATCGCCCCCCGGGGGCTCCCCACGCGTCGCCCCACGCGCAGCGTGGTCGGGCTTGCCGACTGTCGCTCCGCCTTCGGGCGCGGGACCTCACGGGTTGGCGAGCGCGCCGGGGCGGGTTCCTCTGCCGCCGCCGCCGCGTCGGCCAGGCCACGCCGGACGCAGCGGCAACGACCCGGGTCCTTTGGTAGTGCGGCGCGCAGCGTCGTGGGTCTTTCTCTGCATAGCGCGTCGTTCTAGCGCGAGCGGTTGCTGGAGAGCTCCGCGAGCGAGGTCTTCGTGGCGCTGCCCGCTTCGACCGGCCGCGTCGCCCCTTCCCAAGTCTGCTCTTGTGCCCTCCGGCTCGCAGGAATAGGCGTCCGGTGGAGAGAAAGCCGTCGGGAAGGCGAAGATGTCCTACCACCACCGCGGAGGCGGTCGGGGGGGAGGCGGCGGCCGGGGCGGAGGAGGCCGTGGAGGCGGGCCTCGCGCCACGCCACTGCCCGAGGGCGTTGTCGAGCACCTCGCCTTACCCCCCCTCGGTGCGAAGTGCATCTCTTTACACGTCGACGGCGAGGACATCTTTTGCGGCCTCGCCGACGGCCGAGTGGTCAACTACGCGTCGGCCGACGGGGCGGCGAAGATGAGCGTCCAGGGCGAGGCCCGGGCCGAGCGCATCCTCGTCGCCCGTCCCTTTATGTTTCTCGGATTAGCCAGCGGCGACGTCAAGCACGTCAGCCTGGCCGAGGCGCGTGAGCACACGCTCCGGGGGCACCAGAGCGGCATCACAGTCCTCGCCCTCGGTCCCAACGGCACCGACCTTGTGACGGCCTCGAGCGATCCGGGCGGTCCCGTCGCTGTCTGGACGTTCGACCCCACCACGCAGACGTACGGGGAGCAACCACGGGTGTTGCAGGTCGGAGACCCAATCTTCTCGGGCGCCGTGCATGGCAACTTTCTCTTTTGCGGTACGGGACGAGGCGGACTGGTCATTGTGGACCTGTCGACCCTCGCCGTGGCCCAGCGTTTGGATCACGCCCACGACAAGACCATCAGCGGGGTGGCGGTGTTGTCCGAACAGGGTCCCTTGCTGACGGCCTGCGTGGGGGGGTACTGCAAGACCTGGGCGCCCGATGTCACGGGAGCGGCCGTACTGGCGGCGGCCCCTTCCTCCGTCCACCCGGACCCATCGACCGGGGCCGGGGGGAGGGGGGGGAGGGGGGGTGGTGCGCCCATCACCCGGTCCATCTGGGGCGTGGTGGCTTCCCGGGACGCCCACGGCACCCCTGTGGCCGTCGTTGTCTATGACAACTGGCGAGACACGGGAAAGAGATCGGGAGGAGGGAGGGAGAGGGAGGCAGTCTCTCCCGTCGCTCTTCTCTCTCCTCTCGTCTCCGGCCTCTCTCCTCTTGTCCTCATCTCGCCCCCGCCCCTCTCTTCGCCCTCTTCCCAGGGACCCGAACCTGCTCGCTTGGCATCCCGTCGTTCCCGCCAACCCTGGCGGGCAGGGCGCCCTGACGCCCCGGGGACGGGTCGGCCTCTCGGGGCCCCGGTCGGTGGCCTGTGCCCCGGAGCTGGGCGTGTTTGCCTGCGGGGCCAACGACGGCGGCGTCAAGGTCTGGCGGTGGCTCGGGCCAGGCGAGGCGGCGCCGGCTCCGCAGGGTCCCCAGGGGGGGGGGGGGGGGGGGGGGGGGGGGCCCGGGGGGGGGGGGGGCGGG
>Ga0181573_10003881_pt1 | contig 12960 bp, 11 predicted proteins | sample 101ome_25_FD_148643 | JGI IMG/M metagenome (GOLD analysis project Ga0181573, IMG submission 148643) | Coastal salt marsh microbial communities from the Groves Creek Marsh, Skidaway Island, Georgia - 101409BT metaG (spades assembly) | ecosystem: Environmental > Aquatic > Marine > Intertidal zone...
GCGATCACGGCGATGTGTTCGACCGCTACATGGTGCGGGTGTTGGAGATGCGCGAGTCGATCAAGATTCTCCAGCAGGCCCTGCGCGACATCCCGGAGGGGCCGATCACGGCGCCGAAGGCGAAGATCCGCAATTTCAAGGCGCCGAAGGGCGAGGCCTACGGCCGCATCGAGGGCCCCAAGGGGGAACTTGGATTCTACCTGATCAGCGACGGCAAGCCGCAGCCCTATCGTTATCGCGTCCGCCCGCCGAGCCTGATCAACCTGACCATACTCGAGGACATGTGCCTCGGACATTCGATCGCCGACGCCGTGATCATCCTTGGAAGCGTGGACATCGTCCTGGGAGAGGTGGACCGATGAAGACCGTTGAACCACGGATGAACGCGTATGAACACGGATTCTTGGGAGACCGGACCGAGGTCTTGGGAGTGATTCGAAATCAACTCCGGACGCAGGGTTCTGGGGGAGGTTCTCTTATCGGTGTCCATCCGTGTCCATCCGTGGTCAAGAAAGGAGCGCAATGAACGTGCCCGGCAAAGGCATCCTGACCGGCATGGCGCAGACGGCGAAGAACTTCGTTGGCAGCTATGTGTCGAAGGAGCGGATGACGACGGTCCAGTATCCCGAAGAGCGGGAGCCGGCGCATGAGGCGGCGCGCAATTTTCCGTTCCTGGTTTTTGACAAGGACCCGGAGGCGGGACTGCGCTGCGTGGCCTGCAAGATCTGCGAGAAGGAATGTCCTCCGCAGTGCATCTACATCGTGATGAAGCGCGATGAGAACGGCAAGCCGACCAAGCAGCCGGAGACCTTCGATATCGATGTGTCCGTCTGCATGAGTTGCCAGATCTGTGTGGAGGTCTGCCCCTTCGAGGCCATCAAGATGGACACGGACTACGAGTATGGCGAGTTTGACCGCTTTGGCGGGTTGCTGCTGGGCAAGGATCGATTGGCCAAGTCGAACCAGTATTATCACAAGATTCATCCGACCGAGGCCGCCGAGGTGGACGCGCGACTGGACAAGGAACGCAAGACCAAGGAAGTCGCGGACAAGGCCAAGGCCGCGAAGCTGGCGGCGTTGGCCAAGAAGGCCCAGAACGCGGAGAAGATCGCCGGGGACGCGAAGGGCGAAAAGAAGCAGTAGCGGACGCAGATGCAGCAATTGGACCAAATCTTTGTGACGCTGAAAGCCTGGGCCCTGGGGCATGTTCCCGAGCCGCTGCAGGTTCCGGCGTCCATCGTGATGTCCATCGCGCCGATCATGCTGGTCTTTCCCGGGATATTCGCGCTGACGACCGTGGCCGAGCGCAAGTTGCTCGGGCGCATCCAGAATCGACTGGGACCCAATCGCGTCGGACCCTTCGGCTTTCTGCAGTGGGCGGCCGACGGTTTGAAGACGATCACCAAGGAGGATGTTGTCCCGCGGAATGCGGACAAGGTGGTGCACTTTCTCGCGCCGGTGGTCCTGTTGGTTTCGGCGTTGTTGGCCTATTCGGTGATTCCCTTCGGGCGGAACATGTACGCCATCGATATCGACGCTGGCATCCTGTTCTTCTTTGCCGTCGGCGCGGGCACGGAACTGGCGGTGTTCATGGCCGGTTGGTCGAGCCGCAACAAGTACGCGCTGCTCGGAGCCATGCGCGCGATCGCCCAGATGATCAGCTATGAACTGCCGTTGTTGCTGGCGGCGTTGGCGGTGGTCATGGCGACCGGCTCGTTGAATCCGAATGACATGGTCGCCGCGCAGGAGGGCGGGCGTGGCTGGGGCGCGATCGTGCCGAACTGGTTCGTGTTCACTCCCTGGGGCTTCGTCGGCTGCATCCTTTTCTTGATCGCGGCTGCGGCGGAGTCGAATCGTTCGCCGTTCGATCTGCCGGAGGCGGAGTCGGAGATCATTGCGGGCTACTTCGTGGAGTATTCGGGCATGAAGTTCGCCACCTTTTTCCTGGCGGAATACCTGGGGCTGTTCGTGATCAGCAGCATGTGCGTGGTCCTGTTCCTGGGCGGATGGCACGCGCCGTTCCCGTTCTTCTGGTGCGACTGGATTCCGTCGTGGGCCTGGTTCCTTTCCAAACTGGCCTGCATCGTCCTGCTTTACATCTGGATGCGGGGGACGCTGCCGCGGTTGCGGATCGATCAGCTGATGAATTTTGCCTGGAAATTCATGCTGCCGATGGCGCTGATCAATCTGGTCGTCGTCGCCGTATGGAAATACACGCGGCCCTGGGATTATTTCGGCGCGGAACTGGTGAGGTGGCTGCTCTGCGTCGGCTTGTTGGCGCTGCCTTATCTCCTGTTGGGTCGCAACCTCCTGAGCAATCGCAAATGGGGGCCGAGAACCTATCGCTACGCCAGTTGACATGGATGCGCCTTTCCTCATAGCCGCCGTCCTGACGCTGCTGAGCGCGATCGCCGCGATCAGCCTGCGCAATGTGGTGCACTGCGCGTTGTGTCTGACGTTGACCTTCCTGGGCTTGGCGACGCTTTACCTGCAACTGGGCGCGCAGTTTGTCGGGTTGACGCAGATCGTGGTCAATGTGGGCGCGGTGGCGATCGTGATTGTCTTTGCGATCCTGTTGACGCGTTCGTCGGACAACCCGGGCGAGTCCCGCTTCAACAAGGGGGCGATCTGGGCGGGGCTGATCTGCGCCGCGGTCTTTGCCACCCTGGTCGTCGCCATCAACACCAGTTACGTTTCGATGAAGTCCGGCGCGCCGGCGCCGCCGTTGACCGTGGAGAAGATCGGGCATGAACTGATGGGCAGATACGTCCTGCCCTTGGAGGCGATCGCGTTGTTGCTGACCGCCGCGTTGATCGGAGCGGTGATCATCGCCATGAAGGAGTCCAATGAGAAGGGAGGCGGCCAATGACCCTGGAAACCTGGCTGGTCTTTTCCGCGGCGCTCTTCTGCGTCGGGCTCTGCGGCGCGCTGATCCGGCGCAACGCGATCATCGTGCTGCTCAGCATCGAACTGATGCTCAATGCCGCCAACCTGAATTTCATCATCTTCTGGCGGTATGGGGTGAACGCCGATGCGGCGTCCGGGGTAATGATGGTCATTTTCTCGATCGGCATTGCGGCGGCGGAGGCGGCGGTCGGGTTGGCCCTGGTCATCGCGGTGTATCGCCACTTCAAGACCGTCAACCTGGACAGGATCGATTCGATGAAAGGGTAGGCGGGGAACTATGTCTGAAGCGACGCAAACACTCTGGCTGATTCCGACGCTGCCGCTGCTGGCGGCGGGCGCGCTGGCGTTGAAGCCGCGCGACAACCGGGGCGCGGCCAAGGCGTTGTCGATCGGTTCCATGGCCTTGGCGCTGCTGCTGTCCGTCCGCGCGTTGCTGGAATCGCTGAATTTGCAGGGGGATCACGGGGTTGCGCGGGAGTTCTTCAACTTCGTGTGGCTGAGTTTCGGGGCGGGGGAGGCCGGGGTCCTGAAGTTGGGCTTTGTGCTGGATCCCTTGACCGCGGTGATGCTGGTGATGGTGACCTTTGTCGGCCTGCTGATCTTCATCTTCAGCGTCGGCTACATGGAGCGCGACGCGAACTTCAAGCAGTTCTTCTGTTTTCTCTCGCTGTTTGCCGCGGCGATGCTCGGGTTGATCGTTTCCAACAGCCTGTTGCTGCTGTTCATCTGCTGGGAGTTGGTCGGCGTCGCGTCGTATCTCCTGATCGGATTCTGGTTTCACAAGCCCGAGGCGGCGGCCGCGGCCAAGAAGGCCTTCATCACCACGCGCATCGGCGACATGGGATTCCTGCTCGGGATGGTCTGGCTCTATGCGGAGACCGGGACGCTGTTGTTCTACGATGGCGGCGCCGGGTGTCTGGAACAGGGGGCGATCGCGGCGTTGGTCGCCAAGTCGGCGGCGGGTGGGATCGCGGTTTCCACCTGCATCGCCTTGTTGATTTTCTGCGGCGCGGCCGGCAAGTCCGGGCAGTTGCCGTTGCATGTCTGGCTGCCGGACGCCATGGAAGGTCCGACGCCGGTCAGCGCGCTGATTCATGCGGCGACGATGGTCGCGGCGGGCGTGTTCCTGGTGGCCCGGATGTTTCCGGTGTTTGCGGCCGTTCCGCCGGGAGCGGAGGGCGGCGCGGCGGCCCTGACGATCGTGACCTGGGTGGGCGCGACGACCGCGGTGTTCGCGGCGTTGATTGCGGTCGCTCAAAACGACATCAAGCGCATCCTCGCGTATTCCACGGTCTCGCAGCTCGGCTACATGATGCTGGGCATCGGCGTGGGCGGCGTGGCGGTCGGCATGTTCCACCTGATCATGCACGCCTTCTTCAAGGCGCTGCTGTTTCTCGGCGCGGGGTCGGTGATCCATGGCTGTCACGAGGAACAGGACATCCGGAGAATGGGCGGGATCAAGGATCACATGCCCTGGACCTTCTACACCTACGCGATCGGCATGCTCTGCCTGACCGGACTGCCTTTCCTTGTCGGCTTTGTAAGCAAGGACGAAATCCTGGTCAGCGCTCTGCACGGGAACACCGGCAGTCTGGTCAGCCTGTTGCCGTTCCTTATGGGTCTGTTCGGCGCGGTCCTGACCTCGTTCTACATGTTTCGCCAGGTCTTTTACGCGTTCTTCGGAACCTATCGCGGCGAGGCCTCGCAGGCGCCGCATGAGAGTCCGAAGATCATGATTGTTCCGCTGGTCGCCCTGGCGGCCGCGCTGGTGTTCTTCAGTCTGCCGAAGGTGGATCCGTGGGGCTGGTTCAGCGGCTTTCTGGAGGGCGGACATCAGCACGAGATCCCGACCGGTCATATTGCCCTGGTGATCTTCCTGTCGGTGGTCGCATTCCTGGTCGGCGCGTCCCTGGCCTACCGGTTGTATTTCAAGCGGGGGATCGGATCGGCCGACGCGCCGGACGCATTGGAGGAACGTTTCCCGGAGGCCTTCGCGACCCTGGCCGGGCGATTCCATGTCGACGAACTTTACGAGGCCTCGGTCATCAGGGCGAATGCGTGGTTGGCGCGGATGGCGGACCTGCTGGACCGGAAGGTGTGGAACGGGATCACGCAGTTCGTGACGCAGGTCGCGGTGATGTTCGCCTGGTTCGCGCGGCTGTTTGACGAATATGTGATCAATCAGGGCTTCGACTTCGGATGCCGGCGGGTGAACGACGGCGGTCGCGTCGCCACCAAACCGCAGTCCGGCGCGATTCAATCGTATCTGCGGGTGATTGGCATTTCATTGGCGGTCGGCGTCCTGCTGCTGACATGGGGGTGTTCGGGCTCATGAACGACGCGCCGCTCATCTCGATTCTCACGTTCTTCCCGCTGGTCGGCGCGTTGATCGTCGGGCTTTTGCGTTCCCAGGACGCGGCGCGGGTGCGGGCCATGGCCTTCGCGGTCAGCCTGGTGACCTTGTTCCCGATCGCCTTCATCTGGTTGAACTTCGAGGCGCATTCGGCCGGGGACAGCCTGCAGTTCGTGGAGCGGCACGACTGGATTCCTTCGCTGGGGGTGGAGTATTTCGTGGGCGTCGACGGATTGGGGCTGTTGATGATCCTGTTGACGGGGATCGTGGTTCCGATGGCGATCCAGGCTTCCGCCGGAGTGAAGCGCAACCCGCAGCTTTACTTTGCGTTGATCCTGTTCCTGCAGGCGGGGCTCTATGGCGCGTTCACGGCGCTGAACTTCTTCCACTGGTTCCTCTTCTGGGAGCTGGTCCTGATTCCTTCCTATTTCCTGATCCGCAACTGGGGCGGACCGAAGTGTCGGGCGGCGGCGTTGCAGTTCTTCATCTTCACCATGGTGGGCAGCATCGCGATGCTGGTCGGGTTCATGGCGCTTTATCAGAACGCGGGATCGTTCGACTTCATGGAATTGGCCGAAGGCGCGCGCAACAACGGCGCGGCGACCATGGCGATCTTTGTCTGCGTTCTGCTGGGGTTTGCGGTGAAGGTCCCGTTGATTCCGTTTCACTCCTGGCTGCCGGCGACGTATTCCGAGGCGCCGACGCCGGTGACGATGCTGCTGACGGGCGTGATGTCCAAGATGGGCGTTTATGGTTTTGTCCGGATCCTGCTGCCGATCTTCCCGGCGCAGATCGAGGCGGCGATGGGGACGCTGCAGACCTTGGCGGTGTTGACGATTGTCCTGTCCGCCTTTGCCGCCCTGGCGCAGACGGACTTGAAGCGCATGCTCGCGTATTCCTCGGTGAACCATCTGGGCTACTGCATGCTGGCGGTGTTTGCGGCGGCGCAATACACGTCGGTCGATCCGCAGTGGGCGGCGGAGAAGTCGGCGGCCTTGAGCGGGGCAATCATCCAAATGTTCAACCACGGCGTGACGGCGGCGGCGATCTTCTGCTTCATCGGTTTCCTCGAGCAGCGGAGCGGGGGGCTGCGCGGCATCGATGACTTTGGCGGTCTGCGGAAGGCGGCTCCGATTTTGTGCGGCCTGATGGGCATTTCGCTGTTCGCCTCGCTGGGGTTGCCCGGCTTGAACGGTTTTGTCGGCGAATTTCTGATCTTCAAGGGCGTGTTTGCGCTGAGCCCCTGGGCGGCGGCGCTGGCGACGCCGGGACTGCTGGTCACCGCGGTGTTCCTGTTGAAGATCCTGCAACGCGTCTTCAGCGGGCCGCTGAACGACAAGTGGAAGGGCTTTCCTGAATTGACCACGCGCGAGCAGATGCTTGTGGCGCCGGCCGTGGCCCTGATGTTCGTGCTGGGTGTTCATCCCCAGCTGTTTCTCAACCTGACGAATTCAACCGTTGTTCGAATCGTGAACCAGCTTGCCAACTGACATGGATGATTTCGGAGCCAACTGCCTGAGTCTGATCGTGCCGGTCACCTTCCTGGGGGCGGCCGTGATCGGACTCGTGCGCATGCCGGACGAGGATGTGCGGCGCGTGGCCTTGGGCACGGCCCTGATCGGGTTGGTTCTGGGATTGTTGGGAACCTGCTCCTTCGCGCACATCGACGGACCGGCGATCGCGGTCCTGCACGACTGCGCGTGGGTGAAGTCATTGGGCATCCATTTCCTGCTCGCCGTGGACGGCATCAGCCTGACGATGGTCCTGCTGACCGGATTTGCCGCGACGGCGGGCGTGTTGTTCTCGTGGAATGTGGACAAGCGGGTGCGGGAGTTCTTTGCCCTCTACTTCGCGTTGATCGGCGGGGTCTACGGAGTCTTCATGAGTCTGGATCTGTTCCTCCTGTTCGTCTTCTACGAACTGGCGATCATTCCGAAGTATTTCCTGATTGCGATCTGGGGCAGCGGCGAGCGGCGGTATGCCGCGATGAAGCTGGCCCTGTATTCCTTTGTGGGCAGCGCGATGGTTTTGGCGGGCATGGTCGCGGTCTACGTCGCCGCGGGCGCGGAGACGATGAACCTGATCGAGCTTGCGGAGAAAGCCCGGGCGGGCGCGTTCTCGGATTCATTCCAGGCTTGGGCGTTTCCTTTGATCTTTGTCGGATTCGGGATCCTGGCGGGCTTGTGGCCCTTTCACACCTGGGCGCCCACCGGCCATTCGGCCGCGCCGACGGCGGCTTCGATGTTGCTGGCCGGCGTGGTGATGAAGCTGGGCGCCTATGGGGCCCTGCGCGTGGCTGTTGCATTGTTTCCGGCCGGACTGGCCCAATGGGCTGACGCCATCGCATTGCTGGCGGTGATCGGAATCGTCTATGGCGCCGGCGTGGCGTTGGTGCAACGGGACTTCAAGTTCGTGATCGGTTACTCCAGCGTCAGCCACATGGGCTTCGTGATCCTTGGCTTGGTGACCTTGAACGAGGTGGGCCTGAGCGGCGCGGTGCTGCAGATGTTCTCGCACGGCATCATCGCGGGGCTGCTGTTCGGCGTGGTGGGGCGGATGGTCTATGAGCGGGCTCACACGCGCCAGTTGTCGATGTTGGAATGCATGGGGCTTTCGAAGGCGCTGCCCTTTGCGATGGGGACTTTTGTGATCGCCGGGTTTGCCTCGATGGGGATGCCGGGCTTCAGTGGTTTTGTCGCGGAGATTCAGGTCTTGATCGGCGCGTGGGACGCTTCGCCGAAGTTTGCCCTGCTGGCCGGCGTGGGTATCGTGATCGGCGTGGCGTATACCCTGCGTGCAATGAACCAGGTGTTCTTCAGCGACGCGAAACCGGAGCATGAGCTGACCGTGCCGCCGGCGAAGCCGATCTCGCTGCCGGAGATGATCGGGGCGGTCATGCTGATCGTCTGCACGTTGGGGATCGGGCTTTATCCGCGAATATTGCTGGATCTGATCGTGCCGGCTCTGCACAACGATCTGTTCCAGGCCATGTGGGGAGGAGGCGGACTGTGAGCTATCTGGAACTGACACGCATGGCCGGAGCCGAGGCGATCCTTGCGATCGCGGTGGTCGTGGTCCTGTTCTTCGATCTCTACGTCGTGCGGGACCAGACGCCGGGGACGCGCCGAGGTTTCGCGGCGGCGCTTTCGGTGATCGGCTGCGCGGCCGGACTGATGTTTGTGAAACTCATGGGCGGCGAAGGGGAGATCCCGGGCGGGATGCTGGTCCTCGATGATCTGACCCGCATCGCCAAGATGAGCGTTCTCGGCATCGCGGCCTTTGCGATTCTTCTGTCGGCGGACAACGATTTTACGCCGCATGTGGGTGAGTATTACGCGCTGATGCTGACCTCGACCATCGGCATGGCGCTGATGGTCAGTTCGGAGAATCTGTTGATGATGTTTGTGGCGTTGGAACTGGCCAGCCTGTCACTCTACATCCTGGTCGGCTTCAACAAGCATTGCGCGAAGTCGTCGGAGGCGGCGCTGAAGTATTTCCTGTTCGGCGGGATGTCCGCTGCGTTCATGCTGTTCGGTTTGAGCCTGCTCTATGGGTTGTCCGGTTCGCTGGAACTGGATGGCATTGCCAAGAGCCTGCAACATCAGGGCGCGGATCCGCTGACCCTGGCGGCGATGGTGATGGTCCTGATCGGCTTCGGTTTCAAGGTGGCGGTCGTGCCGTTCCACCTATGGGCTCCCGACGCCTACGAAGGCGCGCCAACGTCGAGCGCGGCGCTGGTTGCCACGGGTTCGAAGGTCGCCGCGTTCTTCCTGATGACGAAGTTTGTCATGACCGCCTTTCCGGCGTCGCTGGGCAGCGGCGGGTGGCGAGCCTTTGAAGCGGGTTGGGCTCCGGCGGTCGCCGCCTTGGCCGCGCTCTCGATGATCATCGGCAATCTCGGAGCCTTGGCCCAGACGAGTGTGAAACGTCTCCTGGCCTACTCGGCGATCGCCAACGCCGGCTACGCCATGATGGGGCTGCTTGGCAACAGCGGGCAGGGGATGGCGTCGGTGATGTTCTTCGCTGTGACCTACGCGGCGGCGACCCTGGGCGCCTTCGGCGTGGTGTCCGCCGTGGAGCGGAATCGCGGCGGCGACAAGCTCGCGGATTTCGCCGGACTTCAGAAGGACTCGCCGTGGTTGTCCTTCTTCATGATGATCTTCCTGTTGTCGCTGGCGGGCATTCCGCCATTGGCCGGCTTCTTCGGGAAGTTCTACCTGTTTGCCGCCGCGGTGAATGGCGGTGAGGACCTGAGCCTGATGTGGCTGGTCGTGGTCGCCGTGGCGATGAGTTCCGTCTCCCTCTACTACTACCTCCAACCGCTGAAGCAGATCTACGTGGTGGATCGGCCGGCCGGGGCCGGGGAGTTCAAAGGCGGCTTTGCGTTGTGGGTGGGCTTGGTTGGATTGGCCGCCGCGGTGGTCGCCTTCGGCTGCGCGCCGGATCTGTTGGTGGATTGTCTGACGAGGGGCGGAGTTGAGGCTCACTGACGATTCGGATGTCCTGGAGTGGGGGCTCGGCAGTCGCATCCTTCACTGGTGAACCGTAAGGTTCGTTTGATTCAATTCGATGAAGCTGCTGGCGGCGAATTCTCTTTCGATATCGGGCATTCGTTGACGAAGCAGATCAATCAGGTCGTCGTTTCCGATATTGCCAGTGGTAATGAGGAGCAGGCGAGATGGGGTTCCCTTGAGTAGGAGGCTGTCTGCGAAATCCGCATCTTTGGTGACCACGATACGTGATTCGCCGTCGGCGACCGCGCAGATCGAGACGTCTTCAGTCGAGTTGCCAGCGGGCATGGAACTGGTGTGGATGGCGTCGTGCCCCCACTCCTTCAGAGCCGATGCAACCCGGCGGGGTAGTTGCGCGTCGATGAGGAACCTCATGCCGAGGCCGGCGCGACGACCTTCACGCGGGTCAATTTGGCGGCATAGGCGTGGACGGCGCGGATATCGGCGGACTCCAGATCCGGGTAGTCATCGAGGATCTGCTGTTCTGTCGTGTCGCCGCTCAGAAGTTTCAGCAGCATCTCCACGGGATAACGCAGCCCGCGGATACAAGGTTTCCCATGGCAGACTTCGGGATTGATGGTGATCCGCTTTAACAGTTGATCTTCCGACATGCTGGAATCCTATGCTTCGTATGGTTTTCGCGCAAGTCGTTGAACGGTCCGCGGGGTTATCGTTGAGGCGTGATACTTGGGAATTCCGAAATGCAGCCCTCAGACGCTCTCGTCCCTCAAGAACACCGGGGATGTCCAGGCCCATTGATCGTTCCTCTGCCTTACCCTCAGGTAATACGACGCATCGCCGTCCGCTTCCTCTTCCCAGGCGCCGGACCATTTCCATTCCGCCGGAGTCGGCGCGCGATGAAAGCGCCAGGCGGGCGAATCGATGTTCTTGAGTCTTCCGGATCGCGCGCCCGTCAACAGGGCGGAGAGCGGCCATTCCACGCGGCGGCCGTTCAAATCGGCAAAGACGATCGCGTCCCGCGGCATGGCAACTTCGAGGCAGATGCCCTGGCAGGTGTTGGTCGAGTTGTTGGGATTGCCAGTCGTGACTGTTTCGAAGCGCACGGATCGTTCGTTCCGCTCGACGACCTTGCTGGTGTGGTGGCTGTCCACTTCGTCGGCTTCGACCGGCGACACCACTTCGCGTCCGCGAAAGCGCGGTTCGACCGCCTTGATCTCGCCGTCGGTGATGCCGAGCTCTGCGTCCCATTGGAATGACTTGTGTCGCGCGCCCCAACCCAGTTCCAGGTGGATCCTGGTGTGGACCAGGTCCGAGGCATCGTCACACGCGGGCATCTCGTATTGGGAGAAGCGTTTCACGAGTTCGCCGTCGCGCAGGATGTCCACGCAATCGATGGCGCCGCCTGCCGCGAGTTGGAAATCGATCTTTCGGCGTCCGGTCGTTGGAACTACCGATCCCATGGGCGCGTCATTGACCGTGAAACGCAGGTCCATCCGGTCGCCTGTGAGGGCGAACATGCGTCGGTCCTGCAACGCCTTCCAGATGTCGGCGCGATTTCCTGAGTCGGCCTAGAGCCCGGTCATGCCGTGGCCGTAGCTGCCCGGATGGGCGCTGTGGTGGTCGGTCCCGCCGGAGAACCCAAACACGAGGCCGCGCTGCAGGCCGCGGTGGATCGTGCTTTCCCAGTCGCTCGGTCCCATGGAGTGCAGGAAGGGCTTCGTGTTCTCGGAGGATTCGGAACAGCCGTGCATGGAAAGCATCTCCACGAAGGGCGCAAACTCCGGACTGAAGTTGTTCCAGTCGATGCCGCGCGTGCCGGTGAGGTAGCCGAGGTGATGGGGCTGCGCGATCGAGTCCAGCCCCTGTTCCCGCAGGGCGCGCAATTGAGCGTGAAGATCGTCGAGATCCTTCGGGTAAAGGATTTCGCCGCGCAGATCCCGGTAGAGAATGTTCCGGTCGCCACAGGCGCAGAAGTGCACTTCGAATCCGGGGAAGATCACGAAGCGGCCCTCTTCATCGAAGTCCTTCAGGGTCTGCATCATGGCGGGCCAGCCGGTCTTGAGCTTGGCGAAGCCTTCCTCGTGGAAGTCGATGATGTACTGGATGGCTTCGTTGGGCTCGGGCATGTCCGGCCAGTGCGCGTGTCCGGTCACGCTGACGAAGTCCAGGCGTTCGCGGGCATTGCGCAGGGCGTCCTCCAGAGAACCGTGGGCATAGGAGATGCCGCAGTGGTTGTGAATGTCGCCGAAGAGCAGTTTCTGATCGGAATAGGATGTCATTGGAGCCGGGGAGGTCGGCGTTATTCCGGCAGTTCCTGTCCGTGGGTCTCGGGCGCGAAGCGGATGACCACGAGTCCCAGCAGGAAGAAGCCACTGAGCAGGGCGGCGGTCTGGTTGACCGTGAAGTCCATGGACTGCTGCATCCACGCGGTGAGGAAAAGCACGGGCGCGGCCACGATTCGGCCGAGGTTGAAGCAGAGGCCTCCGCCGGTTCCGCGAAGGCGCGACGGAAACAACTCGGGGAAGTAGATGGCGTAGCCCGCGTGAATCCCGCTGACCAGGAATCCGAACACCGGGAGCGCGATCCAGTAGAATCCTGCGCCCATGCTGTGGAACAAGCCGAACAACGCCGCGCTGCCGGCAAAGCCGCCGATGAAGAAGAAGGAGAAGGCGCCGCGTCGTCCGAGACGTTCGCTGATGGGGCCGAAAGCGAGCATGCCCGCGAGGCCGCCGGTCATGACCAGGAAGTGGCCGGTCATCTCCCGCTTCTTGATCCGGCTGAATTCGGCTTCGAGGGCGGCCTTCTCCTCTGCGGGCGTGGCGGCGGCCGCCTGCAGGGCTTCCCGTTCGGCCGCGCCGCGCATCAGCGAGCGGCCGTAGATCTTGACGCCCCAGAAGGTCGCCAGGCCGATGGCCGCGAGAGCCACGCCCACGAGGGTGCGGCGGCGCAGTTCGGGACCGAACAGATCGCCCAATCTTCCGACCCGTTTGGCGGGATCCTTTTTCGCCGCTTCGCGGGCCTTGATCCAGCTTTCGGGCTCCTTGAGTTTCACCCGTATCCAGATGGTGAGCAGCGCGGGGAGCGCGCCGATGCCGAAGGCCAGCCGCCAGTTGAGGTCCGGGATGGCCTCGGTCTTGAGCGCGGGGTTGCCCACGATGAAGGCGCCGGCGCCGATGGCCAGATAAGATCCCAGCGCGCTGGTGGCGTGGAAGATCCCGAGCGAACGCA
>Ga0181573_10003894_pt1 | contig 12925 bp, 11 predicted proteins | sample 101ome_25_FD_148643 | JGI IMG/M metagenome (GOLD analysis project Ga0181573, IMG submission 148643) | Coastal salt marsh microbial communities from the Groves Creek Marsh, Skidaway Island, Georgia - 101409BT metaG (spades assembly) | ecosystem: Environmental > Aquatic > Marine > Intertidal zone...
GGGGGTGGGTGGGGTGGGGGGCAGGGGGGGTATGGCTGGGGGGGCGGCGGGTGGAGGGGGCGAGGTTGACGGGGCGGGTGGGGGGGTGCTCCGCGCCGGGGGGGGTGCGGGGGCGGGGGCGGACGGGTTAGGCGGAGCCGATAGGACCTGGGGTGAGCCGGGGGGGGGCGGGGGGGCGACGGGGCGGAGCGGGAGGGCGCGGCGCCCCCCGGCGTCACGTGACTTCTGAGAGGTGTCGTGACGTCGGGCGGGTGAGCGGGCGGAGGGGAGATCGATATGGCCTCCGACCCTCACCCGCCCCCCCTCTTCGGTGGTCCGACTCAATCTGAGAGCATGGGGCCGATGGAAGACGCGCGGACGTCGCCGTCGCCACCGTCGGCCTCGGACCTGGCGGGGCGCCCGCGGCGGCGGCGCCCCGACGGCGGGACAGAGGTGGCCGGGGCGGGCTCCTCGTCTTCCGGCCGGAGTAGTCGTTCCGCCGCCAAGGAGAGATCCAGCGCGAAGAGGATGCAACGTGACAATGGACGGAGCTTCCCGAACGCGCGGGGAGCGGCGCGGGCTCCTGCGGTCGCGCTGGACGCTGCGTCCAACGATGGTCTGGGCTGGCCCTGCGCCGCCCACGGCCTGACCGCGGCGGCGTCCGGATGGGTCATGGGCGCGGTATTCGGTGCGGTCGGGGGTTTGCTGTGGCCTCCGAAGACGCCCGAGGCTCAAGCCGCTGGCCTCGAGGTCGGCGCCGCCGCCGCCGCCTGCCTCGGCGAGGCCGCCGGCCGTGCCCGCTCGAGCCTGTCGGCCCGACTAGCCGCCGCCCGCGCCGGAGCCCCGCGCGTCGGCGCCCAGTTTGGCGTCCTGGGTGGCATCTACCAGGCCGCCTCCTGCTACGCCAGGCGCCTCAGGGGGGTCGAAGACAGGTGAGAGAGAGACAGGGGACCGCAATGGGATCGCCGTCCCGTGGCCGCCCTCCTGCCCGCCCTTCTTACCTCTCTCTCGCTCTCCCTACCCTGTATCTGTCTTCGATCCGGCAGGTGGACGGGAGCCATCGCGGGCTGCGCTACTGGGGCCATCTCGGGACTGCAGGCGGGCGGGGCGACACCTGCGGGGGTGGCACAGGCGGCCCAGGGGTGCGCGACTTTCGCACTGTTCAGCTACGTACTCGACGAGGCCGGGGGTGGGGGTGGGGGGGCCCGACCTGCGCGCGCGGGGACCCTTCCTGGAGCCTCATTGCGTGGCAGGTCCCCTTGCGCACTGCTTTGAGCCTTGTGTGGGTTAGGGGGCGGGGGTGGATGGCGGACACGGCGGCGGACACTGCGGAATCGGCGAAGCTGTCGGGATCGGTGGAGTCGGCGGGGTCCGAGCCACGCGCGAAGGAGCCCAGGCCACGTGGGTGTCGATCCTCGTCACGGGGAATGACGAGTACTGAGGACTGTTGAGATGATGCCTAGCTACTAGCAGCACGACAATCCGTATCGCGCTGCATATTCGCGCTTTTTTCCCCGAAATAGGTGCTCCGTGGAGCTCACGAGGCAAAGGCGGAGGCCTGGCGAGGGGTCAGAGGTCAGCCGTCGCTCAGGTCACACCGGCCAGACGGCCCCTCTTTCGTGTTATGAGGCGCGACTGATTCTGAGACTAGTTTTACCATCGCCATTGTCATTGGCTCCTGCCCAATCGGGCGGATAGTTCTCCGGGACGCGCGAATGACGGGAGCGCGCGTCCCTGCCGGCCCCAAGGAGGCAGACGGCCCCGACACCCATGCCGGCCCCGCCGCGCAACTCCGCACCGCCCTTAGACACCAACCAGGGCCGGACCCCCCACGAAAGACCGTCCCCCCCCGCGAGGGACCCCCCGACCCCGTTGTCGAGTGCAAGATTGTTGCCTTCCTCCGACACTGCCGGACCGCCATAAGGGGAGCAGACGCCGCCACGCGCCTCGCGGGGACCGGTCTGCATGGCCACAGTGCCGCTCACGGCAGCGCCGCTCGGGGCGCCGCCGCGGGCTCCGAGTTGCGGATGGCGTCCTCAAGCGCTCTCGCCCTCCTCGACCTCACGAACGTACCTCTCATTTTACCCGATGGGACCCAGGCAACCTTCGACGCGGCGGCCATGCTGAGAGATGTGCGTCCCAACTGGGGCGGGGAAAAGCCGGCCGCTGGTGTTGCGTGGACGCAGCTGACACTGGATCAGCGGGCAAGCCAGGGGGCTGGGGTTCGGGGGTTGGGACTGAAGGGGGAAGAAGGGGGGAAGGAGGGCTCACTCCCTCTCACTGCCCGCTCTCTTCCCTCCCACCCTCGCAGACACGTCTCGAGGAAGGGGCCAAGGCGCTCTTCTGCCCGGGCGCCTCCGGCGACGGCGGTGGCATGACGACGAAGGCGGCGCCAATGTCTACCAATACTGCAATCAGTGTCCCGTGCACGTCCCGACCGTTTGTCCACAAGGTCGCGTCGTCGACCAGCCAAACCTCCGCCGCCCGCCCGGTCGTCGCCTCGCTCACCTTCCCGTCGCGCCTTGTCGCAGCGGTTGCCCCTCTAAGCGAGGTCATCGCCGACGAGGCCTGCGGCCCCGTCGCCAGATTTGTCGCTATGCACCTCATTCGCGTCTTGGAGGACATTGCTCACGCGTGCGCGAGCCCCGAGGGCTGTGCTTTGGGGGCAGATGCTGCACGCGCTGCTCAGGTGGCGCTTACGGCCTTCGCACGCGGGGTGGCCGTCCCGCCGTTGGGTATGGGCCCGGGCCCGTATCCGGGCCCACACGGTCCCTCCATCCCGCAGATGTCGCTACTGGCGAAGAGACGCGATGGCGAGGCGGCCAACTGGTGGGCTGCTTTCGCACCCTTCCCCACGCAAGGACAAGGGGGGGTGGCAAAGTGGCCGTGCAATGAGGACGCAACGTTGTCATCCCCTCGCGACTACATTGACGACCCTTGGAGCAGGGGTGACATCAGGAGCGGGAATGTGCTGTTGGTGTCGTCGGATTCCAACTGTCCACCCACCCGGATGGTGAGATAAACGCTCTGGTGAGCCAGAGATACGATCAGGGTTGACGGGAGAACCCGTCGTTTGTAGGAGAGCATGCGTCGGTTGACGCTGGACCGCGGGCGAGCCTGCAGGGAATGACCAAGTCAGAGCATGAGAACCTGGTTGACGGGAGAACCCGTCGTTTGTAGGAGAGCATGCGTCGGTTGACGCTGGACCGCGGGCGAGCCTGCAGGGAATGACCAAGTCAGAGCATGAGAACCTGGTTGACGGGAGAACCCGTCGTTTGTAGGAGAGCATGCGTCGGTTGACGCTGGACCGCGGGCGAGCCTGCAGGGAATGACCAAGTCAGAGCATGAGAACCTGGTTGACGGGAGAACCCCGGGGTGCGGTCATCCCGTATCGCCCAGTTTCCGAGCGGGGGGCCACGAAGATAGCGGGAGGTGGCCCTTTGGGCTGCACGGGCTGTGGCGAGGGGTTGGTTGGCGTGGGGGGAGGAAGGACAAAGTCCAACTGAGAGAGGAGGGGGGAGACGCAGCGTGAACACAGTGGGACATTTCGATAGACATCCCGTCTCGTCCTCACCTCTTCTCCCCGTTTGCCTTAGGCGGCATGTCGCCCGGCAACTGCGAGCTGGGAGGATCCTCTTCAGCATGTCACCCTCCACAGCTGTCGTTGGAGAGAGAAGGGGAGAGGGAGAGCCCTTCCCCCCCCCGCCGGGGCAGAAGAGCGTAGATGAGGTCGGTGGTCCGAACGAGCTCGTGTCGAGCAGGAGCCGTGCGAACGTAGGGCAACCGCCAAAGCGGGTTCTCGACCTTGCGGCGCCGGAGGCCGAGGGCGATGGCCCCGAGGCCACCCTCGCCTGCCCCCCAGTCCGTTGAGGCGCTGCCCAACTCCGAGGGCGGACAGAGGAGTCGGTCGGCAACTTCCCCAAAGGTGAGAGGGTTCTCTCGGGGGGGCGAGCCCGGCGCAAGGGCGCGGGCTGCGAGGGTGGGGGGCAAGGGGAGAAGGGCGAGGGGCGTCCCGCCCCGCCCTGCCGCCGTTGCCGTCCTCCGCCCCTCTTCCTCCCCCACCACCACCGCATCCTTCTCGTCCCCCTCCTTTCCCATCGCCCCGGCTCCCGCCGGCTCCGGCCCCCTCAACTCATCCAGAACCCCCGGAAGCGTGCGGCGGTGGAAGAAGGCAGCGATGACCAGGGCATCGTACGCGGCGGGGACAGATAGGCGCCCCGCAGCGAAGAACGGGTTGACCCGCCACGCGGCGACCCCCTCACGGGCGGCGGCGGAGGCAACGCGGCGAGCCTGGACAGCAGCGGGACGCGCGGCAGCGGGGGGCGGGTGTTGATGGGCGTCCAAGCCGCTGACGCCGTGCCTGCTGTGGCGCTCTCTCCGGCGGGCCGAGGCCGCATCAACAGCCTCGCCAAGCCAGGCGGGGTCGTAGCCCTCTTCAGCCCCCCGAAGGAGGATCCCTGGGCTCAGGAAGCGAACGTTGGCCGTATGGGCCAGCTCAACCAGCGGCGCAATTGAGGACGAACCAAGCCCCTCGGCCACATAAGCCGTTAGGAGGGCTTCGGAGTCGTCAAGAGCGTCGAGGCGATCACGGTCACCTGAACCACGTGTCAACGCCGATGGTGCAGGGATCGGGGCAGAGAGGGCTCCAGAGGGGTCTCCGCTGAAGAGGTCAGCGGTGCCGTTGGCTTCGCCCCCGACATTTTCAGGTGCGCCCGCAGGATTTGCTCCTCCACCGTCCGCGTTCTGTCCACCGCCACCCCACTCGTCCCGAGCGCCGCTGCCAACGCCCACAGCAAGAGACACGAAGGCTCCCTCCCACACCGCCGAAGTCGCTGACATCGCCGTTGACATCGCGCCTGCGACGGCCATGCCTCCAGCGACCAATACGCCTGCTGCAGCCAGAGCAGCCGGATCCGACCCCGTGCCGGCCACGTGCCGCCACCTCCGGCAAGGGGGGGCACTCGAGCACGGAGCGTCTTCAACGCAAGATCCGTCAAGGCGGCTCATGGACGAGTCTGGGTCAAATCCGAGAATCGCATCAAGTGCTGCAGCCTGGGCGGGTGACGGCCGACGTGGTGCAAGGAGCACGACACGAGATGCGGATCCCGTTGGCGGCGGCGAAACACGACGCAGCTCCGTCAAAAAGGAGAGTACGGCCGAGGGCGGACCAGAGACGACGGTCGCGGGTGGAGGAGAGGGGGGGGCGGCAGAGATGGGGGCAAATGGAGGTGTCGTCGGCATCGGCGTGGGAGACCCATCGACGCGCGCAAAAGCCGTTTCCGGCTTATCCTTGGCAGAGTGTCTGACAGACGTGGCCGTATTCAGCAGTGCATGATCCTTGAGAAGCTGCGCTGCAGCAGGACTCGCCAAAACCGTCTTGCTCTCCGCGTGCTCGCTCCGTGTCGCTGCTGAGCGCCTCCTTCGCACCCGCTCCGCTTCAGTCTCGGTCTGAGCACCGCTCCCCGAAGGAAATGCAAGTGAGACAGTGCCTGGTCGCCCCGACGGCCACTTAGCACAATCGTCTCCCGGCCATGCCACTCGGCCGACAGCCCTCGCATGTTCCTCGGACACGACTGCCACAAGAAAGAGATCTCCCGCCCCCACCCTTGCACCCAACGGGTTCAGTCTTACTCCGTGGGCGGGGATCTGGTGCGCTGCCGGCATGCCGGAGTCGCTCCCAGCCTGAGCCCAGCGAAGGTTGAGTCCCCTCGGGCTTGCGGCAAGACCGAGCAGTGGCGCCCCCGCCCGCTGACTCACAGCGAGGGCCGCATCCGCAAACGAGGCCCCCCTCCAGCTCGGATGGGCCGGAACAGCACGAAGACGACATCGGGCGCCGTCGAGATAGTCTCGGACCCATCTGGCCCCGCAGGCAGCGTCCCGTGCAGCCGACCGACGTGCGGCCGCAGCGCACCGCCGGGCGGCCACAGCAGCCCTGCGGTCCGCAGCATCGTTGGTATCGTCATCAATGTCGACATCGATATCGTCGCCGCATCCTCCCTCAGCCTCAGCCGCGGCCAAGGCGTCTGCTGCATCACCAGGTCCAGCACGCAGCAGATTGGCGAGTAGCGTGCTCGCCCCAGGAACTGCAGCGCCCAGCGCAAGCAGCCGCCACCTACCCTCCTCGTGAGCAAAGGCGGCGTCCCTCCCGGAGGCAGTATCAAGAAATGGCGCGAGGCGCTCAGCCGTGCGCCGCATCCGCGGAACTGCAAACACAGGGACATCGCGCGTCATACTGCGCAGGGACCAGACCCGGAATAGGAGGTCCCGGTCCTCAGCCTCACCCGCGGCACCAGAAGAGCGACGGTTCGCCCAAAGCAAGGCCGCACGACACCCGGGTGCATTCACTGCCTCGAGGTCTCGTCCAGAGAGGGGACTGCCCTCGACGACGCTCAGCCGTGCCCCGTGTGCCTCTTGAAACAAGCGAAGCTCCTCCGTTGGGGGTTCGGCCACCAGAGCAACAACACGAGACCGAACGGGAGGCGGAGGAGGCGGCCCCGCAACTCGGGACAGGTCAATGCCCTCAAGCTCGCCATCGGCTGCCATCTCCGCCGCTGCTGCCGCCGCCCGCGCCACAGCCGCCCGTGCGCCCCGCCCCCCCCCCTCCCATGCGCCCGCCCCACCAACGGCATCGAGGCCTGCGGCAAGTTCGGCAAACAGGGACGCAAATCCTCGCACGTCAAGTCCACTGGCAGCAACGAGGATGGTGGGCCGGCCAAGGCTTCGGCCGCCAAAGAAAAAGCCTCCAGCCCCACCAGCGATGTATGCCCCTGGAAAGAGGGCGGCAGCTGCATCATCAAGGCGACGCGCGAATCGTTTGGCGAATCGGTCAAGGCCGAAAACTCGACAGGCGCGAGAAGTAATGTCGGCAGCCGCCGATGCGAGGGGTGTACTGCTGCCGCCTGAGGAGTTCTGGAAAGCCGGAACAGGCGACGGAGGCACCCACCCCGACTGAGGGTAACGCCTGACCACGCCGAGCCGTGCGCGTCGCGTCGCGAGAAGCCTTGCCGCCCCAGCGACCTGAGTGGGAAGTACCGCAGCTCCGGCCAGCACTGTGCCTACTGCGGCCAAGCGGCCCAGCGCCGTGCGCGGGACGACGTCGCCCAGACCCACAGTTGTCAGCGAGGTGATGGCAAAGTACAGGGCATCGTGCAAGGCGACCACAGGAACAGAGCCCGTTGCTGCAGTGGATGAGATGGCAGCGGATGTTACCGTGGCCGAATGTGCGATGGCCCCTGCTCCCTCAGCGAGCTGAAAAACACAAGCTGACGTCACAAGAAGGGCGCAAATGGAGGCACTGAGACGTAGTGCCCGTCCCCTGACGGCTGCGTCTAGGAAGGCCGCTGGGTCAGGCGAGAGGGCAACAGCCTCGGCAGCCCCAAGGCCCTGGGAGGATCCTGTGGCGAGAGCGGCGCGGCGGGCAACGGCGAGCACTGCATTCACGGAGGTAGGGGGAGGAAGACGGGGTCGAAAGGTAAGAGGTAGGGATAAGGGGGGAGGTGAGCCATCGTCACCTCTTCTCCTTGCCTCGGAGAACTCTGGTCCAGCCAAGCCGGCTCGACACACCCGTGGCAGCGGCAGCGCCACAGGCGAGGGCTGCCAGGGCTGCCGCCCCCTCAGCCGATGCTGCCGCTGCTGCCTCCAGGATGGCTGCTGCCAATGCGGCGGCAAATCCTTCCCTTCCCCCAGGCAGCGCTATCCTCCATGCTCCTGCACCGCCCACCGCCGCAGCACCCTCTGTCGCTGTCGCTGCTGCCGCAGCCAGCGCCTGTGCCGCCCACAGGCCCGCTCCACCAGTCCCCTCAATGATGCGCTCTGCCAGTGGTGGCAGAAACGAGGCTAGCTCGAGGAGGCCCGAAGGCCCAAGCGCCTTGTACAGGGGTCGCGAGGATGCCCTCACCCGGTGCACATAGTCGATGGCGAAAAGAGTTGCCAGAAGGGTCTCAGCAATATCCCGCAGGGACCCGCGGGTAGCTGGGCCCGCATACGTGCCGAGGGCATAGAGGGCAACGAAGGCGACACTGGCAGCGGCCTGGAGTGGTACCCACCGGGTGCGCGTGGCGGCGAATAGACGGGCCGCCCATAGGCGGGACGCACGTCCGCCTAGAACGAACGATCGGCGACAGGCACGGGAAAGGGCGCGGCCGGCACGGAGGGCGGTGGGCAAAGGCAGCAGACAGGCAGCATCAGCATCAGGGTTGCGAGTGGCGACACTGACGCTTTCCATTGAGGCTGCCGCGTCGCGAACAAGGGCAGCGGAGGGCAGATAGGGGGTCGTTGGAGCGCCCCAAGGATGATATGGCCTGCCGCCTAGCGCACCCCCGCGCGCTGGGCTCGTCGGCGGCGCGGACCCGGCGGGGCCGATGACAGGCCCAGACGCCGATGCCGGCGCCATCGTCGACATTGGAATCCGTCTCCCACACGGGCTTCGGTCTGCAGGAGCCAACGCGAGTCGGGATCGCCACCTCTCCCGACCTCGGAGCGATGGAGGGGGGGGCAGCAGGGCGGCACCCCGGGGGAGGGGCGGGCACATTCCGCAGACGGCCGCTTGCATCCCCAGCGCGGGCCTCAGCTGATGCTGCGGCGGAATGGAGGGCGCGCCGGTTCAGTCGGCGTGGGCGGCCCTGCGAGAAGGTGCGAAGGGGGCGGACAGATGTTGCAGGGGAGGGGAGGAAAACGGGTAAAGGAGGAAGTCGGGAGGGGTCGCGTCAAGCGGTCGGCCGAATCAGGCACGGGCATGGGAAAAGGCACAGCCAAATGCGCAGCCGAAGGCGCCCGCCACCTCGCGGCACTTGACGATCTCTTGCCGGCAGCGTCGGCTTCGTCACCTGGAGACCGCAACGCCGACCCTGGGGACGACGATGGGGCCAGAGAAGGAGACGATGACTGCCCCCTTTGCGGGAATTGCAGTGACTGCGCCGCCACCGCCGAAGGGCGAGGCGGCTGTCCGGCGGCAAAGCCTGTGACGGCGGTGGCAATGACAGCGGTGGTACGCTCGGCTGCGAACGTGGAATTTAGCAATGGCGTGGGCGCGGGCGACAGCGGCTGTGGCGGGGCAACGACCGGCCGAAGCAGGAGGGCAGACTCCTCCGCCCGCATCGCCTCCTCCGTGGCGCGGGCGATGAGGGCGTCGGCAAGGGGAGGCGACGCGAGGGCGAGGGAAAGAAGGGCAGATGAGCTCGGGGGAGCCGCAGGAATGGGGAAGGAGCGGCGGGGAGCGCACAGTGGGGTGCCATGGGGCGTCGTGGGGACAATTCCGAGGTGGCGGGGGCTCACACCCGAACCCGAGGACCTTATCCGGGGGGCGATGTTCGAGAAGACGAGGGCAGAGGCGGAGATGTCGTCGTTGTCGGCGTTCGAGACGTCGACAGCGTGGCAGGTAGCGCCCCGACCGCCGTCACACGACTTTCGGCGAAGATGGGTTTTGGCCTCCACGACCCTTGGGGAGAGAAGCGGGGTGGGGTGTCTCTCCCCGTGTCCACTTCTATCGCCTCCTCTCGTCGGCTGCGCGAAAGGCGCGGCCGGCGGCGGCGCAGTAGGTGGCGGACGGCGGGCTAGCATGGCACTGTGTATGCAGAGGGGGGTATCGTCGGCCGGCCTCGGCGACGACGACCCGGGAGGAGACGAGCCGCGACGCTCGCGGCCGAGAAGCAGTTTTGCGAGACCGTCGAGACAAGACGGCATACTCACCTCCGGGGGGGCGGGGGAACGATGTCGAGGTCCCTGGCTTTTCCCTGCGACGGAGCAGCCCCGCTACCTGCTGAGCGGACTGGCTTCTGGGTGGCGCGTCGCTCAGCGAAGACGGGAAGTATCTTAGCCCTTAGGGTTTGGCGCCGAGAACGGCTCGGTCGTCCCCTGGGCGCGCTCGTTGCTCGACTGGTCTCCTTCCTCTCATGCTGGGCCCTAACCCCTGCAGTTCCCCCCGTGAGATAGCAGAACCTGGGCCCGCGAGCGCTGTGGCGGTATGGGGATCTCAAGGAGATTAGATGCATCCTCAAGGGCGAGGGTGGGAAACGAGCCAGAAGAGGCGTGCGCACACGTGGATGAGGTGGGGGGCTCAGTGAGGTGGGCTTGGCCCGATGTCTACTCGACGTAGGCCCAATGTCTACTCGACGTAGGCCCAACGTCTACTCGGGCGGCTCTCAGACCGCCACTCGTCCGCTCGGAGAGGCCGATCAGAGCCCGAGTGCGTCTTCGATGTAGACCCGCTCTGAGGAACGCCCGTCGGGCCATCGGCTTATCTCTCGTCGGGGCTGGCCGAAGCCCGAGCACACGCGTGACCCGTCGAAAAACGTAGCGAGGGGTATGAGCAGAATCGGGTTATGACGAGTCAATGGAACGATGAGAACTTTCCAGCTGGTCAGAATCCTGAGTCTCCCGCCCGTTCCCTCCTCACCTGCACGCGTTCGAGGGCCGCCCTGCTGACGCTCCTACCCCGCCAGAGCACTCTAAGCGGCGTGCCGGGGAATCCCAGATTCTCCCGCAGTCGGCGCAGCACGTAGGTGCGGTAGTCGTCGGTTATGAGCCGCGGGTCGTTGCAAAAGAGAACAAAGGTCGGAGGGCGTGTGGCGGCCTGTGTGGCAAAGTAGACACGTCCTCTGCGCGTCGCCCCTCGCACCGACGGGGGCTGCCGAAACGCAACGATCTCGCGGACGACCAGGTTGAGAGTCGCAGTCGGCACCCGCCGGGCGTGCTCGTCCGCCGCTCGCGCCGCAGCCTCGAGGACGGCGGGTACCCGCCGCTTCGTCTTGGCTGAACAGAAGACCACCTCGGCGTTCCCCACTGGACGGAGCTGCTCCAGGACCGTCTCGCGGAAGCGCTTCATCGTGCTCGTGTCCTTTTGCACAAGATCCCACTTGTTGACGCAGATGACGCACGCCCTCCCTTCCTCCTCGATAAGCTCGGCGAGACGGAAGTCCTGTTGGGTGACTCCCGCCAGCGAGCCATCGAGAACGAGGATGACAACGTCAGCGCGACGGACGGCATTGAGCGACCGGTGCACGGACAGCCGCTCGGCTCCGTCGCTCGACGACGCGACGGAACTGCGCTTACGCATGCCAGCCGTGTCGACAAGGATCCAGGGGCACCCGTCAGGACCCTCGAACTCGGTGTCGACCGCGTCGCGTGTCGTTCCCGAGAGTTCCGACACGATGGCTCGCTCCTTGCCCACTATGGCATTAAGCAGAGACGACTTCCCCGCATTCGGTCGCCCAACGATGGCGACGCGCGTCGGGCGCCCGGGATTCTCCTCCATGGCGTCATCGCGCAGCGGGGGCAGCCCCGCCACCACCGCGTCCAGCAGGTCCCCCGACCCAGTGCCTGAAATGGCCGACACCGGAACGGGCTCGAGTCCCATGGACCAAAAAGGCGACAGCATCATGTCTTGCTGCGCAACATTTTCGCACTTATTCACCGCGAGAACCAAGGGCTTCTTCCCGTGTTTCCTTCGGAGCCACATCGCCAACTCCTCATCCGCCGACGTCGGGCCCGCCAGTCCGTCGGCGACCAAGACCAAGACATCCGCCTCCTCCACGGCCACGGCCGCTTCGCGCTCGATCGCGTCGGGGATGCGGTCGGCCCGGACCTCCCCCGCTGCACGCCCACCGCCAGCGCCAAGGCCGGTGGCCAAGTCGGCCGACGTCACGATGCCCCCAGTGTCAATGGCCAGAAAGGAACGACCGTTCCACTCGGCGCGCCGGTACAGTCGATCCCGCGTCACCCCAGGGTAGTCGTGTACAATCGCCTGGGGACGAGGTGGATGGGACAGATAGCGGGTGGAGGAGGGAGAAGAGATAAGCGTAACGCGAGGATGCGCAGACAAGAGGGATAGCCGCGCCAGTCCCTCCCCTCCCGCATCGCTCGCCACGCTGCTGGATGTGAAGCGATTAAAGAGTGAGCTTTTCCCCACGTTAGGCCTGCCGACGACGGCGACCTTAGGGAGAAGTCGGTCAGGGACGCGGGGGCCGGCGGGCGGGTCGCCGCGGCAGCTGCGGGGGCGCAGGCGCTCTGGTGCGTCGTCAGTGGGTGAGGAGGCGTCAGGAGCGTTGGTGTCGGGGGCATCGAGCCACCCATCATTCAGCGTGAGGCTCGGCCGGGGTGAAGGAGAAGAGGGAAAGCCTTCCTCTATCTCGTCCCTCTGGGGCACATTGTCCCAGGCGGCCCACACCGCCCCTTCACCGTCGACGTCGCCATCGCCATCGTCGCTGCGGTCGAAAAAGGTCACGGCCAGCTCGCGCGCCTCGCAATCCATCGCGTCAATCTCCTCGGGCGTCGGCTCGTAGTCATCATCATCTGAGTCGGGCGAAAAGGGGACGGGGGCTCGAGGAGGGGGGGCCAAGGGCGGCAGAGTCGACAACGTTTGCGGGGGCCGACGCGGCGCCAGGTTTGGTGAGGTGCAGAGCGGTCGCCGAGGCCGCGGCGGGACGGAGCCCCGGGTAGAGCCCTCGCCGTTATCATTGCCAACTTCGAAGCCGTCGTCCGGGACCGCGCGTGCCAGCTGTGTCCCGCGGCAGAGGCATCTCGCTCTGGCGGCATAAACCCAGGCTGGGAGGGTGGCAGTGGCCCCAAATCCGACGAGGGGCCGGCGAGGGTGGGTTTCGAGTCGTCTGCAGAACGACGAATGAGTACAAGGTGCGTGGAGCGGCGAAAGACACCAGACACCGGCGTGGAGCGTCATAGGAGCCATGAGAACACTTCACCGGCGGCCGAGAAACGCCAGAAAGAACGAGCCCCTGGTCTGTCGTTTCCGGTTATCTTTTCTAGCTTGCGAAACAAGCGAGAGCTTGATTCGAAGGAGGAGAAGACGAGACGCTCAGATCTGCGATGAAAGAGACAACAGGCCTGCTGACTCCCATACCGTCAGCAGACGGCCCGCCCGCTGACTCTCGCGTGGTGTCCAAGGGAGGTAACGCCCATCTCTCGACAACGCGCACACCGGGTGACGCAGAAA
>Ga0181573_10003899_pt1 | contig 12916 bp, 8 predicted proteins | sample 101ome_25_FD_148643 | JGI IMG/M metagenome (GOLD analysis project Ga0181573, IMG submission 148643) | Coastal salt marsh microbial communities from the Groves Creek Marsh, Skidaway Island, Georgia - 101409BT metaG (spades assembly) | ecosystem: Environmental > Aquatic > Marine > Intertidal zone...
CCAGCCCACCGCGCCACACGCCTCCCGCTGCCCCCCACAAACACTGGCACGCACCATCGTAACAGCGGTCGCGGAGGCAGGGCCGCAGCGCAGCTGGCCTTGCTCGAGCAGCGGGAGGACGGAGGGGGCGTGTCTGTCGCCACGATGTCTTCAAATGCACACGCACTCTCAAAGGAAAGGCACTGAGATCCAGCCCATGCCCGACCCTAGCACAAGCCCCCCCACGACCACTGCGATAATCCCGCTCGCGGCCGACACCCAGACGGCGCTCTTGCCCTCGGTCTTGCCGTGCAGCGCTTCAGCCACACCCCCGATGGCAAAGGTGTATCCTCCCATGGCGAGGACAGTGCCCACGGTGAAGGACACGAGGAAGGCCGCCGCAGCTAAGCGGGTTGGCAGGGCTAGAGCGGGGACGACGACGAAGAGGGCGTCGGGCTGGAGGCCGTAGACGAGGCCGGTGGCAAAGGTAACGAGCTGGGACCCACGCACACCCCACCGACCCACCGTGGCAGCTGCCCCAGCCTCCCCCTCGGCCACGTCGAGAGCCAGTGACACGGTGCCGTCCGGGTTGGCCCTCATCGCCAAGGGTCCCTCGTGGTCGACGTGGGTCTGCAGGGAGGCGGAGGTGATTAAGGAGCGGAGGGGGGGGGGAGGGAACAGGGAGGGAGCGTGGGCGCTGCCTCGGGAGTACTCCTGTCCACCCGGCATCGGCCAACTCGCCTCATGCCCCGCTTCTCCATCATGATGATGGTGGCGATGGTGGTGGTGTCCCTCACCCGGCCCGAGCGTCTCCCAGAGCCCTGTGAAGCCAATGGCGAGCAGCGTGAGGCCGACGAGGGGTCCGCCCCACTGCTGGAGAAATGGCATCAGGCCCTCGAAGCGTCCCTTGAGCCCGACGACTGCGAGACCGAGGAGGAGCTGCCCCGCCGAGTGCCCGCCCCCCCAAAGGGCGCCGAGGAGGGCCGCGCGCATGCGGCCCCGGCCGACGGTGAGGGGTGTGAGGGCGGCAAGGTGGTCAGGTCCAGCGAGCGTGTGGAGGCAACCGGCAAGGAGCCCAGCCCCCGCGGCAGACGCCGCGCTCGACAGGGTCCCGCGAGAGGGGGCCGAGACCGCGGCGGTGACGGCGGCCACGGGCGAGGCCCGGAGAGCGGCGGCCGTCACGGAGGCGAGGTGGGGGGATGCCACGCCTACAAGGGCGGGCGCTGCAGCACACGCCACGAGGGCGGCCGTCAGCAGCAGACCCAAGGCTCGCGAAGACGACGAAGAGTTGACCCCATTACTGGCGGCGTCCACGCGGCCCGCCGCCACCGCCGCCGGTGTAAGGAGGGGGAGCCGGCACAGCGAGTTGACGGCGGGTGTCATGGACGAGGCCGTGGCGGCCGAGCGAGATGCGACGCGAGGAACGATCGACGCGAGGACATCGACTGCGCATCTTTGATTATATCTACGCGAGATCCCGCAACCCGAGGAAATTGGAGCGGAAAGGGACCGAGAGCGGAGCATTGGGGACGGAGTCGTCCACGAGCCGACGGCCGCCTTCTACCGCGCTCTACGAGGGTCGAAGAGGGCAATATGCGTAAGGAAAAAAAGTGATCTGTCTTTCTTGCCAACTCGGCCGCGTCGGGACTCGTCGAAATTGAGAAAGAGGTGAGTATGAGCCAAAACTGCCTCGAGACCTCCTCGGCCGGCCCTGAAAACGTCCTCGTTGGACCCGCCCCTAGCCCCCATTGCCCTCCAAATATCCTGCATTGTCTCGGTCTGCCGACAACCATGTCTGCCCCCTCGCGGAAACGTTCCGCTGGGTCGGCGGGGCGTGGAGCGGTGGCAAAGCGGCCGAGGCGAGAGGCACTGGGGCTTGGGCCGGGGCTGGGCGCGAAGGAGACAACGTTCGCGACGTAGTTTGCGCGGAGGTTGAGCTTGAGAGAGCGGGGAGCTGGAGATCTCGCCGTTCTCGGCGATGCCGGCCCAGAGGCCGGCGCCGGCGCCTGCGTCGCAGTGACTGCTGTGGCGACCGCTGCAGCCACTGCTGCTGCCGCCTCAACTACCGCTGCCGCTGCCACTGCCATTTTCGACGCCACTGACCACTGCTACTGCCGCTACCAACCTGCCGCTGCTGCGGGTGGTAGTAAAAGCGCCGTGCCCCGACCGCGCCCCTAGTCCCCCCCAAAACGCAGACCTGGGGACAACCCCGGCTCGGCTCCCGCACACATGGGCAGGTTAACCCGAGAGACTCCCTTTCTGTGCGAGTTTTCCTTCCCCAACGACCTACCCGACGTCGCCGACGATGTGGCCGGGCCGCGCCTACCTGTCGAGTCAGGCCCTGCTGCCACTGCCCGCGTGTTGGCCTACTACCCCTGGAAAGCTGAGGCGGCCAGCGGCCTCCGAGACCTCGTGGACGAGGGCGTTGACATCGCGCGCCTCGTCCCGACGCCCCTGCTGCGCCCCGACCACTATCCCATTCCCGCCCCTGGGGCCCCACCTGCCCCCCTGACCGACCTCGACCGGGCCCTCCTCGACGCCGCTCGCGCCGCTGTGGCTGCGGCCGGGGGTGCCACCGGGGTGGACCCCCCCGCACGCGCCGAGGTCGATGAGAAGGTGGAGCGGGTGCTAGGCAAGCGGGCAGCTGCAGTGGCGTCCCGGGCATGGGCACAGCCCGATGCTGCCAACCTGGGACGGGCGGCGTGGCTGGTCAAACCCGCCTACGCCTCGGGGCATGTTGCCGGCGAATCGGGCCGCGGGAGAGCACGCGCAGGTGGGGGAGACGGGGCCTCAGCGACGGCGGCGTCGGCACGGAGGGTGCAGGAGACGCTCGACGCGGCGCTGGCCGACCCTGACGCGTGGATTCGCGAGACCTTCATCCAGTCTGTTGCGCCGGACTGCGTCCGGGGCGAGGACGGGACGTGGGTACCCAACCCCCGCCGGGCTGCGCTCCGGCACCCCACGCGGCCCGACCTCGTGCCTGTCTCAGTGCTCCCCGTCGTCCCTGATTTGTCGGGCAGGGAGCTGTCGCTGCTGCGCTACGTCGGGGGAGCCCCTACACGCACTGCGCGCGCGACTGAGCGGCTCCCGCCATCTGAGCGCGACTGGCTCGCCCGGGCGTCGGTGCTCAAGGCGTCGACGATTCCGCTTGAGGGAGGAGAGGGGGCAGAAGATAACCTGAAGTTCTCGATGCTCCTGGTGCCGCGCCATGCAGCCCCGTCGGCGGCGGCCACGCCCGCGGCAGCCCCTCGCCGCCGGCCGCCCGGTGCGCTCCGGGGCCGTGACGACGCGGCCGATGTTGCTGATGATGCCGCCGACGCCGATGCTGCCGCCCAGGGGGAAAATGCGGTGCCCATGCGGTGGCTGGCCGAGTTCACCGAGCCCAAACCGGTGGGGGACGTTCGGGCGATCACGACTGTGCTCGAGGAGCGGCCCGACCGCCTAGTCTATGTTCCGCTCAAGGCCTCTGAGGTGCAGGTGACCCAGCGCCTCCCTGTCGACAAGGAAATTTTACTCGAGGACCTCCGCAGCGAGCTCGTCACCCTGATTGACACGACGTGCGTCGAGAGCACCGACCACGATAAGGTTGTCGGTCGCGCGAGTCGGCACCGGGCCCGTCTGTTCGGTGACGGGCCCCCGGCCGAGCTTGGCGGTGGGGGGGGGTGGACCGCCTTCAACAGGGGGGAGACTGCCTTCGGGCGGGTGCGGACGTCGTAAGGACGGGGTGGGGAGACGACGGACCTGTCCAATGGATGGATGGCCGGGACGGTTGACGTTTGACGAAAGCGATCACTCCCCACTTACTCCCCCCCCCCCCCCCCCCCCCCCCCCCCCCCCCCCCCCCCCCCCCCCCCCCCCCCCCCCCTTGGGGCCCCCCGCCTGCTTCGCCATGATGATCTGGTCAACCTTGAGCACCGTAGCCACGGCGTCCGAGGCGAGACGGATGGCCCACCACCGGGGCGAGTAGAGGTCGGCGACGTCGGCGCCCAGGGTGGGTAGTCCGGACACGAGGTTCATGCCCGGGGCGCGGGACGCAGCGGGGGCCGCGGCGTCGGCCTCGTCGGCGGCGCGGTGAGCCTCGTGGAGGTCGGCAATGACACGGGTGGGATCGTGGCCCGAGTTTTCGGCGAGAACACGGGGCACTACCTCAAAGGCGTCAGCGAAGGACCGAATGGCGTACTGCTCAAGGCCCTTGCTGGCAGCGGCGAGACGGCCCAGCTCGCGCGAGAGAGCGATCTCGGTCCCGCCGCCCGCCGGTAGCGTGCGCGGGTCCTTGAGGGCCACGCGGAAGGCGTTGACCCCGTCATCGACGGCGCGCTCGGCATCATCAAGAATCTGCCGCGTGGCGCCGCGAAGGACGACAGTCGCCACCTTGCCCATAGCTTCTCCCTGCCGCAGCACCGCGACAGTGGACCCACCGATCTCCTCGATGCCTAGCTGGTCGCAGTATCCGAGGTCGTCGTCGGAGACTTCCCCGAACTTGACCAGAGCCACGGCCCCCGTAGCGCGGCAGAGGCGCCGCAGCTCAAACTTGCTGTTGATGCGAAGGACGACGATGCCTCTGCGGTCCAGAAAGTGAAGGGCCGTCTCCGAGATGGCCGAGCCCGAGAGGATGAGGCCGACGCCCTGGTCGGCGAGGGCATTGACCGTCTTCTCGATGGCGATCTCCTCCGATTTGGCGTATCCCTCGAGCTCGGCGGCGTTCGTGATCAGGACGGTGCCCTTGGTCTCTGTGGTGGTGGCCTCGACGCCCTGGGCAAAGCAGGCAACCTTTGTCTTGGCGCACTCATCGTGGGCTCCCTCGGGGGCACGGGGGATGACGAGGCCGTTAACGACCTGAGAGTCGGCGAGGCCGGCCCCGACGACTTTGCAGACGCGGACGTTGTCGACGTTGAAGGGGGCAGGACTGGCAGCAGTGCCGTCGGTGTTGGGCGACGCCACCTTGCCATCGAACTTCTTCGGGAGGACCTGCTGGCAGGCCTTGACCACGAGGGGCACGAGGACGTCCTCGAATCCAAACTGCTTGGTGGCCACCGCGGTGCGGACGCGGCTGGCAACGGCGCCGGCGTCGCGGGCGTCGAGGGCCTCGGAGCCCGGGTGGACAAGGGAGGCGAGCTTGGCGAGGGCAGCCTCGCCTGCGCGCCGGTAGCCGTCGGCGACCTCAAGGGGCTGGAGACCGTCCTGGATGAGCGTGGCAGCGTTGGCCAACAGCTCTCCGGCGAGGCTCACCACGAGGTTGGTGCCGTCGCCCACCTCCTGCTGCTGAGACTGAGCGGCCCACACGACAAGGCGCGCCGCAGGGTGCTGGACCTCGAGCTCCGAGAGGAGCGTTGCAGTGTCCGACGTGACGAAGAGCTTCTCTAGGTGGTTGATGACCATCTTGTTCATGCCTGGGGGGGGTAGCGGGTGTTGGGGGGGCGAGTGGGTTGAGGGGGGGGTGAGGCGAGGGGGAACGCGTCAGCTCAACGAGGGCGAGCACCACGCCCCGTTCGGCGGCTGCTCGTGTCTCGCTGGGCGAGACGAGCCCGACGTTGCGATGAGAAAGCGCTTCCGTTATCGGTTCCGGCATGAAATTGCGCGAGTCTCAGCTCAGATGTGCGAGCGAGGGCCCAACGGGGTGGAGCCGCCCAAACGGGGGCCTTTCCGTCGCAAAGCGCGCCGTGGCAGCCAGCGAGGGCCATGACGCGAAGAGGGCGATCGCATGGTGATTTCAGGACTCGCGTGGCGCGAAATGCCTCGAGAAATCCCCAGTGACAGGAACAAGAAGCCACGGAACGCGCCAAATGAGCCGAAAATGGGGTCCAAAGCCGGCCGCCCAAATGGGTGAAACGGCCCATCCGGGGCGGAGAACGCGGCGCGGCGAGCCAAGACGCTAAACGGGCAGGATCAACGCCAGGTCGGACGGGACACCCCATCTCTCGGCCCGCCGCCCGCCCTGGCGCGCGGCCCGGCGGCAGCGCCCCTCCTGGCGGCGCCCCTCCCTGCGCCCCATCGCTGCTCGCCGTTGGGCCCAAGGCTGGTGCGGCAGATGGTGGCCAGCTGCTTGCAGGCCTCGATATTCTGCAACGTCGGCTTCGTGTGGAGCTGGTGACCCTCCTCTGCGAGTGGGACGGGAGAGAGGGGCAACGTTGGGGGGGGGGATGACTGCTCAGGCAAGGTGCACGACGTAGCCGCCTCACCGTCGCTCACTCGCTCAGCATCTGCTGGAGTCCGTAGGGCTGACCTTGCGCCATTGTGCCTGGTCCCTGCACGTGGGGACTGCTGGCGGGAGGGGGAGGGGCGCGAGGTAGGCGTCGCTCCGTGATCGCAAACAACGAACGGCGAGCGACGAACGTTGGGCTCGCAAGGCCGCTTCCCGGTCGTCCCCACGAGAAAAATCAGGCCTCTTGCTGCCCATCGCGCACGTCCCGAGTAAGCGGGTTGTCGAGAAGGTTGGACGATCGAGCGAGGGAACTCATGACGGTGATCGGCGGGCGAGTTTTGCGCCACAGCGCGTCCCTCCGGAACCGTCGCGGACGCTCCCGTCCTGTGCGTACCGGCCTTTTGCGGGCCCATCGTTCGAGGAAGATGATAGAGACATCAACGCCATCAGTCCTCGATCCGAGAGAGACCTCGACGGACTCCTCCGCGTCGCGGTTGCCACCCCCCATCCCCCTCCCCCGCCTCGACCTTGAACCTCAACCGCTGCGCTCCACAGGTTGGGGTCACGCCCCCCACCCCCCTGCGCCAGCGGCGAGGCGGGTGCGGACCCCGAGTTCGAAGAGTTTATGGGCCAGGTCAACGACATTCATAGCCTGGTGCGGGGCCTTGCCAACGGGACGATAGAAGGGGACGATCCCCAGATCACGTCGCGGCTAGACGAAGCGGCGGCTGCCTCGGCGCGCTCCGCCGCCGCTGCCGCCGCCGAGGAGTCGGAGTCGCTCGAAGCGAGGGAAGTGCGCGAGAGGAAGGAAGCCGAGGAGGCCGCCAAGCACGCCAAGCGCCTGGCCGAGGCCAAACGGAGGGCAGCAGAGATCCAGGCGTCGCTCGAGCGCAAAGGTCGGGCGCGTGAGCGGCATGCGGCTCATCTGGCGGCCACACGCGGCGGGGACCCCGGCGCTCCGACCCCGGCCCGCGGCACCGACTACCTCGCATGGGATCTGTGGACACCCTCGGACGAGGAGGACGAGATGGTTGCCAAGCTACCCCCGCGGGGACTTGAGGCGATGGAGGCTGACCTCGACGCGCGGTCCAAGCGGGTGGCGGCTGCACGGGCCGTCGCTGAGGCCCGGCGTCGCGAGGGTAACGCCGCCCTTGCCGAGGGCCGGACGGACGAGGCCTACCGCCTCTACCTCGAGGGTATCCAGTCCCGTCGCGACTCGGCAGCGCTTCATTCGAATGCGGCGCTCTGCTGCCTCCGTACGGGGAGACCCGCTGCTGCCCTGGACCACTGTGACAAGGCCCTGTCGATTCAGGAGTTCCTTGTCGAGGACCTCAAGAGCCCGCTGACGCTTCGCGCCTTCCATCGGCGCGCCCGGGCCCGGCTGGAGCTGGGGCACCCGCGGGAGGCGGTTGCCGACCTTGAGCGGGCGTCGCGGCTGGCAACAGAAGGAGGACGGGGTGAGCACGAGGGGGCCGAGATTGACGCTCTGCTGGCTACGGCGCGGAACGAGCTCGCGGAGGAGCGGAGGCGAAACGCTCTCCGCGCCGCCGAGGCTTCGATCGCTGCTGCCCCTGAGCCTGCCGCCGCTCCCGAGGCTGTTGCGTCGATGGGCCCCGCCTCCGCCCACCTTGCTCAGCGCCAGCGTGCTGGTGGAGTTGACCTCGCCCTGGCGGGCCGACTTGCAGCCGTCGACGCGGCCACCCTTGCCCTCGTGACGCTCCAATCGATGGCGGCGGCGCGGCCTTCGCTCCCCCTGCGGCAGGGCCAGGGAACGCTGACGCCGTCGGCGCTCCAGCGGGCCCTTCGCGCTGCGGTGCCTGCCCTCTCTGTGTGCCCTCTGACCCGCGCCCGAGCGCGCACGGCTGGATTGGACGCCGACGACACTCCGGCTCCTCTACTGCGGAGCCTCGGCGCCGTTCTCTCGGGGGGATTTCTGTCAGGCTGCCCGGCCGATGCGATTGACGCCCTTGCCTGTGTGGCCGCAGCCCTTGGCTCCGGCGGCGGCTCGTCTGACGACATCGATGACGACGGCGGCGCCGTTACAGCGGCGGAACGCGCCGAAGCGTGGGGCGTGCTCAACGCCGTCGTGCAGACTGCCGGGGCCGGAGGCGGGACGGGCGTCGTGGCGGCCGCGTCGACGGCCCTCTCAGCAGCGGCGGCATCAGGCCCCGCGGGGCGGGCTGCAGCCGCCCAGGCGCTCGCGGCGTCCGCTTTGTCCGTTGCCGCTGTTGGGTCTGCTGCCCTCCCGACCGTGGAAGCCACCATCGCGGTGCGCGCCGAGGCACTGGGTCTTCTAGTGACACTGTCGACAGAACGCCCTGTCGTCGAGGCCCTGTGGGCTTGGGCTGGCCCCAAACTCCCAGCCCGTGTCTTGGGTTGGCGTGTGTCTGGGGCCGGAGCGGGCCCCGCCGAGGTCGCGTCGCGTCTCGATCTCTTTGGTCGCCTCTGGTTAACGGGGACCGGGACCGGGGCGGGCGCCCCCCCGCCCCCCCCGACCGATGCCTCGCTGTGGGCGGGAATTGCCCAGGCGGCCTCAGGCAAGGGGGCTGGGTGGCCAGCGGCCGCCCGGCCAGCGTCGGTACGGCGCGCCGCCCTGGGCGCGGCCGCCAACGTTCTCTCTCCCTCAGCCGCGACCCCCGCGGAGACATCGGCCTCCGCCGTCGCCGCTGCCGGCGCCGGACTGGCCCTCGCCGCCCAGGAGGCCCTGGCATCGGCTGTCGGCCCTGCCGGCTGGGCTGATCCCCCCCTTGCCGCCCGTGCTTCGGCAGCCCTCGCTCGCCTCGTCCGCGGCCCTGCCGCCGTCAGTGCGTCCCTCACCGCCGCACCGGGCCTCGCGAAGTCGATGGTCGAGGGACTCGTCGCCTCGGTCGCCAGCGTCGGTGCCCCATCCGGGGAGGCGGGGGAGGCGGCCCGCGCTGTCGAGGCCCTGACGAGGGGCCTGGCGTGTGTCGCTGATGCCACCGGAGAAGGCAGCCTCGGCGCTGCGTCCGGGGATGAGCCCCACCTGCTACGCCTGACAAGCGCCCTGGTGGACGCCGTCGCCGCCAAGGGATCTCTTGACGGCGCCGTGGCCAACGCGGCACTCCTCCTCGGGCGGCTCCTGGGTCCAAGGGGGGAGCGGGCGGTCGGGTGGGGCGGGGACGATGGAGCATGGCGCCCTCTCCGGGAGCGGGCCCTCGACGCCCTGGCGGACATAACGCTTGACCGCCGCGGCCGGGGCGAGCCCGCGCGCAAAGGGGCCGCGACGGCCGCCGCGCGCCTGGCCGGCACATGCGATGAGCTTCGGGTGCGGCTGCGGACGGGGGGGAGGCTCGAGGCGCTCCATTGCGTGCTCGCAGGGACCAAGTGAGGTGGGAGGTGACGATGACGGTTGAACGACCGCGGACCCCTCATTCTTCTCGTCTGTCTTAGAGGGACACCTCGCCGTCAGGAAACTCGCTGCCAAGCTCACTCAGCTTCTTGTGGGCAGCGGCGTAAGCTGCGAAGAAGGCCGCCTCGTCGGCAGCCCACTTGTCAACGAAGGGAGCGAAGGCCTCGTCTTCGTACAAGGCAGCATCCGTGGGGAGCACGAGAAGATTGTCGTCGAAGGCGCTCTTATCCTTCTTGTGGGCCACCAGATTGACGTAGTAGTCGTTTGAGAAGCGGAGCCAGTCCTTGGTCCAGCTCTGCCCACCCTTGGTAGCACCCGGGCCATCGACCGTGTAGGGCGTCTCCTTCTTGTCCCCAGCCCCGCTACGGTGGGCGTGGACGCGGCCGAGCGAGTGAGCGCCCGACAGGGCCACGATCTCTTCGTCGTTGAGGCCCATGCGGTGGAAGACAGCACGGAGGTGGCCCTGGGGGGTGGCCGCCGCATCGTGACGGGGGGCCTTGGGGAAGGTCCCGTCGGGGCCAGGGCGAGCGTCCGGGAGATTGCCTTCGGCAGGGCACGCCTCGGGTCCTTCGGCATCGCGGCGCCCGTAGCGCATGGCGATCTTTGGGCCGCCGGAGGCCTCGACGGCTGTGGCCGACGCGAGCTGCATCAAATCGGCCCACCCCACAGCCGGGCACGCCTGCTTGACGGGCTCGAGGAGGGCGAGTGCGTTGTTGAGGCCGGCATTGGCCCCGTGTCCGATCTCCGGCACGAAGCGGATGGACCCATTGGCGCCGCCACACTCGGGCCACGGTTTGGGGCTTCCGCCCTCGTGCATGTAGGTGCCTGAGTCGTGCCACGCCAGACGGATGAGGATGGGCGCGCAGTGCTTCTCCGCGCACATGGCCTGGACCATGTCGCGAGCCTTTTTGAGCTCGGAAACGTTAGGAGCCCTGCGGTATCGGGGAAGGGGGGGGGGGGGGGGTGGGGGGGGGGGGGGGGGGGGGGGGGGGGGGGGGGGGGGGGCCCGGAGGGATTGGGGGGTGAAGGCACAGCCGCCGCGGTTGGACCAGCTGCAGGCAGAGACGTCCGGCTGCGGCGACGCCGGCCTTGGCTGGGGCGAAGACGTGGCGCGGGCAGACGGCGCAGATCGATGATGGACGAGAATAAGATGGCCATCGATCGCCCTCCAGGAAGCGGCGTCCGGCCCGAAGGACGGAACCGAGCGGTAGGGGTGACCTTGGCCGTCGCGCGACTTGTCACCTACCGTCCACTGCGTCCTCTCTAAACGCATTGGTTCAATCTCGCGATTCGGACGAGATCAACACGATTTCCGTGCGGATCCGTCGTCGAAACTCGTCGAAAGCTGTCGGGCGGCACGCGCGACGACGACGACGACGCATTTGGGACGGCCGCGCCACGGTGTTTGCGGTTGCGTTGGGGTGCTCGCATGTTGACGCAGGCGCTTTTTTTGACTCTCACTCAACAACAAAAGAATGTCACTACTGGACGAAAAACCCTTCGCAAAAGACCGACTCCAGCTCGGACGCCGACCCCAGCCCTCAACGCCCGTCGGCGACAACAGGTATGAGGACCTCCACGGCGCGGGTTGTCGCGCAGAGGACCGGCGCGGCGCCCACTCCCCCGCGAGCCCAGATCCCCGTGGGCGTGTAGCCCAGCTCGCCGCGCGAACGGCAGGCGCCCGAGGAAGCGTCGTAGCAAGAGAGCCTGTCACTGCCCGGCCCCGAGCAGACGACCAGGGGCCGCGATGCCTCCCCTGCGAAGGCTGGCCGGTAGAGCCCCCCACCCTGCTTGCCCTTGGCCGTCAAGGGCAGGCAGTGGCCGAGGAGGGTGGCGAGGGGTGCGCTCGGGGACCGGACGTCCCAGACGCGCACCGCCGGGCTCGCGCCCGCCGTGGCAACGAGGCCCGGTGTGCCGCCGCCTGGGGCAGCTGGTCCCCACTCGGCGAAGGAGAGGGGCCCGCCGCCCGACGCACCCCCCTCGGCTGCGCGTCCGAGCTCGAGCGCCGCGGCGTCCGACGCCGATCGGGCGTCCCAGACGCGCGCGCCCCCGTCGGCCCCGGCCGTGGCGACTTCGGAACTCTCAGCGCCGGGCCGAAGTCGCGCCGACCGCACGACCAAGCCGCCGTGGGCGTCCTCCCACCGACGCACGACGGCCAGCCCACCGTTCGCCCGATCCCAGGCCGAACCCCACGGCAAGAGTCGAGTAAGCAGCGCCGAACCGTCCTTCGAGGCAGTGGCCACGTGCCACGCGGCGCCCTCTCCCTCCCCCCCGGTGGGCCTTGCTGCGTCCATGGAAAAGACGCCCCCTGCATGGAGGCCGGCCGCCTCCCACACTTTGCGCGGCTCCCCTGTCTGTACGCACACCCTCCCCACGTCCCAGAGCCCGATGACGCCGTCGTTGGACGCAGCAAGGAGGGGGGACCGGGGGGCATCCCCGCCGCCCACGTCCCCTCCGCCAGCCCCAGTCCTTGCATCAGGCGACCCCACAAGCCGCACGTCCGAGATCCAGCCCCGGGTGAGCCGCGCCGATACCAACGGCTCGATGGCTCCAGCGCCACCTCGCAGCCCGCCCACGCCCCAGATGGCGGCGCGGCCCCCGTGGCCCGCCGCAGCCACCAACCCCCCCCGGGCATCCAGGCTGTATGCCTTGGAGAGGGACCCGTCAGCGAGAAAGGTACCCGAACACCGGAACGACACTACGTCGACGTCGACGCCGGACATTGCTCCTCTTTCGTCGGCATTTTCGTCACCCCAGACGGGGAAGGCGAGGAGTGGTCCGTCGACGGAGTCAGTGGCATTGGCAGCGGTGGCGGCGTCCGCCGAGGGGGCGCAGACGTACGAAAGGACCCCCGGCTCGTCGACCCATGTGAGTTCCCCCTCTGAGGACGACTCGAGCGCCACGGCGTCCGGATCTTCCCAGTCTTTCCGAGCAGCCCCACCCACCGCGCCTCCCCCGGTGACGCGTGTCGACCTTCGCAGGCGCCGCGGAGACCGCGCGGCGGCGGCGGCGGCAGCGGCACGCTCAGCGGCCCGCTCCGCAGCGGTGCGCTGCCGGCGCGCCTTGGGCTGGGGCACCCGCGCTGCGATGGCCCGGCGCAGGTCCTCGGCCTCCTCCCCCATGAGCTCGAACATCAGACGGCGGTTCCGAGCCACCCTCTCCTCCCGCTCCCGTTCGTAAGCGCCCATTCCGGCGTGGGGGTCAGGGTCAGGGGGGGCGCCGGTTTCCGCAGGGGCAGCGGAGGCGCTGGGGTCAGCAGGGGCAGCGGAGGTACCGGGGTCAGCAGGAGCAGGGGCGCCGGGGTTGGCGGGGGGGGGCGTCGCACGGGTAGGCTCCTCGGGCTTGGCGTAGGCCTCGGCTGCGGGCTCGGCCGCAGGCGCCGGTGCGGGGGCGGGGGCGGGGGGGGGCGCCCGGGCGGGGGGAGG
>Ga0181573_10003900_pt1 | contig 12915 bp, 5 predicted proteins | sample 101ome_25_FD_148643 | JGI IMG/M metagenome (GOLD analysis project Ga0181573, IMG submission 148643) | Coastal salt marsh microbial communities from the Groves Creek Marsh, Skidaway Island, Georgia - 101409BT metaG (spades assembly) | ecosystem: Environmental > Aquatic > Marine > Intertidal zone...
GGCGCGGCGCGGGGGTGACAGAGCAGGAAAAAAAAAGAGCGGAGCGGGACCGGCGAAGTGAATGGCCGGCTCGTTGCGCGAGCTGTCGGGCGCGCACCGGAAGGGACGCGACGTCGGCGACGGCCTCGCCCGCGCGCCGGCGGGCGGTGCTCGCGCCTTCGAGAGCGTCGGAAACCGCCGGCGCGCTCCGCTTAGCGCCCCGGCCGCGGACCGGAGCCGCCGCGCCGTTCGCGGCCGCCCCTTCCGCTGCGAGGGGCTGTCCTCCCCGTTCCCGGCTCTGCCTTCTCCCAGGCTCTGCCCTCACCACCCCACGGGTCCCGCGCGCCGGCGGGACGTCGGCGCGCGCGGCCGTCGAGCCCGTGCCGACGACACACGCGCGCGCGCCTCCCCTGGTGGTGACTCCCATCCTGCTAAACTAACCCCCCTCGACGCCGCGAGGAAGTGGGAGCGCGACGCGACCGCGAGCGAGGTCGTCGCATTCTTTTCAAGCAAGAGAGGCCCGGAGCGCGAGACGAGAGATACGGCAAGATACCGACGGTCTGTAAATCCCGAATTGACAAAGAAACTTCCCCCCGACGACGCCGCAATTTCCACCTTTCGTGGCGATTGGGATATTTATTTTCGTGCCCGGCACTTTCCTTCCCGTCTGCTGTCCTGCATTTTGTCACGTGAGGCTCGCAGCCAGCGTGGCGTTTCACTGGCCAATCAGATGCGCGCATTTTCCAGCCTGACGGCAGCCTGACGCGACGGCAAAAATTCCAATGCGATGCGCCTCCCCGGGAAACCAATCTGGTATCGGCCGGTTCCACGAAAAAACGGCCCGGCCCGGCCGCGCGCGCCACCGGCAAACTCTTACTCGTACCTACCGGAACTCCTCGAGCGCGGAGGCCGGTCCGTGGCCCCGACACGCGCGCCCGAACACGTCCACCAGCTCCGCCACCCTCCGCGCGGGGTGCTGCGGCCGTCGCATCGCCACCGCGTACGCGAACGCGTCGACGGCCGACTCGGACACCGCGCCCGCGCGAATCGCCGAACTCTCCACCGGAACCGAAAGCCCCGTCCCGTTCACCAGCGCCGCGCGGATCGCCCCGAACAGCCACGCGCTCGCGTTCTCGCCCCCTTCCTCCGCGCACCTCGCGCTCTGGGACCAGAGCGCGAGCGCGATGGGCTCGAGCAGCGCGGGGTTGGCGCACTCGGCGGCGGCGGCGGCGCCGCCGGCGCACGTCGCCATCGCCAGCGAACCGAGTTGGTACGTGTCCCTCACCAACCCGCCCGCGACGCCCGGTGACGCGTCGCCCTCGCCGCGAAGGTCCACCCAGGGCGCCCTCGACCACACGTGCTCGATGAGCCGCAGCGCGCTCGTCGCGGGCTCGACGCCGTGCCCGCGGCACAGCAAACATGCCTGACGCAAGCACGCGTCCGTCGCGGGAACGAGCGACGGCGATCGCGTCAACCCCGCCGTCGTCATCGCGTTAAACGCCGCCGCCGCCGCGTCGGGCGCGTGCCCGAACCGGTCGTCCCTCCCGTGCGTCCTGGCGTCCACCGGAACCTTCTCTCCCTCGCGCCACAGCAGCTCGACGGCGGCGTTGAGCAATCCCGTCGCCACTTTTTCGTCGCCGACGTTCTCCTCGAGAAACGCCGCCGGGACGGACACGACGTGGCCAAATACATCCGCGTCGAACCTTCGCGTCGATAGCATCGTGAGCGTCCGATCCACCAGTCCCAACGCCGTCGCCACGTCGGCATCGCTGGGTACCGCCTGCGCCAGCGGCATCGTTCGCCACAGCTCGCAACACTGAAACGCGACGCCGCCGTACGAGCTCCCCCCTCGCGCGACGGCGAGCTCGGCGAATCGCCACGACGCTCGCCAAATCGCGTCGATCGTCTCGGGGCTCGCCACCGAACGCGCGCCGCTCTCGCACCAGTCGCGAAGCACCCGAAGCTCACCCGCGGCGCTCGCCGCGTGTGACGCCTCCTCGTCCGTCACCGCGGCCGTCGCCGCCGCGACCGTCAGAGAAGACGCCGAGGCGGTGAGACGCGCGAGCCGTCTGGACGCGAGTTCGTTCACGGCGTCGGCGTCTCTCGCGGCGAGGTGAAAGTGGCACATCGATTTCATGAAGGCGCCCCGGTCCGAAGGCGCCAGGAGCCTCGTCTCGTCGAGGACGGCGTCGATTCCGTGGAGCATCGAGCGGACCACGTCGTGACCGCCGACGCAGACGTCCTCGACGAGGGACGCGATCGTCTGCACGCACGCGCGCGCGCACGCCACGCGCTCGTCCATGTTCGAGCCGCCGGCGACGACGCCCGCGCCGCCGCTCGAAGGTCCGCGGAGAAGGTAACGGAGCGCTCTCGAGAACGAGTCGGGGTCGGAGGTGAGCAACCGCTTAAACGGGCCGCGAAAGACTCGAGCGACGAGCGACTTGACGGGCGCGAGATCGCACGCGGGCAATGCCACGAGGACGTTGGCGATGTCCACGCACGTCGGGTCCTCGGGCGCGTCCGGGGCGAGCGGGTACCCGGAGTCGGCCAACATCACCAGCTCCGCCGCCACGACCGCGGGGTCGCCGGACGCTTTCGAAAGTCGGTCAAACGCGATCCGCATGAACGTCGGCGTGCCCATCGCCGCGTGCAACGCCCCGATCGCGGCTTCTACGTCCCCGACCACCGCGAGCTCCTCCTCGTCGTCGAGAGACGTCTCGAAGGACGACACCGGAAGGAGGTGGACGGCGTCTTTGCTCGCGTCGTGTCCGCCGCCCGAGACCCGCTCCCTCGCGAGCCGCGACGCGCTCTCCCCGACAAACGCCCGCCACGCCGCCCCCGCCGTGCGCGCCGCCAGCCTCCCCGCCAACGCGTCGAAAACCGCGTGCAGCCGCCCGCCGGGCGATCGAAGGTGCGCGAGGAGTCCCCGGGGCGGCGGCTGTCGAAACGCCGCGAGCGCGATCGAAGCGCTCGCCGCGTCGGCGCGACCGACGACGTCGACGAGGTACCGTACGATTTTACCGTGGCCGTGCGTCGCGAGCGCGCGCGGTTCCGTCGCGCCGAGCGCCCCGCCGACGCTGGCGACGGACCACGCGTGCGCGCGGATCCGCTCGCGTTCGAGCTGCTCGTCGTGAACGCCACCGGCGCCGTCCCCGGGAGGTACGAACACTCCCGAGAGGTTCCAGTCCAGTCGCGTCGCCGCCGATACATCGCACGCGTCCGCCTCCGACTCGAGGGTTCGAAGCACCGCGTCGACCGCGGCGGCGCGACCGGGCAGCGGATCCGAGACAACGCACAGCTCGTGCAGCGTCTCCGCCGCTTGAAGCGTGACGCGCGGGTCAAACACAGCTGTGTGGGACCCGATCGCGACGTCGACCAAACGCGCAAAGAGTGCGTTTCTTTGTACGACGAGTTCGCTCGCGGTGACCCCCGCGGGTATCCACAGCCGCAACGCGCGAAAGACGTCGGCCCGCGCGGCGTCCGTGACGACGCCGACGCCTCCGCCGCTCGTGTCGCCGCCGCCGCACGCCACCGCCTGCAGCGTCCAAGTGACGTCGTCGAGTAGGTCCTGCGCGGCCCGCGTCGTCTCCGGAGGGTGCGCCTTGACGCGATGGAGCGCCTCCTCGGCGCACGCGGCGAGAAGGGCGACGGCGGCGTGCGCGTTGGGTCCGCACGGGACGGGCGCGTTGGGATCTTGAACGCGCGCCCATCCCCCGTTGGAGTCCGGGGCGGCGAGCGAGATGGACGCGTCGACGAGCGACGCGAGCGTCTCGGCGCCGCCCGCCGTCGCCACGGCAGCCGCGATCTGGGCGAGATGCGGACCGAGCTCGCCGCTGCCCTCGGGGGTGCCCAGCATCGCGAGCAGCTCGGAGGTCATGGAGGCGGCGTCGGGCGGGGTCATCGCGAAGCCGTCGGCGTGTGCCTTGGCGCGGAGCATCGCCGCGCCCATCACGCGCACCCGCGGGGCGAGGACGTCTCCGTGCTGAGTCTCCGCGGACAATAAAGCTCGCCCGATCCTCCAACCGTCGGGGCTGTCGTTCACGGCTCTCAGATGCGCGTCCGCGGCCACGAGCGTGGCGGGATCTCCCGGGGAGAGCAACGCGCGGGCCGCGGCCATCGCGGCGGCGACGGCGGGATCGGCCATCCTTCGACCCTCGCGGCCGGCGCTTTCCCCCCGACGCCGTTGTCGTTGTGATGCAAATCTCGCGCCCGGCCGTCGAGTCAGCACTTCAGTTGCCACTGGCCGACCAGGGCGCACACTCGCAAATGCCCGCATCGGCGCTGGTCGCGTCGGGTCGCGCCGCTTCGGCGGCGCCCCCCCACCGCGCGGGTATCACGCGCACTCGTCGGCGTCGCGAGACCCCGGGGCCGTCGTTCACGTCGTCCGCCGCGCGCATCTCCGTAGCCACGCTGGCGATGCACTACGCCTGCGTCGTCGTCGCCGCGTCCGATGGCGGGTCGGGGCGGGCGTCGAGGCCCGACCCGGGCAAGAGCTCGTCGCGGACGTGCGTCGAGCCCGACACCGAGACCACCGCGCTCGCCGTCGTCCGGGACACGCCCCTGTCGCCGCTCATGGGCCGCCTGCGCCAGAAGCACCGCGAGTTCGCCTACCCGGAGATCGGACGCACGCTCACGCTCGACCAGAGGTGGGACACCGCCGGCGTCGGCACCGGAGCCGCGGTGTGGGACAGCGCGGAACTTCTGGCGAGGTACATGGCGACGTCCGGCGCGGCGCGGGCGTTCAACCCCGACGCCCTGAAGGACGACGCCGGGTCCGGGGGATCGAGCGGCGAAGACCCTTCGAAGACGAAGATGGATGCAAACGCCGCGGCGCTCGCGAGGGATTGGTGGGCGGGAGCCGTCGTCGTGGAGCTGGGCGGCGGGCTCGGCCTCGCGTCCATGGTCGCGGCGTCCATGGGCGCGACGGTGCTGTGCACGGACGGCGACGACCTGGTGGTTGACATGTGCGCGCGGAACGTGCGAGCCAACGGGTTGGCGACCGATTCGATCGACGCATCTTCGTCCTCGAGTCGCGGCTCCGCGGAGGCGGCGCGGTTGGCGTGGGGCGACGAGGAGGATGTGAAGGCGGCGGAGGCGTGGGTCGCGGCGCGGCGGGGTATCGAACCCGGGACGACAGGACGCGCGAAGGCGTACCCGGACGTCGTGTTACTCGCGGACGTGGTGTACGGCGAGCACCCGGACGCGTGGCGCGGGTTGACCCGGACGTGCGCCAGGTTGGCCGGGCCGGGCACCGTTATATTACTCTCGCACACGCGGCGCGGGGACTCTGGGGCGCATCGGAAGTTTTTCGACTGGCTCAGAGACGCGGGGTTCGTCGTGGAGGCGGTGGAGCGGTGGAAGGGGACGCGCGACGGGTTCGCGTCGCTCACGCTTCTGTACAGGGCGTACAGGTACGGCAGCACGACGTTGGGCAGGAGCTACTCCGTCGTCAAGTAAGAGTAAGGGTGGGTAACAACTTTAAAAACCGTAGACTGACTACTTGAAAGGGCTCACTCGTCCGGGAGGTCCACCCCCGACGCGCGCGCCTGCGCCAGCATGTCCGTGTAGCTCAACCCGCGCCTCGCCGCGAGCTCTCTCAGCATCTTCTTCGTCATCACCCGCCCCTCCACCGTCTCGACTTTTTCCCTTTCCCGCGGATGGCTCGACGAACCCTCGAACGCGTCCGTCGCCGCCCGCTCCGAAGCCTCGGCCCGACTCCTCGCCATCGGGTTCGCCTCCGCGCTCGCGGGCTCCTCGATCGCCGACGTCGGCGGCGCATCCACAGGCGTCGTGGGCGCCGGCGACGAAACCGACGAAACCTGGTAGGACTCGTCCACCCTCTCCGCCCACAGCGTCGGGTCCACCTCGTAGCACCCGTCGTCCTCGTCCTTTTCGTCCCCGTCGAGCTCGTCCGTGGATCCATCGAGGGATCCATCGAGGGATACGTCGACGCCCGCGGCGCTCGCGAGGGCGTCCACGCTCCGCTCGTGTCTCCTCTCCCGCGCCGCCGCCTCGATCGCGTCCGCGTCGTCCGCCGCGTTTGACGCAACCTCCGCCATCGCGTCCGCGAGTTTGTCCGGGTCGACGCCGAGGTCTGTCTGTCCGTCTGTCCAAGTGACGCCGAGGTCGTCGAACGGGTCGACGTCCACGGTGTCCGCGGCGGTGGGCCAGTCCGGGAGATTCGGACCCCCCCGCGCGGTTAGATCGTCGTCCGTTTCCCCCGAACGGACCGCCGCGGCTTCGCGGCGTTCGAGCTCCTTTCTCGCGTACTCCTCGCGAAGCTCGCGCATGCGCGCCTCCGCCCTCGTCGCGTTCTCGTCCCTCACGCGCTCCCTCGCCGCCTCGTCCGCCTCGAGCGCGTCCTGCCGCTCGATCTCCCGGCGGACCATCTGCTCCACGCTCAGGCCCTCCTTCGCCGCCTTTCGCTCCAGCTTTTTCAGCTCGGCGACGTAGTCCTTGCGCCTGTGCTCATCCGCTCTTTTCGCCTCGGCGCGACTCTCCTTCACCGCGGTCGCCAACGCCTCGCCCAGGCTTTGTTCCACGTTCTCCGACGTCACCACGACGGTTATTAGCCTCGGCAAACCCCGGGATTCGATCGCGCTCACGACGGTGGCCATCTCCCCTCGGTCCAGCCCGCTGAAGACGACGCATCGCTGCGATCCAAACTCGCCACCCTGGTTAAATCGCTCGTGCGCTCGGGGCGACTCCCAGTCGGGTTCGCGGATCTGCAACGCCGCGTACAGGGGCCGGCGCAGGTACTCCTGCGGGATAGGCGCGACGGGCACGTCGTGGCCGCCGAGCTCGTCGAGTAACTCCCGCACCCGCGGGATCTCCTCGGCTCGGAATCCCGCGAGGAGCACCGCGGGCGGCCCCTCGGGTTCCTCCTGCTCATCCCCGGGATCCCCGCCGCCGCCGCCGCGCGCGTCGAAGCCGAGCATCGCCGCCTCCTCGTCGTACGTCAGGTCCATCACCGGCGGCGTGAACCCCGGGCCGGGGTCGAGGCGAGGGTCGGCGGAAGCGCGGCTGGAAGACGCGTCGGCTCGCGCGGTACGAGCGGCGCGGCGGCCCGCCGCCGCCTCCGACTCGGAGATCGTGCCGTCCGCCGCCTCCTCCTCCCACGTCACCGTCTCCCTCCACTCCTCGTCCTCGATGTCCTTGAACGGGTACTTCTCCTTGGGCGGGGGCTTGGGCCCGGGTTTGACCTCGTCCCAGTCGTCGTCGAAGAACCTGTCGTCGTATCCGGTCGCCGCCCACTCCCGCTCCATCTCGCGGACCCAGTTGTTCTCCGGGGAGACGACGACGTTGCCGTCCATGTCGAGCACGCGGCCTTGCTCGTCCCTCGGGAACTCGCGAAACTCGCCGACGCCGCCATCGTCACGCTCATCGGGGGACGAGGAGGACGAAGATGAGGATGCCGACGCGTCTTTGCCGGCGGCGGCGCGGGTGGGCGCGACGGGTTGTTGACGTCGGCGGTGACGATTAAGCGCCGACGCCGCCGACTTTTCGGCGCGACGACCGCGCGCCGCCGTCACCGCGCGCCGGGCGGCGGTCGGGACACGGATCGGCGCGAGAAGCGCGCGCGTCGATGACATCGCGGGCAGCCGCGGAGATGTTCGATGGAGGTCTCCGAAGGAAGGAAGGCGGGCGCGCGTGTTCCGGTATGGCCGGGGCGGCTCTCGCGTCGGGGCACTTTTCGGACTTTTTCGGACTTTTTCGAAGATCCCGCCGGTTTCGCACATGTAAACAGTTACTATATTTATTATTTATTTATTATTTATGGTTTAGTTTAATTAAAACGTAACTGGACATCATACGTCGCTTTGGTGATCGGACTTCAAACGTCCTCAAACGTTGACGAAACGACGATAAAAACTTTTGACCGACGCGCGCTCCTTGGCAACCACATCTCGGGGAGCGGACGCTCGGAGCGAAAAGGGTGATCGCTTCCGGTCCACGAAGCGAAGGGTGAATCGCGCGGAAATCCTCGACGCCGGGCGCGTCGCGCGGGGACGGGCGGAACCGATCTCTGACCGATCGCCGACAAAAAAGAGGGCACCACTGGGGAAAACCAAAAGCGGACCATGACGGCCATGCCCAAGCCCCGCGTGCGCCTGAGCGACGACGAGCGCAAGAAGTTCGACTCGATCGGTTTAGACGACATCAACTCGATGGTCGACGTCGCGGAGCTGCACAAGCTGCACCGATACATGGAGTGAGTCCCTCGCTTCGACCCTTACCCATCGACGAATCGTCGTTTCTTCATCTTCTTTATTCTTCGTCCGCGTCCAACCGCTGACCGCGTCACCCATCCGCGCCGCTCCGTCGCAGGGAGGAGGGCTTCCCGCAGACGTCCGCGGTGGTCAAGGCGAGGATGACCGCGCTGGGCGCCAAGGCGTTCCCCGACGATCCCGCCGCGCGCGCCAGGTCGGACGCCGACGCCAACGACTTCCTCGGCGATCTGAGAAAGTGGACGGCGGCGACGGATCAGGCGGACTCGCGCGACGAGGAAGAGCCGACGTTCATCGGCGGCGAAGCCGGCGCGCCCATCCGCGGCGCATCGCGCGTGTCCGTCGAGGACATCGCCGTCCCGCCGTCGAAACCGAGCGACGACGCGGACGAATCCGCCGGGCGAATGCCCACGCCGGAGGAGCTGGCCAAGGCGGAGGCGATGCTCGGCGGCATGAGTAACCTCGCCAAGCCGGCGGACGCGAAGGAGGAGGACCTATCGGTCCCCGGCGCCAGCGTGGACGTCCAGCGCACGCTCAAGGCGATGCGCGGCGCGTCGGAGAAGGAGAAGAAGTGGGTGGCGATGCGCGAGAAGGAGAAAGGGAACGAGCTGTTCAAGGCGAAGGAATTTCGATCCGCGATTGAGGCCTACACCCTGTCGTTGAAGCTGGACCCCGACTCCCCCGCGGTGCACAGCAACAGGGCGGCGGCTCTGATGAAGCAGGGGCGGTGGCACGACGCCATCGCCGACTGCACGTGCGCGCTGGACCTCGATCCGAAGTATTTCAAGGCGCTCATGCGTCGGGGAGCCGCGCTCTTGGAAACCGGCGAAGCCGGCTCGGAGGCGCGCGCGGTCGACGACCTCACCGCCGCGGCGGCGATCGATCCCGCGAACAGAGAGGCGCGAAAGCTCCTCGAACGGGCGCGACGCGCGGTCGTGGACAACGTCGAGCGGAAGGGGATGCGACGCGTCGCCATCGTCGAGGATGACGGCGACGACGCCGCAGAAATTAACGCGACGAACGAGACGAAAACGCAGTCGTCATCCTCGACGGCGGAGGAGGCCAAATCCCGCGGCAACGACCTCTTCAAGGCGAAACGATTCGCCGACGCCGTCGACGCGTACACCGAGGCGCTCGCGGCGGACCCCACGATGTCCACCGCGCTGTGCAACCGAAGCGGCGCGCGGTATTTGCTCGGCGAGTACGCCGGCGCCGAGGCGGATGCGACCGCCGCGGTGAACCTCGACACGACGTACGTCAAGGCTTTCCACCGAAGGGCCGCGGCGAGGTGGCGTCTCGGGAACCTCGACGGCGCGCTCGCGGACTACGACGTCGCGCTGGGCCTGAAGCCCGGCGACGGCGACCTCGCCGCCGAGCGTCGATCGCTCGTGGACGAGCGCCGGCGCGGTTCGCTCAAGCCCGCTCGAACCGGGCCCATGGTCATCGAGGAGATCGAGGAACCGCCCGTCATCGAGGTGGCGTCGCCGAAGCCCGTCATCGAGGTGGCGTCGCCGAAGCCCACCAGGCCGACGCCCGCGAAGCCCGACGCGATGAGGAGGATCGCCATCGAGGAGGACTCGGACGATTCCGCGGATGAAGACGACGACGCGTACGGGCGGAATGGGCAAAACGACGCGGCGGATCCGAACGCGGCGGATGCGAAGGCGCCCCCGCCCGCCGCCGCCCCCGCCTTTAACGCCGATACGCACCCGTCATCCTCATCCTCTGGCCATCCGACGGATGAGCGGAACGGGGACGAGCTCAAGCGCCGGGCGGACGACGCGTTCAAGCGCGGCGACATGGCCGGCGCGGAGTCGCTCTACACGTCGTGCCTGGAGAGCGGAGCTGCGCTCGCGGATGAGAAGATGGCCCTCGCCGTTCGAGCCAATCGAGCCGCCGCGAGGCTCAAGCTCGAAAAGTACCCGGAGGCGGAGTCCGACGCGAACTGGGTCCTCGCCAGGGATCCGCGGCACGTCAAGGCGACGCACAGGCGCGCCGCGGCGCGGGCCAAGATGGGCCAGTACGCGGGCGCCCTCGAGGACTACGCCGTGGTCAAGCGCGCGTTTCCCCGGCACAAGGGGGTGGCGGAGGAGATTGAAATCGTCGAGGGTTTAGCGGCGGAGGCTTCGGAACGCGCCAGGGACGCGCGGCGCTCGCGGCCCGAGTCCCCCGCGTTCGGCAAGACCAGGTCCCCGAAGCCCGATCCGCCGACGCCGCCCAAAAGCCCCGGGGTCTCGGGCGAGGCCTTGGCCGAGTCGCTCAAGAAGGAGGGCAACGCCGCGTTTGTGCGCGCGAAATACTTTGAAGCGGACGAGTTGTACACCAAGGCCGTCGGGGTCGCCACCGAACCAAGGACCAAGGCGATTTTGCTCGCGAACCGCGCGGCGACGCGTCTGAAGGTTGGCAAGCACGCCGACGCGGAGATGGACGCCTCTGCGGCCATCGAGTGCGACGGGTCCTACGTCAAGGGGTACCACAGACGCGCGCAGGCGCGGACGAACCTCGGCCTGTTCGAGCCCGCGCTCGAGGATTTCGAGCGCGTCGTGAGGGCGACTCCGGACAGTAAGACGCTGCAGGCGGAGGTGAACGCGTGCATGCAAAAGGCGGCGGAGGCGATGATGCGCGGGATGGACCTCGGCGGTTCCGTGATCCCCGGAGCGGCGCCCGCGTCGTCGACGGTCGGCGCGACGAGGAAGCCGATCGCCATCCAGGAGGACAGCGACGATTCCGACGACGACGACGTCGTCGACGGCGTCGGCGATGCGCCCCCTCCGCCGGTCCCGACGCAGTCCGACGACGACACCCAAGACGGCACCCAAGACGGCACCGGCGACGCCGTCCCGAACAAGCCCTTCCGGAAGAGCGTCCCGATCGTCGAGGAGGACTCGAGCGACGAAGACGACGAAGATGCTTCGCCCGCGGATCGCGAAGCCGCGACGATCGACGTCGTCGCGCCCGAAGGTGCCGAGGGTGCCGAGGGTGCCGAAGGTGCCGACGTCCACCGCGCCACCCCCGCCGCGGACCCGACGGAGAGCGCCGAAGCCGCGAAGGACCGCGGCAACGCGCTGTTCAAATCCGGCGACTTCAAGGCGGCGGAGCTCGCGTACACCGAAGCCATCGCGCTCGACCCGGCGTCCGCCGCGTACCACGCCAACCGCGCGGCTGCCCGATTGAAGCTGCGCGATCACGCCGACGCCCTCGCCGACGCCACCGCCGCGCTCGCGCTCGACGGCTCGCACACCAAGGCGCGGCACAGGCGCGCGACGGCGTTGGCCGAGCTCGGTCGATTCGACGAAGCCGCCGCCGAGTACGATTTCGTCGAGCGGGCGTACCCCGGGCACGCGGGGGTTCGCGCCGAGGCAAAGGCGGCGAGGGACGCGGCGGAGACGGCGAGAGTTCGGAGGAAGGCGGAGGCGGTGGCGGAGCGCGAGAAGGCCCGGGCGATGGCCGCGGCGGTCGCGGAGGAGGACGGCGCGAGCTCACCGCCGGCGAATACGTCGGCGCCGGCGAGTACTTTGCGGAATACTTTGAACGCGTCGTCGCCGCGGTCGAATGGATCCACGCCGGAGAAGTCGAGGCTGGCGGTGGAGGCCAAGGCCGCCGCGGCCGCGGCGATCATCCGCGAGAAGCAGAGCTCGAAGAAGCCGAGGACCGCGACGGAGCTCGAGCGCGGGTGCAAGTCCGGGCGCGGTAAACCGGAGGAGCTGAGCGCGTTTTTGCGAACGCTCACGGACGAGGAGCTCGTCAAGACTCTCAAAGCCTCCGTCTCCGCCGACGTCCTCGGCGCGTACGCGGAGGTTTGGGAGAAGCACGAGGTGCCCGCGGGGAAGTTTGGGTCAGTCGCCGGGACGGCGCGGGCCCTGGCGTCGCTGCCCAGGTTCGCGTTCGCGGCGATGATGATGAAACCCGCGGATAAAAAGTCGGCGAAGGCGGTTTTTGATCGCCTCGACGCGGCGGGGTTCGCGGGCGCCGGGAAGGATTGGAAGGTGTAGCTAGCGCGAGTGGGGACGGACGATTCGGGGACGCGCGGGGGTCGGTCGGTCGGGCGCGTCGTCGTTCGGATTCGCGTGGTAATATATGAACACAACGTCACGTTATCGGTGCGACGCGCGTCTGAAGCTCTATGTACACCTACGAGTCTCCCGGCGCCGTAATCTCAACCACTGTTGTACAATAATGTCCGCGGACGCGACCTCTCGGTCATCCGTCGCCTCGCCCCTCAGCCCAGCATGAACACGAGGAACCTCATGCCGTACTCGGCGAACGTGACCGGAAGGAGGAGGACGTTCACCGGGAAGGGCAGCGAGAACCCGTTCCAAAACTGCCACCAGAAGCCGAGGCACCCGAGGCCGACGATGAAAAAGTTGAAAACCTTGCCCTTCTCGTCTACGGCGGTGGGGCTCAGGTACTTGTGACGCACGGCGTAGGCGAGGGTGCCGCGCGCGAAGAGCTGCGCGCCGCGGGACGCGGAGTGGAACGCGGAGATGGTCATCTGCAGCCACCAGGCGATGGAGACGCCGAAGAGCTTGCACGCGTACTTGACGCCGGGCGCGACCCACTTCTTGTACTCGCCCGGGGTGAGCTCCACGAGCACGGGTTCGAGATTGGTGGAGACGACGTTGTGCGCGATGCCGCCGACGGTGACGCCGATGGTGACGCACTTGGCGAACTTGACCTTCAGGCTGTTACGTAGTGACGGGGAACGGGC